>Ga0307517_10001441_pt1 | contig 39962 bp, 44 predicted proteins | sample 23_EM_MG_FD_194515 | JGI IMG/M metagenome (GOLD analysis project Ga0307517, IMG submission 194515) | Populus trichocarpa ectomycorrhiza microbial communities from riparian zone in the Pacific Northwest, United States - 23_EM | ecosystem: Host-associated > Plants > Roots > Unclassified | place...
TATCACGTGCTACCACTGTGAACCGTGAGTCTTTGATTCTGAACGTTATTAACATCGTTGAACACAGACGAGTTCTGAACTCCCTGTTGCAGTCGCATTTGGATAATCACAGGTGCGTGACGCCAACAATGGTCAGTGATAGTGCGCCAAAACCAATCTTTCGCATTTTCATCACAGTAGTTGGAAACAAAAGTCTTGCCGAAACCTATAATTCGGTTACAAATTGACGTTTTTATTCTGATGCCACGGTTCCTCTTCTTCACAAGAGAGAAATATGAGTACAGCTACTTCCCAACCAGTGACACTTCTGTCGATCATGGAGGAAAATGTTATTATTTTCCCCGGGTCTGATCGACGTTTTCATGGCCATCGAAATATCAACAGAGTTTCTTCCTCGAATCGGGGAACCAGCCCCTCCGACTCTACTGGATGATGAGGACGACTTCCTATCCGTCCTACTCCGCCTTCAGGGATTATCGATAATCTATTACCCCGTGCCTCTTTCAGTTCGAATGCTTGCAACCTTCTCAGCGGCAGCACCAGAGCCTGAGATCGTAAACGACACGATTACGACGGAAGAGGACCTCAACCCTCCGAAACTCACTACATTTTCTCCAAGCAAACCTCCGTGATTTCAACCCCACGGTTCACATGTTCAACGGGAACTGACATCCTTCTTCGAAAGATGCCCTTCGTTTGAATCCGTCCAAATTTCATGCCCACACCCAGACTCTACCAGACCGCCTTGGATCTCATTCTTCCCAAAATTTGTTGAAGAGACAATTCAAGGGTGCAGTACTCAATTCTTACAGCTGCTCACATTTCCGCCACGAGAAATCATGAGAGTGGTGACAATGCCGAATTGTGCAGATATATGCGATAATTTTGTTCATGGAGCTGGATATCCAGGCCTGATTCGTATACAACCCTTTCCAGGGCCAAAATGTAGAGGTGGCATTGTTTGTTCTAGTAATGGTCGTCATCTCCATATGGAAAGAATATGTCTTCGAATGTTGACCTCGTGAATGGGGAAATCGACTTGTACTGCGAGAGGTATGCCATCGAAAGGTAACAAATAATGACTTCCCCTGGGTCGGTCTCAATATAGGTTGTACTCAAAGTAAGTTCTAAACACCTTGCCGACAAAATAGGATAGCTCACCATTTTGAATTGGGCTTACTGGGGGTCTATTGAAACAGAGGGGGTAACAAAAGGCCTCAAATGTGGAACACCCTGTTGCTGTTATCATGTTTCTCGCGCACGTCACGGCCACTGGCAGGGCGCCGAAGTTTGTCCATTGCCAGTTGAGATGCCACCGCTTTACAACGAGTTAACCGAGTCACGGTTAATCCGTGCAACACGGATTGTATGAACAAAGCTGATACCTAAAGCAGCAGGAACTGGGTGCATTCTCGATCTGAGGATGGGATTCGAGAATTTAAAGGCAAGGCACTAAGGTCACCACTTATCCCAGAAAAATATATATAACTAATATACGCAGCAGTTCTCTCTTTTTCTTCACGACACTGGAATGTGAACTCACGAGGTACTCCCTGTCGACACATACGGGTGTGCAAATTCGCCGGAAATCTGATGGGGATCGCCTAAGTTGACTCCGATGACTTGTGAAAATTCCTTAATCTCATTCTCCGCATGGCTACAAATTACAATTTGCAAGTCTGGGGTTCTGAAGCACTGGATATTCTCCGGAAATTTGAATACGGGACAGAGTAACGACCTCTTTGGGGTCTCTACTAGTCTGAACGTATAAATATGTGAGTTATCAGTTCCAAACCGCATCTCAAACAGAAACAGTTCTCGAGTCTGAGTAAAGTCAAACGATGTCTTTTCCTGGTCGCTACAAAGTTCAGTCCGTTCTATGGCCTAACCTAGTCATGGATTTGGCCCACGAAGCCCTGCACGACGACATTATCGGTTGGGACTATCACAATGGTTTTAATCAGAAGGTATGTGTTTAGCCCCTACAAATATTTCAAATCGAGACCTAAATTGAATTGAAGTGGGAACTTACCAACTCAGGATCTGGGTTCAAGTTTACGACCCAAGCGAAAGGTGGAACCAAATCCTCCAACCGTAATTCGAACAATCCTCCAATCCAAGTAAGCCACTAGACGTTTATAACCGCAGACCGATCTCAACTATCAAAGGGCACCTCTATGCACGGTGAAGCTCCTGGAAATGCCTCGGTTTACAATATAACGAGGATCTGGCCAGGGGGACATTACATGTTTGTACTAATTTATTATTGTGGTACTAGCAAGGTTTTTAACTCGCTTTTTTAAAGCATTTATGCTGGCGATGTTTTTGGAAAGTCCCTCAATTTGACCGTGGGCGACAAAGGAGCAAAGGTAATATATTTTATTCAGTTACACTCGTTCTACCATACCCCATTTAATGCCTTTTTTTGCATGTAGATCACTTTCCAGCCACCAAACGAGCTTAATGCTGGTCAGCATTGGGATCTTATCCGTGTCGAATAGAAGGGCCGACCTTCTCAAACATTTGTACTATATATGTGCCCTATGACTGCCATTCGTCATTGTAACCGTGTCTTCAAATATCAATCAAAATATGTGACTTGAATTTTTGGTCGGCCTGGGTGCTCAATAGCACCACGTTCGACAGACAAAGGAAGCGGTGGCGGAATCGAACGGAAGGCAATGGACAACGCAGCAGTTTGCGACTTTCCCATCGACCGTAATCCTACTTTCAACACCTTTGATTGTGGATTGCCGATGCCGAAACGTCACGGTCTCCTTGACTAAACTGAAAACCTCAAGTCGACGTCAAGACAAGTGGCGCACGTCTGTCGAGGAACATATTCAAGTTCCTCTCTTTGGACTAGGAACGCTTCGCGCGAGTCTATGCGTGAGATACAATCCTCAGTGCCTAGACATAAAATCAGTTGCTAACCAAGTACATATTGTCGGTTTATCTGATTCTCAGTGCAACTTTGCAGAGATGGATGCGAAATTTTGAGAGTGAGGCTAGGTTTACGGCCTTGTGTGCCTTGATAAAATTATTGTAGTCAGCGTCTACTATTGGAGGTCCAGGGAAGACGAATGGCTTGGAGTCGGGGGAGTCTAGCCCTCTCTTTCCGTAACCGCCGACAATAAGCAAAGCAAGATTACAGACGGCGGTGGTGCGACTCGGAGTTTTGGAGAATGAGATGAGAGGTCGAATTTAAATAGGGATCCCATGTGCTGTCTGTAGTAGGCGTTATGTAAAGCATAGTAACCGGTCTAAAACAAACTGAGGACATCGGTGGGGTTGGGCCAGCTGCCAACACCTCATATATGGGCGATGATGTCGAGGTATTTGGCCGAAAGTTAGGTTGTCGGAGATCAGGATGGCGAGCAAGAGCGTAGTAGTTCTGCGCCAGAGCCCGAGATTTCCATGATCGGAGCCAATCCGATCAGGGATATGGGGATGAATATAGTGCTTGCCAGGATCCTTCCCAGATCCGAGCCGCAGTGACGCCCGGACATCATATGCATCGATATCGCCACTTGGCGTCAGCTTGACTGTCGTCTGTATTTGGATCCTGCTCCTTATCGAGCAGCTGATCAGTGTCAGGGATTGCGGAGGTGGGGAGCCGTGAATTCGACGAAAAGAACATGGGCTCTAGATGGCAAAGGGCCTGTCTTTATAATATAAATCTCGGAGAGAATAATTGATGCAAGCTTGGGCGGAATTCGAAGAAATCAGCTTGGAGGACAAGGCGATCAGCTTCACAAGGACTCGGTCTTGATGTCAATGTTGTTGTGAACGGGAGACTCTAAGGCTGTCCATTACAAGGGACCCACAGACTTACCTACGCAACGAATCTCCGAAAATGAACCGGGCCTCAGAGATAAGCAGAATGCAATGAGTGATACGCGGGTAACGGCAACAGCTTTGTTAAAGATGACAAGACATCGTCAACGCATATTCTCATTTCTGTTCCATTGTGCTGAATGGGTCATGTACAGGGACCAAGTTTTGCACTACATAGCACGTTCAAATACCGATTCGGATGGTTATCGGCTCACTGAGCTCAGGCGCTTGACAAAGCTAAAATAAACAATGATCAATGAATATACAACTCTTTGCTCATCAACATCACCGACCCCGCTGAGCAAATTTGCTCTCATTGCACAAATGTTGCAATACATACTGTTGGTTGTGGCATGTACATTGCAAAACGTGTAGCACTCGGGAATGAGTGTTTGTATTGATTTATTTGTACTTTTCTAAAGTGGCTAATTTCTTGTCATCCACAGGAAATAGTTGCATGCTCGTCGTCACATCGCGGCCCGTTGCCTTCAGCTGCTCGGAAATCAGAATGAATGCGGGTCACTGAGCGAAGCCAGAAGGCTGAATCGACATCCGCTCATTGTGTCGTCGAAATCTTTTCCAAACAAGGATCTCATGACTCGGTGTGCATTCGTCTCTTTTGTGTGCGACTGAAATCTGAATACATGTCAAGCTTCAGAATGGGAATGGAAACAATGTAGATCTGTTTCGGAATCTGTGGCAAAAAAGGTAAAATTGCGTTTGAGTCAGAGTTTATTTATTTATTTGGACTTTTCTGAAGACTCGTGGGGTTCAAATAGACAACGCGTGCCCTAGAACAATGTCCCCTTCTTTCCTTGTGCCCACCATGGCCAACCCAAATCTTGGGCCATTTTCTTTGGAGGAACTTTTATACATCCTGAACCACGTTTTTCTACCTCCAAAACTGCCCCAAGAAGATGACACCAAGACAGGCTGCGACATCGCTCTTTGTTATTTGGTGCACCAAGCGTCTCGTGAATTCGCTGGCTTTTTGTCACAACATCAACAGCAACGATGGTCTGTCGTAAGAAAAATGCTCAAGACCCTGCTCGAGACTACACAAGCCCTTGACAAAGACGAACTTGCACAGAGTATATTGAGCCTCGAGGACGGGGGTCAGTTTTCCGGTTTTCAGCATTGCGCGTAGATTGCTTATCATCCCTACCTTTTACAGAAGTTCTTGTGCTTCACATCCATTCTCAAAATGCTGCTCTTATTCTACGCAGGCTTGGGGGTTCTATGATTTTTGAAGCTTTTGAGGTTTCAGCGACTCCCGGGGCTGTAATGGAAGTTGAAAGGAAGCTCGTCTGTTCTTATCCAGGCCCTGCTGTAGAACTCCCCCTCGATGTTGCAAACGATCCTTCGTTCGTCGAACAGCTCGTTTCCTTCCTTGTTCATATGGACGTCGATCAGTTGGGTGCACCAACAACAACGAAAGCACAGTCCAAAGTTCCCGAAACACGAGGCACAGCCCACCCTCGATACATCACCCAGCTCCTCATTATGATCCTTCATGGGATGGGAACGGAAGCTGAAGTCAAACGTATCACGAAGCGCGTTGCAGATGACGTTTGCTGGCAATCTGCTAGAAACCCTTGGCGAAGGTCGCCGCTTTGGCTCGTTCTCCGTGTAGCCATTCAAACAACCGCTGACTCTCGCGACACCTACAAGAAATTCATGGTGTTCTTTCAGACGAAACTTCTTCACATGTTTCTCGACAATGGCCTCTCCAGCGAGCTGCTTTATACCGCTAGAGTCAAGACGAGCAGACGTGTCTATAAACTCGGCGCCTCTGCGTCTCCATCCTTGTTGAAAGCGGTCGAGACTGTTGGTCGAAAGATAGACAGGTGCCTTCAAGCGAGATGGTCTGAGGAACAGCACCTTCAAGCCTTTTCTCCTTCCTACACCCCAGATCCCTTTACCTTCAAAGAATACACGACCATCTCACTTCTTGAATCCCGGGACTACCTCATCAAAGTTATGAAGCCCGATCTCTACCCAAAGACCTCCACAGAATTACATCCGCGCCACATTGTTCGGCTTGACGGTGATTTTCACATTCTCTGTCCTGATGGCTTGGAAAAGGTCGCTCAGGCCGACTCTTATGCTGCCCAGCTTGCCCTCGCCGACTTTGAGTTCCTCGTTCAGGAACGATTGGACAGTTGGGTGACGAAGAACAGCGGAGATGAGTCGGCATGCAAGACATTGGGATCATGCCTGAAACAGTATATCACCATTGCCGTAAAACAATATTCGTCTGCCCCGGAGGCCCAGTCTCTTATGCTTTTGACGATCATGGAGCTCTGGGTGGCCCTCGATTTTATTGCTGTTGTCCAATGTCCGCTCCTATCGTCCTATTCTCCTGAGATTCCCGCTTCGATTTTAGACCCCCTCCTCCTTCGCCGAGCGAAATCCATCGAGCGCGCTGCCCGAATAGAACAATATCTACGCCGCCGACACTCCGAGGCCACCTGTGCAACCTCCATTTACTCCGATCAGTTGGACAACACCACGTTTGCTGTGCGTTATTTTCAAAGGTCACCACCCCTCCAGGTTGTCAAAGCTTCTATAGAGCGGGATGCAACTGCTGCCCGTGTACAAAAGCGCAAGGAGCTCGGGAGGATGAACGCAGAGCATGAGTCGCTGTCCCAGAGGGTTGCCAGTTGTAGCTGTGAATACACCAAGAAAGGCCGACATTCCTATTCATGCTCCAGGTGCAAGCTCCAGAAGAAGGCAAACGGGATGCGTATCACGGTTCACGAGTGGCCCTTGCCGACCCGTCCTTTGGAAGATGAAGCGATTGTCTTTGAACTCAACTGTCCTCCTGTCTTCGCCATCTGGAGGACACGGACATACGAGATACTTCGTGACGTAGGCATGGCGCACATTACATCAGGATTCAATCACGCTGCTCCATTTCTCCTCGAGCACTACGAAGGACTTGCAGCTTGGTCAGAGGAGGGCAGGTCGGGTCGCGTCACCTTTGGGTCAATGACAAAGTCATTTCTCAAGTCCCATTACCGCCAAGTCAGAATTCCCGCTGATGAAGATAGCGTTTGTGTCAACAATGGTCTGTCCTTCAGGTTGTACGATCAGGAGAGGGGGGAGAATGCATTTTCTTCGTTTAATCTCAATCTTGATTCATATTGCACACTTCCCCTGCCCGAGGGAGTATACCGGCATCTCCAGTATGCTGTGGGGCACACAACCCATACGCATAACGAAACCATCGTCAATCAAGGGGACTGTCCTGTGAATTTGAGCATGCACGAGCAGCTCGCTTTCTCCAACCTCCGCTGCGGGCCCCGGCTACAATGGATGAACATTGCCCGTGAGCTTCGTGCAAACATATTAACATTCTCTCGGGAAGAGGTTCATACGCTCATCACGCAAGCAGCTTGGCAGATAGGGCCATTATCTAATGACGGGTTGACCAGAGAATGGCATTTTGAACTTGGAGTATCGGATTTTGGTCAGGTCTTGATTCGAGAGGCCATGGACCTCTTGTTGAGCGTTGAAGCCAATTGGATGGAAGGAACAACCGTCAAGAGCATCAGTGTGTCCCGTCCCCTTCAAAAGTTAATGCAGTTGTGCTGACATCAATATTTAGTTTATCTCACCAGTCGTCTCCTTGCTTCCACTGAAGATGTCCAGGAGAATGGATACAAGCTATTGCGGAATTTCGGGACGTCACACACAAGTGGATGCGCGAGATAGCACAGAAGCTTCAAGATGCTGTCAACGACGATGAGATTCCGGAGCTCCAAAGACGAGCCTGCGAGATAGCTGCGACATGCCGGGCAACCTTTGATGTTGACCCTGGGACTCACCTCGATGCGCTTCTTTTCTCTTCAGACGACGTTGCCATTCTAGTCGAGTGTGCAATAATCATTCATGACAACACGCCACCCCATCTTGGCCACGAATTTTCGGATTTTCAGAAATTGCTCCATCGTGATCGTCGACTCTCCCATTTCCTAGAGTTGGCCGTCAGTAAGCTCATTCGAGCTAACCGAGATGGTTTGGACACTGCCATCGGATCGGTTTGGTCAGGGTACCGTCCTGGAGGTAACGGGTGGACAAGCTTGCTATGGGCCAACTCACAATGGCTGGTGTCACTCACTGCTTCTGCACAAGAAGTTCATTACAATTTATTGGACGGGGAATTGCTTGTGGGCGGGAAGCCGCTGGGACGTCTCCCACGAGAGATTAGTGGGCACCCTACTTATGGACGCATCTTCGACAAGGTAGAGACCCTTTCGTGACTTACCATGACTGAAGCTTACCTCTATTCAGAAAGTTTTGGATGTCATCCCCGCCGATATGCCTGGGATGGATTATATGACTCGATCTCCAGTCTGTGATTACCAGGTATAGTTTATCCTTACAACTATTCGGTACTAATCTAACGCTGATGGCTTCATCAGGTTTTCTTTGCTCTTCGGGATAGCCGTCTCATTATACGCGCACAGACCCTGGCTTCTCCAGACCAAGTCTTTGAACTAATTCCACAAGACATTATTCTTGGCGATTTCCCGACTCTTCTTGCTACCGAGCACGCTCACTGGATGGACACCAGCAGTGGAGAAATTGAATTCCGACCCCTAGATAAACTATGGAAACCATCACCCCAAAATTGGCGGCTTTTCTTCTTGCCAAATGGCCGTCCTAAGATGAGGCAAGGGACTCGTTACCTCGTTGACATCCGAAGTGAGACATTTGAGGGTATAGCCGCTCGTATTCGTAATTTGGAGTCCCCGGAATATCTAACCATTGTCTATGATCGACACCACCGCCGTATCTCGATTGATCTACCTCGATTCCGCCTTTCTTTTTTCTTAAGCGAAGGTGAGCTGGAATCGAAGAACATGCATGGCATGGTCATCGACGGCAACCAATCTACGGGGACTATGATCGGACTACGAAACCAGCTTGTCCTTCGCCACAAAAACCCCATATTTGCTAAACTTCCTCGTTCGCGCCATGTGCTCATACCCTATGGAAGCGTCCACGTCTCTCTCCCCCCAGATCGAAACCATGTCCACGTTTCTATCAACACCGACACCATGCATCAAGTTACATGGCACAAATACGAAATCGACTCTGATCTTGGGTTACTGGTGGGCAATGTCAACCTCACCACTCGGCTCTACAGGATCTATCTGCATGCCTTGTGTAGTCATCCTCTCCCCGACCCTTTGACTGGCCAGACAGGCACCGATCATGCGCTGCAGGAGTTGAGCGCCGCAGGTTGTTTCTCGTTCCAAAGGCTGACAGAGACCGATGTCGAACTCCTTCGGCTGATTGGCCGAATCACTCCTCGTCGGCATTACTATCCAAAACACCTTCGCGTTATGCAGACCACAGAGTGGTCTGCTGACCTCCCTGCGCTTTCTCAGCATGGGGCATTCGAGCCGGCAGTACGCAGCATCCTGAAATATGCACAATCCCTGGCCATTTTCCCTGAGCTGAACGATAAAAATGTTGACCTTGACTACGATCATGGAGGTGATTTCTTCTTGATGGTTCGTGCAGTGCGGAGGAACGCTGTATACTATGAAGGAGGTCTTGACGAACCATTGGGCTGCGGTCAAGGATATGATGGTTCTCGGGATTCTCCTCATGTCGCCGACTACGATTCCAATGGGATTCAGGCCAGGGACACCTCGCGGTTGGTGTTTGGCTGGTCCGTTGGTCTTACTCGCTATCTCGAGCCCTCCGAGCTCCTTGGGGTCTTTAAAAAATGGGGCCATATGAGAGGAGTCGTTCCAGGCGCATCTCTGGAATATACGAAAGATTGGTTGAATCTTGATCTATCAACAAAGTTCCTTACTATCTATGATCTCTGTCGCCAAATTGGTCTAGGTACCTCGAAGAAGTTCAAATTGGTCTTTTCCTTCTCAGCTCTGGCGTATGGCATGCCAAGCCTAAGGCGATTTATTCCTGTGCTGCTAGCCTTTGCCATGATGCAGACGTCCTTCAAATATGTCGATCCACCTCCACACCTGTCCTATTTGCTGGCAGATGGATTTGAGCCATCTAGGGAACGGGTGCGAGACATCATTGTTTCTGATAGGAAAAGAAAACCCTCCTATCATGATGACTCGGACTCGGATGATGATAGTTCTGAGAATAAAATCGATAGTGCGGTGGATTACTTTATGCAATGGTGGTGCATAACGCCGCTACCATCCCCTTTCAGTCAAAACGACTCACGCTGGTTCCAAACCGGGAGCATTATGACTAAACTAGCAGAATACTTTGAGAGCTGTTCTCGCAACAGAGACCTTCGCTCATTTGCTTCGTGCATCACAAAAGCCCTGCAGACACACAACCTGGCCCCCGCAGATGTACATATTCCCAGGTTCCGCTTCGTTCCCCAGTTTGACGTCAGTCGTAGTCAACAACACTCTCCAATAACCTTCGCGACCCTTCTTTCCACTCGTTCACACTTTGCGTCATTGCATTCTACCCGCGAATTTGGAACAGAGGCCCCCACCAATCCAAGACAGCCTGGAAAACCCATGGATACCAGCCAGTTGAGGAATCTCATATCCCAGTTTCAACGCCATCACAACCACTCTGACCTCACTCGGCTGTATAGTGAGCGTCTCGCAAGGAGCCTAGGAAATTTACACGGCCAGCAGATATTGACCTTGCCCAATTCTTTACCTCCCCAGGACCTACTCATCGCATATCGGGACCAGTGCCAGCATCACCTGCATAATGTTTTATCTGCAATCCGCTCTTCGTTGGAGCCTTCGACTGCTATGGACCTTATCCTTGCAAATGCGGGGTTGTGGCCACGAATTCACCCCCGTTCCATGTTGCATCCACTGGCGTCCGCATCTAAAGTCCCAGTCACTCGGAAATGGGTCAAATGCTCGATCACCTTCGCCCAGGCTTTCATTGAGTACCAGTTTTCCCAGCGGTTGGTGACATATGTTCTCCGCTCGGAACCCGACAACTTCTTTAAAGAACTTGACGAGGCATCATTCGATTGGTGCGATGAAAAGGGGAACACTGACTGGTTATTGATTCAGGTAAGAATGGATCCCTGAGCCACGGGTGGAATAGATTCCTGATTGAGTTTATCTTTAGATTCAAGGCAACTTCATTACCCGTGCCCTTCAGTCTGAGGTTGCAAGAGAGATGATCACACCTTCCTCAGGCTCTAACGCAGTTCTTCAGCTTAATATGGGAGAGGGAAAGTCTAGTGTCATTGTGCCTCTTGTGGCAGTGGCTCTGGCCGACTCGCACAAGCTTGTTCGAATCGTCGTTTTAGAGCCTCTTGCAGGTCAAATGTTTCACCTGCTCGTCGAGCGTATCTCTGGCCTTACCAACCGTCGGATCTTCTATCTTCCGTTCTCCCGTGACGTAAAAATGGACGCCCAGCAAATCCAGCATATTCGCAGCCTATTCGAGGAGTGTGCCCGTGTTCAGGGTGTCTTGGTGGCGCAACCGAAACATATCCTTTCTTTCCAGTTGAAGGTAATTGACCGAATGTTATCCTCGGGCCCTCGCCTCGACAACGTCGCACAGGAGTTGCAGAAGGTGCAGACACTGCTCGCTTCCACTTCTCGAGACGTCCTTGATGAGAGCGACGAACTTCTACATGTCCGCTACCAACTCATCTACACAATGGATGGACAGCACCCACTCGATAATGGTCCAGATCGCTGGACGATTACTCAAAATGTATTCGATCTCGTGCGGCGTCGTGCAATTCAGCTTCATAATGAATTTCCCGAAGAAGTTGAACTCCTCAACCGTGGGGAAAACTCAGGAAACTTCTCTCATGTTCGTCTGCTCGGATCGTCCGCTGCTCGGAAACTTGTTTCCCAAATTGCTAAAGATGCCTTGAAAGGACACCTTGAGACCTTATCTTTTGTTGGTCTCAATGCTCAGGTTTCTCTCTGCAACGCAGTCCTACACTTTATCACTGAGTACCATGTTGACAAAAAAGTTCGCGACGAAGTAGAAGAGTTCTACAGCGGATCTTCTCTCTGGAAAGGCCTTTTGCTACTTCGTGGTCTCCTTGCGCACGGTATCTTGGTACATGTTCTTAGCCGACAGCGTTGGCGAGTGGACTACGGCCTTGACCCGAAACGTTCACTGCTCGCGGTGCCCTACAGAGCCAAGGTACCTCCAACCTTTTGACATATCCACTTTTAAATACAATTTTTTCTACAGGACGTCCCAAGCTTGCGAAGTGATTTCGGTCATCCAGACGTGGCCGTTTGCCTGACATGCCTGAGCTATTATTATGGAGGTCTCACTCCCTCCCAAGTGCGAGAATGCTTTGACCTTCTTTCCAAACTAGATAACCCAACTCTAGAGTACGAAAAATGGGTTAAACGGGGAGGAAAAGAAATTCTTGCATCATTTCACCAGCTCATTGGGGTAAACACGAAGGACGTACAGACATTCACGCATGATGTTGTTCCTATCTTTCAACATAACCAAGCGATCATCGATTTTTTCCTTTCACAAGTCGTTTTCCCGAAAGAAGCCAAAGAATTTCTTTTTAAACTGGGCACATCTGGATGGGATTTGGCAAAGCACAAACCCAACTTTACCACTGGCTTCAGCGGGACCAAAGACAATTCTGATCTGCTACCCACATCGATCCATCAGAGTGACCCCGCCAATCAACTCCGAATGAACGCACAGGTTCTTGGGTACCTCCTTCGAGCCGAGAACGACAGGTATATCTGCACTCAAGTCAAAGGAACGAGAGGACAGCCATGCTCAGTGTCGGAGTTTTTAGACCTCCTAGTTCGCGAGCCGAAGGAGATTAGGGTTCTGCTCGATGTTGGCGCCCAAGTGAGTTTATGGTGTCCTGAATTAAACAATATGCTAATGCAACTTTAGATGTTGGAAATGACGAACAAGCAACTGGTCGAGCATTGGCTATTTTTAAGGCAACCCGAGGACGTTGCGGCAGGCGTGTTCTTCGACGATGCGGATACGTTATCGGTTCTCAGTCGGGATGGTGTAGTTGAGCCATTCTATTCGTCGCCCTTCTCCCAACGCCTCAATGAATGCGTTATCTATCTTGATGATGCACATACAAGGGGAACGGACCTTAAGCTCCCCCTCGATTTCCGGGCTATGGTCACTCTGGGCCCGAAAGTAACCAAAGACAGGTTGGTTCAAGGTATGATGTTGTTGGTTTGACAATCTACTGTTTTGACGCAGTATAAACTTCTAGGTTGCATGCGGATGCGGAAGCTTGGTCAAGGTCAATCTGTTGTGTTCTGCGCTCCTCCGGACATTGACAGGCGAATACGAGAGGCCGAAAGAATCCAGGACCCCTGCTCAGTAAAGGTCATTGACATTCTCAGTTGGGTGATGTCCAACACGTGCATTGACATCGAACACCATATACCTCACTGGGTCCAGCAAGGTGTTGACCATGACAACAGACATACCGCAGATTCCGAGTTTCTTACTTCTGAAGGAGACGTTGAAGTTCTGCGAGATGCTTGGCTCCAACCCGCGGCACGATCTCTAGAGGAAATGTACAATCTCTCGACCACTGACTCGTTCAACACGGTTAAGGACATTCCAGCTATGCAAGAGCGCCTTCGCAAGCTTGGGGTTACGACGGTGCGTGATGTACGAATGGAGGAGGAACAGGAACGGGAGGTTAGTCATGAGGTTGAGCAAGAACAACAAATAGAGAGACCTCCCAAGGTTACGCCTGCTGAGCCTCACCTCAACAAGAAAGTTCGTAGCTTTGTCCGACATGGCACCGACTTCGACGTATTCTTCCCTCTTATGACCCCTCTTCGTTCTGAATTTAATGCCGTCGCCCCTCGGAACCCATGGTTGAGACGACCACAAGTTCTGTGCACCCAAGACTTCATGACCACAACAAAAGATGGAAGGGAGAAATCTGTTGTCACCAATTATCTCCGCCCGGTCAACTGGATTGTCTCCCACGTGCTTCAGGATGGAAGGCTGATTTTCATTGTCATGAGTCCCTACGAGGTTAATCGCCTTCTTCCGGACATACGCGTGAGCGAATACGTTCGCTTGCACATGTATACACCCCGTACCACGCAGGCCATGAAACCTCTGGACAACCTCGCGTTCTACTGCATACCCCCGTTACCCTCTGGAAATGAACTCCCTTCCTTTGAAGTCCGGTTTAATGTTCGCTGTCAGCTGAATATCTGGGCCGGACAACTCTACTTGGATAGCTATGAGACGTACCTCAACTTGTGCCTGCTCCTGGGCATCTCCTCGAGTGAAGAAACTGGGTACAGTTCAGTGGAGAGTGATCGATTTGTTCCTAGAAGAGGGCGGATTAAAGAGATGGTGGATGTGTGTCTGTTCGACAAGAGTCCGATGGTGCTGCTGAAAACGCTCTTTGGGTTGAGGAGGAAGGGAATGAGTTATCACCAGACGCACATGGGCAAGATTCTGCATGCCCGCCTGCTTTCAAAAAGAGACTTTGAGGAGTAATCTGCTAAGGAGACCAAGTTGGCTAGGGAAGCTTTTTGTTCATCACAATCTTGAATTTTATTGTTTTATATGTGTGTAAGTGTAACATTGCAACCCAGCTATTTCTGTTTTTATGTACTAAGTTTAATGGCATCAAAATGGCATTTTGAAGTTCATATCTGCATTCCATACACAAAGTACTGTTAACGTACAACACAAGCCGTTGCCACAAAGAACTGCTCGGAAGTCACCGGGCAGATAACAACAGGATGACAAATTTGCTGCCTGCAGCTGGTAGTTCGGTTGCGTAGTCTTCAGATGCTCCGCATCTCACACGGCGGCCAGTTTCAATTAACGTCAACCCCTTGCCCTTTCCCCTCAAATCACATCGAGATGGAACGACGTGTTTCTGGAGAATCTGTCATGTCTATTCTCCATGGTTTCGAGGGGGGTAAACTGGTTTTTTGATTAAATGGCTGCCTTCAAATTGAGTCGTAGAGTTTTGTTTATTTCCTTCACAATGTCTCCCTGCACGACATGGCGATCTGCCACGAAAGAAAAAACCTCGGTAAGTGTGCTGGAATCTGTTGAAAGACTACTTGAGACAGTTTTTGCCTCTTCCGACTTTACTGCTTATTTTCCGCCTAACAAACTTTTCGAGGACCTCTTCCCAGCTTTCTCAGTTCTGAGCTTCTCTCTTGATCTCTTTTGAAAGGAGTTTGGGATCCCGATGTGTACCTCTCGTCAAGGAACATCTCCTTTCCCCATGCTCTTAAGAAACCGCCAACTGTTTGACTGAGCTTGAAGTTGTTGTCTGTCATATTCTCCCTTGGGACACGGAAGGCACAGCCGACGAAAGGTATGGTTTTCATAAGGTTACGCGTCGTCCCTCAGCGGCCTCCAAAAAAAAGAGTTACTCGAAATGATGTCGCCCAATACACCTGAATCTTAAGCCAATTTGTGGACTTTGATACGCTGTCCCAATGAAAATCTGTCGCTGATCTGTGAACCGAAACATGAAACCTGAGGGAATCACTGGTAATATTTATAAATAAGTGTGAAATGTTCAGGAATTACAAACGAAGGCAATGACGAGGAAAGAGGAAGATATAGGCTAACAAATATATTATACCAAGGACAGTGAACCACTGAAAATCAGAAGTCGAGGCATCCAATGTTACCGATTTCGTGGCAGTTCTGGCCAGTAACTTCCGCAATGCCACAAGATATGACAAATTCACCAGCTTGACCCAACACCTCGCTGTTGTCGAAAACTCCATGGCCGTCTTGCTGCCAAGCCTGCCAGTTGTTGGTTATGCCACGGCAATGCTGGAAGGCATGGACGAATCGATTCATGTCTTGAACGTTGGTGTAGAATCTGTAGCGTTGGAGGCCGGCTTCGACCCATTTTGCCACGAAGGTGGCGCTTTCTTGTGCAGTCGCCGCTGTTATGAAAGAATGAGCAAATAAAATTGACTGGCACAAGACAGGTCTAATCACCAGGAGCGACGAAGGCGACAAGAAGTAAGACGTTGCGAATAGAAAAGAACTTCATTCTTGGCGTAGTATGTTTGAGGTTGGAATAGTAAGTGAGTTTACTGAGCGAATTGAGCATTTACCGACCAGCTTTTATACTTTGAGGTGCTAACCGCAGTAAATTTGTCTACCATGAAACTTGAAACGGCGTGTTAAACTCCCGGAATTGGAATTGAATTGGAAGTATATGGGTTTCTTCACAAAATTCTTTTTCAGCGCTCAGCGGTCGGGTAACTCGGAGAGGGATATTATGAAACTCGTTTCAGTAGGACGCGCGGTGTCACTTATGGCAAAATAATGGCGGAGGCGGCTTCTTAACACTGGATTTAAAGTAACCGGTGCAGATCAAAAGGTGATCGTCGTATTTGTAAGCAAGTGAGCCGGGGGAATCTTTGTATGTGCTACAACGGTATCTCTCCTGACCATCCTGACCTCCTCTACCGTTCGGATCTATCATCTCGTCGAATCCCCAGAGGCAGACACCCTCCGTCTATGGAGTCTTCAACAAGAACGCACACACCAAGGACATTGGCACGTTCGAGGTTGATGCGGTGGGGTTCTAAGAATTTTCCGCCTGGGAAGCCTGAAGCCGGCACTTCAATGGTGACTGGTCAGCTCTCTATCGTCGTTTCTCAAGTTCCCGACGATCGTTTGGTCGATCGGCTTTGGTGGGAGCATCGCAATGATTGAGTCGTATTGGCTTCACCTATACAAACTATCCTATCCGGGCGTTTCAATGGCAACTACGTATTGGCGGATCGATCGATTCGGGACGAACCTTCTCTACTGAAGGTTGCCTTCGGAACGGCCGTTACGGTTAAATGCAACTGTGTAACGACTACTAACTTCCACGTAGCGCTCTTCTCTCCCAATTCATCTACATTGGCTGTGTGGTCGCCAGTGCCCCCCGTTATCACGCTAGTAATCACATCTACCGGCTCTTTGCTCAGAAGGCTTGTCAGTAGAGGTCGAGCAAATTTTTCCCATGACAGCGCAACTCGGTTTTGTGGATTATTTCTTCAAATTATTTGTACTCATAATTGAAATCTTAAACCAGAAGCCGCAGTTGGGGAGGTCCGCATCTTTTGCTATTGAATGCCCATCTAACCAGCAGCATTGTTGCTTTCCTCGGTAGCTCGTTGAAATCCATATGGCTGATTATCAGTATGGCGTATGATATATGGAGTCTTCCAATTCACTAGTGATCTAATAACGGCTGCAGATAAAAAAAAAATCGAGAGGGAATCACTCGACGAAGCAAAAAGTCCGCGGTTCAGAAAAATCAAATGGATGTTGGGAATAAATTGTTCGACGAAACGAAGGTCGAGGGTTTGACAAATCTTCTTTTCTTCAAATTCTATTATAAATGATGTTGAATGGTTAGCCAGGCTTTTATCCTCGTCTAATCCTCTTGCTTCTCCATCGGGGCTGTCTTGGCTACCTTACCCATGTCCTTCGAATCCTACAATTGACCCTCATACTGCTCCGCCTTTTGAAAGCGCTGCTCACCATTTTTATTCCTGTCCCCAATGATGTATCATTCAGGTCCATTTTGCAGCGGGGTAGTCATCGCAGAACGGAACTGGCCAAGGACGGTTGTTATGATCGGAAGCTTGATTGAACGGTAGAATTCTACCTGAGTTGGTTCCCGACACGACAACCTTTTCAATGCGAAGGAGACGAGTCACGGAATACCATCTGTGGGGGTAGGGGCAGAGGGGGGTGGATTCAGATGAAGATGATGGTCAGGAACTTCGCCGCATCGAACGCTTCATCATTGGAGATGGTTATGGAATCAAGCCCACAGCTATATCCAACGTCAGCCGCTGGGAAGGCCCATTCTCTTAACGAAGGCTAGACTCAGTGCTCACTGGCCAAATTCACCTTGAATTCGGAGCTTTAGGGGACCAAAGACTGAAAATCGACCCGGGCAATTTGGAAATTAGCTACATGCTCAGACATGCAATGAATAAACTACGATTTACAGAAACTAGGAGTCGAAATGTCCCATCACTATCATGCCTAAATGCCTCCATAAGCAGGGACTGGATACGCTTTATGTGGCACTGAATATATTCTGTCGTTTAGCAAATCGCTCTATGAATTCGGAATATTAGACTGACCTTCACAGGCAATGAGCGCAGCAAGTGTTCCGCACGTCGTTGCAACAAGCATCGCAAAGAGGACGTCTCTTTTCCAAGGGCTCTGTGGTGGGCATGGCGATGGCTGTCGCTGCCATGATGGCAACGGCAATGAGAGTTGTGAAGAGAGGGTTGAATTGCATTGCGGCTTTGAAACTGGTAGCTTGAAGGATTGGGGGAATGAGTAGAATGAGCAGGATATTTTATACCTTTTACTTGAAGTAAATTATAGACTCCGAACTCGGAGATAAGATGACAGACAGCCAGCGTTGCATCGTGGTCCCGATGGAGAAGTGTGTGGCGTGTTCCAAGGGAAGTTGGGGAATTCTAAGAATTTTCGGCAGGACTTCGTCGACTCGAGATTTGTTAGTCCTTTGGGGGTGACATAACAATGCCAAAAACAAGCATGGAATCTCGAGCCTATAGGCAGGAGACTTTGTCTACAATGCTTAGTTCGTCACTTTTAAATTCGAGTCGTCAAAAAGTCTACCTTTACCCAAAATGTGCTCTAATAACATCCCTGCCCTTCCCTGCAAGTATCATTCCAAATATGTTCTCTGAGTTTTATTATGCTAACTCAGGCCAAAGCAATGATAATGACACTCGTATTAGCGGAAATGAAAACACAATGCGGTCGATTTCACCCATGCATGCCGGGAAAAAAAAAAGAAAAATCTCTGAATGGTGGCTTCAGGCTCGGACCGGGATCATCGGATAGCCCGTAGCCCACTACTCCCGTCAAAGAAGGAGCCCCGGTTATTGTCCCAGCAATGGACTGCGCTGACGGGGATGTAGTCGGTCATTGAAGGGCATCCAGAAATTTGCAAGCCACTTGCGGTCAAGAGCGGCCTGGTGTCTCACTGTCTCTTACCACAAACAATGCTCTCAGAACACCTTCAAACAACATTATCGAATAACTCCCGTCCCACGACGTCTACGTTTGATCCTTTGTCACCGGATCCACTTTGTGCTCTGTTTCGGTGTAGAATGCAATGGCCAGGAGATTGACACCCTCGCCCTCCTGGCCAGGTTTGCCGTCTCGACGCCGTTGCGTCTGAGCTTGAGGCCTCCTCCTTCTCACGTCGTATTCAGAGCTAGAAGTAAGGTCGCGTGGTGCCGGTCGGTATGAGTTGTGTCCTTGTGCCAATCGAAATGCCCTCGCCGTGACTCCTTCCTCGTACACCGTGAGCATATCCCTTTCCAAAGGAAGACACTGTGCTGTCTTTCAGAATCAAAATTATCAAATCGACGTCAGGTCACCAACCGGGATCTCCGCACTTGAGATTGAATGCGGGAATCTTCGCATATGGAAAGCAACCGAGTTGTCCTAGTTCTTCAACGTATCAAAATGGAGTCTGACAAATACGACCGACAAAGAGAGGTGGGGGCTCGTTCAAATCGGCTAGATGACACGATTCGATAGAGCTATCATTTGGATGGCTTTGTGCAGATTAAATATACGCAGGCCAAACTAAAATGTAGGGTGATAAACTTGCCTGGTAGACTACTATTTGCCCCATTCCTCATTCAATATCCACTCGATTTGTATGCCTTGGGGCTTGTTTGAATTGGCTAAACGACACGGTTCCATTGAGTCATCATTCGTATTGTTTCGAGATTGAACTTACCAGTGGGAAGGGAAATGAACGCGAATGGAAGAGGCAAAAAGGGAGATCCAGGGAGCCCAGAGATTGATGAGTGTGCAGACTGGGAGAGCACCAGAGGGAGCAGTGGCAGCAGTTCTGGGCAAAAGGGAAATGGAGGGAGCAGTGGGAGTGTCAGTGGGAGTGGCAGGAAGGGGGATCCCCTTGGATCCATGAGCGTGGGGACTGGGGAGAGTGGCAGTGGCAGTGGCAGTGAGGGGGATAAACCTGTCGTACTAGCACGATGGGCCAGTAGGAGCAGATTGAGGCTATGGACGCCGCTTCCGCCTTCATTTCCAAGGAAGAGAGAAGAGGGTTTTATGTTGTGAAAGGTGTGGCCCTTGTACGCTACGGCTCAACTCGAAAAACGGACGACGTGGACATTGTCATCACACCAGAAACCCTGCACAAGTTCTTCGAAGCTGCTGGGAAGGACCGGCGTTTCCGTAGGTCCCCAGACGATTCATGGTCTTAAATCTGCGAAGGGGAGGGTATATCAGATGTCGAAGTCTATTTCGATTTTTTGGCTGCCGGAAGTGAGTTTTCTCCGGTTAGGCTACACAGCGTGCGCGTGTTTCCTGGTGCCGTTCTCGCATCGCTGGCAGACATTGCTGTAATGAAGGCGAATGCGTATCGCTCTCGCGAAGAGAAATACGACTTGGAGGATATGGTGTTTGTGGTAGAGAAGAATGAGACCTTTGCAGAATATGGGTTCAAGGAGAAGGAGTTGGAGTCGATCAGATAATTGGCTGGCCAACATGGATTGGAGGAACTTCTAGAGAAACATCTCATAGAATGCGGATCAATCCTACAAAGAATAACTCAGCATATGAGGACGTAGAACTCGAGCTTACTGCCGACTGGAGGACACTTACCCGAGCATTGGAGTAAACCCGATCGGCTCGTTCCCTCGATGCCACAACCGTCCGTAGAGATTAGGTGTCTGAGAGACCTTGGTATCCCGTCTTTTCTTAGCATCTTTGGAGTTCCAGAGGAACTGTAAGGCTTCGAAGCATGACGTATCGACTTCTTTAAAACGACAGTCAGCTTGTCGTCGGGGACCGATTTTCTCAATCTTGGATGCAATTTGGACGGTGATTGGGGTGACGAGGCCGAAAGAAGCGGAAGCATTGGCAAGCCTGGCGGCTTGATAGAGGTTGGGGAGATGGAGTAACTTGTTGGACGGAAAGCTATTATCGAGATAAGCTTTCGCAAGACATGAAAGTGCCCTAGCTTTCATGGATCTGTTCTTGGTAGCACCACAAACGGCGTACATTCTAGATGCCCAACAGTGAAAAAAAGGCTAACGGGAGAAACTATGGGACTGACCGCAATCCAAATTCAAGACAGCCATCAGGATTTCCCAAGGACCACACTCCGTACGCAGAGCGTGCTTTGGTCTGTTCTTTGCATTGGGCCCATCTGGCCTTGCGCAAGTTTGTGTCCGAAGCGTCGAACTCTCGAACAGGTGTAGGGTCGAAGACACATGAAATCGAAAAGGTTCTGTAGTTTTGGATCCACCTCACGTCTAGACTGCATTGCCAGGTGAGTCTAGTTGCCAAGTTAACGACTGCTGGGTTTCTGTAGAAATCCTGGTCAACACACGATTCCACATTCTTATTTTCCGACAAACCATGATAATACCCATGACCAGGCAATATTCCGCATTGTCCCTCTCTTCCGCCTCGCCCTCTTCATCGCCGTAATCTGCGTCATGACACTAGAATAATGACACAATCTATGCCCTGCATGAAGTTGTGTCTGCGGTGCTGAAGTTGTGCGTGGACAAACATACAAAAACAAGGCACTTCAAAATAGTACATACCAACTTATCTCCATAACGACACACATTCGTATCAGGACTACGACAAATTAAAGTAAGCATCTGTGCGTACTGAAAATGCAGTTGACTAACCCAGTAGTCGCTCACCGGCACCGCTCAGCGCATAATGCCAACTCCGTCGTGTGGACACCGCAATGGAATCGAAACTCAACTTGAGGAACGGCACCACCAAGCTCTCGTGAAGCGAAATTACGTCCACAGCCGATTGATTCACCAATTTCCGCTCGAAATCAACACCTACATATTCCTCCTCGCCTTTCCACCCCAAGAGGTGTGCGATTGTTCAAATATCCCTCACGAGAAAGCTAGTTCACTGGTTCTCACAAAGGTCTGTCAGACATGGAGGGAATTGGCGTTGTCTATCCCAAGATTGTGGTCCTGTATCTCTTTTGATACCGAAAAACCGAATTTTCCACTCTTGAATCACCAAATTGCACATTCCGGTGCGGTACCGCTTACCATTTTTCTCGCATCTGGACTTGGATCAAAGCAGGAGCTCAGCCTTGCCAATGCCAAGCAAGCGATGTCCATTATCATAAAACAACTTCACAGGGTTGTTTCACTTTACCTCCTTTTCACAGAAGAAGTTGCCATGGCATGTGGTTCTATCTCTGACTTAGACTATCCGAAAACAGCTCCGCACTTGGAGGAGCTTCACATTCACTTCCTAGACCACGATCCAGGTAGCTCCTTCCAACTCAGATTAGCAATCGAACCTCCACGTCCACGACAAGTGACTTTGAATTACATTTCTTTCGATCAAATTTGCCTCGATTGGTCCAACGTTTCCAGTTTGACACTGAATTCTTGTTACGTTCATGGGCAACCTCCAACGTTGAAGAGTCTCGAACACCTTGTTTTGGAGCACACGTGTTGGGATCTTCCCGAGGAGCGATTACCAGTTGTTAACCATTCGATCCAACATGTAACACTTGAAGACTCGGATGATGATTTAATGCTCACATTGACATTGCCGTCGCTTCGAACTCTAGACGTTGATATCAATGACACGGAAACGTTTGGTATTGTTTGCGATTTCCTTCTCCGGTCCCTCTGCCCTTTGCAGGCCCTTCACATTCAGTATGCCAACCCATACGACGACTATGATGCCACACAAGTAATACAAGCGCTTCTGGGTGTTCTCGAAATCACGAAAGAGTTGCAACATTTGACCCTTCGATTTTTGGCCGTTTCATTCGTCAACATCCCGTCTTCGAACTTTGAACCACTTGTACGGCGATTCTCTGAGTCGTCACAAAACGGAGGCTTCCTACCCCATTTGCAAACGCTCACCTTGGAGACACGATCTATCCCTCCTATTGACTTACTGCTGGATGCGATGACATTCAATCCTTTCCCATCCGAAATTCTCAATGGCCCCAACAAAGAACGACTTCTACGTACATTAAATCTGGAATTATGTATTCCCTTTGATGAGGTTGGGCCTATTCGGCAAGACGTTCTGGTTCGGGTCCTTCAGATACGGGCAACTGGCAAGAATATTTCCATCACTTGTACGCAGCCAGATGGAACTGATCTAGTAGAACACTGGAAGAGTTCTTATGGAATTGGAGAGGGTTGATATATTTTGGATGCGGTTCCTGCATTTTACACACACATTTATTGACCGCCTGCCTTCACATATCCTGACGTGCTTTATTCACTGTCTTTCTTCTCTTTTTAATCTTTCCTCCTCGCTCGCTTTCGTTCCTATCTATGTCTGGCCAAGGCGTCGTCCTTCAACACCAATTTCTTTGTTTGACCTAATAACATCACAGCACCCTACCTGCTCTTGCACTTGGAAATCGGCAGCAGGCGATCTGGTTGGATGTGCTATTGGTCATATTGGGTGGTTCTTGCGAGATATATGGACAAGGGAGATGGTGGGTGTGATGACTGTGTTTAGTGAAACACCAGTCCGGCTGTAAGTGTTATTTTCTAATTTCATGTCACGACATTGTATGCTATCATTCAAAAATCGAAGAATTTAATTCACCTATCAGACAAGAGACCTCTGAGGACTTTGATTTCCGACATTGGACCCCCATATTGGCACGATAAAGAATACCGCCTGGTTGGCACAAGGATACTCATGTGGCACCTCATATTTGGCCTCTCTCCCTTAGTGTGCAAGAAAACGACTGCCGATGCGTTTCCACCAATATCAATGGCCAGTTCCATTGTCACCAATCCAAAGGACGTTTCCCTCGAGAGTATTCGCATCGAATCGCTCAACCTCGGTGCAGAATATAGTACCCTCTTCTAAGGCAATATGTTTACCTGGACATATAATTATGATGTCATATTACCACTGTATTTGGCCTTCTGCCTGATTACATAGGGAGGGGTGCTGCTCTTGGAAAAAATCAACCCTCAGATCTTTTTTTTTGTTCCTGGTGCCCCCTTGCCTGTGATATGAGTTTCGTGTCACCCAATTGTGAAAATCTTTATGTAACTTGGTTTACATTATGTCGTCTAAGTCACTTTGAGTAGGTTCCGACTCAGAACACCTTAGTGACCTTGCAGCAATGAGGTACTAAGAAATCTCGGAATATTACAATCCTATTCACTCTTCAGAGACAACACTTTGTTTATCACCCTCAGCTACAAGAGGAGCGACTGGGGTTTCCGTTTTGACGGTTCTCCCTTTCCCTGGTGGAGGCGGATGATAAACCTTCTCCTAGAAGATGTGTCAGTTATGATTCTCACTCGGGATCTCAGCATACCTTCTTTTTCTTCTTCTCAACTTTTGCATTCGGATCTGGATAAGCAAGTCGAGCAAAATTTTGCCATTCCTCATCTTCCTCGAACGCCTTCCTGATTGGCGCAAGCAAGCGGACGATTCCATTGGAGACTGCCGTCTTCAGGTCCTTCGGGTGCAATTTCTTCTCTTTGAAATCCTGCTGCATCTCTGCAAAGTTACTATAATGTGTAGATCCACCAAACTTCTCGTCCCTTTCGATACTGAAAACAGTTCCAGGAGGTGAATTATCCGATATGAAAGGTCGCTGGTCGCCTAACCCTGTCTCAAGAACGTTACCTCCCGCGTTCCTTTCTAATCGAAGTTGGCTGATAGGGATAAGCACAGCTTCGACGAAGGAAAGAACCCCATTGCCTTCGATACTCCCTTCTTCACAAAAGGCTGACTTCAACTTCTTCCGAATAACCTCCTCACTGTCCAAAAAGTCGATTTTCGAGTTTGGATCCGAGGCAGACATCTTGCCTCCTGCAAGTCCAGGAACCATCGCGTTCATCAAATGCGCGCGTTTTGCATATCCAAGCCGAGGGAGATAAAGTTCAGCGAAAGTAAAGATTTTCCTCTATCAAGGGACGTTGTCAATCGATATGTCAAAGTTGATATAACACGAACCTGGTCAACGCCGCCAAACTGAAAGTCCACATCGAGATATTGTTCATCGAGAGCTTGCAGTCCTGGGTATAACAATCCGCTAAGGAGAGGACTCTCGACTTGTTTTACAACTTCTGCACCGGCCTTTTTGGCATCATGTTCTGAGACTGTCGCACAGAGTCTGTAATTATCCATGTTGTACTCTTTCGTAAGTTGGTAAGATGATCCCTCCACGAATTTTAATGCAGATGTGGGTATGCCAAGTGATCTAAAGACGGTTCTGAGCAGGAGCTCGTAGTATTTCGTCCGGTGAGCTACGAGCTCAAGCGGAGCTTTCATATTATCGAGAAACGCATGGATATCTTGGGATATGGTATCAGAAAGGCCTTGTTTTGGTCTTTAGGAACCTAACCTGCCAGCAAAATAGTGACCTTTCGAAGAAAAACGTTACATAGAAAAGTAGAATCGGTTGGATAGGGACATACTTTAACTCCGGCGCGCAAAAAGTCGGCAATCTTTGTTAATGGCACAAAGTATCCAATATGCGCTATCAAACAGGTTAGTTATTGTTTTAACAGAAAGAAAAACACGCAGTACGTCGACCCGTCGGTGCAGTACCTGAATAAAAACCTCAAAGTTAAAATTATCATGATAGATTGCACTCCCTACGCACCCCAGTAACACTTCGGTTGCCGTCCTTCTGCCAAAATCGCTTTGATAGAATCTCCTCCGAGTACTTCCTGGAGTCTTCTTGTGATTATTTCATATTTTTCGTCTGGAGTTGACATCGCTGTGGAGAGACGAAAAGGCGATCAGATAAAGAATCATTCATCACGGGTCACGGCGGTTCGTGACCGTTAGACTACAGTAACAGAAGTACAAAATTTTATTGAAAATATAAGAGAGTAACCAGTGACTCTACTGTCGTTTCTCTTATCATAAATTATGATATTCATAATTATATTTACTCTGGGACTATCGTCGCAATCCGAAATCGTCTCAATGACCTGCACCCTTTTCAAACATAGTGATGGATTCAACTTCGTCAAAGTTATAAAGAGGCTTAAGCTGGACCTTCTTGAACAAGACGTAACGGCGGATCCAATACGGCAAAAATTCTGTGACTTGATATTGGACATGTCTCGATGTCGGAACCGCGAAGACGTAGTCGAGTTCTTCCAGGGTTCGTTGTTTCGTTTCTAAACAATGAAACTTTGCTTGGAAATGCGTCCTAAATCTCTTCAATTAAGCCCACTCACCTGGCATGAGGAGGAAAATCATGACGAATGCAGCAGCGTTCATCCCGGCATAGAAGCCAAAGGAACCCACCGGACCAAAAGCGCTTAACATCCTGGGGAAGGTCAGAGATAGGACCGACGCCCAGAACAGACACGTCGCTACAGCCCATGACCTGTTAATGTGTTGATCAACAGGACTCTCTTTTATGGTGTGTATCGTAGACTCACATTCCCATTTCACGGTGGGTCAAAGGGAAGACCTCGGCAGAGTATGTAAACGGTACTGGTCCTTCGCCCGGTGAATAGAATGCTGTAAAGCGACTTTAGTGACTAGACGAGTATACGTAACACGACGGACGTACCAGCAAACAGGAAAACGAAGAAGGCAATCAATGGAACCCTAGCTGAGCTATTCTGATCGATGAGGAAGCAAAACCCGGCTGCAAGCAATGTCCAGGCCATATTCGGGAAAGTGAAAAGTAGAAGATTTCTTCGTCCAAAAGTATCGATTGTATATATCGCCGGGAACGCAAACAACCAATTGACAAGACCGAAACCAAAAGAGGCCAACAGTGCCTGTCGAGCTGAATAGCCGGCCTGGTGGAAGATCGTTGACGAGTAGAAAGCAATGATATTGATGCCACACATCTGTTGAGCAATCATGACAACCCAACTAGCAAGAGTAGCACGACGGATGCGAGGAATTGTGAATAGCTCAATAAAACGGGAGAAATAGTTGGTGCCTTTCAGAATCTTAAATTCCTCAACGAGTTGGCAGTGGACATAGAACATGTCACGAGCAGCTTGGAGCTCGCTGTTCCTTAAGCGGCAGAAGGACTTGTAAGCTTCTTGGTAGCGATCTTTTTTCATGTACCAACGTGGTGACTCTGTAAGACAAAGGGAATCGGTCATTAGAACACGCTTTGATCAGAGGAGTGAACCAGGACCATCAGTGGCAACGTACCTGGGCAGAAATAGATTCCGATGGTTAAAGGCACTGCAGGAATAAACGCCGAACCAAATTCCAAACGCCACGCGATGTCCCCTGTGTTCTGTAGAGCCAAATTGGCAGCGAATCCAAGGAAGATACCGAATGCGGTCTAAAGCGAAGGGTAACTACAAGTCTAGTACACGGGATATCCAGGGATGATACTCACCCACATCTGCCAAGACATGACTAGGCCACCTCGGACGTTTGCAGGAACGTTCTCCGCAGCATACACAGGAGACGTAGAGGCTTTGGGGCCCATTCCAAGCCCGAGAAGTAGTCGGCAAACCTGTGATCGGGAATCGAATAAGAAATATCAAAGGTGAAGATCATCTCCGTCCACTTACAAAGAGTTGTGGCCATGTTTGCGCAAAAGCAGATCCAATGACACTGAACGTACAGAAGATTCCACACCAAAAAAGGGTTCCGCGACGACCGAAGAAGTGATTGAGAGGATCAGTAAGCCAACATCCAATCAGACAAGAGGCAATATAAGGTCTGTTGCCAATAATAGTGAGCTTATATCTCTTTGCAAAAGCCAGGCTCACGCAGCATTGATCACGCCAACAATCCAATCATTCCGGGTGTTATTTGGGTCTCCTGGCTTCTGAGCGATGTTGAACACCTCAGGGAACGACAAATTGGCCCCGTTTGATCCAGTTTGATCCCATCCTCTAAAACGGTTCTTTAGAACACAAATTCGAGCCGGAATGAATAGGATGCCAACTGGACAGCTGCAGCTAAACTGCAGATTATAATCGTCATGTAAAGGTCTTTGGGTAGACTCCATCGATCTGGAATGATGAAAAGCATAAGAGTTCGTAAAACTCCGAGTCAAAAAATAATGGCCACTAACGTGTTGTTTCACGACGAATCACTTCCTTTTCCGCCTTTGTAAGCTCTGCCATGTTCTCAAAATCCTTGGGATTTTGCGCGACCAAAGCGCCCTTCTGAAATAGCTCGATCTTTTCCTCGAAGCCTTTCTCTTTCACGAACGATTCGACCTGCCTCATCAGCTCCTCTCGTGAGAGTCCGCGAAGTGGATTCTGGATTCTAAAAGGCAGTTGGTTTGCCAGTCCGTGCCGCCTAAAAAAAAGATTCACCTAGCTTGGACATTATTGGCCAAGTCAGCTTGCAATCTACTTCCGACCTTCTCTTCATCATAGCTGTTCTCGACGCCAGGCTGCTCCTTCGTTATTGACATCGTTGAAGAGAGACCCGGTCAGAAAGCAAACCCCGAGCGTGTGTGAAGAAACCAAGAGAACCTAAAACCATCGCAGCTTAAGTAGCTCCTCAGATTCTCCGAATCAATCAAGCCCATGGGATCCAAAGGAGGTAACCACTCGATGGTTATTAAGGCGCGGAAATCTGCTCCTTCCAATCTAACTCGGAGTCTTCTTGATCAGGGTAAACTTGATCGGGAAGGGGTTGAAGGATACAGAAATATTCTCCCCAGACAGGGAGCAACTGCACAGGGGGATCCACTCTCGAATAGCAAGCCAAGCCACATGGTGATGGGAGGACTACCCGTTCATGCCGTTCCGAAATACAGATAAAAGTGTTGGTAATAGACAGATAATTAGGGATCTGTTCCGGATTGAAGTTTTCTCGTGACAAAAATCATTTGTCGCCCGACACCCAAAAAAAAGCAGAAAAAAATAGCTCGTCGGCACAGAGTAAATTATAGATAAACTCTACGAAGTCGAAGAATAAAATTCGTCGTCTACTATCGAACCACCGAAACCGAATTGGTAAAAAGCCCTTGAGCTGGTCCGAGTCCAGACTGGCTCAGCGGTAGCGAACACGTCCGAAGTTCTGAATTTGAAAGGCTTGACAAATCATACATGTGCCAAAATCGAAGATGCAATGTCAACATCCCAATTACTCGGCCCCTCCAGTCGAGCATAAACTGGTGGAGTATACCACTGTCCCGGGTAACTGACCTAGAATATATCCGATTGGTGATTAGTGACGAAGGACAATGCGTGAGCCCAGACATGAGTGTTTGAAACGGAAGAGAGAAAATCACGTTTCTGTCAAATTCACGTCATCCTTGTAGGTAGATTAGCAGTATGATTATTAACTCGAGTTTGTCTGGCATCGAGATCCCCGCTCCGAGACTACAAATGAATTCACAGCCTAGTGATGCAAATCCGTCATGATCAGCGAAGGTTTTCATCACACAAAGATTTCCGGAATGACTGCACTGCAAGACCAGAGAAGTCTAGGAACAGTTAGCGCGATAAAACCACTACATAGGCTCGCACTGTAAACAAGTTACAAGAGTGAAACACGGTAAAATCTTCGACAAGGCTGTACGAACTACAATAAAGAACGAAAGTCTATCAGAAGGTAGTACATTACACACCGTATTCCACGTGTGAAGTCTGCCATGGTTCCACTTCTTCAAAGCATCGCCCCCTTGAAGGATCTGAACTAACCCAAATCAATCCTTTCCATCACCCGTCCTCCTCTTCTTCAACTCCCTTTCTTCCTTTTGTTTCAGACGCATTGCATCAGATCCATCTTTTCGGCTGAAATCCTTCCCCGCCCTCTTATTCCACGCCCGTTGCAACGCAGCCTTCGTCTCTCCATCAGGGAAAGAATTCAAATCAAAGTAATTCGCAGCCAATTCAATCAACCTAACACAGAAAACGAACATTTAATAAATCCCCAACAAAAAAGTTGCAAAATAAACAAACCATTCGGCTTTAACATCCGACACCGTTCGGATATACGGTCGAGTAGTCAACACAAACTCATTAAACATAACCCATTCAGGTTGAGTGTCCAGTCCACACGACGGATGCAACGCCACGACCTTGACTGCAGTTTCAGAACAAGCCACCTCCCGAAGAGAAATGGATCACCAACCTGATTGTCTTTGACTGTCAAGTAATTGCCCCTTTCGCCTTCCTTATGCGCGACTTGCATGAAAAATCCAGCAACCAGGGCCTTTCGTATATTGATAAACAACTTCTTCTCGTCACTAAGCGTGATCAATTCAATCTCGAACCTCTCCATCGTGCGTTGAAGCTGCGCCCGAACGTTTTCAGCCTGCTGAAGCGCCCGCTGCGATAGATAATTTGTCCAAGCCCAATTCTTGTCATGTTTGTCTGATAAATAACATCGTCAGAAAATGATTTCAAGGGAGAAAAGAAGTACGTACTCAACATATATTTATTGAACACATTCATTAGCGTAAGGTGATCGCCATCGGGAACAGTCAACAAAGCTTTCGCAGCATCTGCTTCTCGTCGTTGGTTAGTCGGACGGAGCCAGATATTCGGCACTAGATGCGAAACTCAGCCAAAAATACTTCAAAACAATTTTGGGACATACCAGACAGCATGGCCGTGATCGTAAGAATCTCATTGCTGCACTTGTATTCAGGGCTGATCATCAACATCTTTGCAAGCTAGCATCGAGGAGCAAAATCGGCCGAGTGAAAAAAAAAAAAAATAATACAAAGGAATGAGCAGTTAATAAGAAAAAGTTTATTATGATCGGTAGAGAGTCTTACCTGAGGGTCCAGGGGGAATTCTGCCATCATACTCCCAAGGGGTGTAATATTACCGTCGTCGTCGAGAGCCGCAAGGAAGTTCAAAAGCTCAAGAGCTCGCATTAGTGTTTCTGGAGCGGGGGCGTCAACATAATCAAAGGAGACCAAATCCTATCAGATGATGAATGAATAAACACTCCCATTTTAGAACGGGAACAAAAAATACAGATACCTTGATACCGAGCTTCAGAAGCTCGAGTACAGTGTTGCTGAGATTACTCCTGAGAATTTCTGGGTGCGTCTGCTCTTCCAATTCCTTCATAAAATCTTTCTCCGTGTATAATCTAAAGCATTTCCCTGGTCTAGTGCGTCCAGCACGTCCAGCACGCTGTTGGGCTGACGCTTTTGAAATCGGACTGACAAGCAAGCTCTCTACGCGTATACGAGGATTATACACCTTTTGCTTGGAGAATCCAGGGTCTACGACATAGACTATACCGTCTATTGTCAAGGACGTTTCAGCGATGTTGGTTGAGACCACAACTTTCCTGCCAGGAGGTCCGTTAGGGATTCGAGGACTAGGCGCAGGATCAAAGATGCGTTGTTGTTGTTGTGGCGGCAGCGAGGAATAAAGGGGTATGCACATTAGTGGACCAACCGATTCAGGGTCTTGGTTGACCAAATCGTCGCCCTCTAGTTTGATTTTCCTGCAGGCATCTTCGATTTCCTCCTCTCCGGTAAGGAAAAGTAGGACATCTCCTGGATCTTCTGCTCGGTGAATCATGAGTACGGTGCGGATAGCAGCTTCTACGTAGTCTGGTTCGGGGTCTTGGGTGTAAAACACTTCTACACGGTGAGTCCGTCCTGGTACTTTGAAGAGAGGTGCACTGGAGTCTGATCGAATGCTGAAGTATTTCTGGAATTTGACTGCGTCCAAGGTTGCAGACATCACGATGATCTTGAGGTCGGGCCGCTTTTTGGCGACACTTTTGAGGAGACCCATGAGGATATCGGTAGCAAGGGTCCGCTCATGTGCCTCGTCGAGGATAATAGTAGAATATCTCTCGAGGGAAGGATCGTTCATGGCCTCGCGAAGAAGCATACCATCCGTCATGTACTTGAGGAAAGTGGTACCAGGTTCTGTCATGTCTTCAAAACGGATCGAGTAGCCAACTTGCCGCCCAAGTTGCACTGCAGAAAAGTTGAGTAGTGATTAGTCACTTCGGAAGATGACTCACCATCCATCTCGTCGGCCACTCGTTTTGCGACTGACATGGCTGCTACTCGTCTTGGTTGTGTGCACGCAACGATTTTTCCCCTTGCATGTGGCAGGTCGGAGTACGCCACAAATTGAGGGATCCTATGGTGAAGCAATCAGTGAAGAAGAATTAAAGAAACAAGAACAACAAAAGCCATACTGTGTTGTCTTGCCTGAACCTGTCTCTCCGACCATGACGACAACCTGGTTTTCAGTGAACTAGAGTCAAGCCGTCAGCTTCCATCCATATCTCGCAAGTTTTTGGCAGAGGAGGGTCGGCCTATCACTAATGAATAGTATTCTCAAACCCCTCCTCAAAAATGCAAAAATCCCTGTTTACTTACGATCTTCAAGAAATCATCCATCTGCGCAAAGACCGGCAACTTTTTGCGAGATTTCAAAATTGTCTTGTACTGTGGAGAATGCGTTTGCTTTGTGAATGGGTTGATATCGCCGTCCTGAAAAAGATACTGAATAGAGGGCGGGATGATAGCATTTTGAAATGATTTACCATGACCTTCCTCACACTTTCTCCTTTTACTCGTCGTGGTACCCAGCCATAAAGTGGTTCTTTCGCGGTTACAGAGCGTGGTGGGATCGCTGCTTGCAGTCTGGACATGACGTTAAGGTCGAAAATCAGACTTCAAACAACACCAAATAGCAAATATCCAACGGTTCGATTTGCCACTCAACAAACAACCACAAATAAATTGACCATCTAAACCGATTTTTGAATTTCTTGTCCTGTCACCGCTGTCGTTGCTGCTGACGCCCCGCTCATTGCTCCTTTATCCCACAAAATGGCCGCCATTCCTACTCCTTCCTTCGACGGCATTGGCATTGCCAACCTGCCTAACCAGGTCAGTGTCCTCAATGCAAATTATCCTCCCCCAAACGCTCTGACGCATGCAACTTGCAGAGGCACAAAATTGTCGCGAAACGTGGAGCCCATTTCACCATTATGGTTGTCGGTGCGTAGTTCCTTTGCTCATACATACGCGAGAGACTTACGCCTCGTAGGCGAGTCGGGGTTGGGTAAAACCACCTTAATAAACACCCTTTTCTCGACAGAACTGTCCGCGGCGAAAAACTACAACAAGCGCCATTACAAGCAGCTGGACAAACTGACAGAGGTTGAAATCATCAAGGCTGAGCTCGAGGAACGTCAGTTCAAGGTCAAACTCACCGTCATCGACACCCCTGGGTTCGGTGACTACGTCAACAACCGTGACTCTTGGCTCCCCATTGTAGAATTCATTGACGACCAGCACGAGGCATATATGCGTCAAGAGCAGCAACCCCAGCGACACGAGAAGATCGACCTCCGTGTCCATGCCTGCCTCTACTTCATTCGTCCGACCGGACACACGTAAGTCCCTTTTCTCACTTTTCAACCGACCATCCCCGACAAGAAACTAGATTAAAGCCTCTCGACATTGAGATCATGAAGCGCCTCGGTACCCGCGTCAACCTCATTCCTGTTATTGCCAAGGCCGACACCTTGACGCAAAATGATCTTTTCACCTTCAAGCGACGCGTACGTGGCAAGCTTATCTAACTTTGCTTCTTTGAAAAATTTAAACTTTTGCAGATTCGCGAGGTAATTCAAGCTCAGGGTATTCGGATTTATTCTCCACCAGTCGACGATGAGGAGAATGATGAACCTGCACGCAATCTTGTCGAAGCAATGCCCTTCTCTATTATTGGTTCAACCGAGGATGTCAGGACTCCTGACGGGCGTGTTGTGAAGGGGCGAGAGTACATTTGGGGTGTTGCTGAAGGTTAGCAGTTTTCTTTCCCCAAGCCTAACCCACTATACTGAAGACCGCTTTCTGCAGTCGAGAATGAAAACCACTGCGACTTCAAGAAACTGCGCTCGTTGCTCATTCGGACGCACATGCTTGACCTTATCTCCACTTCAGAAGAACTCCATTACGAGAATTACAGGCAGACTCAGATGGAGACACGCAAGTTCGGCGAGCCAAAGGTGAAGAAGCTGGACAATCCAAAATTCAAGGAGGAGGAAGAACTACTGAGAAAGAAGTTTACGGAGCAAGTCAAGTCCGAAGAAGCGAGATTCAGACAATGGGAGCAACATGTTCGTATCATTTCTTAAATTCATAGTCCACGTTAATTAACATCTCTAATAACAGTTGATCGCGGAGCGGGATCGCTTGAACAAGGACTTGGAGATGGCTCACAGTGCTATCAAGCAACTCGAAGCAGAATTGGAGAACCTCCAGGTTGGATATGGAAGAGGCAGCGCCAGGAGATAATCGATTCTTCCTTTCGCTTACAAAGTCTTTGTTTTTTTTTGTTCTCCTGTCGTGGTTCGCTGACTCTCAGAACTTGCCGTCGACATTTCTTTTTGCCTTTTTCTTATACCCTCACCTCGCTCCTTAACCCCTGAAATATCGGAAATAATGGCATATGCAGCTCGCTTCCTGTCATTATCTCGTAGTTTTTTTCTGATAAAGCCCTCTCCCATCCCTCTCTCCTTATGCCCGTTGCATTTATATCTCTGCCTCTCTCTTAACGAAATATTGATGTTGTAGGCAGGGTTTTAGTTTACTATGTCAGTGGGATTGGATTAATGCATAGTATACTTACACTGCATACGCATGATAAACTAGAGCCAACCTAATCAACAAACCATAACGATAGCAAAGAATGAAGGTTGAATCCCCTTCACTCTCCTTTGATATCGAACCACCCATGAAGCGCGGGCTTTTACTTACATAAAGAGCAGAAGAAAGAATAGCTGCTGCGCTGCGCAGAGATGCACAGGTGCAATCCCAATCTACCAGTGTGTCTTCCACTGCAGTTGATCAAGCTACTCAGCATCCCAAAGGTGAGGACCATGGCAAAATGTAATGGAAGCAAGCTGACAGTGGAATCTTACAGGATCTGATGCTGGTAAAGGAAATGTCGCGTCTGGTAATCCAACTCCGGGGAGCAATGGTGAATACATGCGATGATAACTTGGCATCTTACTAACTTCTAATCCTCTAGGTCTTTTAGCCTTTCTAACCTCAAAGGTTTTATGATGAGGAGTCCGATCCAGAAGTCTCTAAAGCCACCAAGGACTTGGGCCGTCTCACCTCTATTCCGCATATCGTTAGCTTGTATGTCTTTCGACAAAGGCAAAAGTACTCAACTCTCCTGGCTATCCTGCCCGCATTCCGAAACCAAGCCACCCAGATTTGTACCAGGTCCGATCAACAACGCCATATCAAACGAGGAGACCTCATCTTCGCCGAACGTCCGCTGCTTTTTATACCCAATAAGATGGTGATGGCACTGCCCGATCATATTTCCGATCCTCAGCAAAAGATGTGAATGTCATTGCTCCAAATCGAACGTACGCTCGAATTGGCTATCGGCCGCTTACCACCTGAAAGTCAGGTTGATTACAAAACGCTTCGGAATGTGCGTACGGACGATGGGTCTGGTCCCCTCTATGGGGTCATGATGACCAACAGTTATGGCATCAACAAATTATACGATGGTTCTGACAAGGATAAAAATTACGGTGCTGTTTGCAAAATTGGATCTCGCATTAACCACAGGTATCTCGCTTCGTTTATCTCTTAACCAGACAGTGGCTAATACTCTCTAAGCTGCATTTCCAATATAAAGCAAGACTTCAGACTCGACTCTTTTTCTATGCGGTTTTATGCGATACGCGACATCAAAGCTGGTGAACAACTATTCTATTCCTATTGCGCAGCAGACAACAGTCTCGCTACACGACGAACCGAACTCGCACCGTGCAGCTTTGTATGCAAATGCCCCGCCTGTGTCAATGCTACCCCTGAAACCGATAAGCTGAGAACCACGTTCAAAGCTCAAATCCAGGCTTTCAGAAATGCGGCGCTGAATTCCCAGATCAGCCAAACCATGCTCAAGAAGGCATTGAAGCTTGAAAAGGCTATGATAAAGGAGGGACTGGATATAGAGCTTCCGTTTGCATTGCTCCTGGAGGTGATCAGCGCGGCGTATGAGAAGCTTGGAAAAGTAAGGAAGGAGCAAACTATCGATTGCTTGGGGAAGAACTCCGGAAGTGCTTGGAAGATGAAGCATAGGTCAATTGCAAGTGTCAACCAATACTTTTCTTGCTGATTTCTTTCTGTTTGTGCGTTTAATCCGATTGTCACTGTCGTAGAAATCAACATTATTTACTAAACCCCTTCTCCGTTCCGCTGGCAGCCTATTACACATTACCGGCCATCTTGGCTTGACCTCATCCCTCTTCCTTCGCTACGCCAATCTCAACGACTTTACCCAACCCAAATAGATTCGGTGTTTCTTACAACTGTCAAGCAGTTCCTTCAAATAGGCATTGGCAAAACACGACTGACGTTACTAAATTCAAGATATGTATTAGCGAAGGTCGCTGTCATGATGTCTCCTGACCGCCTAACATGCGTGGATCTGTACGGTTACCAACTACAGGACATCGCGACTGCATCAGACAAAAATCCAGTTATGTTTTTTCTATTACTTTCGACGATCCACCTTTACCACTCTTTTTCATAGTTATGGGAAATTGGGTGCGAGCTATCATAAGTCTGTATTCCAGGTCTCCTCCCAGATCTCTCTTTTTTCCCCGATCAGTGGTATTAGGTATTCTGCTGTAGCATGCCGAATCAATTGGGCAACACGATAATCGTTCAACTTAGCACAGCTCGCCATCGTCCGCTGTCCGCGAAAGAGTGTTGGCCTACGGTTTGTTAACTCTGTTTGTCCTTTTAGAAACCTGTTCTTACATGCGTAGCCTTACATTCAGGGATACATTATTGATATACATTTCTGGATATCCCAGATCCAACTGACACGGAAGATCTCCGACGCTTTTTGCAAGGTCCTCGAGGAATTCGATTTGGAAGAGCACCATATCCACGTCTACGACCGCGATGGGAGGATCGAGAGTTGTTTTGCTGAGTCCTGATGACACCAAGACATGGAGTTGCTACCTTCAATGTTCTTGATGCAGATAGCCCCCGTTTTGTTGACTGGACCGTGCGTTCTATATACTCGAGTTGGTTGTCACTGCCTGTTTCGATTAGTGTGTTCACTCATCCCCGATACAGAAGGGGACAACAAGAATTCTTTCCCGGTGGCATCTGCCGTAGTTCCCTTTCGAAGAGTTGTTTCAGCTATCAACATAATTTGAACCACGTCTCAAACCACATACATTTTCAGTCTTCGCGGTTGAGCAGCCAGTTCCTTGACTTCCAGTCCGTGACACCCAATCAATATCCGCCTTCAGTTTCTATCCCACCATCTGTCAGCTGCACCCTCCAGAAGCACATTAACAGTTACACAGTTCACCGCAACCGCGAAATCCTCCTCCCTAAATCTCCGTGTTTGACTTGCAAAACTGCAAAACTAGAAATGTTCGAGATGGCGTTCAGACACGCCGCGCATCTCCTCAGCTCCGAGGGACCTCTTTCGTTTGACTGAGGACGTTCTCAAAGGCATACTCTAGCTAAATACCCTGTTGGGCGCCGAAGATCTGGAGAACAATGCGTCAATGCGTCAATAATTCTTCCCCATAGAATTAGAAACGGTACCGGTGGTCGCTCGCTGAAGTGTTGGACTCAACGACAGTCCACACAGAATGGGAGGACTAGTTCCAACAACGTCCGGCTCGACACAGGCTCTTACTAGCTTTTATCCTCGCATCCCATTCTCTCCCTCTGTTCGACAGCTAAACTCAAACACGGACGTATCCCATGTAACGCCACTAGCAAAAACTCAACCTCAGCGTCCTCCTCGAATTGTCCAACCGTGTATCAACCATTGTTGTGCGGCTTTGAGCAAAAGCAGTCCATCTGGTCGTGGAGTGGAGGTGGTGAATCTTGTAGCATGGGGTCTCAGGTGGTGGTGGGTGGTGGGAGAAGTTCTAAATGAGGGTGGATGATGGGCATGATGGTGGCAACCAACTGCGTTTTCGAGGCCTGGTGTGGGTAAATGTGTGGTGGTGTGCCTTTTCAAGAATTGAAAACACGCGTTCGCACTAGTTTTTGGAGGGTTGTCGATGGTGATCAGGTACTACACAGAATCAGTCTAACTGCCATCACCCGACCGACTGGTCTAACCTAATTGCCAACCTTTATGAAACTGTAAAGTTCTTAGTTGACATTGAATTCACGGTTGACCCTGATTCAAACAAATTAAGGGACTCGCCACACGGCCACTTAATGTTTACAAACACTTTAGCCTGAGACTTGTAAGTCATAGACTCTCTAGGTAAATACCAGGAATCACTGATACAAGGAAACGATGAGGAATATCAAAAGATAATAAAAACATAGTTCCAGCTGTGTTTTTTCGTGTAGAGTTCGGCTAGCTAGACTGTACGAATTTTTGTCCCTGTTCCAATTGGTAACAAACGTCACACTTGGTTGTATACTCTGGATCTTTTTTGACGATAACAAGACTATACACTTTGTGTCTAGACAAGTGACAAATGTGAGTCCTCAGATCTGATGTCGGGAAGAAGACAAACGCGTCGAAACATCCATTCACTCCGCATAGTACCTGCCCAAAGCAAATTTTTTAAGATGCGTCGTGTAAGTAGACGCCAATAGGTACTTACCAACCGTAGCTGTCTACACTGTCCGCAAAGTTTGTATTCGCACATATTTGATCTTTGTGGGCTGAGAATGGCAACTTGATATTACCAAAACGATGTGGGCTGGGAGTTGCGACTTTATATCACCAGGACGAGGCAGTGTATACCTTGACTACGGTCAACGGCTGGGCCCAGGTCTATGGTTCAACTTGAAATATGGTCATCATAGCAGTTACAGACTCGGAGTGTCGAACAAATCAGGTTAAGGGACGCACCGTGTTTCAAGAGGCATTGCTCGGTGGAGCAAGGGTCCGAGGACCCTAAATTCCTATTGGCCAGCGCCGCGGTCTGGCAGCAACCATTTTTAGCCTTGGGCTATCTCTTTTCGTCCGTTGTAACTTGTCTCAAAATATCTCCAGTTGATGTTATGTAAAAGATGAGCGCTGTTCATGATAACATCAAGCCACTGCCGTCCACGGATCAAACCCACACATGATATCCAATTACGTCATCCTAGATTTCATGCTGACCCTACCACCTACAAGCTCCTCTGAGCCCGTGCGTCTTAGTACTTAGATTGCTTTTTTTTTTAAAAAAAAGTGAAATTTGGTGAAAACTCACCGGGATTTTGACCAGTCTGAACCGTTCACTGATGCGACAATTGTTTGATTTCAAGTCGCAACTGTAGCATATAGCTTCCTCCTGCCTGTTCCCTTGCTCGGACACCTATTGCGACCCACGGGCACCTCCATATGGTCAAACGCAACCATTTTGACCACGAAATAGAGGGCAGATAGGAAGGAGAAGACCAATTTGGTGTTTTGATGTTTCGGGCCGAACCAACCGCCGAAACTGATGCAAAATTTCTTTATTTGGAAGATTATTCCCATCACCTGTTAGTTAGTCCATTTGGGTCCTTTAAAAAATTCGACCCTATATCCTGAAATTTTTAAAGGACCCCCCTTGGTTATTCAGCAAAAAGTGCGAAAATGGTGATCATCAAACACCTGCACAGAAATACCACCTCAGATTTTGCCAACACCCTCGCCGACTGCAGTAATGCTGCTACTGCGTGGTTGTGATAGATATTATGAGAGGTCAACCGGTGGCCCCCCAATTTTACAAGCCCACGAGGTCAGTTTCGGAAACCAGCATTAATGATCCAATCATGATTTAATAATAATGCCTTGCCCCAGATGATTTACTTATCATCTTGCCCATTGTCTCCACAGCTGCCCACTTCGATTTTGCAAAATGGCCCAATCTAGCACATCCACGTGTTTCAAGCCAACACTGCCCCTCCCCCTCGCGACGGCACAGCCAATACCACCCCTACCTCTTGAGTCTTGTGCTTTGAATCCCCCACACATCCATCTTGTTTCAAGCTAACACCGCCCTGCATTTCGATGTGATGTCTTAATATAGATTAGTAAGCATGTTGCCCGGTATTCCCAAGCAGGCTTTCGCATATGACCTTTTGTTCATTACCTGCATAACAACAAAAATTTATTTCCTCGTCGCTCAGGTTCCATCCGCGACAGAGAAGGGGATAATTTCTCCCACCTCCTTTCGAAAGGTTACACACCCTTGGTTGA
>Ga0307517_10001442_pt1 | contig 39949 bp, 30 predicted proteins | sample 23_EM_MG_FD_194515 | JGI IMG/M metagenome (GOLD analysis project Ga0307517, IMG submission 194515) | Populus trichocarpa ectomycorrhiza microbial communities from riparian zone in the Pacific Northwest, United States - 23_EM | ecosystem: Host-associated > Plants > Roots > Unclassified | place...
AGGGTATGGCCGCTGACGGCGTCAAGAGCAGGGCCATGGAGAAGAGAAAGAGGGAGCTCGAAGAGAGGAGAAAGTTGATTGAAGCGAAACGCAAGAAGCCTCGAGTTGCTGCCCCGAGCGACGAAACAACTGCCCTTCCTGCCGTTCCCTCACCAAGTCCAAAAGGGGACTTGCGCCCAATACTCAGCGAGAGCCCTACTGCAGTGGGAAACTCCAGAGCGGCTGCTACTCAGGATCCCTTTGCTCTTCTGGAAGCCCGAGCAACGGATCCTAGACGCAAAAAGAAGAACAAGGACAACCCCACACATGATATTCCAAACGAGACGGATACATTCCTATCTAAATTAGAACAGGAATTTCTGGCGTCAATGAAGAGATGACCATGCTCCAACCAAAACTATGGCTTATCTATATTTTGGTCGCCCTCGCACCGACCAATTTGCCCGCGCTCGCAGAAGAAACTCATACGTTATTTCTAAGCCTTTGCGCATTTCAAATTGGATTCCCATGGTCTTTTCCATGCCCGCTCAGGGATTGGGAGAAAATGGTCATCGAGCACAATGCTATTGAGCAAGTATATCGAGTCTGGTATGATTCAAACCGCCGCTCCTGATCATGACCACCATCTCCGTCATCAAGATTTCACCCAGATTTAAATGTCGAGAGATGAGCAAAAGCTCCCGTACTATTATTCCTAGCTACAGCGCATGTTAGAATTTCAATATTGCCATGAAATATGCCTCCACCTGTATTGCGTGTGAATCCTTCAATTTATTTATCCCCCCGATACAGGACAAATCACCCCAATCTCCTCAGCGCCTGTGAGTATGACCTGATCGGGATCATCCACCATCTCCAAATCGACACTCCATCGACTGGTCTTCAAGATTTCACCCAGATCTGGATGTCGAGAGATGAGTAATTTTGGGAGATCAGAGAGTTTGAATTCATTGTCGCTTGGAATTGAAATCTCCTCCTGATGGATGCGAGTGGCAGAAGACGCCGCTGCAAAGTAGAGAACGGTGATATTGTTCGTTTGGGACATTTGCCGCAACACACAGTTCAATGAGTTGGTTTGGGGCAAGGGACCGGCTCAAGACCGGCTTACATAAATCCATATACTTATTTCAGGTCAGGAACTCGGACAAGGTACAATGTTGGCTGAGATTAGTTGTGTGTTACTCGGGGAAGCACCGGTCAACGTATTCTACGTAGAAGAGAACTGGGCATCGGATCTTCGCAAGCTGATCCTCGCAGAGGTTCAGAATCAAGCCAAATGTTCCCTCGTTGTCGTCAAGTTATACCCTTTAATTCTACCGTCCACCAGATCGCTTTCGAGGTCTTGATCCAAACAATATTTTTGCCCGGAACCAGATGATTAGATGTAGACACCATGCCTTCGAATGATGACAGTTGATTGGCTATACCATCATCCCGTTAGCAAGGTTACGGTATATCGAAGGAAAAAGACCCCACTCAAGTTCCATTTCAATCCAGACGTAGACAAGATAGCAGAGTCAATCCCTACGGGAAGGAGGCCGCAGGTCTTCCCGAGGATGGAATGATCGACTTCGATCTCATGTTCTCCCTGAGAATGTACTAAGAAAGGTAGGGAGTCGAGCACAACTAAACAGACTTACGCTGTCAAGAACCCAACCAATGTTTTCGTCCGTGATGGCAAATACGCGCTCCCTGGTCTTGCGCAGTTTGTGCAAATAAGATAGGGTATGAACGATGTGATCCAACCGACCAGATAGCCCTCCAAGAAAGATGATGTGGTATTGCTTAGTGCACCTGTCAGTTGGTTGGCTTGAAACATTTTGGGAAACCCCACGATCTTACAGCAGAGCTTTCGGTTTCCTCTTTGTCTTCCAGAGCGAGGACGCACTTCATCATGTCAGTACTGTCTTCGTCTTTTTCTTCAACAACGAGGACACCCTTTGGATATCATTGGACAATCAGTCAATTGCGAATGGTGGAAGGACAGCTATGCTTTCTCACCAGGTTTTCATAATAAGACCTGACATCTGGTCGCAAGGAATCAAGGTCGCCTTTGATCAATTCAGGTATATATCTGGGCTCCAAAAGCATCGATGTTATCACTCAACGGTCCTACGTGAACCCAAAACCTACTTCCTACGGTCAGAGTCATTTTGAAGTGTGTCGAACAGTCGATTCGCCCCGCCATCTGCACAGCAGTGCCATTGCGTGGAGGCCCACAGTCGACGAAGCAACGCTCGTGAAAAGGGTTGATTGAGTATGATCAACGCATAGTGTTCATCTGAGAAATGCCCCTGCAGGAATTTGACGTTCCATGTTGTTTTGCTGGTGGTGCCCATGTAGAATTTCGGTGTGGTGAAAGGTTCTAACAACCAAAAGGGTAAATTCATTGATCCGCTGATTTCACTCCGAATGAAGTAGACGAAAGCAATGTTTGGCATAATTGTACTGGAATTTGTATGAGTAAGTTCAGGAGATATTCAAGACCCTTGATTTCTTCTTGACCAGGTCGAAAAACTTAACGCCCCAACAATCCCCACAACGAGTAAAGCAGTGCCTGCACCGATTATCCCAGGGACATATAGGTACCACGGACCCTCCATGTCATCCAACCCGGCCTTGCCTTTATCCAGCAATGCATGATCCTTCTCCAAAGCTTTGCGTCGTCTTCGCAGAGCCGCATCCGGCTCAGAGTCAGTCATGAATTCTTCCTTCGACGGTTCCGAATCTGAATGGACGATGTTCATAGTTGGCATCTCCAACTCGAGTTCTCCTTCAGAAGGGAGGGCGGGAATATCTAGACTAGGGTAAAGGGCGCGAGCGCTGTCAAAGAATTTAGCCGCAGCTTCTCTATCTCGCCTCCAAGCGGCGGCACCACCTTCTCCAATCTGGGCGTGAAGTGGGATACGAATTGAAGACAAACTGGAATACGAAGCTGCGAGCAGGGTAGAAGCGGCTCCCTCCAAGTGAAGCAATCCGGCTTCTAGGTAAAGTTGGGCGAGTCCGCGAGCCCCGCCAATGGACTTGATGAAGTACGCGGACGTGCCTCGTACAGGTTTTTCAGACATCTCCAAGATGCTGTTTGGTGTAACTTGATCGGGTGGAAGGTAATGAGAAACAAGTCTCATAGTTGCCGAGGGGACATGTGCCTTCCTCCAGGCACGTCTGTGAAAAAAATTGGGTCAGAAACTGTTCAGTATCAAAGCAAATCAGGGCCTACAGGAAATATTCAAACGCGGATTCTTTGTCCTTGCGGATATCGCAGTGCTCCAAACCAATTAATGCTAAACTAGTGGAGTCCATGTTGTACTGTTCTTCTAATTCGTCATTTTCATCGAATATAACGACGGTGTTTGTGAGGCTGGATGTCATCGACTCCGGAACTGGGCCAACGATCAGCGTCGGCCAAATGATGGATTGCACCTTCTCCAAATGCACAGTCAAAAGTCTGCCCGATTTCGGGGATGGGGATGATTCCAGAGAAGAAAGGGACGAGGCCATACTACGTTGGGTTTGGCCAGGTGAAACGGAGCGTGAAACAACGGGATTGGGATCTAATTTCCGTTTCTGAAGGCGGTATAAACCATCATCTGCATAAGAAAGGTTCGGTGAAGAGGGCACAGGTGAAGGCGAATGGGTTTCCTCAGCATCAGACACTTGTGCACTTTCGAGCGATGCTGCGAAACTGCTGGAGATATCCGGATCGGATGACACGAAAGCATAAGATGAACGGGTAGACGCAGTAGACGCAGAAGAGATGGTACGTTCTCTCGTGGAAGGTTGGCGTGGATGACGATGTTCCAGCTGCCACACCGAACTTGATGGGTCCACGGTGCTGTACATCCTTCCCTAAAATTCATGCAGTCTCCTGCTTGATAGATTTGAATGATGAAGCTTACCTGTACTATAGCCGGGCGGTCCTTCACACTGATTATAAGATGGTGGCGATCTATGACGACCTAGATACCAATTCTCTAGTTAGGGTTCTCTAGTTCCGACACTCCAGTCCAGAGTAACCTACTGATAGATCCTCATCCTGGGTGCTTGAAGGCACCATAACCAGGACTGTAGCCTTGACATTTTCCGCTCAGCATGCCACGATACACTGCTCGAATGGAATTAAAGTACCTGATCATGCGACTATCGAAATTGATTTTAAGTACGAGGCAGGAATCAGATAGCGCAACGCAAACCCACCTGGTGCCATGAATAGGAATAATACGGCCTTTCGTTATACCTATCCATGATAGGAGGAGAATAGCAGGTGTAAGAGGGAGAAAGAAGGGAGAAATGAGCAGATGTTCTGACTCCGTCACTCTGAGCCAACCACTCAAGCACGGGGCGCTAAGAGCACGTGTCCGCGTCTTTGTCAAATCCGATGCAACCTTGTATTACTTTTAATGATAGTCTAGATTTCGGTATCCTGAGAGCATTATTGTACAGAAGAAGGAAGAAAAGCGAAAACGACTAACAACCAAAAAAATATGCATGCGGTATGTAACTGATATCAGATATGTGGGTCAGGTCTCGAAACCGTCAAAATATGAGGACGTAAATGAAAAATAAACAAGAAAAAGTAATAAAACTATGGAATCTTGTCCCGAGAGTAAAATGAAATAGCACGCCAATTCATGATTGTGCAGTTTGCTTCAGGTTGTAGGCAATCCTCTTGATCGTATCTCTTTCATCCTCCATATGTCGCATGAGCATCCCATCCAGCTTCTTTAGAGACTCCTGTGCCAGTGTTTCCGCTTTCACTGGATGTCTGGAATCCTCGGCAGTGACTGGACGATGCGAAACAGGCGAACTGCCTTGGGAATATTTAAAGAAGTCATACGGGAGGTCATGCTTGGAGGGTCGTAGAGGGACATTTTCAATCGGCCTCTTCGATCCAACAGGTACGAAGTGAGTAGACGACCCTCCTGATCGTAAATATGGCGTTGAAAAGTTGCCATGCCTCATAATCAAAGCACGTGGTGGGGAGGCACTGGACGTTGCCCGGGTCCGAAAGTCCAAGGGCCTCGGTGAAGAAGTTATAACAGGTTGTCCGTTTTCCTCGTCAGATGAAGACTCAAGATCATCCATCGCATTAGGTTGGGACTGAAGAGTGTCAAAGAAGGAAGTAGGAGATGACGGCCCAGGCGTCGCTTGAATTAAAATAGGGAGACTTGTACTGGCTGAAGGTACCGCCGAACGAGAAGACTGGCTCCTTCTGTGGCGAAATCGGTGTCTCTCATGTCCTCGATTGTTCTCAGGCAGGGGAGGTGTTGTTGGCTCAGGTGCTACGATCTGCAAGGTTGTCGCCTCCAGAGAATTGATAGTAGGTCCGGTCCAGATGGAGCCGGGGAACATTGGTATCTGACTCCGGAACACCGACTGATTTGCCAAAGACGAACCCCGAGGTGGTGGGGGAAGGGCAACGTGAGCCAATGAACTTGACATTCGTGGCGGAGGTGACATAGCTGTATATCGGAGAGAAGGACTTCCCCGGTTCAACTGATGTTGATCACTGCTCTGTTGAGAAGGCTCAGTGTGGTGAGAATCTGAACCAGATTGGTGAGGTTGGTTAATAACCTCCTGAAACACGGACGAGGTTGGAGATGCGGAAGCCTGCGAGTATTCGGATCGACTCGTAGTGAAAGAAGGACGTGGGGGAGCCATTTCAAGAAACGAGTCGTGACGTTCCCATTCCGTAGAAGCAATAATGGTGTGGTAACTCCCACGAGTCACACCGGCGCTGATCGTCGTCGCTTGAGAGTCTCTGAGAGATTCTGGTAGAGGAGGGGATATCGCATCAAGCCGCAATACAGAAGAGTCATATCCTTCTGCGAGGTGTGGGGATGAATGCGTCCGGCGAAGTACACGGCGAGAATCGTGATCGGCTACAGAGGGTAGTGAACGTTGTTCGAGGGGAGTTAAATCAGTCTGCGATAACGATGCGGGCGTATTGGCGAACATACGACGTGGAGCAGGTCCAAGAGACGTCATTGGCCCAGAAGGAGTTTCTGCACGCAAAGGTAGGAAGCTACCAGGACGCGAAGCTTGCAGTGTGCTGTTAACAGTCAACAGGCTGGAGTCTGGGTCTATCTTAGACTTTTGGCTGTTTGCAGACTTGGGGCGTTTCTCCGTCAATGGTGTCGACTCAATGATATCGATTGCGGGCTGATCGATTATTTTTTGTTGAAGTATTTGAGCTACAGATAGCGGCGAATCACCCTCAAGAGACTTCTTCCGAAAGGAACCCTTGGGAGTGGATACTTCGACCACATTTGAGAAGGATGAATTTCCGATACTATCAAGGGAATGATGGACAGCTTCCTGGAGGAGCGCCTTTCTCCATCTGTCTTCTGTGTGTGACATATTAGGAGGAAGACGGTCCGCCAACACGTCAGCACCGACGGAGTCTTGCACGCCAAGACCGTGTAAAGCAGAAGCCTGAACAGCGAAAGGATAAGTTGGTGATGGAAGGGGTATGTCAACTGCGTCGGTGGGATCAATGGCACCGTCAACCGCATCATTACCGTTCTGAGATTCTTGGTCCATCCTCGCAGCACTCTTGGCCTTCAAATCTTGTTCAGCCTGCTTTGCAGCAACCATGATGTCCTCGACCTTCTCACGAACCACGACCACTCTACCACGTGGAGTCCCACCTGGTGAATTAACTGTTAAATGAGGAATTTGGCCAGAAGGTTTGGATTGTTGGGCACGAGGGGAGTGATTACTCGTGATGGAATCCGAGGTTGTTCTTAACATAGGTGCAGGATAATCAAATCCAGTAGGTGTGGATGGTTTCGACCTGGACCTCCCTACCCGGAAGCGGTCGAAAAACGTAGGACTAGGAGCCTTGTTAGGCTTTTTGGAAGGATCGAGTGATGCTGCAAAGTCTGCAGGCGATGGTTTTGCATGTGCGGGAGGTAGAAAATAGTTATTGTTCACCAACAGACGAAGTCGATAGGCAACATCATCGCTGTCGTATTCACGAACCTCTGGGACCTCGGGATTCATCGGTGCACTTTGGTGAATAGACTCGAAATCGTGCGATATTAATGGTGGTGTGGGTGGGGAATCTGCACGTGAAATAGTGGCGGTAGAAGGAGGGTAAAGGGACGAAGATGTCCCAGATTGATGGGTTGAAACTGAGTCGCGCACATTGACTACAGGGGTCAGTGCAGGGTCCCTGGAGAAAGCCGAAGGCTGAGGCCGAAAGCCAATGTGCAAATGAGGGAGGCTAGATGCCTTCATTGGTTTTGCCTTTTGATGATACAAAATAGGCTTTAGTTGTGTCTAAACGCGTCAAAAAAGGTGGTACACGCACAAGCTTAACAGGAGTCGAGGTATTATATGGTGGGGGTTCTGATACTGCCGTTACATCTAGTCCATAATTCGAAGAAGTGCCGTCGCTGCTACGTGTTAGCTGTTCAACTTGAAGCAATCGTAATGGTGATTTGGGAGGACGAGAGGGAAGTTCAGAAGTGGTATTGTCTTCTAAGGCCAACGGCTGGCTAGACTCCTGAGCAGTTGACCCACTAAGATACGGAAGATCAGACTGGGGCAGAGAATCTAGTGCAGGCTCAGGACGACTCGTTCCGGACACCGTCTTTGAACGCTTTCTGGTCCTTGGACGACGTGATAGAGACGTAGCACTTGCGATGGTAGAGTTGCTGGCTACAGAGCGTAACGAGTGAGGCCTCTGCGCCGACTCCTGTTCCATCGGTGTTGAAAACAACCTCGACGCTCTTGCGGGCAAAATTCATTACCTAAAATTAGGTAAGCAATTCCTCTGTCATGTCTTCCTACCTTCCAGCATCTGCTGGCTGGCTTGCGTATTGGCAGCTGTTCGTCTCCGTCGCTGCTGTCTTTAACAGCGTCCAGAATTTTGTGACTATCAAACTCACCCAAAGAATTTACAATAGGGTGGCTGCGGATTCTGGCAAGTCGTCATATAGTCTTCATGCTCCGTGCTAGACGTTCTCCAGTCACCCATCTTCAAGCCCGTACCTTTGCGGCTTGGACGATGACGTCCGCAGTTATCCGCTTGTATGCTGCGTACAACATCAACAACAAAATGTATGGCTCTCTACGTCACCGTTGATGCTGTGGATACTTGACCACTTCGTCACACAGGGCATATGACATGGCCTTCATTTCTTACCTGATTGCTTTTGGCCACTTTGCTTCTGAGATCCTCATCTTCCGCTCATGCAAATTGATGCCCGGAGCCATTAGTCCAGTTATCGTTGCATGTGGGTATTTCACAACATCGGATTATGCGAAAGGCTTACCTTTAAAATAGCGTCAAGTCTTATCTGGATGTTCTTGCAGTACGATTTCTATGTCCGCTCTTGACAACGCACCAGTCAATATTATACCAGTATGCTGCAATCGTGGCTACCCATTTTTATTACTACCCAGAATAGAGACATCTGATGGCGGATGCTGCACTTGGTTGCCATTCTGTTCTATCATTAACCAAAGCGGAATTATCTTTGCAAGTCTTCCTAGACAAATTGTGCCCGACGCAAATGGGGTTGGCCCCGCTGGATTTCCCAAGCTGAAATCGCGATCGTGGGCCGCCCTCGGCTAATTGTTTAAAGATTTCTGGGCCGATCCAACGTGCGGGCGAACGTGTTGGTGGGAAGTCAGGTCATGTGTGAGTAAAACGTACATCTGTCAAATTTCTTAGACAAATGCTCACTCTCATGTCAGGAGACGTTCTAGGTTTCATTTATAATGTGTAAAAGGTCAGACCAATGATTGGGCCTCATCACGAGGTGACTCGAAATGATTTTCGAAAAGACAAGTCTCAAGAAATCATATGATGGAAGGAGTTCCCCATATATGCCTGATGGTTAAATTGCAATGAACGCCAGGGTTGGTAAATGGGGTATAATCAAAGGTTCCGACAACTATCGAAAAGGGTCAAATCGCAAGACATGTAAGGTTGCAGCTCTCAGATGCTTGGTATAAATGGCGCGGTTTGGAACGTGAGTGAAGCTTTTAGGGTTCTTAAAATTTAAAGCAACCGAGTTGCAACAGATTCGGGTGTCCAAGGAGATGGCAGAAAGTTACAACAGAGCGCAGCAAATTGTTGGTGGACTCTGGATCATCGCGAGAAGGTGAAAATAACTGGTATTCTCTAGAATCGACATTGGAATATACTTAGCGTCAGGGGTGTGACATTTGTAGCGTTGACTTACACGATAATTGCACCACTCTACGCAAAGTCAAGATCCGTTCGACTTTCTGTCAAGGCACATTAATTCTGTGGTGAGAAATATACGCGTGTCCCATAAAAGAAGGTCCGAAACTGGATCAGGCAGGCTTGTCCGGTAGAAATTGGAATTCTACGGGCTAGAGTCACATCGACCGTCATGCGGGCAGTGATCCGAGTAGAGTACGACTGAAAGTACGGGTGCCGTACTCGCCATGGGCGTATAAGAGAGCACAGAACTGAACCGGCGGGTTGCCGACGGTCGTGGGGAACGTTCATGTTCCGTCGATCACTGCTTCGCTGTCACATCTGTCAACTTCGGGAACTAAACGACGCACAGCAAACAAAGTCAAATTTCCCCGAAAGGAAACTCCATTAGCAACCCGTGACATACCAAGTCGCAAGAATTCCGTGACATCAGAATGGTATAAATTATGCCCAGCCATGACTAGGTCTTCATTGCTACCCCGACATGTCTGCCCCCGCTCAGAAATCTCTCGAATTTCCTCCGGACCTGCTTTATTCTATCTGTGCTCAGCTCTTTTCCCTTGGTCTACCCTCGCATCAACCATCCCTTGATCCTCTCTCAATTCTACGCGATGACAGACTTCCTACCGGCCAACCTTCATCATATCCCCCTAGTTACTGTCCCGAACCTCTCGTTCGACGAACACTCGCAAACCTTTGCTTGGTAAACCACTCTTGGTACACTGCTGCTAAACCCTGGCTGTGGAACAGGTGACTTACCCTCACGTTCTCCATTTCTTCATCGTTCTAATATTCCTTAGGTTGGAGGTTCGTCTCCCTCGAGCGTGGCTTTCGCTCGTAGAGCAGATTGCTTGGAATTACGAGGAAGAGCCTGTCGATAGCGTCATGGGTAATACCTTCCGTGCCGCAACTCAGGCCGTTATTCAATCCACCAGCGGTTTCTGCAACCAAGGAGAGGCCCTCCGCATTGCTCTCGATGATCTCGAGGGCCCAGACACCACCATTTCTCCGGATTTACTTTCCCCAGTTCCCACTCGTGATCCGAGCCCGCGCCGTTTGCGTCCGAAGAGCAAGAGTCCCGCACGGTGGAAAATCCTCAGAAGCATTCGTGATGCCATTCAAGACGTAATAAACCATAGAAACCCTGGTATTTACGGTATGTCCCTCGACCGTGTCTTTCCTGGCATATCTTTGAACAGAATCATTTCTTCTCAGTTCCGATTCCGTACGACCCCCGACCAGGACGCTTCGTGCGCCATCTCGACTTCAATCACTTCCGCACAATTGGTATGCGTCGCTCTGTTGAGGAAAGTGCCAATAGCCGCTTTGTTACTGGTGATCGAGTTCAGGCAGTCCTCAAGGTAAGCCAGGTTGCTTTCTATCACGGGATGTGTACGAATTTCTCTTTTTTAGGAAATGCCCAACTTAATTACATTCGGGGCTACGGAATACATGGACGGCGCGCTCAACCTCAATGTTCTTAGCGAGCTATTCTTGAGGGGTTCTCCTTCTGGCCAACGTGGTCGTCCCACTCGCGGTCGTCTTTTGATCAACAATGACCTTGAAGAAGAGGACAGAGAGCGTCGCCGGGACTGCAGGGAACTTGAAGCCGTTGATTTCACGGGTTGCGTTAGCGCCGTTTTCGTGAATGCATTCACCGAGTTTGTCAATACCCACCTCCTTCCCCCGCCCGAATCAGATTCCGAGTCTGAAGACGACAGCAACCGCAGGAGGGGCAGTCCCTTTGAGCCTCTAGCGTTTCCCGGACTACAGCGTCTGGGTATGCGTGGCGTGAAATCCATCTTGGCTCGTTCTCTCGGTCCATTCTTGCTGGCCCTCCCTAATCTTACGCACCTCGATCTATCTGGCACCCGCGTAACCCCAGAGATTCTCGAGGTCATGGGACAGTCGCAAACAATGCGCCTCAAGTCTCTTGCACTCGCGCGATGCATCAGACTGACCGGCGAGAGTATCCGACATTTCCTGGTCGACTCTCCAGTCACTAGCGAGTTGACCGAGTTAAACCTCTACGGGGACATGACCTATATTTCTCCTCTTCAGCCAAACGATCTTCGAGATATTGTTACGCTGTCCCCCTGCTTTACTAGCGGAGACTTGGCGTACCTCGACCTTTCAAGTTCGCCAATAGACAGCTCGATCCTCCTTGAATTCAAGCCGCAACTTAATATGCGCTCCCTTGGCCTTTCCAATATCCTCCATTTAGATTTGGCTGCTATCACGACTTTCGTCCGAGACAAGGCCCCAAACCTCGAAATTATGACATTAGTCAACACATCACCAGAGTTAGACTGCGGTATTCGTTTACCCAGCAGCGATCCTAGAACGGCGTCTCGTCAATCGACTCTCGCATTATACAATCAATTAATTAGGCCGCTGTGTCACCCGCCGATGTCATTCAGCATTTCTAGCTCGGGGCCTCCCAAGCCCCCAGCAACGAGAGTTCGGGTCATAGAATTATCCACAGCCATGCTGGGAGCGCTTGGTGCAGGAGCCGGCTCATGGAAAATTATCAGGAGCAAAGGCGGACGAGGGTGGTACGTCGACACAGCGGCCGCCTGGGTAGCTGAGCCTGGTGCAACATCGGGCAGTGTACTTCGACGAGATCTTCCAGTGGACCACCCCTATAGAATTGAGCTATGCAATTTGGCCGATTCGAATGGGAATGTTAACAGTGGTGTCGGCTGGCATGCACGAAAAATGGAGGTAAGCTATGATTCTCATGACTTTTTTTTTCCTTACGTTGACATTTCAATTTTTTTTTCCAACAAGGTTCTACACGGCCGTGGAATGTTCGGCCGTGAAGATGGCCTATACGGGGCCGTGTCTTTTGCATACCAAGGATAGAAGTGGGCCGCAATGCACTCGGGTCTGGATCATATCCGTGTCCCTTTCTCCCTCCCAAAAAACAAATTTAAAGATCCGGCAGAACAAAACGCTTTTCGGTCCGATCCCTGACTCTAAAAAAATTTACCATACAAATGGGGTTCTGGTAAATTTCAGCATTCATCTGCTTTTTATTTATTGGGATCTACTACAAAACACACACACATTATACCCCCCCTCCAGCTTCCCGGAGTTCGATGATGGACGGGATCCTAGGAACTACCAGTAGAAGGAAGACGTGCTTCGGCTTTTTAAAAATGTCTTATTACGTATCTAAAGTCGTGGTCGCCAGTGTCAGTTATACAACCTAATTTGATTTTTCATCTTTACAATCGTGGTCAAATCCTTCTTGGATTTTCGAATCGTAAACCTTTGTTTTGCTCAACTTGAAACTCTCCACCCAATCCAATTTGCTACACCTCGCCCAAACGACGTGTTTACCATGAAGCGGCTCAGTGTGTCATCTGAGTCATTATTCAAATTCATGGTCTTTTACTGGATTATATATGAAGCCAATTCTTCGGCAATTGGCGGGACTCGGGCGCGTGGGGCGTTGAAACGTTTTACATAAAATTAGCTAAAACAAAACACATTAATCACCGGTGACCGGCGACTGACACCCACGACGAAGTATCTACCAGTATCTACCCAATGAAACGGGTGATGCTGATATTGGACGCGCATTCCGCAGCCACGTTGGCCTTGTTGCCACTATCTGCATGCAGACACCATGCACACCCAAGAAACATATATGTTCTGCAGACACAATATCATCTCAATTTGAATCCACCTGATAACACACCAATACAGTGCGTAATATTGTTGACCGTTGACCAGACTGTCAAGTTTATGATGGCAATTCTAAAATAGGCCTTGCACATCAACTTGCATCGCCCCACACACCAGCCAGACTCATAAGTAAGCCTTGTTGACTATATTGCTTCTACTGCGCATCTGACACACAATTCCACATATAGAGTTAAATGGAAAGTTCAAATACTAGGAATGGGGTAGAAATCGAAGATCCTGCAACTTCAACGTCCGCCGTTGGAGAATCGTCAGCCCTAGACGGTTTAACCACTCGTCCGTTCCAAACGTTTCGGCAACGTACTATGTCTCTCGTCCGATCTAAGAAGAAGATAGGACCACCACCTACTGTATTTCAAAGTCTGAAAGCCATTCTACTTGCCTCCTGTTAGTCGCCCCACTTTCTCGAATTTTACGGGACTCTCAACCTTCTCAGGGCTCAATATTCTTCTAATTTTTATCCCTATATCAGTATGTACATTGCTATTGCTTTTCGTTATACCTTCATTGAAAAGTGCCACTGTAGTGGGCATTGCATTTTGCATTACCTTCTTCGACGAAAAATGACACTCTGGTGTTTGTTTGTGAGTCCCTGTCAATGCGTACATGTTCCTTATTGATCTTTCCTTGCCCATAGTCTCGTTCCTAGCAATTGTTCCGTTGGCCAAGGTAAACCGCTTCTTCGTTGGAAGAAAAGTGAGCTAAAAGGTGTACAGCTTTTAGCATTTGCCACTGAAGAACTTTCACTTCGAGTTGGACAAACACTGGCCGGTTTACTGAATGCTACTCTGGTCAGTGCTCGAAGTTGTATATATCGTTCCATACTCGATGCTAATCCACCAGAATAAATTCATAGGGCAACGCGTATGTGATCTGATTCAGGCTCAGCTACCGTAATACTTACCCCCAAATCCTACAACATTAGAGTTGAACTAATTGTCGCTGTGAGTGCATCTTTCATTGAGTTATCGAGATTATCCTTTTAATCATTTCCGATCAGATTATTGCTCTCATAAAATGCGAACTGCGTGTCGTCCAGGCATCGTGTAAGATTCTTCAGAAATGATTCAGCTGCACTTGTATGCTGATATTTTTCGCTTTCCTAGTGATAGGATCTGTACTCAGCAATCTACGTGAGTATATAAACTCGACTTAGGTCAGGGCTTCGGAGCTGACAGTTCATAGTTCTCGTTCTGGGGATGTGTTTCTTTGCTGGAGGTTTGCGTTATTCAGAGCAAGGATTTGGCCTCAGTAAGCGATAGTTTTGACAAGCTATGCATTCTTTGTCTGACAACAGCAGGTGCAACGCAATTGAATTCAACCCTATTGACAATCAGTGTTATCGCCGTACTCTTGCCTGCCGCCTTCCACTTTTCTGCAGATGCTAGCCTCTCTGTTGAAGAAGAAGGCAAAGACATTCTTGCCGTTAGCCATGGTGTAAGGACTCTTCTGGAATTTCTGATCATGTGTACTGACCTATCATCACACAGGTCTCTATCATACTTCTTGTCGGTAAGTATCTTGAACGCATACGGTAATTTGCAGAACCTGATCAGTTTCCAGTCTACGTGGCCTACCTTGCATTCCAACTCTATTCTCATACCGGCCTCTACGAAGATAAGGGTGATCATAATGTCAAAACGACAGCATATGACAAACCCAAGTTCCGCCTCACGAGAATAAGGAGGCGTTTCGCAGAAAAGGACCTGGAAAAGTCGAAACCGACGGAGCAAGAGGCTGGGCTCTCTGTGACGGATGCGCCGCAGACACTTTCTCCACGCACATTGGAGCCTCCCTCCGTCGAAGAACCGCAAATTACCGAAGAAGCAGAGGAAGTGGAAGAACAACCCCAACTGAATGTGACGATGTCCTTGGGATTACTTGTGGCCGTAACAGTGGTATGTCCCAATTTTCGAATCGCTCCATCGCTTTCCTCAGTGCAATATACCTTGGGGTAGCTGGTGGCTGTGACAGCCGAATTTCTTCTAGATTCGATCCAAGGAGTTACAGATACTGGTCATATCAGCAAGGAATTCGTTGGGATTATCCTCCTCCCCATTGTCGGCAATGCAGCAGGTACAGTACTGATATTTTCACCTACTCACCTCCCCTTTGACATCGTACTATCTTAGAACACGCAACTGCGGTGACTGTGTCTGTAAAAGATAAACTGAATCTCAGCCTCGGTGTTGCCGTTGGATCGAGTATCGTGAGTCCATTATGTTTTTTTTCCGATTGTGACAATTTCTAAATGTTTTCTTTCAGCAAATCGCACTCTTTGTCATTCCGTGAGTAACCTCCTGATGTCATCGCAAATCAATGATTTATGTGTACCAGATTTATTGTTATACTGGCTTGGATTCTGAAGAAACCTTTGACGCTCCTTTTCGATCCATATGAATCCATTGCGTTGTTCTTGTCTGGCAAGTACATGTGATGTGTTGCACCCTACGAGATGGCTCAAATTTTGCACCTGCAGTACTGACCGTAAACTACGTTGTTCAGGACGGCAAGTCGAACTGGTTAGAGGGATTTATCTTAATGTGTCAGTCCTGTTGTCCTCGTTATTTTGTCTCTTGGCTGAGTGACTTGCCTAGGCCTATACCTTATTCTCGCCGTTACCTTCTGGTATTATCCAGGTATGCCGTTCCTTCTATCCCTCATTCACACGCCATTTATGACAACATACCCATAGGCTCCGACACTTCAGGCCTTCTTGCAACTTGTAAATAAAGATACCCCTTCGAATTCAACTACAGTCAATTTGATGCGGTGAGGGCATATATCATTTCGAGAATCTATATATCATTCGTTAAATCCTTTTCACTTCAACATGATGAAAGTATCTCCATTATTATATCAAAATTTTATGATATCCTTGGAATCTTTTTATTTTGCCATTGTATTTCTAGTAGATTATGAAAATGTCTAATACGAAAATCCAATTCAATTAGTAGTCCGTGGTGGGTGTAACTTCACCAATTCTCGCCCGGTCTATGCGTTCCAAGTTGACTTAGGGTTCATATATGGTGTTTTTCAAACCTCTGTAGTCCGATTTGTCCAAGGGGAGAGCATTGAGGTGGATAATTCACCATTTCCTGTATGACTAATTGAGAAGTGATTTTCTTTCTCTGTGTCTCACTCTCTCAGTCTGCCAATGAACAAGCCCGCCCCAAACGCCAATATACCCCCAGTCGTTCAACCAGCACCACCAACCGACCCAGGACCCTATCTTCCTCCTGCGCCAGTATTTCCTCCAACACAGCAAGATGTGTTAGCGGTTGACCACCGCAGTGAAGTCGGAGTCAGCCCTGGTAGGCGGATTTATGTGTTTCTCTATCATTAATTTCTCAAGCCTACTTATACTTATTCAGATTCTGGCACTATTGTCGTTGCGCAAGCCGCTGTGGCAGAAGGTGGAGGATTGATACCGGAGCTCGCCAATTAAACTTTCCTTTTCAGCTCCACCATATCTTCTAGCTGCTCTAAACCAATTACGCTTGGACATCCGAGCGGATATAAGAGGAACTATTGTGCCTGATCTAAAAAGGGTAAGAAATACCATATTTAAACATTCGTTTTAAACATTTGATAAATTACTCCAGCTTTTGAACAAGGAACGGGGTGATGGCAGGGTAGTCCCGTACGACGTTGTGCCACTTCCAAATGGCGACGACCCAACCCAGGCTCCCGTGAGTTACTTTACAGTTGTGTGTCAGTGAATATGACCGTCACTGACATGCGATCAGCTCCACCTTACGCCCTCGACATCTCTGTACGCCGTTTATGGCTTAGATGAGGAAGAGTTCAACGCCTACCTCACAAAGTATGGGGTTGGCCAGGTCCCCCCAGGGGCCGATTTGCTTGTGCAGAAGAAGGGTGCATTGTTAGAGAAGATTATTTAAACAATTAACTGTACAAAACAGTAGTACGAAACCGCATGTATAATCCAGATGAAATCCTTTTGTATGCAGTGCATACCATTTTGAACACAATGTCTTGAGCCCAGTATTAGCTACAAAGTGTGGAAAAAAAGAATAGATGGCATGCGTAGTCCCCATGTTGATAAGTCTCGGAAAGTGAAATATCGACAGCTTCCCAACGCAGCTTGGAACCGCACTCTCCCTGTGACACATTGATTTTGGGTAGTCCTGCCAGTGCGATAGAAAGAAGGTCAGCCTGCGCAGTGTAATTAACAAGAAGCCACAAATACTCACCGGTACTCACCATGCAGATACGAATTTGGGCAAGCGCATGCTATCTAATCATCTGTGAATAATTGAAGGAAAAGTCTGCGACCAAAGACAGACCACAAACTTGAATTGTGCTTGAACGACCACGAATTCAAATGCAAAATATCTGAATATGAAGATAAAACTGGATCTCCTGCAAAAGACTAAGCCCTCGAACAATCGAATCGGAAAGAACAGTTTCAGAGGCTGCTCACCCTTTTATCGCCGTCCGCGAGATTATTTATCGAGAGTCACAATTTTTTGATTCTGTCCCAATCATGCATCTTATATTTAAGAAAGCACCTTTGCTTGAAGGGATGGCATTGTGATCGATGGAAGGTGAGAGTCTGACCACTGTCAGGGATATTGTTTTGAGAGAATGGTTTCGCATAAGGCACTGTTTGTCATTTACAATCCATAGTTATAACTTGGCTTTAGTAGTAGAATCGACGAGAGTTACAGCTGCATTCGCTATCGCAGCACTGTTCCTTTCCTTCACGGTGACAGCTAATTTTCGCAAAATTCAGGACGGGGGTCACCACTTTGAAAGTAAAAAAAAGAGACGTACTAAATAATACCTTTGATCCCTCCTTCCACATTTTCGTCACGACAGTCTCACCAGGATACACAACGCCTGCCAATCTGGATTCCCATTTAGGTCAAGAAGGCTTGGAGACAAACTCGTCCCTCACCTGACTTTGATATCCTTGTATGGTCCGTAGGTCTTCAGAATGTGCTTTCCAGCAATGCCCATTGTACAAAGGCCGTGCAAGATTGGACGGTCAAAGCCTCCAATTGCAGCAAACTCCGGGAGAATCTAAGGAAAAAGAATCTAGGTTCTATACCTCATGTCTAGGGGAAAAAACAGCTACATGGAGTGGGTTCCGATCACCACTCAACCTGGATAATAAATTCAGAAAATAGGACTGTAAGAAACGCGGAATGCATACCGATACAGCGCGGCCTGGGATGACGTTGTTTTTTCCTCAACAACAGCATCAGGGTTGCGAGAAGGGGTTTTATTGACTGCAGAGGCAGTACCCCGGTCTGATACGTGTCAAGCACACTCCGTATCAGAGAAATTCTAAGGATATACCTTTTCCGGTGCGTCGCCCTCCAAAACCTCCTGCTCCTCGAATGAAGAGCGTCGCCTGGTTCTCGAACAAAATCTGGCCCGACTTTTTGTCGCGAGTCTCAGCAACGATCGTAACCGCAGCTGCCTTTCCTTTATCAAGGATCTCCATGTACCTATACCAAGGGCAGGGGTTACAATGAGATAGTCTTGTAACCCGGGGAACCTCGGAATCGCAAATACCTTGCATCGGTGATAAGTTCTCCATTAGTTGGTATAGGGTTCTTAATACTGAGATATTGCTCGCCGTGCAGCAATTTAGCCTATCAACTATCGTTCAGCGCTCCGACTCCAGTATTGAAGAAAGATTAAGCACAAAGTTGAAGTTTGGCAAAAAGTCAAGAGGGGTGTGAACAATTGAAGACAGGCCTGGAAGAACGGCAAAGGTTGGCAACGCTTGGAACTCTCCGTCGCCTTCATACGTCCACTTGAGTTCCTTTTCTGTCGCCCCGATACCCAGGTTATACAGAATCACGTCGCGCTATATGATAATCAGGTTGAGTAAACAAACCGGAATGTGTCAATTACGCACTTCCGTATAACTGTAATGAGTGGATTCTGGGATCAATCTTTTGGTTTTCCTTACGAGCTCCGAGTCTTCTGGGTCAGAAAAGGTATTTAGATCTTTGAAGGACATTGCAGGGAGTAATGCTGTTGTAAATGCAACAAGGTCAACAAGGAACTAAGGTAAGTGCGAGGCAAGTGATGGGTAATCACATGCAATACCAATTTGATCCGGATTGCAAAGTTGTATAGTATTCAAGATAAGTACAGTAATGGTACGACTACAGTTTCGCTTTCGCTTCCTCGCTCCTGTTGCTGAAGTTTTCAACAATCTGTGTAAATGACTCGTTTCAATATGGATCGTTAACGAACAAAGAGAACAAATGTCACCTGCTCGATAGCTTCATGCGTCGTTGTTGGATAGGTTGCACGACCGTCATTGAAATCAGTAATTTTGTCCCATTTCGCGAAGACATCCTCGATGCTATACGGTTTATCGTGAGAGAACCCGTGCCCCCCCGCCCGTTGCCAGCGGGTTTGAGCTGCCCAACCACCCAATATCTCAAACAACCCTCCAGTAGTTGACTCATTGTCTGTAAACAAAATAAACCAGACGTGTTATAGAGCAGAGACCATGTCCCAACCTTTACTAGTCAGGTAACCAACAACAGGGGCAATGAAGTCGGGCTGCGGAGTAGTGTTGTAAGAGTTGTCATCGAGGCCGAGTAGAAGTGGCAAACCTTGAACGCGTTGACCATTTCTTGAGGCCAGATAGTACTTGTCATGGCAGTTCCGGCAGACGGTGCAATCACATTGCAGAGTATATTATATTTTTTCCCTTCAAACGCGAGCGTCTTCGTAAGTGATATGATACCAGCTTTGGCTGTCGAATACTGGGTATATCGTTAGTCAGCTGGAATCAGAGAACGGAAATTACCATACGTTGGCCTGACCAAAGTTACCATCTATAAAGATGATCAGTGGACATATGGCCAAGTTAAAACTGAACTCACAAATGCCCACTTGCGAGGCAGTGTTGACTATTCGACCATATTTCTGCTTCAAGAAAATTGGCCACACAGCCTTGGCGCACTAATCAATATCGTTAGCTAACCATCTCAGGAAAATTCATCATTGCTAAACCTTGTACGTGCCACTAAGAGTGAATTTCAGTAGACATATATGACAAACCTATATATCAAGAACTTACCGTAGGTGAACAGCAAGGACGATGTCCCACTCCTCCGCAGTCATGGTCTGGAGGGACTTGTCGCGTAGAATTCCGGCATTAGCAACAAGAACGTGGACACCACCGAAAATTTCCAATGCAACTTGGACAATTTTCTCCCCATCTTCTGCAGAGCAAATGGCAGCAACGGCCTTGCCGCCTGCCTTGACAACTTCATCAACAACCTTCTTACCCCCCTGCTCATTTAAATCGTTAACCACAACGTTTGCACCTAAATGTCCATACATATGAGCATAGGCGCGTCCTAGTCCAGCTCCAGCTCCAGTTATAATGACAGTTTGACCATCAAACCGCACTGGTGGAGTAGACTGTGGATTCGTAGGCAACTTCTTTGCAGCTTCAAGCTTTCCCTGCTATACCATGAGTTCATCTCAACACGTGAAGACTTTTGAACTGACCATCGCATCAACATCAGCGACATTGTCAGGGTAGTCGGGAGATGAGAAATCGACTAGTTCAGACCACTTTTCTTTGACCTGAAATATGATTGCCAGCAATTAAAAATGAACATAAAGTGAAAGGAGTGACGCACAGCAGAAGGTGTGAAACTGGCATCAGTTTTGAAAATGGTACCCCGACTTCTCTCCCACCGAATCTCGGCGATGAAACCAGCAGCAACCTCAAATACTTTACCAGAGGCGTCGGGGCCATCAGGGTGGCAGAGGGCGGCAACAAACGGTGCTACATAGTCGGGCTGCAAACGTATACATAAGACCGAGTCACAGAGTGGGAAGAATTCATACACTAAGGTTCGCAAGCATATCCGGAGGCATGACAGTTTCAGTCATTGCTGAAGCGGCAAGCTGTCAACAAGCTATATCAGTGCTTGTGCTTTGAGGAGTCGCTCAACGTACTGGTGCAATTGCAGTTGATTTAATGTTGTATTTCGCCCCTTCACGGGCCAATGTCTTCGTGAAGCCGATGAGACCCATCTTGGCCGCACTGTAATTGGCCTGGCCAAAGTTTCCTTGCATTACCCAGGGTCAATCCGTGAACAAGTCGCAGGCAAATAAGAATTCCAAACCATAAAGACCAGCAGCACTAGCCGTGGTGATAACACGACCGAACTTCTGTTTGCGGAAAATGGGCCAAGCTGCCTTGGTACACGCAAAGGCACCTTTGAGGTGGACTTCCATGATCTGGTCCCATTCCTTGTCTGACATATTCTTGAATCTAATACCAAATTCAAACGCTGAATGCAGCCACTTCTCTTGGAGACTTACCCTTTATCTCTCAGGATCCCGGCATTGTTGATCAGAATTGTAACAGTTCCGAAGACATCTACTGCGGTCTTGATGACAGCGACACCGTCTGCGACGGACGAAGTGTTCGCAACAGCTCTTCCCCCCGCTTCGATTCGACATATTAGTGCATTGAATACGGTTCAACACTCGAAACATACCCTTTGTGATCTGATCGACTACCTTCTGCGCTGAGGAGGGGTTGAAATCATTTACCACGACATTGGCGCCTCTAGAGGCAAATAGAATAGAATAGCTAGAAGGCCTCCATCAGCACACAAGAAAATCACTTTAAATAACACTTACGCTCTGCCTAATCCTCCACCTGCGCCAGTAACGACAACAGTATGGCCTTTAAAGCTGCTCATGGTGGCTTTCGGTTACAAGCAATGGCGGATAACATTTTCATGTGAAATCCCGCGAGCTATTTATAGTTTTGTCACATCCTTTATTACACGAATTGCGGAACCAGACGGAGGATTATATATTCCATATTGGTGAGATATGTTTAAATCAATAACGAAAGAGATAAAAAGATATGCGGGATCACAAGAACCAGAGGAAACGAAAATAATCGTACAGATGTAGAAGGGACGGAACGAGGAAACGAAAGAGTGTGTCGTAGGCGTTCGTGAGTGATAGAAGATAACGATAGACATAGGTATATACCATGGACGTTGCAGCGTGAGGGGGTCAATGCAGCGCATGTTGTTTAGGACCTGGACGTGATTAGGAAAGGGAGAGAAAGGGAGTTATCGAGAGCAAGTCACAAGCGACGGAAAACAGATGCAGAACGCCCAATATGAAGATTGGGTGTGGAATATAACGGTAAGTGGGTAAGGGAATGTTTGTGGGTGAGATGAATGAGATAAATGTGCGAGGACAGTGCAAAAACGAAGACAGAGCAAGACATAACAGCTTACTCAAGACAAGTTCATATCTTCTAGACTTTCCATTTGCGCTCTGGCCCAGTCAATGGCAAATACGGATGCTTTGAGAAATTTTTTGTTGGCGTATTTCTTGCAGACATATTGCTTGTGGAAACCGTCTTCCGTCAGCTTTTCGATAAGAAGGTTGTGTCCCGGAATGAGGTATTCTTCAGTGAAGCCAGAAAAGAAGATGAATCTTTCGTCCTGAAAGAGCAATTCGGTTACAAAACGACGCTCCGTTCGTATAAATTTGGCTTACCCAATCTCCCCCAAGCATTCTTCTTGAGCTGTACATTCCCACCGCTGCGATGAGGCTTGGTTTTGCGCCAAGAAAACGGTGATCCAGTAGCGTTACCTCCGTCAAGAATTTGCTGAGTGTTCGCGTTTGAATATCGTAGTTGTCTGCCTTGCTAATCTTTCGCAGCCAGCTGTAGGGAGAGCAATAGTGCGATACCCGGAACTCAAGAGTCTGTAACATTATTCGCTCCCCTTTCAAAATCTCCTCTTTTGAGTACCCATTATCCGTCATGACGACAAACTCCTCAACCGAAGGTGCGAGGATTTCCTCATATTTTGCAGCGATGAACATGGCTGTCACGCCTACGAGCTGAAGCTTGGGCAATGACACGGCGCGCTTTGTCAAAAACCGGTCAACGATATTGACAGTGATCCAGAGTGTCTCAGGGAGCATATGATACCGAAGGTGGACCTGGAGTAGCCAGTCTACCAGAGTCTGGCGCATGCCCCAGGTGATTTCTGTCTGACCATTCATATAGTTGGCACTTGGCATAACCTCCGTCTGGGGGAAATAAGTTAGAATCTAGTACGACCAGTCATGCATGAACTCACCTCGAGTTGGCTCATATATTCAAATATTTCCTCCGAATACTCTGAAACCATGGTCATGTCATAGATGTCTGCTTGATCCTCGTAAGCTTCACGAATGACATCGACTTCTCTTCTGTATCTATCGGCTCGTTCTGTGTCGAGTGCAGGCCAATGCCGAATGGGTCGCGGATTCACAGCGGGAGGTGCTCTGGCAATTTCTTCCTGCTCGTCTTCCGTCTCACTATCATCGACACCAATCATCGTTTCTACTTCCCGTTCGTTCGCTATTAGATCTTCGTCATACCCCAGATTATGATGCTCGCTTTCTATTTCCATCTCGCTCTGCGGATCAACCTCTGCGATTTCTTCTCGAATTTGCGTGGCAATGATTCTTGAAGCGCGTTTTGGGGCCGTAGCGGCTGGCGCACGGACTCGAGAGATGGGGACGCGTGTGGCGTTAACTGCGTTCGCGACTGGCGGGGCAACCTGTCCTCGTCCAGGACCAAGTGGTATGCGTTGCGCGAGTGTGGTAGAGCCAGAACGTCCTCGTTTCATCCCAGTCTCCTCCTTGAGACCCTTTCCGATGACGGGTTTTACCCCATTTTCCTTGAGACCAATGAGCACACCGAGTCTATGACACCTCAATCCCTAACTAACCTTTCTATTCACGGCTGCCATGGTCACTTCACTGAGTGCTTGTCGTGTCGTAGTGGTCTTGAGTGCATTCTCCTTGGTTGTAATCCTGACAGGACCTGAATTTCCAGGGAGGGCAGAAATTCTAGGGTTCCTGCTCGTTGCGTTCTCGTCAACTTTGACGCGTTGGGCGAGCGTTCTACGTTGGGGTAGCTTCATGAAAATTTAGCGAGTGTATAAAAGAAAAGGAGGGTGAAAGACATACGCGGGCATGATTCGTGGCCATGAGTAAAAAATAAAACTATAGAACAGATGAACTAAAAGATGTTGATGATGTGTAATTTCAATAAACCAATATCTGTTGGAAAAGGAGAGCGGGGGGAATTGGAAAGAGGTAAAGGACAAAAGATACAAAGTCTGTTGACGAATTCAACGGTTTCGTCGTCGTCCTCAAACAAAACCAAGTCTCCTCTTTCCTTCAACTCTCACGTGATCACGAAATAAACACGTCCAAACAACGCGCAACGCGATTTGTTCCCGTGATCTCATTAAGATATTGCCCCTGTTTAGTGGTAGTGTGTCCTCTAATGTTTCGACCCTAGTCCCGCCCGGTTCTGTTGCAACCTTACTTCCAGAGGCTCTATCAGCCCATCTCTCAACCCTTCTGGGTTCCCAAGGGCAGTCCCAGGTGTCCAACCCTGCTGAACAAGCAGCCGATGTCCAATGTTTGATGAGTTTATCGGTATGGCTGGTTGGAACGACGGCTCTGGTGGACATCCTGAACGGCCATTCGTTTCTCTGGGAACGGTAATCGCGGACGAACTGGGTACCCCTGGGCTTTCTGAATAAGACGATATATGTAGCAACCTTCGCCGTGCGGCGCGATCGACGTAGTAATTCGTTTTATGATCTGAGTTTGCCGTAGGATCCTTTGGCTCATCGTGCAACTTTAGTAAGCTGCGTTTCAACATAGTCATCCTTCTCTTAGGATCCCTCGGCATCTGCAGTCCCGTACTCTCAGATTCCAGTTCTGCATTCATGGTGCGCTGCAGCGCGGCAGGAAATAAAGGAATCTCAAGGACTCGGGAGACAGTGCAATCCTGACATGGCCTTTGATTCTCGTGAATATGCACGGAGAATGTTGTACTCCCGATACTCAATCTGTCACCAAGTCGTAATCGTCGAGGGATACTGGAAAATTTCGGTGGTGACAATCGCGATTTAATGGCCTGTGAATTAGAGGAAGCCGTGCCCGATTGCAGAAATGTGCCATGCTTGGAACCCATATCGACCACGTTCCACTCTTTTCGTGAACCATCCCAATATACGGTTGCGTGAAGCTTAGAGACTTCCATCTCCTTCAGGCGTATTCTCGGGGTTGCAGAACTTGTTGCTTGTACATCCCTGCCTAGTTGCGCTTCATGATATGAGTCCAACACAGCGGCCTTGCGTTTGCTGGGTAAGATAGATGATTGTAAAACGACGAGGCGAAGTATCGGTTGACCCTTGATGGGGACGGGATGTGAGGACCCTGACTTGAAGCTTGAGTCAGATTCATCTTCCCCTGGCCATTCAAATGCTGGGTTGTAATCGGAATATTCTTCGACGGATTCCGGGATGTCAAGGTCTAGTGTGTTTGTGGTGATGTCGGAAGACATGGGACATGCTAAATCAGAATACAAATTGGTCATCTCGGATAACGGAAGACTGATACATGAAGCAAACATTGGAATGTCGGGAGCATGGGCTTGAGGATGGTCTACACCGCATAGACTCAGGAAGGAGCAGCGGAAATCGGGATCACCCGGCCCGGATACACTGTTTCAAACGCATGGTTGACACTCTACTCACAATCAAATTGTTCAGGATATCATTTAGGATCGCGCACTAACAGGTTCTGTGCATTCTATTCATGCAGACGCTTAGATAGGCTAACAAACTCTTTGCTGCGAATTCAGTATTTATTTGCCGGTTCATATACAAAATCAATCACAATTTAACATCAATATCCGTATTGGTCTTTCGACTGTATACACTTCCCCTGACCAATCGCCAACTAGGACAATAGGCCAATGGAATTCACCGAGGTTCCTGAATTTATTTCAGTGGTTGATCATACTTATCATTGTGGATATCAGGAACATGCCAAACATCTCTTGTCTAAGGAGTGGCTAGCAAAATGCGACCCTACCAATTCAACCCCCTATCTTATCGTCAATCCATTCAGTCGATGAAATTAGCTCAAGTCTAAATCCTTCCTTTAGAAGTTTCGCAGCTCTGATGAAGATTTATCGTGCTGCATTCTAGTTACAGACACAAAGTCGGTTTGGACAGAAGGTATGGACTTTTAGATTCTGAACTAGCCTGAAATTCTAAACATTTTCCAGTATTGACAGGTAAACAACTCGCTCGTCGTTGGCGATCTCTCAATCGGCTCGCACCCGAAGAGGGTATGTCAAACTCGACCGAGGACGCATGGAGAGAGCAAACTCTCCATCTTCTAGCAGACGCCCACACGATCGGAGTTGTTGCGGAGTTTTCCTTCCAAGTAGTTGAATCCCAATATTCTGTCTGTCTTCTATTTCGCAATTCTTTCACAATCACAACTCACCTGTGTGTCGGACTTTACAGGACCTTGCTTTCGAAATTGAATGTGAGACTTTTAAATGGCGATGGGAGACATCCTTCTTGGGTCATAAATTGTCTTCGGAAATCATCTCCAAACATCTCATCTTTCCATTGATCAGCCTGAACCACCTGACCTTTTCGTCTTCTGAGCCAATGAGTGAGCTTCCGGATTCTGAACTTGAAAAGGTACCCTCCACAGCACAACAATAGTCTAACTAGTGAACCCGCTCATACATTCTCAGGCAGTAGACAAGCTTGGAAGAACTGCCCGGCGAACGGTCGAGACCCACATAAAGAATGCTTTCTCCAAACCTCGCGTTGCCACAGCAGTCAGACGCATGACAGCAATTCTTAATTTTGTGCAAGACCTTCGTAAGTCCAGATATTCAATCTTCATGATCATTCTTTCGCTAACGGAATTATTTCCTGAAGCACCCATAAGATCCACCGCTGAAAAGCCTCCGCTTGAAGTAAAGCAAGTTGGACCCGAGACAACGAGTCCGCTTCCTGAATTGGCCAAACAACAAGGAGATCGAAGACAAGACAACTCCCCCGTAAGTCCACGAATTACTTCTGTGAAGGTGCCTTTTTCGTTCAAGGACCTTGTGACAGATACTGGTCCCTGAAAGCCATCCCGATAAGCGTGGAAGGATCCGAAGTGTAACGCCAGACACAAGGCCAGCCCAATCTGATTCTGCAACCGAATCAGACGAACACGAACCCATGAACATCAGCAGGCGCGATTCTATCGATGGAGCGGGTACCCACGCAACCGTACCAACAGAAGTCGTGGCAGAACAGTCATCATCACCACACAGAGCCCAAACGCCGAATGCCCCAGAAAATCCAGCTAGCGATTCAGAATCCTTACCTCACCGTCCTGTAAAGAAAGCTAAAGCCAGAGCAATGGTATCCAGTGACGAAGACAATGGGGAATCGAAGAATAACGTGCCACTTGTCAAAGGGACCACCAAAACACGAGGCACGAGGCAGCCTATCAAACGTGGAGCTAAGCGTTTCTGAGCGGGTCCCTTCAATCGCTTGGCGGCTTGTCAAGAAACGACATGGTGGTGGTGGCGACAATGGAGGCTCACAGACTTGACCGCGGAGGGTATAACGGACACATCGTGCAGTTTAGTGTTATAATATACAGGATTTTCATCACGCAATCTATGGCTCACTCGGCCGCCTGCCATTTACCGTCCAACAAGTCGGGCGAATTCTTCCCTCGTGCAGGAATCGCAGAGTCTGAGGAACATGTTCTCGATCTTCCATCGCGGTTCAAATTCCTGTCGAAGTATCTGGATGAACACCACATCGACTTACAAGAGTTTGTACCTTTGGGCAAGAACAATTACGAGCCGTATGCACATGCGCCTCGCTCAATCCGCAAAACTCATTCTCGCACTTGTATATCTTCCCAGTATCATATTTCTTGACGAAATGCTATAGAAGAGATGGTCGTCAGACTTCCGATTTGTTGATTGCAGAAAGTAAGAATTTACTTCGCAATTTCGGTACCAGTCACCAACTCTGTCAAGACGGGCGTCAATATGAAGCTAATATTCGACTTCGAGGAAGGGAGGCCTACACTTCCTCCTCACACATTCTTGTAATATATTCACAGGTGCTTTAGGAAGGGAGGAGTGGAAAATTGATGTGAAGGTTCCTCAGTGTGTCAACCATAATATATATACTCTCGGGACTGTATGACGATCACACCTCGTAGCCTCAGCCGAACATTCGACATAACTCGATTTTATTATAATATTGATAAATCCAGTATTGCAATATATGATTTCCCAAAAACTCCATTAATTCCGTTATCAGTCCGGCTGACATGTAGATGTCTGGAGACAGGTCAAAACGTGGAATCTAAACGGGAATATCGGCATATAACTGCTCAATCTGGGAGAGGTTTATCCTTTTTTCGAGGACTGGCTCGATTTATCCGCCTGGAGTGACCCAGGCCGGTTGACCAGTTCCCTGCTACAGCCAACTGCGGATCTAAATCATATTGAAGGTATGATACGACATAGTGCCGACCTGTGTCGCGGGACGTAATTAACCTTGTCAAAATGACTATACATGTACATCATGTTTGTATTATGACTTTCCCGATTTAAGGATTGGAGATTTCAACGAGGAAATAGGCTTAGGCAATCTCGCCGATGTCTCAACTCGGGGATAATAAGGCTGTGAACACATGTGTAACAAAACACTGTGATACGAATCCTTTTTATCCGGATAAAACGGCTTGGAGTAAGTACAGTTAGAATTGTCTGGCGTTCTGTATCAAAACTGAGGGTGCTTTGATCATGATCTTCCAAATGACTTGCTATATTTGGAAGTTTGACGAAGCCTGAAAAGGAAGGAAATGATCGAATCACACCACAATTTGTCTTTTGAACGACTAGTTTATCTTGAAACACATTTTCATGCGGTACCGCACGAACACGTCGTCATAGGATAAGATTTGGTGGGGTTGGAACGCTCAACATTAGGCTGAGCATGATGGCGAATCGCCGTTGAGGTGCTAGAGTCTACCAGGTCCTTCACGATTACTTCTTAACGCAAGGGTTGGTTTTCAATAACTTAGACAATTCAAGTGAGAAGGTTAATACAACTGCTAACCTTTCAGCTTGTCGTCACCCTTACTAGAGGCGAGATCCAGGGGTGCGGACTTACTCTGCCCCATGTCCTATGGCTATTCAAAGCCTCAAAATGGAGCGCTGGAAGGAGGTACTCATTAAGCTGCCATTGGTACCACATTACGCCGACAACCATGAGCAGCGTCATTTATCTGCGACCAATTGTCAACCAGATCATGATTCGGATGGTACTCCGACTCACGACACCATCGAAATAAAGCAGTATAAAGGATCCGCTCGCAGGCGGGGGAAGGCTCGCTTCGAATCTCAGTAGAGTAATCAGTAGATGAATTTCGCGCCCGAGTCGTCCTAACCTTGCAACTGCATACAAGCAGGTGGTGTCAAATTCCACCGCAAAAGGTGTACTTTTTTGCCACAAGGATGTTCACCGGCACTATACAAAGCAAGATATCAACCCCAGAAACGGTGACCCTGAGGCGGGCCTCCTTCCCCTTTAGCCGAAGATTGCGAGAATAACAGAATATTACTAAGTACGGATTCGCTTGAGGGATATCACGCCCACGATCCGAATAATATAATGCACATAGAGGGAACGCAAGATCTGACTCTTGTGAACTGCAAGTGTGACCAAATTAAATATTATCACGTGAGTGCCCTTCTCTGTGACTGTGACACGGTTGGCGTCGTGCAAATGGACGCTTCCCGCCCGAGAGCACGAGAGATCCTAGAGGTGAGTACTTGATAGATTTTTGTTTGTTTAAAAGATTATAATTACGTTTCGTAGTCAGCTTTTGACGATGCCTTTCTCGCGCCCCCAGAACTTCCACGGGAAGCTGAAGTGCCTCAGCCAACAACGTCCCAGACCGCCTCTGGAGCCAGCGCAGAATCCTCTTTAGAGGCATCTACCTCAGGTGACGACGAGCTTTTGAAAGAAGAAAACGAAACACAGCTTCAAGCGTGGCGTGCGCAGTCTGCTGAACAGCGCGAAAAGGCAGAGAAAGTGCGTCTGAACTGGGAAACCATACGCGCCCAGGAACGAGAGGAAGCAGAGCGTAGAAAGTCTGCAGGTGGCCTTTCTGTACAAGAAAGTTGGGAAAAGCTCGGTGCTTCTGGCTCGAGTGTTGCGTCCACTACTGCGTCCTCACAAGCTGTGGAAGATGTTCGCATTGTTTAATTTTCTGCCAAAAAGTCAGTTATCTGACCTCATTTATTTGTTTTTTCTTCCAGCGTTTCAGACAACCCTCAACCAAGGGAGGGATACTTGATGATATACACAAATGGGAAAACGTTCCTTCCATCGATTCTTCTTTCCCATCCATCTCGCCTGATACCCCTCCTCAGCCTACCGAACCACCACCCCAACAAACCCCCATTTCAGCTACACTATCCATTTTTGATTCTTCCTTGTCTACGCGTACACGAGTGCTGGTGTTTGCATCCTCTCTGGCCATTAACCTCGTCCTTCCCTTTATTAACGGCGTCATGCTAGGGTTTGGCGAAATTTTTGCGCGGCGGGTTGTCACAAATTGGTTTGGGTGGAAAATTCCTGCTATTAACGTTGGACTTGGGAGAAATTCTCTGGGACGACAGTCTATCTTTTCATGATGTACTTCATGATATAACGTTATTTTTACTCTGTACGAAAGGACCCTAACCAATCACACTTTCCTAAGATTGAATGAACAGCTGGGATTTCAGTAAACTGAGGGTATGATTTCAGCAATGCATTGGTAAAAAAAGAATTACAAAAAGGGACAGCAGCTTGGCATAATAAATTTAAACGACTACTGAAGGTGGTTCAAATGACAGAGGCATAAAGTTGATTTGCACATGAATGGTATATATAAATGAGCTATAAAAAAATGATGCGTGCTGGACGGATGGACTTGAACTTGCGCCATGTGGGGTTGTCGTGTTCTACAACGACGAGGAAGAATTATAAGACTGGGAATATGGAGGGAATCAGCGCTGCTTCCCATATCCCATAAAAAGTGTTATGCGCCTGATAACGAGGAAGGGAATGAAACAGTGTAAGGGTAACTGGGTATGGGTATGTATGCGATAACTGGCAGGCGAACGGCAACTGGAAATGATTTTGTAAAAGGGAGGGGGACCTGTCATGATATTTAAAAATTCGACCATGAGATGAGGTCACACCGTGAAGACGGTCCGTCGACATTAACGGTGATACCCAAACTCGTACTTCTGACTGGCCTCTCGACGCGAACACCCTGCATCGGTTTGAGGAAACACCAGGCGGGGACGACTCCCAACTCAATATTGCCCTCCGGCTGCGGGCTTGACGCGAACAAGGATTTGGCAGTATGCACCATCGAGGCGTTTTCTCTTCCAACAACACACCAACCGTCATCGAAGGACTGGACGATTCTGAGTGGGTCACCGACAGTTGTGAGGAGAAGTTCATCGGGCAGGACAGGCTCAAAGAGCTGCCTGACTTTCCTCACTGTGCCAGTGCTGGACCGAAGTGAAGGGTTGCTGGACGCAACCGATGTGACGGAATATCGGTTTAAGGATGCACGGTTCGAACTGCTGATCGACAGGCGCACATTAGAACCACGTCTTGATTCTGGGCTGTTGGCAGAAAGAGCAAACGAGAATGGTTTTGGGGAGAATGACTGAGGGAATGACCCAGATTGACGGTGGTACTCGATTATTTCGTCCCGCGTCGGTGGGAGAGCCGGGCGTGAACGAGATAGGGTCTTTTCGGGCAGAGTTATGGTAGAGTTGAGGTCATTTCTTGAGAAACTAGCGGCTACGGTAGCCGACCTTCAGGAAAGAGATTTAGAACGGGTTGTTTCGTTGACAGGGAAACTTGGACATACGGAATCGAGCCCTTCTCCTGGAGAGGTTCGCCGTTTTCTGAAACGAGACCCTTGACAGATAAGAACCAGACATCCTTGGCTGCACGGCGTCGAATATAGAACCTCCTGCCTAGCCAACCAGAGACTGCAAGCACAATAATGCCAATGACGCAGATACCAGCGATGTAAACTGGGTTTCTGATAGTGGTTGAGTTGGAATCCACGGCTCTACGTTCTACGACGGGCATGTTCGTTGAAGGGATTTTGAGGACTGTAATCGTGGTATGTTACTGTAATGTCTCCTGGGGTATCCGGGGAAAGACGAAAGTAAAGGAAAGTGTTAAAAGAGTGACTAGTCGTTACAGAGCTGGGTTCCTGGGAAACCTGGGTTGGGACCTGGAATAGTTCAAAAAAATACTGTCCCGAGAGGGGGAAAGAGGGTATCAAGGGGTTCCGGTTCAAGGTAAGCTCAAGGGGCTTCAAAGATGTTGATTCATGGTGCCAGTCTGCCTATTTTTAGCCTTAGATGGCAACCAATTTGATCTTAAGTGCCAGTGTACCCATAACTGTCTAGCATTGTTTTATAAGTGCTCAAGGTCAGAGTCTGCTCAAGTGACCTGAGCACTGAGGTTGAAATATGAATACATGGAGAATTCCAAGTCATAATTATAAATCCAAAATAATTGTTCGAAAATTAGAAGCTACAAATTTATAATACGCGAACGATTCGGATCGGAAAGAAGAATATTTTAAATAATCGAGACTGCACTGCTCCATCGTCCCATTGCTACATCTTGGTTTCGTCTAAACTCAGAGCCGTCGCGGGGTGGACAACCTCGCGAAACATCGGTTGAAGCCATGAACCCTTTTTCATTCCAGGCTGAGCTTGATGCGCTATCTCATCCCAGAACACAAAGGAGGGGAAATCGGAGTTGGTGGTTAATAATAACAATAGTCGTGTGACATCAGATCACGATACCATCAAAAGTGTCACAGCATTGAGCAACAAGAAATTGACCCAGACAACAGCGACGGGGAGGAGTATTTCGCCTTTGATTCTATGCCAATACATGTCCAGACCTGTGAGTTATCCACTTGTGTACTAGTCAGATGCTAATATCGACCGGATAATCCAACAGAGCCTCTGTCAGGCTTACCTTTCGCTCGTTTAAGCTTCAATTCACTCTTTTCCCATCCATTCGCTTGTCCTTCCCCCCTCTTATAATGGCCCCCTATCGTCTTTTGCGGAGAACCGACCCACTGGTCCTACCATCTGCCACTGGCATCGAAAACTCTGGTATAACCGCTACCGGTGTTGGATTTTCGGACTCGACGCTCGTGTACGATCATGCACTTAGCACCGAAACTGGTACCGACACAACCTCCACTACTACTACTACCCCAGCTTTTAAAACATCCACCTCAACAAGCGTTATTGAGTCATCGACTGAAGTCGGTGTGCCAACCACAGTCGCCGCATCCAGTACGACGAAGCCTATAGCTATGAGCGCTGTCATTGGCGCTTGTGTTGGAGCTTTCATTTTCGTGACTGCCATCATTATCTTCAGTTTCTGGATCTACAAACGGTACTCAAAATCTCTCGACAAGTCTGCTCGATCCCGTGGACAACTCCACCGTCGTAACATTCAAGCCAATCAACAACAACGGCGGTCTCACGTCGGGATTTGGAACAGACTAGATGACCACAATGATGACAAATGGGAAGAGTCCTATCACACACGAGAGGCAAAAGACTCCGTTGCAACCGACGTTACGCCCATGGAGAAGCTAACAATGTTCAAGAAGTCCGCCAGCATTCGAACGGCCTATACCCACAAATCCACGGATGCTTCCAATTTCAGCTTCCCTGCCTCTTATGCAGAGTTCGACCCTGGTCTTGCCGCCTCACTGAAGGCAAGCACTTCAGGTCCACAACCCCTTCTCAAGAATACTGATTCCGGACTAATATCGTTCACTGAATCGAGTGTCAGTCATCTTTCGAGTTCTGTGTCGGTTCCACATAAAATGGCAATTCCCACTCCACCTCCGACTACTTCCCATCCGCACAGATGGGAAGCAGCGGAAGTGGTCAACTTCTCTGAGGGTCAATCTGCAGAGGTTGTTGACCCATTCGAGGAAGACGAAAACGAGGGAGGGAAAACCATCCATAATCCATTCTTTTCTGCCAAGGATTATGCGCCTTCCCGTCGTAGACGGTCGAATTCGGCAAGTACTGTCAGGTCCAACTCGCGTTCCCGATCACGCGCCAATTCGACAGCCACCCAAGCTACAGTGACGGCATCTAGAATCAAGGAACGTGTTCATAATACAAACGATATCATTAATCCCTTTGATGACAACACCAGTTCAACGGCTCAGTTGCCTCGGCCGTCATTCGCTATGCACGAAGTATCCTCTTCTATGTCGTCTATGGGGAATGCAGAAAAGGAGCGTGCATTGATGTCTCTTGTCGCCGCGCTCGAAACTTCGGAAGATGAAGTGCGTGATCGATTAAGGATTGCTTCACTGCAAGCTTCGTTCGTTTCGGCGAGATCGTCTTTATCCGCCGATATGGACATGACGAACGAATTTCCCTTGCCACCTTCGACACCTACAACATCGTTCGCGGCCTTGAACGGAGGCTCCATGAATATCCGTTAGCTAATTTCACCCTCTAGAATATTTCCTGCCAATGGTTGGAATTGTCAAATGCTCTGTGCCTTGCATGTACATATTTACAATTGGTCGACTCTAATTTCTGCTTACGAGACGACCTTTGCTCCTTTTGTTCCTCATTACCCTCATATTTAGTGCTACTTACTCATCCCTTGATTGATTCCAATTGTTTCGCACTTTTTCCTTGGCGTCAGCGCCACTCCGCCTTCATCCCATTTTTCTTCGAGTTCAACACTGCATTGAGGAATTCTAAATACCATCACTTTTTAAATTTATTTATTTTATATCTCCACCTTTGTCTCGCTTTTCTTCCAATTGATTGACCTGTTCAGTTGGACAAATGTAATAGTCATGAACTGGAGCTTCTTGTAAGTTATATTGGGTGAACTGCGATTCCATCGGAGGATTGGTGTGCATGCATTTAGTTCTTTTTACGCAACTGAAGGTGCAAGTCAATTACCCTCATATTGAATCCGAATACAAGTTCCATGACTCCTGCCAGGCGCAACAAGGTGACTCGGGGCAGCTGTACCATGAGGGACGCAACCCAAAGTTATATTTGCTGGACAGGACGGCCAACTTCCCTCCGGTATACGTTGTCAGCCGGCAATCGCACGGCCGGTTAATGGAGAATAAGGAGGACCAAAACGGGAAATGACCGCCAGTGGTGAATAGTGTGAAGAGTCCCAAATACAGGCGTATAGCGTTTCCGGACATTAGGACGATACGTTGCGATGTCGACGACATTCCCATTGTTTGCTATCGGCGATGGCGTATGAGCGTGAGGACAGATTCCAGAGTCCATAATAATGATCTCCGAGTTGCAAAACAAAATGAACAGACTTGTTGGGCAAAAGTTGCCAGAAATGGTGAAACGCGAACTCATCTGCGGGCGAGTATCCTCAAACGATATTTTGTTTTTCTAGTTGTGTTAGTGCATACATAAAAGAGTTACTCTTGGGCAAACACACGCAAAGGCAAGGCTTCATATCATCGTCCTACGCAATCGACTGTCCCCTCATCACCGTCGCCGATGTCCAATACCTTTTGGTCCCAGAACCAGATCAACTTTGCTGCTCTCGAGGACGAGTACAACTTCAACTCCAATCGGCACCAACAGCCACAACATATCTTTTCATATCCCCAACAGCACGATCGGCATGGCTATCAGCAACAAGTAACACCGTCCACTCTCCAGGAGGCATTCGGCCTCAGTCAGAGACATCAGCAGCAGCTTGTACAACATCCCCCATCGTTTGGTGCTCCCCAGGCTGCCGGCTTCTTCTCACCTCAGCAAACACCCGCCTCCGCATCGACCGCGGGTGCCTCCACTTCTTATCAACACTTACCCACATCTTCTGAATACCATACCGAACTTCCCCGCCAGCAATTTCCCCAGAGTTTTGGCAACCCCTCTTCGGCATTGCTTCCTTTGGACACGTCCATTCAACCAAAATCAATTAAAAGGCTTAGGGAGGATCCCTCGCCTGATGATCAATCAAGCGAATTGCCCTCTGCAGACCATAAGGATGGCAAGGCTAAACTGTACGTAAAGCACCCGTCTACTCCGATCTATTGTACTGACATTTCACAGTCAACGAGCCTGCGCTCGTTGTAAGAGTCTCAAAGTTAAATGCGAATCCAAGACAGAAACAGATCCCTGCAAGCGTTGTTTCAACGGCGGTCACGAATGCGTAATTCCAGGGAGGAAGATACGCAAGACCCCTCCGTGAGTCTTCGTAAGCTGATTTCGGCATACCCCCCAACTTATCGTGCGTAGGAAACGTGAGCACTTGCTCAATCAAATTCAAGCTCAGGCAAAACAGATTGAGACCCTTATGCGAGAGCTCGAGAACGTATCTTCTGAACGCGATCATAAACTTTCCGATCATCTCGAGTCAAAGTTTAACCACGTCCGGCACTCATCTGACCCTGTATTCGACGACTCTGAGAACCTTGAAAACAGCATCGCAGACACCGAGTCTCCTGACCTGAACGAAAACCCCGAAGCGAACGAGGTCCTAGCTAAATGGGTTGCCAAGGCAAAGGAGAGTTTTAAAGAGTTTGGCACCTTTCTTGCTATCGGGGGAGCCGCATTGCCAAAGAGTTATCTTATGGATGCTGATGAAGATTCTGACTCAACAGATGAAGAGTACGTGGACGCGGAGGAACCCATGGACGATGACGATGATTCAATCCAAATTACAGTCGAAGGCCACACAACAGAGTCACCATCCGGCGAAAGGAGCATACATCACAAGTCCTCTGCTTCTAGTATGGATACTAGTGTGACCAGTAGCACGAGGAGGAGAATGCACGGGGAAAGTTCGAAACCGGCCAACCTACCTGTGGAGGCTTCGCCATTCGGTTTGTTTGGAAATATGATGTTGAAGTCGCCGAAGAGTAGAGAGAACAGTGTTGAGCCGGAAGAGGAGGCCTACTCGGGCCCTGGGATTGCGAACGAAAATTTCTTCAGTGCAAGTGAGTGTGCAAATTCTCGCATTGACCACCAATTTCCTGATTGCTCTTTTCACAGCTCCCGCCCCGAATGCTCTCGGCCGCAGATTGGAAATCACGCAACACCAGTGGCCGGCTATTCTCACTCGAAATATCATCTCCCCGCAAGATGCAGAGAATCTTTTCAAAATATATTTCGACAACATGAATCTTTCGGTATCTCTCTTGGACCCTCTTTTGTACACGGCACACAAAACGATCTTTCGCAGTCCATTCTTGTTTACCGTCAGTGAGTGTTTATAAATGATTATTATTTTTATTTTTTGGGATGCTAATAAAAAATTGAAGTCTGCGCCATTGCTTCACGCTTTTACACTCAACGCCCAGAAGTATACACACAGCTCATGCGTCACGCTCAGCTCTCCGCAGGGACGGCTCTGATCAGCGGCAACAAGAACGTGGAAATGTGCCAAGCATACATCCTTCTAAGTCTCTACCCCGTGCCATCTCGGAAATGGGAAGATCAACGCGGTTGGCTATATCTTGGCCTGGCCATTCGGTATGATCCCCAGAAATTTCTTATCAGCGCGTATCTCACCATGTTGATATAGAACGGCCACGGATCTTAATCTTCATTTACCTGTAACCGCAAAAGAGCGCAACGAAAATCACGCTCGTGAGATGCTCAACCGCACGCGCGTCTGGCTTAATTGCTTTAACCTTGACCGGTCGACCGGCTCTCAATACGGTAAACCGCCCATCATCAGCCCACACGATTACACCGCGAATCATGCTGAAAGCTGGTGGTGCAACTCTGCTTACAACCTGCAAAATTTCGACATTCACCTATCAGCGTACAATGCCGAGCTGAAAATTATGGCTGGTTTCATTGCAAAGGTTTACAGCGACCCCCATCACCCGATGGGGTTGAACAAGGAGGTTGACTTCCAGGAGATAGCTATAGCCACGGACGACAAAATCCAGGCGCTATGTGAGACGTGGATGGGGACGATCCATGAAAAGACGGATATGAACGATCCCCAGAATGCCTTCCGAACGGGGTTGTTGCGGCTGGCATATAGCTATTCGCGATTGATCGCCCTATCATATGGAATCCAATATGCGTTTGGTAAGGTTGAAGGGAAGGATGAGGGTCCCTTCTTGGAAAGGGTATGTGTGCTTTGTTAATTACTCCTGCACTTGAACCTGAAATATTCTTTTTTCCCCGTTCCTAGTGCTTGAAGGCGGCCTACGATGTCGTTAATTTTGTCGTTAATGATATCTGCAAACCGAGTCAAAGTGTGTTACCCATTCATTTCCAGACCCTTCCTTTTGATCTAACTTGCATATTACAGTCCATTACTTTCGGCATGGGCCGGAAGCCCAGAGTGTCTTTGTTACGTTTGCAGCGGCATTCCTAGTGAAGGTAATGAATCTTCCATGTATATTTGACTTGTATTCACCCCAATTCATTTCCAGCTCCTCCAACCCAAATTTTCTCTATACCTATCACAGGAAAGACGAACCGAAATCCAACACCAGGTCCAGTCTGTCATCGACCTCCTCGGCTCACCCAATGTCGCCATTGACGACCGTCATGGACCTAAAATTTACTCCCGATTCATCGAAAAACTCCTCAACAAAGCCATCCCCACCTCCCCCAACTCTAGCTCATATTCCCCTTCCCGAAACCGATTCCGACGGCCAAAGACGACCTCACAAACCAAACGCCCATCCTCATCACCAGAAACGACGAGTCCATTGGAAAATTCGCAGTCATTGTATAATCACCCATCACCCTCCACGACGAGCAACTCACTCAGTCCTCCTCCGACGTCAGACGCGTTATCGTTTGACCAGTTTGCTCCTGTGGGAGGGTTAGACCCATTTGCGCACAATTCTGTATCGCAGGTCGACTGTATGGCCACAGGAGGTGAATTTTTCCAGCCACCATTACCTTTCGACCCCGAGATCTTGCAAGGTTATCAGTCATTGATGGATCCAAATGAATGGAATGGCGATGTATCGTTTCCTTGTGAGTATTCCTTTCAGGTCCTGGATGTTATTTTAATCCGTGCTCAATGCTCATTCTTACTTTTCTTCAGCCCAATTCCTCGGGGGGAACTGGATATCTCAATTCCAACAAAATATGGAAATGAACGGACCCTACAGCCAGAATGCGTACATGACAACCTAACGGAATTTCATCTCTTTTCTATTTTAGCCATCCGGGATTTCGTTCGTTCGCAACTTCGCATGCTTTGATCTGAATAACAACGTGAGACTTTGAATTCATGCTTTGCTTTTGCCCAACTGTTGTAACTTGTAACTTGTGTGTGGACTGGTCTCTTCTTGTACGGTATAATATGTAATCTCGAGCTTCGAAAACTTACAAATTTATATTACTTGTACAACTTACTCATGATAGACTTGAACTTCAATGACCGAACAGCGCAAACTGTTTACATATTCAGGCCTGCAGGTTCTCAACCAGTTAAGTGTCTATTTACATTTACACGTCAGCTTCAGCGGCTTGTAGAACTTGGTGTCTCTCAAGCCGAACTGTCTCTTCGGAAGCAAGCAGCTCCGGAGTCCGTGGTCACAATCTTCACAAACTGTTCCTCAACCTATTCACAACAACCAACCATCATAAAACCAGAATTCTAGTAAACGTGTGTCCAACTAAGATTACCATTTGTGAATTCTTCCGTTCTTTAGCTTGTCCGCGTTGATAAAGTGAATTGCTGATAGCACCGGATCAAGGTCATGAATTGTCCTCGACCTCGTCTCCCCAATGTCGTCCAACGGTTTCGAGTAAAGAGGCGGGACCCTGTCCTCCGTAAAATATATAACACTAATCTTTCTCGTGTCAGCTGCCGCAGCTGCGAGATCCTCTATCTCGTGAATGTTCCACCCTTGTTCTTCGCCACTGCCTGATCGTGTGACAGTTGCAATAGGACGTTTCATGCCAACAAATCCTGCAATGGCAGCATTGCATTCAACGCAATTGGATTCACCAATCAGCACCTCGCCAAGACATGAAGCGCATGCCACATGCCCGCATGGTCGAAAGACACATGAAGAAATGGCTCGTGG
>Ga0307517_10001443_pt1 | contig 39944 bp, 47 predicted proteins | sample 23_EM_MG_FD_194515 | JGI IMG/M metagenome (GOLD analysis project Ga0307517, IMG submission 194515) | Populus trichocarpa ectomycorrhiza microbial communities from riparian zone in the Pacific Northwest, United States - 23_EM | ecosystem: Host-associated > Plants > Roots > Unclassified | place...
TTACATCGGAATCGTCGTTGGACAACTACATTTCCTTCATCTCTTGCCCTAATGTCTAACAAAATTCTCTCTTGCCTAAATCCAAAAAAAAAATTACCCCCTAATTTCCATGAACTATATATCTAGGCCATCTGTATGGGTATCTAAAAAAGGAAAGTATTTTCCACGATCGTGGCACCAGAGGTCCAGTCAGTCGGACCCCATCAATCCATCAATTTCTCTGGGTCCAAAACAATGGTCACTGGCCCAGAACAATGGGTTGAACGTCTCGTCTGGGGCAACAATTATAATTGTTGTCTGGGGCAAAGCTACAATTGTATTTGTAAAGTCCACCATGGAATAATATAAATGTTGCTATGCTTGTAAGCATAAATCAATATATTTGTTGGGCTGCAACTATTGTGGATAGACAACTTCCTCTCAGAGATCGGCATCGAGATCGATCGGCCGCTCACTATCTACACTGACAACAAAGGAGCTCTCGACATATCAAAGCATGCAACTCAGCACGGGAAGACCCGCCACTTCAAGCTAGACTCATTCTGGCTAAGGGAGGTCGTTCAGGAAGAGGAGCTAATTCTTAAGCTTATTCCCTCGGGGATGAATCTCGCCGACGTATTCACCAAGGTCGTCACCAGGGACCAGTTTATTCGGGTTAGGGAGATGCTGGGGATGTCTCGAGAGGGAGCTGCAAGCTAGGGGGAGTGTTGAAAGATAGCTTGCTGCCCGGCACCCTGTTGCCGTGTTGCACACACGTGATCGTTGTTAGATATCTATTTTGTTCGAGCGACACCTCTCTCTTTCCCTCAGTCGTTTCCCTTCACGGCTGAGGTGAGTTATACTTTGTTATTGCGATACCTATAATACTTTACTCATGTAACCTACCTAGTCTAACATCCGACAGGTAGTTAATGCAGTCGTTTCCCTTCACGGCTGAGTCTAACATCCGACACACCGCGGGCATAGGATTTAGCGTGGGACAAACAAATGCAAACAAACAGAAATCCGCCGGTGGGTTGCCGGTCCCCACAGGTACGGTATGTGCCGGTAGCGCCAAGCTCCGTCCGGGAACGAAAAAATCTGAGCGCGTTTTTTCAAAAACGAGCTATCGACATGCAATCAGCTGTATAAGTCCATTGATATGTAACTAGACTCGTGTGTACACGGTGTAACCTTACGGATAGTCACCCACTATCTCGTCTACGGAGAAACCTTGGAGTATAATTTCCACCTCGCTGTCTACTAAATCGTACAATGATGGTCGGTGTAAAAATTGGCCATAACAGAAAAGAAAACGTATTAACTCGAATTGCGCCTCCAAGGGGTATCGAACTATCCACAAGAACGAACACATCAAGGAATGTAGAGAAAAAAATTGGAGCGAGAGGGAGGGAAGAGGGAAGGTCATAAGTCAGACTGACAAATCATACGAAATAACAAGAGGGTAAAAAAAAGGACAACGAGACAAGATGTGCAACAGCGACGGACATGCGCGTAAGGGTGACGATGATTGAGGGGAAGGCATTCAGTAGGTAGAATGGCAATGGTTCACAGACAAACGAATTTGGATTTCCGTTTCTGGAGCTCATCCATTCGACTGTCGAGCTGAGCGCGGACACGTTCTTTTGCTCGTCTCTCCTCGTCCAGCCGGTTTTCGAGAGACTGTTTCTCCTCCACCACGGATCGTCGGACGAGTGTAACTTCGCGTTTCGCATCGTCTAGTTCATTTCTAAGTGAAGCCATCTGGCCATTCAGCGAATCTCGTTCGCGTGCCAGCTCGGTAGCGTGCATGCGCGCTTTTCGGACTAAAAAATAAAAGTCAGAACTAGGGGGGGTTCTGGAGATCGTCAATCACACGTACGGTTCTTCTCAGAATCGGCAAGGGAGTTCTCCAAGCGAGAGACCTCATCCATGTGGGTCTGCAGGTCGGACTCACAATGTGTTAGTTGTTTGTTGAGAGTCTTGATCATCGCCTCTTGTTCACCGATCGTCTTCGTCTGTTGGTCAAGTTGCTGAAGGAATTTAGAATCGGCAGTTGGAACGACAGAATCCTGAAGTGACGGCGCGAGGGAGGTTGCGGGTGTAGCGGGCGAATCTAGGTTCAGCTCCCGTGATGACGACATCGAGTTGATCGTTGTGAGAGGGGACGCCGTGGGTATGATATCCGATCTCGGGGTAGGCGGTGGTGGAATGGAGGGAGGAGGAGTAGGAGGAGGAGGTTTCGCGGGAGGAATGGCGATTTGCCGCGATCGAGGGGTGGTATTGGGTGGCGAGGGACTGCGGGTGATCTGAGCCTGGAGATCGCGAAGGAGTGCCTCTTGTTTATTCTTCTCCAACTGGATCGCGTCCTTCTCGTCCTTAACCTTCTGCAGCCACTCTTGAGTTTCGGCAAGCACGGAGCGATGCTTCTCGAGCTCCTCCACAAGGCTCTGGCGTTTATTAGCCTCCTTGAGAAGCGTCGACTGCTCACGGCTCGTCTTCTCCAATTGATCTCGTAACCGAGAGAGCTCCAAAGCGAGATCGTCTCGCTCGTCTTGAGCGTCTTGGAGCTCCGAACGAACCGAACTGAGTTCTGACTCCTTGATAGCGAGATCCTGAGAATGGTGTTGGCGGAGGCTGGCGGCTTCGGTGGACGAAGATCTGAGGGCAGCCAACTCCTCGGTGAGAGAGCTGAGCTCCTGATCGTGTCGAGCCTCCAACTCGACGAGAGAAGCTTTCCATTTCTCTCTTTCCCGGGACAGGTGCTCGTCGTACTTGGCGCGAAGATTTTCAATAGCTTGGAGGTGTCGCTCCTCAGAGACCGCAAGAGACGATTGCGCTTTCTCAGATGCAGACTGCTGATCAGAGAGAAGCTGAGCGATGGCCACTTCATGAAACTTGGTCGATTCGGCTCGTTCCCGTGTCCTTTGGTCGTCCGCATCCGCGAGAGCAAGTTGGTGTTTTGCCACAAGACACTCGAGTTCCCTGGAGTGAGCGCCGACCAAAGCAGAACGCTCGTTCTTGAACCTTTCCTCAGCCTCCGAAAGGGCCAAGCTGTGCTTGGACTCTAGTTCCGAGACGTGACTGGAATGCGCACCGATAAGCGACCGCCTTTGTCGTTCAGCCTCGGCCTCGAAGTCCTGTCGGCCCTGTGTATGGGAAGCGAGCAAGGTGGTTTTGAGCTCAGCGAGAGCGACACCGTTTTCAGATTTGAGCCTCTCGACCTCTTGCATATGGGACTGACGGAGTTTAGTCAGTTCGTCGAGAGCCTTACTCTCAGCCTCTTGGAGAATCGTTTGGTGGGACGCCTTGAGCTGATTGGTAGCGTGTTCGTGACCTCGCTCGACCTCTTGAAGGATGAAGACCTGCTGCTCTGCGGCTTCCTTCTGGCTAACCTCGAGCTTCTCCACTACCTGGCGCTCGAAAGCAGCAAGTCCGGCCTTGGCGTCCTCCACCAGTTTGCCCAGTCGCATAGATTCCGCCTGAGACTCCGCCTGCAACTTCGAGAGGGCCGCGGCATGATCCGATCGAACCTTCTCGAGGACGGAGGCATGAGACCCGACTGTTGAAGACAGAACCTTGTCGTGTTCCGCCCTGAGCCTTTCCAAGTCGTGGGCGAGGTTGGCTTCCTTCTGAGAAATGGCCTGAGAGTGCGCTTCCCGCAACTCCCGGATAACCTTCTCCTGAACGGTTTGAGATTCTGAGAGTGACCCTTCCTTGGCGATTTCAGCGACCCGTAAATGGCTGGCGTGTTCTTCCTTGAGTCGTTCCAAGGCAATGGAGGACTCCTTAGCCTGCCTCTCGGTGGTCTCAGAGTGATCTTGGCGAAGTTTGGTGAGAGCGTCGTAGTACTCCCCCTCGGTCCTCGCAATCGTTTCAGAGAGCTCCACCTCCTTGGCCTTGAGAGCCGCAGCGTGATCAGTCGCGACCTTCTCCAAAGCCGCGGCACGCTCCAACTTGGCAGTTCGAAGGGTTTCCTCGGCGTCTTCAAGGCGTTTCTGGACAGTCACATACTGGCTCTCCTTGAGCGAAATGGCAGAGGTGTGGGAGACGAGGGCAGCGGTCAATGTCTGCTCGTGAGTTTGCTTCTCCTTGGCTAAAAGCTCCTTGATCTCTTCGTTGCGGCGTTTCAACTCCACCTCATGTTCGGCCTTGAGTTTTCCGAATGCCTCGGCGTGGTCTTGATGAGCCCTCTCGAGGTCCACAGCGACTACGGCCAACCGTTCGAGAACCATCTCCTCATGCTCGGTCTTGAGATGGTTGATGAGGTCATCGACTTCGACTTCCTTCAACTTCAGAGCCCGTGCATGCTCAACTCGGAGAGCTTCGACCTCGGCGGCGTGGGTTTCCTCTGCCTCACGTAGAAATTCAACCAGTTTGGCCTCACGTTCTGCGACTTCCTCAAGTTTTGCCAGGGCTTCGGTGTGCTTGGAACCGATCGCCTCGATCTCGGCGGACATATTATGGATCTGATGGGATAAACTGTCAATGAATGTACGCTTGGAAGGGATGGTGACATACCTGGTCACGGGATAGCGTTTGCAATTCGTCATGTTGCTTCTTGATCTGAGACAGCTGGGCATTGAGATCGTCTACGACCTCCTTATGAGTGGACTCCTTCTGAGCCATCGACCTGTGTCAAATGCATTAATCACTGGATCTCGACAACGGAAGATGATGTCCTACCGCATCAGTTCGTTCAACCTCTCCAGCGAGTTATCTTCTCCCAAAGGCGGCGCCGGGTCTTCACCATCAAACTTGATCGATCCGCCGAAGTCCAAACTTCTCCTGATCGCTCTGAATTGATTCATCGTCTTGGGTGACAGGTTCACTGGAGGGATTGGAGAGGAGGAAATGGGGGTCGACCTTCCACTTGCTTTATAGTCACTGATGGGTGTCGGAAACTCCTCACTCCCCCCAGATTCGATGTGGAGCAGAGGCGGAGCAATTGCAGAGCTGTCGGCCTTGGTGGGGACAGGAGTGGGGAGACTATTGGCCTTGGACTCCGAAACCTTCAAAGACTCTTCCAAAACCGCTATCTCAGTCTCCCGCTCCTTCAGGACATCTTGTAAGCGCGTGATCTCTTTCTCGAGACTTGCAGCACTCTTCCCGTTTCCACCAGCGAAACCACCCACACCATTCGCGCCGTTCGGAAGGCTGGCGGAATGAGGAAGGGAAATGGAAAGATTTGGTCGGGAAGAGAATGAACTCGAAGGAGAGTGCGAGATGGGGCTATTGCTTCCGTGACTGCTGGAAAAGGAGGGTTTGCGCGATTTGGCTGAGGATAGCTCCTGCGAGAGCGGTTGAGATTGCAAGAGCGACCTGCATAAAAGATCGTCGGAGATCAGTAAGAAATACAGCGTCGTCGAAGGTACATTGGAAAAATTTGCTGACCCCGAGTGGAGAGATTCCGCCGAGGCCGCGTGCCTGAAAAAAGGGCGGTTGCCAGAGCTCTCGCTCATACCCCCCACAGGTTTCCTCCTTGCGGATCCAGAAGTACCCGAGAAGGGGTCCAAGGATCCGCTTCTCTCCAGAGATTCTGAGGCGGTAAGGCCTTGGGAAAGTTTAACCTCCTCGAGCTGGGACGAGAGATCGTGAATCTCCCGCAGAGCGTCTCGGTACTTGGCGGTAACAGCAGAGAGATCTGCTAGGGTTGCCGTGTGGGTTTGTTGGAGAGCAATGAGTTGAGCGTCGGTATTACCCTCGACAATAGTCTGCGGGGTTTCGGATGGGGATGCGGTGGATAGAGGGGTTTCGGGACGTGATGAACCAACAGACTCGGGGCCAGGGCCGTTGATGTTGATCGCGACACCCTTGGGGAGCTGTAAGCTCCGCCTAGCTTTCGCAACCTCCTCCACGATTTCCCCAAGGCGGGCTCGCTCCTCACCAGCATCATTCTTCTTGGCCTCCAGCTCTATCATCTTTTTCTCCAGCTCCTTCACCCGTTCCTCCCTTTCCTCTAAGTCGTCCCTCCAGCTTTGCCCGTCCTTTGCGAGGGATATGAGTCGACTCTGGAGGACTTCAACTTCCTCGCGGCGGCGCTCTGCCTCCTTCTCAAGACGCTCGACGGCCTGCTGGAGATCGAGAATGGACTCGTCCGCACGGAGAAGACGAGCTTCGAGGTCAGCGATGTACCGCGCGGAGTGGGTTTCCGTGTCCTTGTACTGAGTGATCTCCCTTTTGAGGGAACCGATGGACTCGGAAGAGCTAAGGTTAGACTCGTCATACTGCCTCAGCCGCTCTTCTAAGTCCCTGACATAAGCCTGAAGGATTGAATAAACAGTGAGTAGGGAAGGTAAGTAGCGTGATTCAAGGCTCACCTCGGTGGAAGCTTCCCTCTCTGTCAATCTCGCTGCACGATTCCTCAGTTCCTCGACGTACATCTCGGTCGCTGAGTGCCTCTCCTGAAGAGCTGCCCACTCCTCCTCCTTCTCTTCGTACATCTCGTTGGTATGGCTCAATGCAACCCGATTTAAACTCAGTTCCGCCTCCATAGCGCTGATCGTCTTCTCATATTCTTCGATCACTGGCCCAACGATCTCTTCGTATCGGTTCATTTGACCGGTGGCACCCGGAGACTTTGCGGTTTTTTCGGCCAACTCCCTTCGGAGACGAGTGAGTTCCTCTGTGCGTTGTGTGAATTGTTCCCGAAGGTCCTCGTAGTTGTTCTGAAGTTCCGCCATCTGAGCTAGCATCCTTCCAGAAGCGGGGGTGGTGTGAGACTCGGAGGTAACGGTGACAATCGAAGATGCAGGAGTGTGTCCCAACTTAAAAGAGATCGGCGGGTTGGAATCATTGGAGGTCGCTAGGCCTCCTTCCTTGAGAGCCTTCAGGTCCTTCCTCAACCTCGTCACCATGTTCTGCAACCACTCAACATCATCCCACCCTTCTTCCCGCTCATTCACGACAGCCCGGTTCTTGATATTCCTCGCACGGTTCGCATACTTTAGGGTGTTGACCGTCTCAGCCGCGTTCCACTCGGTTGGACTGACACAAGCGATCATGAGGGTGTGCGCATTACCACCTAGAGAGTCTTGCAGCAACCGGGTGAGTTTAGAGTCTCGGTACGGAACGTATGAGGCTGTGTGGGACTTGACCCTAGAGGGGTCTCCGAGCGCGGAGATGACGTTTCCGAGAGCAAGAAGCCCACTGTTGATCGAGATACCCTCCTTGATACGCTCGCCTTGAGCGGCAGTGCGTTTCAACTGGCACATCCGAAGTGAGACCAAATGAAAGAGAATACGAAAAAGTAGAGCGTACTCTCTCAGATCCAGCCAGGTCAACAAAGTGGAACTTAGACACCACCGTAACCCAATCACCATCACCTCCTGGTGTAATGGGCTCAGCTGGCTCACGATCGGTGTGGTGGAGGCCGAGGGAACTCGGGGGCCTGAGACCGCTCCCCTGGAGACTCGACCTGTTCATGGCAGAACCGAAGCTTGGGGTACCGGGTCTCCCAAAGGTGGGAGAGGCAACTCTGTTCGAAGGACCGGCAATCATGGATCCTGGACGAGTCAAACGCGATGGAGATCTCCCAGGACCGCTAGGTGGAAGTGGAGAGGATGACCGGGGAGGAGGAAGGGGGTTCGAGCCCACATACTTCTTTTGAGTGAGAGTGAGCGAGAATATGGCGTGAGATCGGGAAGATTGTGCATTCATATCTGTTTCGTTTGTCCGGCGAATGGATGTGCCTTTGCGGAGCAGGCTGGAAATGGAGGGGTAAGGACTCGGGCAACATCAAGAAGACAGAGTAAGTTGGAAAGGTGGGGGACGTTGGCGGCGAGGGCCATTATGTTCAAGAAGTGACTGGATGCGGCGGGAAACACGAAAGAAAAAGAAACAGGAGGGGCACTCACCTCATAACCTCGGATGTATTCTTCACACTGACTTCGCGGAGACCATCCCAAATGATATGACCGTGTTTATCTTCCCGGATTTGAACTTCACGACGGCCACCGACAGAGTGTTCGTCGGCGAGCAAATCAAGAAGGTCTTCGTTATAAATCTCGATGAAGGAACTCTTGAGACTAAAATTCCAAGCACCAGCTCGTTCCTCGCGGAGTTCCTTTGCACGCGAAAAGATCGTGGCTACAGCCCTTGGGACGATGCCCATGCCGTTCTCGGGATCAGTGGGGTCGGCGTCGAGGTCGATACCGGTCATTGTATGCGTTTTTCCTGAACTGGTCTGCCCGTAGGCGAGGATGGTACAGTTGAAGCCCTCCAAGAACCTAGAAATGAGAGGATTTGCCGTAGAGGTAAAGATGGCATGCTGGGTAGTGGAGGGACCGTGGACTTGATCAAAAGTAAACTGTTGTTTCTTTGAGGCAACGGTTTGGGCTGTAGAGGGAGTTGTGTTCTGGGCTGAACCGACTGACAACGAGTCTACAGAGACGGAAGTTGTGGAAACAGCATGGACGATAGTGCGCTGAAACCGAGGGGGTATAGTTGCAAGGTCGTGGTTGTTGGAGGGACGGATCCTCAGAGCTGGATTGGGAGGAGTAAGGGACGTGATGTGTGCGTTTAGGTCGAGACGAGGACTGACCGACTTGAACGCTAGTTGTTGTCCCTGTCGCGCCGTTGGACTGAGCCAACGACGAAGGCTGGGGAGCCATGTACAGAGAAACGAAGCGGTTATATACGGGGCAGAAGGAAGGGGGGACGGGAGGGGGGGAAGAGAAGGAGGATGGGGTGAGGGCGAGGGTGTTGGCCGAAACGATGCCCGGTCACAAGTTCGGTAAACTCGGTATTTTTTGTTGCAATTTCTGTCGTCTTCTTTTTTTTCTACTGAGCAGTATTCTGGTCGCACACAAGACCAACGCTGGCAATCTGCCTGCCCCAAACACAGACCTACGCTTTCTAAGGGTAGTCTCTGGAATGAATATCGCCGCCGCCTTGCCGCATTCCACCCGTGGCGAAGTCAGCCACCTGTTGCGATCCTCTCGGCGCTCAGTTGCGGCGCCACGCCGGCACGTGCATAAGCATGTACATACTGCCGCACCCTTCGATATCATACAAATCAAAAAGAAAATCGCTCAGATTTCCTCCTTCGCCTCTGCTGCCTCCCTTTCCTCCTCCTCTTTCTCCTCTCGTTCTTTCGCTTCTCTCTTGACCCGCTCACAGTGCTCTTGCAGCGCTCTCAGCTGTCTCTCCAGCGCCTCCAACTCTTTCACCAGCTTCTTTAGTTCTTCCGCCTCTTGTTGTTGTTCTCTCAACTTCTCCGCAAGTTTGATGGCTTCGTGATAGAGTTCTAAGTCGGCAGAAAGAGAATGGAGAGATCGTAAGGATCACGATCCTGATCATTGACCCACCCGATGCCACCCTCGCCCCCAGCAGGAGAATCACCCACACGGGTCAGGGGGACAGCGTCGTCTATGGGGGCACTCACGTTCATCGAGCCAAAACATGAACCGGGTGACCCTTCGTATCGTTTCGAACATCGTAATTGGTTATTGGAGTCGTGAATGGTGGGTGTAAAAGGACTGGGCCGCCACTGGCCGGCAATCGATGATAGTAAACTTCAAACGTCTGAGACTGGCGATGAGGGTGAGGACGAGTGAGGCAAGGACGCTCAAGGTGGGGCCGGATCGCGGGGGCAGGTGTCCACCTCCCTGTGTACTGTGGTGCTTACATATTTGCTCATCCATGACGACAGTATCACAGGCCGCGAAGGACCCAATAGTGGCGTACTTACCAAAGAAACTACTGAAAACTCAGCTTAAACCCTCAACCGACGAGTCCTGGTATGGAGATGATCGAAGTACGAAAGGAAGCGGCCTGAGTCGCTTCGGCGTGTCGATCTCCCGTCGACATGTGATCTTGTCTACCAATGCTACGTAAAACCCACTGGCGAGACAACGTACGGGTCTCGCTACACCCATTACATCCGACCCCTATACATCCCACGTGCACGCATCGTGGAACCGAAACTAAACTCAAGCATCCAAATGGATGCAACTATTAGAACAAGGCAGAGTAGGGGATCAATAGCCTCGCATCCTCAGACACCCCGGTAATCAGAATGTTGTCAGTTCGTTCGCAGGGGCCTCCTCCGTGTCTTCTCTGCCCTGGCTGGGTAAATCATATGGGTCCAGACATCCCACCTGCCCTAGTCTGTCCATGGCGGGCGGGCGCTATCAAACCATCCCCTGGACGACAAATGCTCTCCACCCCTGAGAATGACCAGCCGGTCGCGGGAAGGAGTTGGATCACAACCTCAACGGGCAAACTCGGAAGTCTCACGTCTGAATGGACATTGGGTACACTTACCGGCGCAGAGGCGAGACTGCTAAGATTGTGCACGAGGTGAAAACCATCATGAAGTGTACCGCGGCATCCTGGTTGACTGTCTTGATAATACCCGGTCGGTTCATGAAAGTGGTAGCTTTGACCCAGACTTGAGCCCAGCGGCGATGATTACAACGAACGCTGCGACGTCTGAAATGCTTGAGTACGCGGCTACGTACCGTGGCGGGGATGCAGGTAGTGGTAATCTCGATGTTTCTGTGCCTGGTAAATACACAGAGCCGGAAGGTTTCTAACGGTACCTGCGGCGTTACGATAATCATCAGTCGCAGAAACCGGAAATGGTGGCAGATGACGAATGGAGCATGAATAAAATTGCAACCCAAGGCGTGATCAGTAGAGCGGAACGGTCTGTTATCCAGGCTCGATGAAGTTCGTAGTCCACAAGGAGCTCACCAGGCATAATCGCTCCAAGGATGATGAACTATATTCCAAGGACCAACTGTGGCACCGTTATGCGGCAGAGAAAATGCAGTTCCCAAAAACCAGGGCATATCTTTCAATTGCGTGAACCTCGTAACGGCGAAGCAGCCCATGGCAAATACACTCACCGTCCGGAGAGGAACATCCTGGCTATGAAAGCGAGGCATAAAAAATGAGGATTTGAATAAACACCACCCCATCGCACCCGGATGAGAGCGGAGGCCACGCCATGACAACCAACCCACGGGGAAGGCACAAAAAACTCAGCTGTGGGGAGACAGAAGGTCACCAACACTTTACACGTTGTGATGGACGACTCACAGATCCGTGAACCCGGGCCACCACACGAGGAATGTGACCCGTACCAGAGTTGGGACGTGTCTGTTCTACAAGCGCCTCAAATTTCCTTCGCGTTGCCACGAACTTCACCCCGCAACTCACAAACAGGGAGAAGAAAAGACCAAACGCCCAATAAAAATGCCTTGCGGACGCCATAAATTCAGTACGTCGTACTCCATGTCTGCTTCCCTTGCCATGTATACTCGACCCAGAGAGCGTTCGGTGCTTCGAAATCTGAAATGGGCGAAGAACGCCCCTCGTCAGGAAGTGCTTTAAGATAACCGAAGTGAAGGAAAGCCCTTGCTGCAGTGACGTAGTACTGTAGACAAAGGATGTCATATACCTCGGGATAAATATGCCATGACGAGCGCGCGGGACGAGCCTTGATTGTTTGATTGTGAGTGGACGGATCGGCAAAGAGGCAAAACGTGTGCAACATGTCGTTCCCAGGCGTAATATGGCGCTTTATTTGATGCTGTAGCTGAAGTCGCGACACCAGGACGAGAGGGAACCAAGAGGCGAGACAAGCCGTAAGTAACCTAGCGGGCGACACGGTTCTTTACGGCGGAGAGCTTCTCGAGAAGAACTGTCCAAGAAATTTGACCAGTCCTCGGGTGATTTATCGGGCTTCCTCAGGGGTTCGTTTGTGGAAAGTGACAAAACGATGGCTTCGCATCAGCTCGGTCACTTTCTGGCCAATGTAATCGGCTCGGAGGTTTGTGGCGTGGGCCCGCCGACAGAAGATTCGAACGTTGCTTGGCAGGCCGAGGCCGAGGTCACTTCTAGGTGGACTGGGGGGGGGGGGGTTACACAGGCGTCCTACCATAGCCGAGCTACGTCTGACCCCAAGCAATCGGCATTGCGCCCACAAACGGAGTATCACCATTGTCGACTAAGAGTATCCGTGAACTTGATTTTGCCTCGTCGTTTAAGTATGATGGGTCGGGCGGAGTCAGCGCGTCAGCCTCCGCTAGTCCCACGAGAGAGTCGAAAGCCTACCCTCACCTGTTCTGGGCCTACGTTCCACGAACTCGGGGGTGGGAGTTGATCTCGTTGAACTTATTCGTAAGCATGGCGTCAAACTTGGGTCCAATGTGTAATGTTTGCGGGCTGAAGCGCTGAAGAATGGAATGTATGACTCGTTATCTGATACTTATCTCCAGGATCAGCGGAAGAACGACTGGCACCGACGGCACGCATATGTGGTTAACATTAGGATCGAGGTTGTAAGTTGAACGTTTGAACGTTGACATTGAGACCTTGAGGAATGGGAGGCGAGACAGCCAAGAAATGCCAGATTCCGATCCAGGTAGGCTCAATATAGCGTGCAAGAACTTGAGCCCGGGGACACGAGTTTAGTAAAAAATACGAAGTACGCCCCAACTTGAATAATCTAGGATCGTAAGGCAAACAACATTCATGGGGGTGTGAAAGCTAGTAGCGGTATTCCCAGGTGGGTAAGGTCAGGTGGATCTCCGGAGAGTGTTTCAGTTGGTGGGCTATATAGGACCGCCGTAAACTCAAATAAGCAGTATCATCGGGGCACGCTTCACGCTTTTCTTGGCATGGGACGTGTACACTCGGTGGGAACTCTGGAGAGCTTCGTGACTCGCTTCCATGCGACAGGGATTTGCGATTAAAGATCACTCATCCATGAGGCTCAACGACTAAGCGTACAGAGAACAGAGTTCCAACGGTTTGTACACATCAGTAAAGTATAACGCACTGGGACGGATGTGGATTCGTATACAAGATAATACGCGAACAAGCAATGGTCCAAGTACGTCCGTTCACTGTCCCTTGTCTGTCCGCACGCGGAAACTAACCTGGTCATACGGGATGAGATAGAAAACGTTCAGAGAGGGTGCGAGACGAAAGGAGGAGAATCGGAATGGGATCATACGCAAGGACCGAGGCGAGGAGATAGGAATATAATATGTCGGGGAGATTATTAAGGAGGCGCACAGAGAGTAAAACGCATGAACTGCGCTGGCGTAGAAAGGAAATAAAAATCGCATGGAAAAGACGCGGACCGGCAACCTGTTGCCTCGATAATCAATGTAGCCGGGCCATAGGAAAGGAGAGGATAGTAGTACAACGCCGGGAAGACAGAGAGGGGTGCGGTCGTGGTCGGAGGTGCACAGCATGGACGGTGACCGCGAGGAGTAACCTAGGGGAAAACCCTCCAAGGACTATCTCAGGAGTCAACGAAAGAAGAACATCATGGTGGGTAATCGACGTACTATTGTCAAAGGTTGGGTTGAAACTGTCCACCACCCATGTTCATAAATCCACTGCCCTGGCCATGCATACCTGCCGGTCCAGGGCTCGGGTTCCTCATAACGCTCTGCATCGCTGTTGGATTGTTGAACTGACTCGGCATGCCCATTTGCATCTGCAACATGGGGTTGATCATGTTCATACCCAAGCTTCCTAGCCCATTAACCCCACCCATGCTCTGCATCGCGCCCGTCCCGCCCACGCCGTTCATTCCCATCTGCTGGGTGGCAAAGGCGAGAGCATTGGGGTTGGACATCGCAAACGGGTGCTGTTGCTGATTGGTCTGGTTGTTCACCAGCTGGCCACCTTGTTGCGCGGGGCTCGATAGGCCGGCGGGCTGTGGGGGCACGTTGCTTTGAACCTGGTTCTTTTGCAAGGCTTGGAGCTGGGGACACCAAATATGAGGATCAACACAAAAGCGAATATCAGGTCCGAACCTCGTAGAAAGCAAAGTCTTGTAATAACGATGTCCTGGCGGGGTGCGTATAGAAGATCCTCAGCATTTCTTGACCAGCTTCCGGCAGTAGTTCTTGAGTATCTCGAGAATTGGTGACAGGTTTGTGTTCCGGGGTATTGCTTGGATGGCAAATGTCACATCACGCTAGCGACGAATTGGGTTTGCGTTGACTTACTTGAGGCGAATGTGACGGAGGTTGGTGTTTGGGATGTCTCTTACAAAGACCCACCTGACCTTGAAGACCCCCTTCCATTTGTCGGATGCCCACACGGTGCTGCTTCTCGTGTAGTCAACCTAAACGGCAGGAGTCATCGTACGAGAACCTCGGGGTGCGGAGTGCACGATACTCACCGGGGTCAACATCTCCGCCATCCCGCAGAAGTGACCGCTGTTGGAATTATTCAGTTTCGCGCAGAAGAGAAAATACACGTAAATGCAAGAACTGACCTCGCATTAACACTGAAGAATAGATAAATGGGACCCCTCCCATTTGTCTCCTTAAACGCCTTGTCTAATCTCTTGTTTCCAGGATCCGTGGAGCTCCATATTTCGTACTTCAAGGACTTGTGTACGTCGTCTTCCGTATAAGACTTGATAACAAAGTACCTCGCCTAATAATTTCCCAACAGTCAGTGATTGTCTGGGAAAGCCGGCTGAGACCTACGCAAAGTGGTTTGATGTCGAACTCGGCAGGATTGTAGCCCTTTGTAACCAAAAGAGTCGGAACATCCACGGGGGAGGTGATCGAATTTTCAGATCCGATAGGGAATTGGGTCGCAGAGGTATTCGCTCGGGCCCCGTTGCCGTTTACACCGCCACCCTGAGTCTGGCCGTGTTGTCCACTACCACCTCCCCCACCAACCGCTCCGAAGTTTTGATTTTGACCCAGGCGAGGAGCCTGTCCCTGGTTATTTAAAAACTGTGGGGGAATAGGAGGAACGTTCGGAATGCCGTTATTTCCTCCGTTGCCGCCCCCGCTCCTGTAGGATCCACTAAGGTTGGGGTTCGAGGAACGTCCAACGAGTGATCTCTCCTTGTGCTCCCACTGACCAGCGCTCGAGGCAGTGAGCGCGCGATCTCGTTGATGCCGGTCTGCGCCGCCGGAGAGTCCGTTGCCGCCTTGGCTGCGAAGCTCAGGATGCTCCCGTTGTGTGAGCCCGTGACCGATGGTCGGAATATACCCCGAAGCACTGGCGGGACCGCCAACGCCTTGCGACAGTCCTTGTCCGCCCCGCCCGTCGTTAAGATCAGTCACGAGATTGAGTTTTCTGCCGCCGTTTCCTTGGTTGTTGGGTAACCCGGGCGTCCCGGGCGTCGTTGTTCCGCTCTGGCTTCCCCTCCTCAAGTTGTGCTGCTGCCGAGCGGATGGATGGTTGAGGTTAAACCGAGGCGGACCCTGTGGCGGTTGGTAATTGCCTGAGGATTGGTATGCCTGGCTGAGCTCGAGGGTGTTCAAAGCACGCGAGACTTCGTCCATGCCAGCACCGTGGATACTCCCAGGTGTGACCGGTCCTGCAGGGGTCCTCCAGTCGTTGTTTCCCGTGGCTCCGGGAGTGCCCCAGGGAGAAGGTCTCCCGGCCGAAGGTGGGTAATTTCCTTGACTCCCAGGGAAATATGACTCTTCTTGTTGTTCGTTTTCGTCTTCATCAGCTCCGGTCGGGCTAGGGCTCTGGCCGGAAGAGTATCCCGGGGGTTGGTGCGTTTTGATCGGAGGAGTCTGTATAGTCCCAGAGCGTCTGAGGGCGTTCGTCCGTCTCGGACCAGCAGGACTGGGGATATTTAAGCTTCGGTGCCTGCGCACGTCGGAGGCCGGAGGCGGAGAAGGACCGGTGTGACCGAATTGAGAGACCGATTCCATCGCTTCTTGACTGGAGCCTAGGGAACGCTTCAGGGATCGTCAGCACGTTCAAACCTGAATCCGTGGTGGAAATAAGAGTGAATGGTAGGGGTGTAGAAAGGAAAAGACGTCATCTTAGCCACTACATATGTAAGCACGATTGAATTCCGGGAGAGACGCTCCTGGACTTCACTTCGTGACTCTCGTGTACGACTTGACGTGCGAGCCAGAACGGGTCAATGAAAAGTTTAGGAGAACGATCTGAGTGGGGGATGCGGTGGAAGAAAGACGCTGGGTGGGTGCTTGCCGAGGTGGAAAATAGGGAGAACCATGATGGTTTTGAAGAAACCAGGTCGCTGCACTTACTTCATCGTCCCCTCGGTTGAGGTCGCGCATCGCTCGTTCCCAATCTTCTTCCTCGCCTTCCTGGCCCGTGATGGCGGAGAGACTGTTGAGTGTGCGTGGGGTCAGGGTTCCGCCTGACTGGGCTCCGAAGGCTATCAGAATGATCAACGAGATCGTCGGAGAAAGGGTAAATCGGTATGCTTATGCAGAAAAAGGAGCGACTTACTGCGTTGGGGGTGCCTGGTTGGCAGAGAGGTCTGTCTATGAAGCAATGACGATTTTTCGCCAACAGCGCCCGCACCGCCCACCCACACGGGGCCGACATATTCGTCCTCATTCAAAGAGGCTGGCTCGTCCTCGATAAGCCTGGAGCCAGTGCGAGATGTTCTGGAAGAGGCCGCGATTGTGCGACGCCGCCCGATGGCCCCTCCTGAAGATTGAGGGGTAGTCGTGCCCGGCTGAGGGGAGACCGTGTTGTTACGGGACTCCATTGGAGTGACAAGGACCAGGTTTGAGAGGAGGGAGATGGTGGGAGAAAGCAAGGATGCGGGAGCAATGGTGGCCGAGGGAGATCTAGTTTACCCTCTCCGTACACGTGTGGCCCATTAGACTACGGGACTGATACCGAAACGAACGACGACAACGACCGACGACAAACGGCAATTGACGCAGCCAACGCCAACGACGACGACCAAGGCAAAGACGACGCCTCCCCTCCCTTTAATCACCACCAATAATGTCCCTCCTCTCACACAGACAAAGGGAAGATCTGTACGCCAAATCAGCCGTGCTTGTTTCTTTTCATCTCTGAACTCGCTGCTTCCAGCCATAGATCCATCCTCGAATACCTCCATTCCAATGGCTTTGCAGAATCATTTAAATCTCTCACCTCAGAAACCGGAATCAACCACACTCCCGATCCCAAATCCAAATACAACGGCCTGCTGGAGAAAAAATGGACCAGCGTAATCCGTCTACAGAAGAAGGCACGTTATTCATCGCTTTCGCGCCTCGCGCGGTGCTCAACAGGGTGGATTGCTCGCAGATCATGGACCTGGAGAATCGCAACGCAAGTCTACAGGAGGAAGTCTCAATGTCACCCACAAAACGTGCTGCTTTGCAAACGGACTGGGTGCCAAGGGCCCCTGCAGCGTACACGCTGACAGGCCATCGAGACCAAGTTCTACGCGTTGCTTTCCACCCCTCGTACAATATCATTGCGTCCGCGAGCGACGATTCGACCGTCAAGATCTGGGACTGGGAAACGGGAGAGTTTGAGAGAACACTCAAGGGGCATACACGTTCTGTGAATGACGTCGACTTCGATAGCAAGGGTAACCTCTTGGGTGAGTCTTGCCTGCTGCGCTGCCCCCTGCCTTCTACTCACGAAGTGATCAAGTCACTTGTTCATCAGATCTGTTTATCAAAGTATGGGACACTCAAAACGACTGGAAGAACGTCAAGACGATGGCGGGGCATGATCACACTGTGTCGTCCGCACGCTTTATGCCAGGTGATCAGTTCATCGTCTCTGCGAGCCGGGATAGGACCATACGAGTATTCGATGTTTCATCAACGTTTGTCGTTTGTTCGGTATTCACGACTGATCTCTGAAAACTCCTGACGGTTAGGCATCTTGTTCGTACGATATCTGGGCATTCAGATTGGGTTCGATACGTCGAGCCCTCAATAGACGGCAAGTTCCTGATCAGTGGCTCGAACGATCAGGTTTGTTTCATCCCCTCCCCTGCGGTAGATCCACTGAAACCGTACAGACGGCACGCCTATGGGACCCATTGACGGGGGAGATGAAGATGGAATTCCGTGGCCACGACCATATCATCGAGGTCGCTGTGTTTGCTCCAGCGGTGGCATATCCTGCAATCAGGGAACTCGCCGGCCTCCCAGTACGCGTCCACCTCCCGATGACGTCGGGGCAAACTTCTGATTAACTTACAGGCAAGCGATAGGTCAACTAAGCCCGCCTCGTACATCGCGACTGCTTCACGAGACAAAACGATAAAACTTTGGGACTGCCAGACAGGACAGATGCTAAGAAATCTGGTTTGTCTCGTCCCTCATCTCACTCTTCCTGGCTTGAGCGCATTTCTCCCTACAGGCCGGCCACGATAACTGGGTCCGAGCTCTCGTCTTCCATCCGTCAGGCAAATTCCTCCTCTCTGCTGGTGACGATTACACTATCCGTGTGTGGGAGATATCCACAGGTAGATGTATGAAGGTCGTTCAGGCTCATGGCCACTTTGTCACAACGTTGGCATGGGGACGACGGGCAGTTGCAACCGCTGAAGTAAATCCTAACGGTTCGACCACAGCAAGCACCGCGGATTCTGCCCCTAAATTTGTCAACGTGGTAGCGACGGGGAGTGTGGACCAGACGATCAAAGTCTGGCTACCGTGATATTTTGGGTGTTGGGTTTAGTCGTTGCTCTTCGTTCACTCTTCTGGTTATCGTTCCTTTCGTCATCGTCAATACCCGGATCTCTCGTTCATCGTTCCTTCGTGTATGAATATCTCCCATGTTTAGACCTTCATCTCTCTTTTCTTCAACCTCGTCCCCATCTCGTAAGTGTGCAAACCCGTTCAAACGAAGAAAGGGCTGACCACTCCGTAGCCCGTGATTCGTAGGGTAATTTCCCATGCGTAAGGTTTTAGCAGTTCTCCACAAACATTCTCTGATCTCGGAATCTCATGTTCGTGCTGTTTCCCCCTCGCCATAATTTCGAAACAATAGCTACTACCACGAATATCCTGGATTGTTCGCATGGCTGACCATTCTATGAGGCAAAGTCAGTGGAGAGAATCGAACCTGGTGCCGAGACTCCTGTCCCTAGGCACAGAAAGGATACCCCTGCATTATTCGACCATCCAGCCCCAACCACTGAAGGAAATTTTGACCAGAGAGAAGTCCAATCATTCAGACGCTTCCTCTTCCTCGTCTTCCTCCATACTGTCCATCCCGCCGGATAAGGATTCAGTCCGTTCATCCATGTCTTCAATGCTGGCGTCTAGATCTCGTGCAGATTCGTCGTTGTCTGCTTCCGCGTCATCTTCGACCTCTTCGTCTGTCTCGTCGGTACCATCATCGTCACCACCTGTATCGTCGTCGTCATCGTCGTCGTCTTCCTCTTCGTCTGCCTGAGGTATCATAATAAGAGTGTTTCCGCGTCGAGAGATATTGATACACACGTCATTTTTCTCCTCTTGGTCGGTGAACAGCCTGCCGATTGGGACGAGCCAGGTGAATCCCCGTTTCCTGATCTCATTATTCTAGATAGGAGAGCAGATTAGTTTCCCGCGACTGAGTAAAAGGATCGGTCACGATCCTACTAACCAGCCCTTCTACCTCAGCCTCTTCATCGCTGAGATCCTCCATCTCCCTGGCGAGGTCCCTGACCGTGTTGATCCTAGCATCGGACCGGCCGCGAAAGGTTGGCGGTTTCGGTTCCCCTCTGCTCGGGACTGGTGGTAAAAGCGCGGGAAAGTGCCCGCCTCTGGGGATGAGAGTCGGGGTAGAGGCAGACATTGAAGATTCCCTGGCTCCGGCCCGAAGAACCGATCACCGATCGGCCTGTTGCAACCACGTGACCTGAGAAAATTATCCCTGCTGTCCAGCCACGTTCTGCGAATATCTCCGTCACCATCCTTATCATCACCTAATTCGTCACAGGGAGTGTTAGTAACACATCTATGGAAGACATCGACCTGGCAGGTGCGTTTTATCTTGCACTGTTAGTTGAATCATGGCATCGACTGACAAGAACTCAATAGCTACCTATTCTCTTATATACTCGTTCTTAACGGAACGGTCGCACTTCAAGGCCGCGGAAGCGGTGAAGAAAGCTGCCAAGGACGTCATCACCATTAAAGGTGGTGGTCAGGATGGACCTACTCTCCCTATTATTGTGAAGCAGTGGAAGGGGTTCACGGCCGGTCAAGGGAAGAAAACCACCTCCCCGTATGTATGGTACCGGCCCACAATTCCGGGCTTCCAACTCACAGCATACTCTTGATAGAGGCGGTTCGACTCGATTGACTTCCTCGGAAAGCTCGGGCTCTGATACCAACTCTGACTGTACGGCTCTCGTGCGAAACACTACCTTTTAGTTGGCTTACATGTACGCGCCCAAGCCAGCTTCAGAGGATTCGGAATCAAGCTCAGAGGAAACCAGTTCCGAGTCAGGTTTGTATGGTGTTCTCCCTCACCGCCACGAAATCTGCTCATTTTTATTTTCAGGCGCCGACTCTGGAGCCAACTCCCGGCCACCCAAAAGCAATAAGGTCTCCAAAGCGAAAGCTGTTTCCTTCCCTCAACAGAACCCCAGCCCCAAAAAACCGAAGGTCAGCGCTGAATCCAAGGTCAAGCCTCCAGCCTCAAAGTCCTCCTCATCATCCTCTGAGTCAAGCTCGAGTTCGGATTCTGAATCAGACGAACCGGTCAATGATGAGGTAAAAAAAGTCACACCGGGCTCGAAACCAAAGGGCCCCCAGTCTGGGGGGGCGACCGTCGCTATTTCGCCCAAGTCGGAATTTGGAGGTGAGTATTCTCTTCGATCTTCAATCCCCGCTCACGACAATGCCCACAGATTCGTCAGACCCCTCTGAATCCTCGTCCAGTGTGGGAAGTGGCTTGGAATCTGAGGAGGACACTCCTACTCCGAAGGCCGTGGCGATGGAGGTAGACGGAACTACCGCCTCACCAGTGCCCAAGTCTCGCTCGAGGGTTGGTTCGAGCCAAACACTCCCTTCTATCAAGAGTTCTGACGGTGGTGATGGCGACTCCAAGTCCTCAGGGAGTTCGATGTCGGTGGACGATTCTGATTCCAGTTCTGACAACGGTTCCGATTCCGACGATACTTCTAACGCCGGAAAGAAATCCGTACAGGAAAATGACAAAATACAGAAGGCAAATGTTACCAACGCGGCCAACACACCAGCAATCGGGTCGCAAAAAAAATCGGACGGGCACACCACGGCCTCTAAGAGACGCAGAACTGACGAGACCGGGAATTCCGTTACAACCTCAATTATCCGGCAACCAAAAACTCCCAACTCCCACAATAAAGGAAACGGCAAAGGTCAACCCCGAAAAATCAGCACCCCGTTCTCGAGGATCAAGACCGATGAGGTCAAGTTCACAGACGAGAGACTGAAAGATAACACTTTTGGATCGCGGAAGGCTGCAGCCAATGACTATGGAGCAAAGGCAAGTGCCGATTTGATTGTGACGAGGGGTGCCGGATTCAGGAAGGAGAAGAACAAGAAGAAGAGGGGGAGTTATCGAGGCGGAGACATTACGGTGCGCCGAACCGCTCTGAACAGGTACTCCGTCACTGATGCTGTTTATCTAGATGGAAAGCCACAGCATCAAGTTCACTGATTAAGGCTGTCGTCCGCACTTGTACCTAGATTGTATGCACAGTGCTACATTCATAGAATTCTTCGAACAACAACAAAAACTCATCCCGTTGAATGCCTGCGACCCGGAAATACCGTGACAAGTGTTGGCGATTATATGTCAACGATCGGGTGATTACCATCACTCTCACTCCCCAGTCACCCTGCCCACCGCCAGGCATCCACCTATTTAATGGAAAAGATCTCGGCTCATAAGAGGACACTTCCGTGTTTTTCTATGCAGGACAAAGTACGTATCTCCCTTGATGGGCAGCGATCAGTGCAGGTGCCGACCTTCCGCAGGTCTGCCTCGTAACTGGGGGTGCCCGAGGGCTCGGACTTGAGTTTTCCCATGCTTTTGTCATCTCGTCGGTTGACTTCCCCCCTGGCCGGTTGAGTTCTAAACCAACTTTGTGGTAATTCCAGCGGGTGCACCCAACTGGCCATCCTGGATCTCAAACAAGTCGAGGCGGATTTTGCGGCCAAAGAACTTCTGGATTCCGCTCGGGAGAACGGGATTGACCCTACTGGGCTTGATATGATAGGCGTCGAGTGCGATGTCGCGTCCGAGGAATCGGTCAAGATTGCGTTTGATCAGACAATAAAGCGGTTTGGGAGGGTCGACGCCGTGGTTGCATCAGCTGGTAGGTTTATTATCCGCATCGTGACGCCTCATGAGTTCACTTTTCATAAGGTATCGTGGAGAACTACTCTGCCCTTGAGTATGCTCGAAGGGTCGCTTTTCCCTTCGACAGTAGGGAGTTCACCGTTACCTGCCTATAGATATCCCTTCGATCGCGCTAGGAAACTCTTCGATGTCAACGTACATGGGGCCTATCTCACTGCTCGTGAAGCCGCCAAGATTATGATACCTAATGGGGGCGGTAGCATCGTACTCATCGCTAGTATGAGCGCATCGGTCAGCCCGATCCACTTCCCTATTGAAATGGTTTTGTATGTGACCGCAACTCATCCAGGTGGTCAACATCCCACAAGTAGGCTCCAATTACTTACTCCACACAGGGTGATGAATGGCCTTCAACATTTCAGCCGCAAACGCCCTATAACGCTTCAAAAGCTGGTACGCCTCCATATGATGATTTCTGAATGTTGTGACATTCATCTCCTGTAGCCGTCAAACATATGGCCACAAGTTTGGCCGTTGAATGGGCCAAGACTGGTGTTCGCGTGAATTCTCTGAGGCAAGACCAAAATTCAGCCCAACTCCCCAAACAACTGACTGACGAGGTACAACACTAGCCCTGGCTATACTCTCACAAAACTCACCAAAACGATTCTCGGTGGGGCACCGGAGCTCAAGGAGACTTGGGAAAGGCTTACGCCGATGGGAAGGGTACGTTTCGGATGACTTCGCGGGGTGTTTGTGCTCATGCATACGCTGCTCAAGTTGGCAGAGCCCGAGGATTTGGTTGTAAGTATGCAGAGTAGCAATGCAAGACGATCTCACGAAGTTACACATTTTACTACTCATAGGGTGCCATCGTCTTCCTCGCCAGCGATGCATCAAAATTCATGACCGGGACCGACCTCCTCATCGATGGTGGTTACTGCGCCATCTAAGCTACGGTCGTTAACTGGATGCGCGGCGGCTTTAGGGAAGACCACCGGAATGCATATGTATTCTCACCGTTGGTCCCCCAGATAAATATAATGGATGATCTGCTATTGTCGCAACACACCCTGAGCCGCTCCCCATCGAGAAAGATGGCCTGTGGAAAACTTAATGCCATGTACCAAATGAATGCTGTCGATGGCCGAACCCAGTCACACCCAGAGAGTCGAAGAGAACAGTGTCGTTTCGCCGTATACAAGTGGGATCAGAGCGTATTCGTTCATCATCCTCTCGACGTTCCGTCCCGAGCACTCAAGAGCCGTTACTGTAATGACTCGCGAATTGTTCCCAGGTAACTAACTATTCCGAGACCTTATGGCAGGGTACCGACATCTCACCCTTGTTGTAGCACTGCGGTTGTCTGCTATATTTTCAGCAATCACACTTTCTTCTGCCCACGTATCCGCCCGGATGTCAATGATTTTTTTACCCCTCTCCTCGAAATTTATTATGGGTGATTATTGTCCATGATAGGCCGTCGGACCGAACTGGAAACTCCCTTCGAAGATTGGCCACCCCAATCGCTCAGTACTCGGGCTTTGTGACGCTCTCCTGGATATGTGGCCGCCCCATTCTCTCCTCACCTCGACCCTCGAACTGAACTTGCGAGGACTTCACAAGCGACGTTTTTGCGAAAGTGTTTTCCGGCGGGGGCTGCCCGATCAAATTTTCTCGGTCTCTGACCGGACCGATCTCCGAGTCTCTCCCTCCTCCTGTCCGAACATCGACGGTCGGAACTCCATCCTTCATGTCCACCATATCTCGACTGGTGAGTCTGTGACCCATTTCGCAAACTAGTCAGCTCAAGAGAGATATCCAGCCGTCTTTGACTGCTGAATCGTCATACAGCGGCAAAATTACGACCAACTCTCCCTTCGCTTCTGGTCTCACCACCCCAGACGATGAAGAACCCCTCCACAGCCTCTTCTCCCCGGTCATAGAAGATCAAACGCCGAAGCAACTTGGCGACCTCGAACCTCAACACCCTTTCCAGAAGCACGCGCGGAAGGGGCCGCTCTTCAGGGTCGTATCCAAAGCGAGGGAGGTGGCCAAGTCGGTTTTCGAAACCCCGAAGAGACTCAGGAAGGTTTAGTGAACGTAGTTGTTTCCCACCATTGTTTCTGACCCCCCAGTTAGCGTCGGTCGGTTGTCGGGCATGAGGGCGTTGCCACTCAGGCGGAATCCAAGGTAACGCAAGGAACTTCAAGCGATACGGTCCGTTCAAAGCTAAACTTTCGCACCTTTTCTAAGAGCTGATGACTCTTGGATATCGTTTGCAGTCTTCGTACAAGGTTAGGAAGTCGACGGAAGCGGTTCATCGTATGATCATGGAATCGCCGTCCACAGCGTCTCCCGCTCTGGTTTGCTTCGGTATCCCCTAAACGTACCATATTTAAACTAACCACGTTCTTAGGCGTCCATGGGAAGCTTCGACTACCTCGAATCTACACCTACCCCCCACTTCCCCCGTCGTCTTACCTTGGCATATCGACAGAACCCCATGCTAGGCGCAACGGGAGACGAAGATACCGCCCAACCCGCTCCCTGGACCATCCAGCGGCTGTTGCACACTTTCATCCTGGCTCTCTGCTTCCCCTTCTGGACTTTCGCCGTTGGAGGCTGCATATTCCTCTCCCCTACCACCCACCTGGACACTATCACCTTCAGCTCTGGATTCGTACTTCCACCCCCCTCGGATATCGCACGCTTCGGATATTGGGCCGAGAACGCGATTCCTCATATGTGCACTTTCCTCGCTGGCTTGTGTTTCGTGATCTGGTGGAGACTAGACATTGGCTTTTCTATCCTCGTGATTGTCCTCTATCTCTTCTGGCGAGCTTGGTCCCATTTTGAGCTGGACAAGGATGTGCCCTTGGGCGGAGATGATCGGCAAACCATCTACTTGGTTTCTATGATGCATACTCTCGGAGACGGGTATCGGTTTAGAACTGGCGATGGGTCGTTCGTAGATCTCCCCTCTGGTATCAAGCTCGGCAGGGCCATGCTGTTATAACGCAACTAAAACCAAACACGCTTTAGAGTTGCGTTTCGTACTGTTCTATGGATTAGGGATGTGGATATACTAGAAAATTGATATACTAGAAAATTGCAAAGTATTATAACGATCCTAATGCAACGAGGAGTCTGTTTGTAGAAAAAGCCGCTCAATCGAAAAGTCCGTTGACCCAGGAATGTCGGTGTTGCAGGAGAGGTCCTGTTCTGTTGCTGGGAGAAACTCCTGCGCCCTAAATATGCGGATATATCACTGTTGTCACAAGAAAAAGGTGGAATCATACCATGCCAACCAGTCGTCCATCGTCCAAGGCTCTGTGGGATCATGATCACTTGCAACGTCAGGTAGCACCGCCGGGCCTGATGACGGTGGGGGGACGGAGGGGGAAAACAACGACAATATAGACACCGTGAAGGGCTCCAAAGGCGGTCCGGTTTCCAGGGGAGGGAAAATGTCGAATCCCGAGGTAGGAACGACTTCTGCTCTGGTAATATCCATGTCCAGAGAAGAAGGGTCGGGCTGAGCGAACCATCCATGGGTTGTGGGTGGCGTGGGCTGGGGCATGCGAGCATCGCTCTCCGTGTATCCCGGTTGCGTTGTGGTGGTATCACCGAAGACCGCTTGAGGCTCAGAGATATCCCAACGTCTAGGGGCCGCCATCACATATGTTTCTCGATCGAGAACGTCGAAGCCAACGTGTTGGAGCACCGCATTCCGGAAATCCACATCCCTCGATGCCATACCAAACGCTCCACCAGCTAAGTAGAACGCCAACTCTACGGGGATAGATCCCAAATCGCCAGCAGCAGGGTTTGGGCCGTGGCTCCGAGGGGCAGACTGGTTGGTATTGGGGACCGTGGGTCGGGTCCTATCCTTGGCCCGCAAACTCTTCTGGCGTTTCGTAGCTCCGGGTTTTCCGTTTGCGACTCTCTTCCTTCTTTTCATCCCTCTCCCGGACGGTTGGGTCGGAGTCTCCACAGGGCAGTCATCGAAGCTGGAAGAACTTGTGACGCAGGAGTACGCGAGCTCCCCGTGAGAAAGTTGGCCAGCGTCGAACCTCACGCAACTCGTAGCTCCTGGGCTTGGGGAAGCAGGATAGGGGAGGTACGTTTCAGGTGACGGGGGAGGGGTTTCCAACAGGCCATCAACCATCCGTTTTGCAATAAGATCGGGCATGTACACACAGTCAAAACCGACCCGAGAGCATCGATTGCAGGTATTATGACCAGAACACTTCTTCTTCCGAAAGCGACAGTATTCGCACGATTTCCGTTTGTTGCCATTGGAACAGCGACGACCGTTTGCATGGCGCGAAAAGCCTTCCAAGTCTAGGGGAGACAGGATATCCGACGCAGGGAAGGGGTAATTAAGCTTGAAGCGAGTCTGAGACCAAGATGGAGGTCCATGGCCGTCACTAGAAGAACCAGAGAAAAGATCGTCCAAAGCAGGCCTTCGAGGTGGTGCCCTAGAACTGTGTTCTTGATCTCCAAGCGAGGAATCAGAGTCCTCGTCGCCCTTCCTGAGATCAGGTTGGGGTTCTATTGGAGAATCAAATACATTCTGGAAACGCGAAACGTCGAACGATGGCCCTTTTAAGAGTGGCCCAAGATCTAGAACACTTTCGTAGTCGTTTACGCTCATGCGTTGCGCTGGTTTGAGGATGAGAACGTTCGTTTCTCGCTGTCGCCTGTAGATGGATTGAGAGTGATGCCGCGGTCCAGTAGCTTGAGAGATGGGGGATCTTTCTTCCATCCGGCGGAACGTGCAACGGCGGCCAACCAGCTGGTTAAGAGGAGAAGGGCGTCGGAAACCGCCGAGGGGGTCATAGCCGCATGATCAACTTCGGGACTGTGGGCAGTCTATCGCGAATCCAAAGGGATGGAATATTGGTATTTGTGTTGTTATCTCCGAGTCCCCCGCCACATATTTGCTTCGCTGAAAACTCCACGAGGGATGAGTTATTTCCACCCGTCCAACGCCCTCCTTAGGGGGCCCGACATCATGATATAATTGGGCTGCAATATGGTATGACGGTAGCGGGAGTTCATTTCAAGCTCATCCCCGCCACCCCGCTACTGATCACGGCCGCATCGGTCGCCGTCTGTGCGTACGCTCCGTTGGACACAGTGCACGGGGAGCCCCACCTCGATCACGGGGCGCAGGACAACATTGTTGGGCCGGAAAGCAGTGTGTTTCAGTGTACGAACAAAAGTGGGGAAGTAAACAGGGCGCGGATATAGCGGAGTAGTGTTGCGTCCGACAAAGAAGGTGCGGACCGGCTTGAAATATCATAACAAACGCGAGAAAAAATGAGCGCATCCCTGCAGGAGGAAATGGCATTCTCGGTGTTTGGGCTCGGGCGAGATGGCACGATGCTATCGCATAGATCCTGTTCTAAACGATGCAGAACCAAAATAAAAGGGAAGCACGAGGCTCTGTGATACCATTGAAACAAGACCGGTGTTCAGCGTTCTTCCCCTGGCCCGGCGCGAGATCACAGCTTATATGGAATGAAGGACGTGCGTCAAACGAAGGTGTTCGCTCCACCACCTTCGCTCGCGTCGTCAAGTCTCCTCGCTTGTTTCGCCCAACGTAAGCCACAGGCGTTGCAGAGCGTCTTTGGTCCGAGCGGACCCTGCATGACAAAGTCCATCGGACGATCAGGAAACAGCGTCAAATGAAGACGAACCTTTCTCCATTCGGGCGAGTCTGTTCTTCCACACGTCACGCAAACTCGCTGCGAGGTCGATGGAACTTGTTTCTTGGTCTAGAATGCATGACGTTAGGTAGGTCATGTCAACTGCGTCTGAATATCGAAACGACGTACTTTTTTCTTGGCGGGCTCGTCCTGATCACCTTCTTGCAAACCGGCTGCATCGAAATTACGCGTAACGGGACTAGGGTTTGTTGCCGTCAGTTCCGTGTGATCTGGAATCGTTGATGATGGGGGATCGATGGGGAGCTGCACTGGGAGGGATGACGTAGTGGATGACGGATTACCACCAAAATTGGACGGCAGGGCCGAGGTCGTCAATGGGGGGGCCATCGAGGTCGAGGGAGTCTGTAAGAATGGTGCCTTTTGAGCCCTGAGTTCGTGTACGCGATGCTGTAACCGCAGATTCTCCATCTTCAACTCAAGGAACGTGTTCAGCCTCGGTGTCAATGCCGTACATGAGTTGAAAGCAATGTGGCCGAGTTTCAGAGAAAGGGGCTCACATTGCTGTATTCCTGCTTGGGTACGTTTTTGCAGTAGCGAAGAAACACTTGCACGAGTCATCACCCTCTATAAAGTGAGGATATCCGTTGATTTCGAACAACACCTCAGTCGCCTTTGGTGTGGGTTCAGAGGTGCTGGTGGAGGGGGGAGGCGACGGAGCTTCGGGTTTTGCTCGCATTCTGACGTAGGATTGCATATCGGAGTTGTCCCGGATGGACTGCTCAAAGTTTTTCTTGAAGTTTTCCCGGTCGTCAACTGAGGAGACAAACCGGCGGCGAATTACAAAGGGGCAAGACTCCGCGCTGGGTGTATCCACGTACCGTTCACTAGGTCAAGAAATTCGGTGTCAATTAGATCCTCATCCCTCCATCCGAGAAGTTCCTTAACGGCTGAGCTGCAATAGAGGATCTGGCATTGCGTCGAGAGGATAAGGATGATTGCTTCAGTGAGTTCGGTGATAAGTAGGTCGGCCCAACGCTTTCGCTTGGTAAACTCGAAGGCGGGTAAAGGCAAGGGAGTAGGCGGGTAGAGCTGGGAAGGCGTCTGCGCTTGCATGGAGATCGTGGATGGGGACGAGGATGTAGGCAGATTTACAGCTAATTGGTTCACCTCCAATCATCGCTGTCGGTTTGATTTCCCACGGCTGCTCATCCTCAGGACAGACCACGTGACGCGCGCAAGCATGCCGCCGGTGACCGCCTCAAATGATGACCGTGGCATGAACCTCACGGCCTTGGAAACTGCCTGATCGAAATGCCCCGTGTCCCCATCGTATGAGTGAAACACAGTTGCACTTTATCGTGCTAAATCAGCCACCAACCCGTCGAAATTAACAATTCCATTCAACCGGAAGCGATGTGGGATGCACAGGGTACAGTGACAGTAACAGTTATAATTATTATGGAAGAGGTTTTGTGCTGTGAGGCTGGATAAACCCCAAAAGCGAGAGTGGGGTAGCCACGCCTCACTCCGATGCAGATCCGGATGGGGTAGCCGGATTCGATGAACCTACGAACCACGGGTGGTTCAGAAGAACCGACACATCCGGTCGTCGTAGTGGGTTAAGCACGAGGATATCCTGGAGCAACGTAGTCAATCCGGTTGTGTCGTCAACCTCTGAGATCGATCGGACCCTCTGTTCGAGGGAGGTATCCCGAGTGCCGGGGGAATACGATGCTCCTATGGACTCGGTGAAAAAGCAGGGGGCGTTTTAGAATCGAGTTTTCGCACCTAGCGAATCCATCCATTCCTCAGGAATTGGTCCAACAAGGGTCGCCAGTTCATGCATCGCCCTCGCTTCGTCGTGTGCGTTTCCTGTAAGAGGGCTTGATGTGGCCAGCTCATAAATCTTTTTGTAACGTTAGTCTAATACCGCTACGTTGGTTTTGTAAAGTCGTACCAGGCACCCCATCGACCAGACATCTATTCGTGTCCCATACTCAATCCTGAGCAACGTCGAGAGATGATTGAAGATGGCCTCCGGCGCCCGAACTTGTACCGGAGTGTGAAGATTTTGAGGAGCCTCGGCACTGAAAAAGGCTACGGGAACTTAATTCTCGGGAACGCGATTGAGACTACCACAACGAACCTTCCCCCAAGTCGATTATCTTTATGCGGATATCATCTTGTTTCACACACTCTACCAGACTCCCGGGGAGAACTAGGTATTTAGGGAGTGAATCGGTATGACGCAGCTGGTCTCGGGTAACCACTGGTACACATTGCGGCAAGCCCAAGGTCATCATCGCGTTTTCCTCGGATTTCCCATCAAGGTCCGGGATCTCGAGTGCGATGTTGCCCTTGTGCAGATCTAGGTTACGCCGGTGAGTTGCTGTTTGAACCGGCTGGCAGAGTAAACGATTTACCTGCGTGAACTACCCCGCAATCGTGGAGGAAAGAGGTTCCGAGCACGACTTGATGCGCGAGAGATTTAATCATCTGTTGGATTACGGTTGGCTCATCGTCGAACATGGCCTCAAGATGAGGCCCAATGACTTGCAACACCAGCACGTCATGTTCCCCGTTTACGCCTTGAACCTTGAAATTGTCCAAGAGAGAGAGGACGTGATCAGATCCTGGGTGCGACTCTAACCGGGATGCAAGATGACGATGAATCTTGATTTCGCTATTCCTGCCGGCGAGCTCAGCCACAGTAAACTTGAGGGCGATATATCGGCTGCGTTACAGAGGGAGCGTTAGCTGCTGGATCCCGCTACGATGAGGAGTGGTTGCGAAATGATAAACTGAGATTAGCGATCAAAATAACTCACCTCTGAGTCGTCGATTGGAGGTCGCGTGCGAGCCAAACAGTAGAATAGGTACCAAATCCAAGCTTGTGGATCACCCTGTACCTCTGACAATAGACGTCCCCGAGGTGTACTGGATGGTATCCTCCAGGGCGATATCTATGTGGACTCTCCACATCCGGGCCTGCGAAGTAAAAGTCAAGGGGTGTAAGAGGTTCCATCGAGACTTCGGGATGGTATGCGTGCTGGTGAAAAAGCGACGAGGGGTGAGAGGGACGTTCGGCGGTACCCTGAAGAAATATTTTGAACCTGCCCGGGGTGGATGTACACTGCGCGGCGTAGACACGAGAGCCTGAAAGAGCCTATAGACCAGTTGAAAAACGCTGTAGGGGGTCTTATCGTCCGTTGGCTCGTACCTGTCGACTGGAGTTAGGATGAAAGGCTAACTGCTGATATCCGCACTTTATACGCTTTCGCCTGCGATCCATAATGCCGCGGGGCAGGTACGTTGGAACGGCAGGCTTCATCATCCGGCCCTCGGCATGCGGTTCGTCTGTCTCCCTCATTGCTCACTAACTGTTCAGTGGTTTCGGCCCCTTCTCATGTGGTCCCACCGCCCAATCACCCTTCCGTGTCAGTGAGGGTGACTTGGAGTATGTTGCTCACCTTCGTGGTGATGAGCGCAACTGAAACACAGTGGCGAAGATCACAATTTCCCGCCCACTGCCAATCAGGCACAGACAGGTTAATGATTGTCACACTCCGGTCCCTCAGAATTGTCCCCAGCGTGTCAAATCGCGGGCTTTCTCCCACCGCGGTTGCGTCGAGAGCTGGTCTGAAGGTTCGCCGTTGACACTGTCACTTTGGAATGGGCCTACGTATGCACATCCGACCGGTCCCGCCCTCGTTCGTTTTTCCTACTTAAACTGAGGGGACTAGTCTGGGATTGCCTCATACCCTGCCCCCTTCTGCCCCAACCTTCAGCCGCTCCCCTCCCTGCCTTCAGCAGCATCCCTAGAACTATGGCTACAACGACCCTTGGGTGCGGATGGGTTGACCTCCCAAAATGTCAAAAACGTTGCTGGTTCGCCCATCTCCCTGCGCCTGAAGACTTCCGAAATTACGTCGCTATTATGGATGACTTTGGTGTTGACCTCGGAATGCGTGGTCAAAGGTTCCAACATCTTATGATGTGGTAAGCTTACGCTGTATTTCATCTTGATCGGCCTCGTTGTTCAGTGCTCAACACTTCGTGGTCCGTGCTGTGCAGGGAACCGGGTCACACAACCACAAAGGGCTCGACGACCTCCACGCCTGTGGACACGACGTACCACATCACGGCGTTGGTATCAGCCGATGTGACGGTAGGACGTTTCCGGGCGTTTGCCGTCCATATTTACGTCCGCGGAGACATCCCACGAGCCAAATACTCCTCCTTTTCCTCAACATACACCGTCATCCGGCGGGGTAATAGAGAGAAAAAGGTGGTAGACACATCCAAGGCTCTACCCTTGGTGAAATCCTACCAGTTCCCAACCCGAGCGTGCTGACTCTAACCTTCTTCCGTTCTTGGTAAGCCCCGTCGCACGTTTTTCTCTTGGCGAAACGCTCTAAACCACTGTTGTAGATTCACGAGTGTTCTTCCTTTACATACGTATCATGTCTTATTGTAGTCACCACTTCTATCTCACATCTCGTTTGGTTTGTGTTTCGGGCCCACCACCGCACCGTATGATGCTCATTAATATCGTTGTCTTTTGAGTTCCCCATGGGCCGGACCCTTATGTACACCATGCCATTTCATTTCAATTTTTCGGCGCCGGTATTTAGGTTGGAATACACTCTCTTTCCTTTCTTGGAATCAGGTGTGCCCACCGGCGCACTACGTTATTTGGTCTCGCAAGTAAGCGTCACGGAAGAGTCGTTGGATGGGACACGAGCCAGCAAGCAGTTCGGGAAAAGTCACTGGGGGAGGTGTAGGGTACGAAACAGCTAACTAGAATATGCGCGCCGCACCAATTATTATCGCCGACTCTTTCGTTTCGGTCGCTGCTCCTCTTCTTCGTCTTCGTCCTCATCCTCTGAAACCTTGTTCCTTCTCGTGCCCTTCCTCCTAGGAGCGGGTTCATCTTCTTCCGCGTCCACTTCCATGCTCTCCTCCCGTGCTTTCCCTTTCCCTTTCGCCTTGGCACTCGCCTTCGCTTTGGTCGTGGCTTTTCCCTTTCCCTTCTTCCGCGTCTGTGAGGCCTGGGTGCTTCCTCCTGCCCCGGCGTCTTCTCCATCCTCATCTTCATAATACACCGCCTCATCCTCGTCCTCGTCCTCATCGTCATCTGTCCTCCTCCTCGCCCTCGCATGTTTGTCTTGACCCTCCACGAACGCTCCTTCGCCGATCTTCTTTAATTTGCCCTCCAAATCCCCGTTCCAAGGCGTGTCGCACACGGGACAAGCTTGTCTAGCCCGCTTGTATGCCGCGTGGCAGTGACTGTGGAGCAATCCCTCGCAATTCCGGGTATAACACCTGATCCCGCGGAAGACCATCTCGTGGCATACGGTACAATGCAGAACATCGTTCGGGAAGGTGTTGGTGATGTAGGTTTGAAGCTCTACAGTGGAACGGGTCGTAAGGGAGTATCTCCCCTTCCTGTACAGGAGAGTCGAGGGGTGAGCATATAATCACGGTGATTGATTGGAATACGGACTTGCTCTTGTACAACCATCCTCGAGCAACGAATGTGTCCAGCACGCGCTCCGCATGGGTCTTCGTAAAAGTCGCCTTGAGAGATTGGCTTTCACGAAGGGCCGCCATCGACGAAAGACAGTAAGATGAATTAGGTGCTGTGATAATCATTTCGACCTGGAACCGCCGTAGACACATCAAGGGGGGTCAAGGGGGGGTGGTGGCAGAGACGGACGAGAACTTTGAAATAGGCCAACTCTGCAGGTGAATAATCCGAGGCCACTTGCGCGATTTCATCACCCTTCCGGTTCGCCTAGGCGGTGAAAACGTTAACCCCTCGACGCAAAAAAAAGGCGCATGGTCACGCAAACGAACTAATATGTAGACCTGGTTCCCGGTGAGTCCGTCCACGAAAGGGACAATCTCCAGATCCAGCTTATCCAAAGGCACGTTGAGATTGATTACGAACGTGTTGAGGGAGTCATCATTATCCGGGATTCGAATATCCAAGTCCTCTTCTGCAGCTGCACGATATCAAGTCCCGTCCGCAGAGAATATAATGCTCGGGCGGACCTTTGACGGCTTCTACGCACTTCTTCAGAAGAATCCTAGCAAGAGCTTTCGTTACGACCCTTCTGGACAGGAGGGCCTGAAGAAAGAGCCGCTGGACGTCGTCTACGGACGCCATGATGAGGGTGATTTACAGAGAGATAAATCATCACGCGACACGACTTGGCCACACGTCGCGTCGCGTCGATCGCGTGACGGATGGGTCCGGCCAGGCCCACACTGGTTGTCAGTTTTCATTATCGGGACTGGAATTTGCTGCGGACTGATAAGACGGGAAAAAAATAATACAAGAATCAAGTCCCAATAGCGACGTGGAACTGGTGCTAGTTGTGTTTTGCTTAGGGTTTCGGTACCCTCAACGTTTTGCTAACCATCGCCGCCGCCCAAGCCGCAAAGATAAAACTAACGACATGCACATCTCCATCTCCACCTGGTTTTCCTAAAAGCGTGACCTGGCCCAGCGGGATACCCTGAGTGTCGACCGTCCATCCCATCCACTGCCAGTGAGATAACATGCCGACGAGAGCGAGGGAAGATGGGATGGGAAGTCCCTCAAAGTAGTTTGACTTTCCCGAGGCGTCCTTAGGGACGAGGGCGACGGTGGCGTTGAACCTCGCGAGTCGTGCGAGACCACAGCAGACGAAACCCGTCAGGATGACGGTGTCCAACCACGTTCGCAGCCCAATAACGAAGGCCAGGAGACCAGGCGCTACGCCGAAGGATATCTAGAAGGCGAGTCGGTGAACGGAGGATGACATCATGAGGAGGATGCGTACTAGGTCTGCAAGACTGTCCAGCTCCTGACCCAACATACTGCTCGCCTTCCTCCACCGCGCAATCTTTCCGTCGAACAGATCAAACATGCAACCTGCGAGTGGGAGACAGAGAGCGGTCCACAGATAGTCTGGGTCTTTTGTCACGAGATACCTGGCCGAAGAGAAGATGGAAAATGCACCGCAGACGCCATTCATGATCGTTACGAGGTCTGCGAGGTGGAAATTCCTATTCGAAACCAACCCTCGTTAGCGAAGACCTCAGACCTCGTCTGGTGAGGGTCTCGTGAACAGTCGTCGACGAACCTGACGAGGGAGAAGTGGCCATCGGTGTCGTTGTACTGCCGTAGGGCATGGACTTTCGCTTCAACCACCATAGACTCTGTATCCAAGTTTGATTTTTTTCTTTGTTGAGCCATTCCGTGTCTGGTCGTGAAAGTTACGCAAGATGGAGGTGGTAGATGGAGGAAAGATATAGTTTGGACCGATCAAAACCTCGCCCTAGCCCTCTGCCATTACCACATCCTCACCGCTCTCCTCCTTCGTCAGTGCCTTCTCAAACTCCCGGCTCTTCGCAGCATATAGGTTCGGGTGAGTAACACTCTCCCCGTCTAATCCCGCCCCCTTTTTCACCCCATGTGAAATTTCCCAGACCCGTGTACACGCAACGTGATAATGTTGCCCCTTAACGAGGTGCAAGATTTCGCCCATGTCCTGCGAGCCCACGTTGTACATCGACATCAATGCCGTCTGCAGATTCTCCGGCGCAAATGTCACAAACGGACACCCGTGGCATTGCATGTCCTTTTGCCCTCTTTCCATGATGATCTGCATGCACCTGCACAGCCACAAGCCGTCGTTGGTCGGCATGATCCCGCTCACGAAGAACTACTCACGTTTTGGCCGGGTAATTGGCACGTTTCCCCTCAAGGCCGAACGAGTGTCGTATATTGTACTTGTGCTCCTTGTTGAATTTGTCGTCTGTCATCTTGCTGAAAGACTTGCGCCAAAATATGAGCGCCTCTTCAATTGGTAAACCGAGGACCTGAGTAGTTTATCCCGTCAACCGTGCTCTGAGTCTGGCCGATTCGTCACGTACCTTGAGGAAGAGGCCATACTCCAACCGGCTAAAATGTGGCAGATGCTTCCGTTTGCGTAACTCTTCGTGTTGGTATCGCATGCACAGTGGGAAGTGTTTGTGAGCCATCTCGTCGACCACGTCCGCCGTCACTCCACCAGCGGAGGTTGCGGTCGAAGAACCCCAGTCAAAGTTCACCCCAGACAAAAAGCCTTTGGATAGGTTATTGAGCAACGGGATGATTCGCGTGTCTTCGTCCAGACGGGGGAGAGCTTTCGCCGTGGCCTGCGAGCGGTTTTAAAACCTGTACCGATACAAGTGATAATGTCAAACCTCCAGCGCACGTTCCAAGGTCGCTTGGAACTCATGGAACACGAGGGCCGATTGTTCAGTCGCTGGCACGTACGCCCAACCTTCCTTCAGAACCACCTTCCGCTTCTCTACAAGGTCGGGAATGCGCGTCCACTTGACCTGGATATCTACCGGTCAGTCGTGGGAGGAATGGATGTGCTCAAGGGGCAAGTAGACCTTGAGAAATCCACTGAAATCAGTATTCCCCTCTGGGCCTCCAATGAGTGTGTTGAGCCGGTCCCGTAATGCGGTCCCCTCTTCGTGTGTTATCTGTGCATACGTTGCATCAGTGGTTCGTTCTCGGGGAGAGAGATTCTGACAGACCCCGGACCAATCGAACTTCATGGATTTCAAAAACTGCTGTCGCTCCTGCGTGTCGTCGGCATCGTATCGTACACGAAACAGTGCGGTTTCAGCCTTGACAAAACGTCTTCTGAGCTCCTCCCTGTCAGAATCAGAAGATCGGCAACCTTTCAGTACCCGGAGTCACACAGAACTCTTGAAGGTGAAGGAAACGTCCACTTACGAACGACAAAACGCCAACCTCAAGACAAAATGCCCAATGTGGTCCTTCCGCCTCTGCTCATCCAATTCGACGGTTTTGGCGGTATTGTTGCTAAGCGGGATGTACTTCCCGCACTGATCCCCCACAACTCTCCTTAGCTCTTCCGGTGGCCGATTCCGGGCCCAGGAGGATTCGATTTCTCCCAGCACTCGCAGTCGGTCGATGGCAAACAGTTCGAACTCTTCGATTGTCACGTCGCCCAAGGGTGGTTTCTCATAACTGTGTCACAAATGCCCAGAGTGTCGGCGCAGATAAGGAGAAGGCTCAGGTCGAGAACGTCGAAGGATAGATGGCTCACAAATTAAGGCGAAATGGATACTTGAGCGTAGAATGCCTTGAGACCTCTCCTGCACTCGATCCAGCATCGTCCCTAACATTACTTTTGAACATCGTTGAGATGATGAAACGCGTCGTGTCACGCGTTCGTCACGGCGCACGCATCTCATCATTCCACACCCTGCAGGTACAGTCTGATTTAAGATATTCGAAGATAGTGGGTGACTGTCCGCAAGATTAGAAATATCTCTAAACGTCATAGAATGGTGCCAGTTTCCGGGATTCGCGCTGCCAGCAGCCCGACAGAGCGGTCGGGGTCCCTGCACCTTCCTTAAAAGTCCTCAGATATTCATCTATATGTATGTGTACATGGTTCTAACCTTACAGACAGTCACCCGGTGCCAGACAAAAGAAAAATACTACAGAAAGCATCAGGGACAGCAAAAGAAAACAATGTTCACGGTCTCCATGAAACCTTCCTCTTCTTTGGAGAACGTCGCTGCAAATCAACCAACCTCTTTGCAGCGTCCCCCTCTTCAAACAGCTCCTCAACAAATCTATCCGAGAACGACTTGTCCTGGGGATCTGCACTCGACACAGTATCACAAGTAGTTTGGTATAGATGACGAGAGAGGAGGTAAAGGTCGACAAGTTGTTCCATGTGCGACAAGCGAGCTTCCACGTCGTCGGTGGCCGAGGGTTTACTGAAGGCAGGAGAGGCAGTGTGGGAGACAAAGGAAGCTGAGATACTCGTACCGACCGCCCATTGTGCATTGGTTTCGTCGGGCAGAGTTGGCAGCTCGGTAGCTGGCGTGATGGGTAATGAATCTGTCCCCGACGATTGGGAGGTAGAACGAGACGCCAGAGTGGAGGCAAAAGGAGTCGTAGCGAGAGAAGATGCGGCGCTGGTCTGTCTGTGGGAAGGGGCCTGGGATTCCAAGGGGAGAGCTGAGAGATGATCAGCATGCTGTTGGATCTCTTTGTCGGCACACTTTCGCAAGACCTCCTCCAAGGTTTTTCGTCCCCCCTCCGAGCCTGGGTCCTGACAAAGGCCTTTGGTCGCCGCCGCGAGGGCGCTTGAAAAAAACTATAAGCCAGGCGAACGAGTGGTGGAGTTCGGACAGACTTACGTCCCCCTCGCCGAACTTGGGTTCCATCCGTTTGCAATCGCACCCGGCCACTTTGAGTGTAACTCTGCCCTAGCGGTTTCGCGGGCAGTCTCCAGTTTACTTGTTCCGGGGGGCAAAGGACCGAAGGTCGGGGTAGCTGGGAGCATAGTAATCTGGCGCTTCGTTGCAACGGTTTGGTACTGGTGATTCTCCAAGCCTCCCGCAGATGAAATATACGTCGGGGAACCGATGGGCGAGATGGTTGAGCACTCCTCCGCAGATGACTGAGCGTACTCAAAAACAGCATGGAGCATGTCTGGGGGGCAATATTGGGCAGCCAGCACTTCGTCAGGTTCCAGTATGGTAGGATGTTCCGATACAGGAACGACCAAGAAGGTTTCCATAGGTGGACCAGGTTCCTCCATGGTGCGGCTCCGCCCACGTCTCCTACCCTGGGGTTTGCGACGGCCAGTCGGAACACTTTCTAAGTAGAAGCAAAACGTTCCGTTCTTGCGGCATCGGGTACAGGATGGAAGGTCCCTCGAGCATCGACTTCCTTTTTCAGCAACGCAGTTTTCGCAGCGGCTAGGAGATTTCTCCCCACGATGACTGGGCCGACTGGGCGAGGCTGAGAGAGGGTCCTGGTAGGTTGTGGGGAAAGTACCAGATACCAGATTTGTTGACCGCAAGTTGTAGGGCCCAGTCATACGAGAAGGCCTTTCGCGCTTGATCCTAAGAGCCCCTATCGCCTGATCTGAACAGGAGAGTGAGGGCAGAGGCACTTGGAGGAGCGTCTCAATCTGGTCGGCGGCTGTACCAAGCCAATCCTGGACTCGCCCCGGGCAAGACAGAAGAGCACGCTCTGCATCCATCGGGTAGATGGGCGAAGGACGTGAGGAGGAGTGAGAAGGAGAGAGGATCGGTTTGATCGGGAAAGACCGTAGCAAGTAATACTACTGATCCGGCGCTGCGGATCCCTCATCCGAATCATCCGTGATGGCATCGAACAGGCTCGCGGCCCATTGGTGACGAAGCGAGATCGTGAGTCGGTACCAGGATCTCGACATTTTAGTGTCTAATCGTACAGGAAAACAAATGATGGCATTAAGTGTATGTTACAAACGTCCGTGCTAATAGTGTTAAATAAAGTGATGTGGCTGGATTCAGACATAAAGCATGGTAGAGAGAAGGGGAGATATGAAGGGGGGTGGTGTCCACTGGAAAAAACTCAAGGGTCAGCTTGAGCCGCATGAGTCGAAATCAGAGGATGGCGAATAACGAGCCCTTTGAGTGGTCCCGTCGGGTGGGGAGCCGACCGGACGAGGACGGAATAAGTGACATATCCCCCCAATGTTTCGTCGTCAAAGGCGGCGGGTTCAACTTCATTCCCAGCTTGCTCCGGCTCCAGCAGCAGCCGGCGCCGGCGCATCCTTTGCTGTAGATCATGCTGGCCCTTAGCTTGAAATCCGCAAGCCAAGGACTCCTGGAGATCCAGCAGCCAACCACGAAAGTCCTTAAAGGATGGGGATACCTCGAAAGCTTTTATCTTCGTGAAGAAATCTGACTTGATTCCACCAAGCGTGTCGTAGTTTGGTGCCTCGAACCAGTCTTGAAAGCGGAGTTTTCCCTTCCGAACTCGTATTCCTCCACCCTCCCCCTCCCCCTCAGGGGCTTGAATCTCATAGTGTGTGGTAAGTATCAGCATGATGTAGAAAAGGGACTCCACATCATGTCTATACAAGTGGAGGGCGTCCGTTCCATCGAGCAATCCGTGGGCCATAAAAGGAGGGGTTCCCGTCCTCTGCTGTGAGGTTTTGGTGTAGTCGTGGGTCAGAGAAGCCGTCCATGACGCAAGGTCGTAGTCGGTGAGCACTCCATAAACTTTCCCCTTGATGATCCGATACATGATATTGCTCGGGCTCAAGTCACGGTGCAGAATCCCAACGAGCTCGTAGAGCCACCGGTGAACTGGCCAAGCGTCAGTGTGTGCTAACCGAGAAGCGAATGAAAAACACGTACTACATGCGACATCCAGCAGGACCTGAGCGATATCCT
>Ga0307517_10001444_pt1 | contig 39936 bp, 46 predicted proteins | sample 23_EM_MG_FD_194515 | JGI IMG/M metagenome (GOLD analysis project Ga0307517, IMG submission 194515) | Populus trichocarpa ectomycorrhiza microbial communities from riparian zone in the Pacific Northwest, United States - 23_EM | ecosystem: Host-associated > Plants > Roots > Unclassified | place...
CCGGCAACAAAAGAGGGCGCAAAGTAGTGCCGACATCCTGAGCGGTTCCAGAGCAAGGACTGTCAAACGCAGCATTCAATCAGAGATCATGATGCGCCCGCTTCGGGAAAGTTGTCAGTCATGAATCCAGCCCAGAAGGCGCTCTGGTACATCGAAAGTCATCTCGCCGCGCCGCTGACGCTCGACGACGTCGCCACGATTGCCGGCGTCTCGCGCTTCCACATGGTGCGGGCGTTCGCATCGGCAACGGGATATTCGGTCATGCGCTACGTCCGCGCCCGCCGGCTGACCAAGGCGGCGCAGGCGCTTAGCGCCGGTGCGCCTGATATTCTGAGCCTCGCGCTGGATGCGGATTACAGCTCTCACGAAGCCTTCACCCGCGCGTTTCGCGACCATTTCGGCGTCACGCCGGAGACGGTTCGCGCCGCAACGTGCCTTGATCGCCTCAAGCTTCAGGAGCCCATCGTCATGATTTCAACCGCACTCGATCATCTCAAGGCCCCGCGTTTCGAAATCGGCAAGGCCTTGCTCGTTGCCGGTGTCGGCGAACGTTGCACAATCGAAAACCAGGGCGCCGGCATTCCGAGCCAATGGCAGCGCTTCCATCAGCGCGTCGACGACATCCCCGGCCGGATCGGCAAGGTGGCCTATGGCGTCTGCTGCAACGCCGACGATGCCGGCAATTTCGACTACGTCGCCGGCGTCGAAGTCACCGACTTCTCCGACCTGCCGCGCGAATTCCAGAGTGTGCGGATTCCCGAGCAGAAATACGCTGTCTTCACCCACGCCGAGCACATCTCGACCATCCGCCGCACCGTCAACACGATCTGGAATCACTGGCTGCCGATCTCGGGCATGAAAGCTGCCGATGCTCCGAGCTTCGAACGCTACGACGAGAAGTTCGATCCGCTCACCGGCAATGGCGGGCTCGAGATATGGATCCCGGTGAGGGAGTAGGGCGGCTCGTGGGGTCGCGGCAGATCAGTCTCGCGGCATCCAACTGCGCGTTTCCTGGCAAGGCTTGCTGACAATTTACGCAAGGCAACTCTAGCTACGGAGTTGCGAAGTTAGCGATGAAGAGCAAGGCAGCGTCAAGCGGCGGGCCGTCTAACGTCCTGTACGCCTTGATTTTTCTTCAATCGCTCCGCCCGCAAGAGTGCCTTGGGAGCCGATGCGATGCGCCGTGCTTGAAATGGCCCGGAATTCGCATTGCAGCATAAGTCCGTCAGGATCGACCGGCGACTCCGAGCGCTCTGCCAAAGCTGTGCAGCAAATTTGAACAGGGCAAATTTGAACAGGCAAATTTTGAACGGGCTTGGGGTCTCGCTGAAATTCAGGGATTGGAGGCTGCCATGAATATACATGCCGCGGTTGATCTCAAATGGCCTGGCCTTACTCGCCCGGACGGCGATGCCCTCCGCCTGAACCAGACGAACTTCGTGGCCATCGATCGCGATCGGGATGCCTTGCACGAGCCGACCTATCGCCCGCAAGCCCTCTACAATCGCGCGAACGAAGGCTTTCATGCGAACAACGAAACCTTCCTCCTCCACGAGGTTTCGACAAATCTGCCGATTTACCGCGCCGATACAGGCCCCACCGATTTCCATCTTCACCTTCCACCCGGCGGTTACCAACTCGTGCTGGTCACCTCTGGCGTGTTCACCTTCGATTACGATGGCCGATTTTACTACGTCGGTCCCGGTGCGGTGATGCTGCAGAGCGCGATCGTACATCGCCAGCTCTTTTACACATGGTCGGGATTGTCCACCGAAGAAAACCTGAAAACGCCGCAGACAGTGGTGCCGGACCCGATGTCGATGGGCTATTCCGGCAAATTTCTCGAAGCCTTCATCACCGATCCCACGACCTTCCCCAACCCGACGGTGGTGGATCATGGTCACATCAACGAAGAGGAAACGCCACGTGTAGCCTGGAGCCATCCGCTGCATGACCGTCCTGCCGATGCCTGTTTCTGGCTGCAGGATCCGCTGGAACTGGAAGCACTCTACAAGCCGCTGCCGGCAGGCTCGCCGATCAAATCCGCCGGGCCTGTTTACGTGCGCGATATCGGTATCGAGATTCCGAGCGGCCGCCTTACAACTGGACATATCATCGCGACCGACCCGCGTGGCCAGTCGCTGTTGCCGAAAAGCACCTCCGCAGCAGCGGAAACCGCCTTTCTTGGCAAAGGTGAGGTTGTCATCTACCGCGTCATTCGCGGCACAGCCCAATTCACGAATAGTGCGGGAGAGAATTTTGAACTTGCGACCGGCGATACGGTCACGGCGGGCAAGAACACGATCGATCTGGTGGGGCTAGGCGAAAATACCCAAATCCTCCGGCTGGGCTTGCTGAAAGGCATGGAGAATCTTCGCAGCTGGACACCGACGCAGCGCGACGAAATCGACGGCCTGGCTGGTCAGATCATTACGCGAAAGGACGTTCGTCCGCTGCGTAATGAAGGCAAGCCGGTCGGATATTTGTACGAGTAAACCAAAAAAGCGCATCCGCTAGCCGGCGACGCAGGCAAGAGGAATTCGTCTCCGGGGAGCGCGGCATACCTGTTGCGCAGGTCATCGGGTTGGCAAGCCAAAGCGACTTTGCCATAACATGGCGCAACGTCAGCGTTGCGCGTGCGGAAATGAGCTTGGAATCCGCCTGCAGCCATAAAAAGCCGGGAGGATTTCATGGGTAATGTCCGCGTACTCGCCACCGATCTGGAATTCCCGGAAGGCCCGGTGGTGATGCCTGATGGCTCGGTCGTGCTGGTCGAAATCCGCGGCCGGCGGCTGACGCGGATCTGGCCGGATGGGCGCAAGGAGGTGGTCGCGGAGATCGCCGGCGGCCCCAATGGTGCGGCGCTTGGCCCCGACGGCAAGATGTATGTCTGCAACAATGGCGGCTTCAGCTGGATACCGACCCGCAATACTATGATGCCCGGGCCGCCGTCGGCGGCCGAATATATCGGCGGCTCGGTGCAGCGCGTCGATCTCCAAAGCGGCAAGGTCGAGACCGTGGTCGACAAATGCGGTGAGCACCCGCTGAAGGGGCCGAACGATCTGGTGTTCGACAAGCACGGCGGGCTCTGGTTCACCGACCTCGGCAAGCGCCGCGCCCGCGACATGGATGTCGGTGCGTTCTATTATCTCAAGCCCGGCATGAAAGAGATCGTCGAGGGCGCGTTCGGCATGATGCCGGCCAACGGCATCGGCCTGTCGCCGGACGAGAGCATTGTTTATGTGGCGGAGACGCCGACCGCCCGGCTATGGGCGTTCGAATTGTCGTCCCCGGGCGAGATCAAGCCGCGCGATCCGATCTATCGCGGCGAACGCGGCAAGCCGATCGCGGGCCTCGGCGGCTACCAGATGTTCGACTCGCTCGCGGTCGAAGCCTCAGGCAATGTCTGCGTGGCGACGCTGATCTCGGGCTGCATCTCGGTGATCGCGCCCGACGGCACGCTGGTCGAGCAGGTCCCGACCGGCGACCGCATGACCACCAATATCGCCTTCGGCGGCCCCGACTTGAAAACCGCCTACATCACGCTATCCGGCAAGGGCGAACTGGTCGCGATGGATTGGCCGCGCCCAGGGCTGGCGCTGAATTTTCTGAATAAGTGACGATTGCGCAAAGCGCAATCGTCATTCCGGGGCGATGCGAAGCATCGAACCCGGAATCTCGAGATTCCCCGATGTGCAAGTGCACATCTTAGGTCTGGTGCTAACGCACCATCCCGGAATGACGGTGGATGGAATAATACCTCGCTTCGCGTGCAACGACGACTTCGGAGTTCTGAATGCCCTTTCTTGAACCGGTTACCCTTCGCGGCGCTTACGCGCGGCTCGAACCGCTGTCGCATGATCAACGCGATGGGCTGGTTGAAGCCGTCAGTGACGGCGAGCTGTGGAAGCTCTGGTACACCTTCGTGCCGACGCCTGCAGACATGACCAAGGAAATCGACCGCCGGCTGGGCTTGCAGGCGGCAGGCTCGATGCTGCCGTTCACGGTGTTCGACACCGACAGCAAGATTTCGGGCATGACCACCTATATGAACGTCGATGCCGCCAACCGCCGCGTCGAGATCGGCTCCACCTGGTATGCCAAGCGTGTGCAACGCAGCGCCGTCAATACACAGTGCAAATTGCTGCTGCTGACGCACGCCTTCGAGAAGCTCGATTGCATTGCGGTAGAATTCCGTACGCACTTCTTCAACCAGCAAAGCCGCCGCGGCATCGAACGCCTGGGCGCCAGGCAGGACGGCATTTTGCGCAACCACGTGATTGCACCGAACGGCACGTTGCGCGATACCGTGGTCTTCAGCATTATCGCCGGCGAGTGGCCGACGGTGAAGGCGCATCTCAATTATCAACTCAACGACAAGGCGCGCTAAGCGCCGTTTAGCAGGTATGATGGAAACGTTCGATTATGTGATCATTGGCGCGGGCTCCGCAGGCAGCGTGCTCGCCAACCGGCTCGGCGAAGATCCGGGCAGCCGCGTCTGCGTGCTCGAAGCAGGCGGCAAGGACTGGCATCCCTACATTCATCTGCCGGCCGGCTTCATCAAGACGTTCCACATGAAGAGCATCAACTGGGCCTATCAGCAGGAGCCCGGGCCGTGGACCGGTGGCCGCAGCATCTATGCGCCGCGCGGCAAGACGCTCGGCGGCTCGTCGTCGATCAACGGCCACATCTATAATCGCGGCCAGCGCCAGGATTTCGATACCTGGGCGCAACTCGGCAATCGCAGCTGGGGCTATCCGGACGTGCTGCCCTATTTTCGGCGGCTGGAGCGGCGCGTCGGCGAGGGCGATGAGACCTATCGCGGGCGCGACGGCAATTTGACCGTCACCACCATGGATTGGCGCGATCCGCTGTGCGAGGCGTTCATGGCGGGCGCCATGAGTCTGGGGATTCCGCGCAACCCCGATTACAACGGCGCGATCCAGGAGGGCGTCTCCTACGCCCAGCGCACCATTCAAAACGGCCTGCGCGTCAGCGCGGCGACCGCGTTCCTGCATCCGGCGGTGAAGCGTGGGAATGTCGATGTACGAACGCATGCGCATGTCACCAACATCATCTTCGAAGGCAAGCGTGCTGTCGGCGTGCGTTACCTGAAGGGCGGCAAGGGCGGCGTGCCGACCGAAGTGCGGGCCAACAAGGAAGTGATTCTTTCCGGCGGCACCTATAATTCGCCTCAGGTGCTGCAATTGTCCGGCGTCGGCTCGCCGGACCTGCTGCAGTCGCACGGCATCGAGGTGCGTCACGCGCTGCCGGGCGTCGGCGAGGGCCTGCAGGATCATTACGCGCCGCGCTCGGTCGCGCGCGTCAAGAACATCAAGACCATCAACGAACTCAGGCGCGGGCTCAGCCTCTGGGTCGAGGCGCTGAAATGGGCGACGACACGGCGCGGGCTGCTCTCGCTGTCGCCGACCATGGTCTATTGCTTCTGGCATTCCGGCGAGACCACCGAGAGCTCCGACCTGCAGCTGACGTTTACGCCCGCGAGCTACAAGGAGGGCGTGCAGGGCCAGCTCGAGGACGAGCCCGGCATGACCATCGCCTCGTGGCAGCAGCGCCCCGAAAGCCGCGGCTATGTCCGCATCCGCTCCGCCGATCCGTTTGCACCGCCGATCATCCAGACCAATTATCTCGTCGAGGACCTCGATCGCCGCGTCGTCGTCGCCGGCATGAAGCTGGCGCGCCGGCTGCTCGCCTCCGCGCCGCTGTCGCAATATTACGCCTATGAGGATTTCCCCGGGCCCAACGTGCAAAGCGACGACGAGTTGCTCGCCGCGGCAACCGAGCGCGGCACCACCACGTTCCATCCCGGCTGTACCTGCCGCATGGGACCGGCGGATACCAAATGGGCCGTGGTCGACGACCAGTTGCGCGTCCATGGCCTGCAGGGCCTGCGCGTGGTCGACGCGTCGATCATGCCGCGGATGATCTCGGCCAATCTCAACGCCTCGACGATGATGATCGCCGACAAGGCCTCCGACATGATCCGCGGCAAGGCCGCGCCGGAGGCCGCGCGGGTTTAATGCCAACCGCGGAGGGACTGCGCTCCCTCTCCCGCTTGCGGGGGAGGGCTGGGGTGGGGGTCTATCCACACGACGCGCTCTCCAAGTGGTAGACCCCCACCCGATGCGCTTCGCGCGTCGACCTAAGCGCTATCCCTGCGGGAAGAGTATACTCGGGAGCGGTTGATAGCGCCCCGACCAAATCCCCGAAGCCCTCAAGAAGACGATCCGCGATCGCTGCTGCAGGACAAGAAGACCGTGGAAGCGCGTTGTAGCTAACGAGTTAATTTGGCGAAATCGACATCGAATGACTTTTCTAGGAAGGCCTTTGTTTTGGGTTGGCCGTCCAATGATGCGCGGACATGCGTCGTTGTGAACAGCTTCTTTCCGGATACGCTCTTGGCTTGATAGTACAAAAATGTCTTGATCCATTCTACCAACGCGACGTATTCGCACAATTCGTCGGATTCGATGTTGCGGTCCATCTTCTTGCTCGTAAGATCGAGGCTTAGAAGAGGTTTGTTCTTGATCTTCACATCCCTTATCGGCATCGCAGATGAGACTATGCGGCCGATGCCGACATAACCGTGTCCTTTGAGGTAGGCTGCGAAAATGTCCCCTTCGCTAAAGCCACAGATTGCGTCGCGCCAACGCGTACCCTGTCCAGCGGATATGAAGCCAAACTCCGTGAAGTCAGACCACTTACGCACAGGGCCTTGGCCAACATTGTAGTAGTAGACGCCCGCATTGAAATCGAAGCCTGAAAGCTCAAGGTGCAGCTTGTCGTGCGGTCGGAATTTGTCAGAGAAATGCCCTGAGGCAATGTTAGTGAGCTGCTTTCCCAGTTTCCAGAGCAACGTGCGTTCAACAAGCAGGGCTTCCTGCTCGCTCAAATTACGCGCGATAACCCTGATAATGGGCTTGAGGCCGGCCGCATGTATGGCCTTTATCCTGCGAGATTTCTCGCTGTCGGACGTATCGGACAGATGCGCGAGCTTACGCGAGCCCTTGCCTTTGCCATAGTAGAACTCCTCGTAATTGCGAGGGTCAATGTAGACGTACACGTAATAATTCATGGGACTTGCTAACCGTAGAAATGCCTCTCATCATTATTACGTCGCCAAGCGGCCAAGATAAACAATGAAAGCTACGTAGGTGGCCAAGAGCCGACTGGACGCTTTAAGCCGCTTCAGGCCGATACAGCGTGTCGATCGTGACGACACCGATGGCGCGTGACACGCAGGGGCAGATCTTGCGGTTGTCCTTCTTCTGCTGGTCGCTGAAGAACACGTCGCGATGGTCGATCTCGCCGTCGACCGCGATGACATCGACCGCGCAGACGCCGCATTCGCCGCGCTGGCAGTCCGAGATCACCTCGAAGCCGGCGTCATTAAGCACGTCGAGCATTGAACTGTTCGGCGAAACCACAAGCTCGGTGTCGAGGTCTTTCAGCCGCACGCGAAATTCCGCCGTCGGCAGCAGCCCGCTGGAGCCGAAGGTCTCGTAGCGCAGATCGGCCGGCGCCCGTCCGGCATCGTTCCAGGCGCGCCGTGCCGCTTCCAGCATCCGCATCGGCCCGCACATGATGGCAATGGCATCCGACGGCAGCGCGCGGAAGGTTAAGTCGAGATCGATCCGCGCGTCCTCGTCGCTGGCGTGGACGATCAGCCGGTCGCCCAGCACGGAAGACAATTCGCCGACATATGCGGCATCGCCGCGCGACTTCACCGCATAATGCAGGCGCAGGTCGATATTCCGGCGGTGCAGGGCGCTGGCGATCGCCGTGATCGGGGTGATGCCGATGCCGCCCGCGATCAGGCAATAGTTCTGCCTGTTCCAATCGATTTCGAGCAGCGATGTTGGATTGGAGATTTCGATCCGCGCGCCCGGCTGCAAATTCCACATCGCGCGCGAGCCGCCGCGGCTGTCCGGCGCCAGCCGCACCGCGATGCGATAGATATGGGGATCGCGATCGCCGACCAGCGAATAGGACCGCCGCGCTGGCTGGCCGTCGATCAGCACGGCGACATTGAGGTGGCTACCGGCCGGGTAGGGCGCGACCCCGCCGTCCGGGCGCAGGCGGAATTCGCGGATCATGGGCGCCGCATCGATGATGGCGTCGACGGTGCACCAGCTCCATTGTTCGGCAAAGCGCATGACGGTCCCTACTAAAGCGTTTTCAAGAGAAGTGGATGCCGGTTCGCGTCAAGAAAACGCGTCAAAACAAGAATCTAGAGCCCGTTCCGATTTAATCGGAACGGGGCTCTAGGCCGGGGATTGCAGCAAAGCGAGTGCGGGCAGCAAATCGAGATGGGTGCGATTGCGCAGCGCCAGCCGCAGATTGCGCGCGGCAAGCCTCGAATGCTCGCGCATCACGGCTTCGGCGCGCGCGCCCTCGCGGTTCTCGATGGCGTCTACCACGATGCGGTGATGGTCCTGCGCGATCAGCAGGATCTGATGCGCTTCCGGCAGCGCCGACTGCGCCATCACGAAACCGCTTGGCGACGCAAACGGCAATGCCGAAACGCGGTCGATCTGCCGGATCAGCGGCGGGCTGGCGGAAAGCTCGGTGAGCAGCGCATGAAACCGCGCGTTCATGGTCACATAGGCGGAAAAGGCTTCGACCGAGACCGGGTCCTTCCGAACCAGTTGATCGAGGTCGGCGAGGCACTCCTTTAGCGGCTCGAGGCTGCGCGCGCTGGCGCCGCGCTCAGCCGCAAAGCGCGCGGCGAGGCCTTCCAGCGTGCCGCGCAGCTCGATCGAGTCGAGGATATCGCGCTCGGTGAACGCCTTCACCATGAAGCCGCCGGAGGGGATCGCCTGTAACAGGCCTTCATCTTCGAGCCGGACCAGCGCCAGCCGCACCGGCGTCCGCGATACGCCGGTGATCTCGACCGCCTGCAATTCGCTGATGCGCTCGCCCGGCCGCAACCGGCCGGACAGGATCATGTCGCGCAGCGCGAGCTGGGCCCGCACCGTCTGCGACATCGAGCGCTCGGGATCGCGTTCGCTCATGATTTCACTCCGCTCCGCTCATGGCGCTATTCCGCCGCCTGCGCTGTTGGCGGCGAATTCTCGCGCGCCACCATGCGGTCGATCACGCGGCGCGCCCACATCGCGCCGGCGTCGATGTTGAGATTGTAGAAGGTGCGGTCCGGATTCTCGTTCATGGCGCGCTGCTGCGCTTCGAGGATGATCTCGTCCTCGCGAAAAATGTTGGCGACGCCGTCGCGGATTTCGATGGTCAGCTTCTGCTCGGTGAGGCGGTGATTGCGCACGAAGGCCCAGAAATAATGGCAGGTGGTGTCGGTCTCCGGCGTCATGGTGTTGAGCACGAAGCCGTTGACGCCCTGCGAGCGGTCGCCTTCCGGCGCGCCGGTCCCGGTGGGCGCCACGCCGACGTCGATATTGACGGTGCCGGGCGCCTGGAAATGGATGATCTGCCAGCGGTCGACCGGGCCGGGCTTGCCGAGTTGCTCGGCCCAGAACGGTGGCGCCTCGATGCCGCGCATCCAGCGCGTCACCGTCACGGTGTGCTCGCCATGGGTAACGTCGAACGGCGCCTCGGCGACATGATCGTTGCCGATGCTGGAGCCGTGCACGAAGGTCTCGTGGGTGAGGTCCATCAGATTGTCGACCACCAGACGATAATCGCATTTCACCTGAATGGTCTTGCCGTCGCCGGCCCAGGCCGGATCGTCGTTCCAGTGCATATCAGGCACCAGCGCCGGATCGGCCAGTGCCGGATCGCCCATCCACAGCCAGACGAAGCGATGCCGCTCGACCACGGGATAGGAGCGCACGCAGGCGGAAGGATTGATGGTCTCCTGCGAGGGCATGTAGGTGCAGCGGCCCTGCGCATTGTATTTCAGCCCGTGATAGCCGCAGACGACGGTGTCGCCGTCGAGCCGGCCCTTCGACAGCGGCACCAGCCGATGCCAACAGGCGTCTTCCAGCGCGGCCACCTGGCCGTCAGACCGGCGGTACATCACCACATGCTTGCCGCAGATCGTGCGCGGAAACAGCGCGTGCTTGAGATCGACATCCCAGGCGGCGGCGTACCAGGCATTGAGCGGGAAGGATGACGGCATGGCTGCACTCCCAAACTGATTATTGGGTCCAGTCTGTATACAGGATTGGCCGATAAGTCGATATAATTTGAGTTTCCGCCTGGAATCCGGCCGACTCAGTATACAGAAATTTATATTCTATCCATGCTGAGCCGGAAGAATTTGTAAAATAGTGGATATAATGATATCTAATAATATGTATAAGTCGAGTTAGCGGATATGAATTTATCTCTAGCCTTATCCTCCCCCCGGGAGGTTGCCATGGAGCTCGCTGCGAGGGTTCGCGAGCGTCGGCTTGAGGCCAACCTGACGCTGGAGGGCTTGGCGGCAAGGGCCGGGGTCAGCCTGGGAACGCTCAAATTGTACGAGCGAAGCGGCAGGGCTTCGATTGAATTTGTGATCGCAATTGCCTTCGCCCTGGAGGCCGAAAAGGAGTTTGAGGACCTCTTTCCGCGCAGGCCGCGTAAGTCGATTGAAGATGTTCTGCAAAAGCCGGTCCGAAAGAGAGGACGCCGCAAATGACGTCAGGCCTGCCCGGCTTTGAAAGCATTCGGAAGCTGACCGTTCAGCTCGATCTTTGCGGAAAAGTTTTCGACGTGGGTACGTTGGCGTGGGATCGTGAGGAGCGGCGCGTCTACTTCGAGTATGCTCGGGATTTCCTGGCCAGGCCGCTTCCGCTCTCACCTTTCAAGCTGGCCGTTTCGGAGGGTGCGAAGGCGGCGCCCTATCAGCCGTTCGGCGGCCTGCATGGAATGTTCAACGACAGTATTCCCGACGGCTGGGGCCGCCTCCTGCTGGACCGCCGGCTGCAGAAATTGAACTACGACTTCCGGCTTCTGACGCCCCTCGATCGGCTGGCTCACGTCGGAACGGGCGGAATGGGTGCCTTGCGTTATCAGCCGGCGAAGACGTTCGGAAAATCAAACGAAAGGGGCATTGATCTCGATTGGCTGGCACAGCAAGCCACTGCGGTTCAGGAACAGGTTGACGAAGCCGACGTGGACCGCCTTCAGGACATCCAGGGTGGATCGGCGGGCGTTCGGCCGAAAATCGTCGTCGGATTGAACAGCAAGACAGGAAAGCTGGTTGCGGACACCGGAATGGTGCTGCCGGAAGGCTTCGACGCATGGCTGATCAAATTCAAAGCCAACGTCGACCCCGCGGAAATAGGAATGGAAGAGTACGCGTACTCCTTGATGGCACGGGCGGCAGGCGTCGACGTACCGGACACTCGATTGATCTCGACCGGCAATGGGAAGTATTTCGCTGTCAGGCGCTTTGATCGGACGCCCGAAGGAAGTGTCCACATACAGACCGCAAGCGGGCTGTTGGAAGCCGACCACCGGGCGCCGGCAATCGATTACGATACCTTGTTGAAGGTAACCCGGCTGCTGACACGCGACGAGAGGAATGTGCAGCAGATGTTTGTCCGGATGGTCTTCAACGTCCTTGCACGCAATCGCGACGATCATTCCAAAAACCATGCTTTCCTCATGGCGGCGGACGGGACATGGCGTCCGACCCCGGCCTACGACCTCACGCTGTCGGAAGGACCGGCCGGCGAGCACAATCTCGCAATCGGCGGCGAAGGAAGGAATCCGACGGAAAAGAACATCATGGCCGTGGCAGAGCGGGCTTCGATTCCAAAGGCCGATGCCCGACAAATCCTGGAGCAGGTCCGGGCGGCCGTCGATAAATGGCCTGACCATGCCGAGCAGGCGGGCCTTTCGATCAAGCGGGCCGCGGAGATAGATCGCCTCCTCAACAAGCGAAGCTAACAAAAAAAACCGCTCCCGAGGGAGCGGTTCAAAAACCTCTCAGCCAATACGGACCGGGTTCAGCCGTAAACGAACTCGGGATCCTTCAGGTCGATGGCCGGGAATTCGTCCTTTTCCGTCCAGTGGTCTTGTGTGTGCTGCCATTCCGGCTTGTCACCACGCTTCGGCATCAGGTGCATGCCGCGCGTCATGTAGCCGGGGTTGAAATTTTCCGCGTCGAGCCACGGCAATAGCGGCATGTTGTGGTCCTCGGGCCGCAATGTCGGCGTCACCCTGCTCGCGCCGTTCGCCTTCATATGCTTGAGCAGGCGGCAGACGAAGTCGGCGACCAGGTCGACCCGCAGCGTCCAACTGGCACGCAGATAGCCGAACACCCAGACGAGGTTTGGCACGCCGGTGTACATCATTCCGCGATAGTTCACGGTGTCGGCGAAATCGAGCGGCTTGCCATCGATCTCGAACGCGATGCCGCCGTTGGGGCAGAGATGGAAACCGGTCGCCGTGATGATGATGTCGGCCTCGAGCTCCTTGCCGGATTTCAGCAGGATGCCGTTCTCGGTGAAGCGATCGATCTCATCGGTAACCACCGACGCCTTGCCGCCCTTTATGGCCTGGAACAGGTCGCCGTCCGGAATGAAGGCAATGCGCTGCCGCCATGGGCGATATTTCGGCGTGAAGTGGGTGGCGATGTCGTAGTCGGTGCCGAGATAGGCCTCGACCGCCGAGAGTAAATCCTTCTTCGCCGCCTCAGGCTCCGCAAAAGTCTTCCGCGTAAATGCATCCTGCTCGAACAGGATTTTGCGGCGGGTAATCTCGTGGATCCACGTCTCGTCGACCTGCAGCTTGCGCAGTTCCTCGGCGATCTCGATCGCATTGCGGCCGGCGCGGAAATAGGTCGGCGAGCGCTGCAGCATCGTCACATGCGCAACGTCATTGGCCAGCGCCGGGATCAGCGTCGCCGCCGTCGCGCCGGAGCCGATCACGACGACGCGCTTGTTCTTGTAGTCGAGATCTTCAGGCCATTTCTGCGGATGGACGATCGGCCCCTTGAATTTGGCCATGTCCTTCCACTCCGGCGTGTAGCCCTCGGCGTGGCGGTAATAGCCCTGGCACATCCAGAAGAAATGGGTGGTGAAGCGAAGTCTTTCGCCGGTGTCGCTGCGCGTGGCCTCGATGGTCCAGAGATTCTGTTCGCTCGACCACGTCGCGGAAGTGATGGTGTGCTGATAGCGGATGTGGCGGGCGAGGTCGTTCTCTTCGATCACGTCGCCCATATATTTGAGGATCTCGGCCGCGCTCGCGATCGGCGCCGAGGTCCACGGCTTGAAGCGGTAACCGAACGTGTGCAGGTCGCTGTCGGACCGGATGCCGGGATAACGGTGCGTGCTCCAGGTGCCGCCGAACGTCTTCTGGGTTTCCAGCGCGACGAAGCTCGTTCCCGGACATTGCGTGGTGAGGTGATAGGCGGCACCGACGCCGGAGATGCCGGCGCCCGCAATCAGGACGTCGAAATGCTCGGTGTGGCCGGGCGAGGCGGCGTGAACCTGGGTTTGAACGTTCATCTTCCCTGTTCTTTTTGTTGTCGTTGGTTTGGTCGCCTGGAAAGCAAAACGCCAGAACCGGGGTTCTGGCGCTGTCGGCTTTGCTAGACTTCGCGGCGGCTCAGGAACGCCAGCCGCTCGAACAGATGCACGTCCTGCTCGTTCTTCAGGAGCGCGCCGTGCAGCGGCGGGATCAGCTTGCGCGGATCGCGCTCCCTGAGCATTTCCGGGGTGATGTCCTCATTGAGCAGCAGCTTGAGCCAGTCGAGCAGCTCCGACGTCGAGGGCTTCTTCTTCAGCCCCGGCACCTCGCGCACCTCGAAGAAGATCCGCAGCGCTTCTTCCACCAGGCGCTTCTTGATCTTGGGGAAGTGGACGTCGACGATCCGGTTCATGGTGTCGGCGTCGGGGAACTTGATGTAGTGGAAGAAGCAGCGGCGCAGGAACGCGTCCGGCAGTTCCTTCTCGTTGTTCGAGGTGATCATCACGATCGGGCGCAGGCTCGCCTTGATGTTCTCGCCGGTCTCATAGACGAAGAATTCCATGCGATCGAGTTCGAGCAGCAGGTCGTTGGGGAATTCGATGTCGGCCTTGTCGATTTCGTCGATCAAGAGCACCGGGCGCTTGTCGTGGGTGAAGGCTTCCCACAGCTTGCCGCGCTTGATGTAGTTCGAGATGTCGGAGACCCTGGCGTCGCCGAGCTGGCTGTCGCGCAGCCGCGACACCGCATCATATTCGTAGAGGCCCTGCTGCGCCTTGGTGGTGGACTTGATGTGCCAGGTCAGCAATGGCGCGCCGAGCGCCTTGGCGACTTCCTCGGCCAGCACGGTCTTGCCGGTACCGGGCTCGCCCTTGATCAGCAGCGGGCGCTCGAGCACGATCGAGGCGTTGACCGCGACCTTGAGGTCTTCGGTGGCGACATAGTCCTTGGTGCCGGTAAATTTCATCTCACGCTTTGCCTTGTTGTTCGTTCTTGGTTGTTCGTTCTTGCGCCGCTTCCGGCCTGAACGGTAAACGACCGCCGGTCCGGCGGTCGCGATGGGAGGTGATGTGCTTATCTCAGCGTTTGACCATCGAGAGGATCACCAGGATGATCACGCCGCCGATGGTGGCGTTGATGATCTCGCGGATCCAGCCCGCACCGAGGTTGACGCCCAGTTGCGGCAACAGCCAGCTCGCGAGCAACGCGCCGATGATGCCGATCACGATGTTGCCGATCAGCCCGAAGCCCGCGCCGCGCACGATCTTGCCGGCCAGCCAGCCCGCGATCGCGCCGATGATCAGTGCCGCAATGATCCCCATTGAATTTCCCCTGCCGGAATAAGCCGTTTATGGTTCAATTCTAGAGGAAAAACCCTCCCGGTCTAGGCCTGTCTGGTATGCGCTGGCCGTTCCTGCCTGACATCCGCTGGCCCTTGACGCCAGCGGCCCGGCGGGCAATCTGTAGTCCATGTTCTTGCAATTCTTCACATCGCTGCGCGACGCACAGGTCCCGGTGACCTTGCGCGAATATTTGACGCTGATGGAGGCGCTCGACGCCGACCTCGCCGATCAGACGGTGGAGAATTTCTATTACCTGTCCCGAGCCGCTTTGGTGAAGGACGAGCGCAACCTCGACAAGTTCGACCGCGTGTTCGGCTCCGTGTTCAAGGGGCTGGAGAACCTGCTCGACGCCATGGAGAAGGCGGACATTCCCGCCGAATGGCTGAAGAAGCTCGCGGAAAAATACCTCACCGAGGAAGAGAAGAAGCAGATCGAGGCGATGGGCTGGGACAAGCTCATGGAGACGCTTCGCAAGCGGCTTGAGGAACAGAAGGGCCGGCACCAGGGCGGCAGCAAGTGGATCGGCACGGCCGGCACCTCGCCGTTCGGCGCCCACGGCTACAATCCTGAAGGCGTGCGGATCGGTCAGGACAAGAACCGCAACAACCGTGCCGTCAAGGTGTGGGACAAGCGCGAGTTCAAAGACCTCGACGGCAATGTCGAGCTCGGCATCCGCAACATCAAGGTCGCGCTGCGGCGCCTGCGCAAATTCGCCCGCACCGGCGCGCCGGATGAACTCGATCTCGACTCCACGATCAAGGAAACCGCCAGCCACGGCTATCTCGACGTCGTCATGCGCCCCGAGCGGCGCAACGCGGTCAAGGTGCTGGTGTTCTTCGATATCGGCGGCTCCATGGATTCGCATATCGAGCAGGTCGAGGAGTTGTTCTCGGCGGCGAAGACCGAATTCAAGCACATGGAATATTTCTACTTCCACAATTGCCTCTATGAAGGCGTCTGGAAGCAGAACAAGCGGCGCTTCACCGACCGCACCCCGACCTGGGACGTGCTGCATAAATACCCGCACGACTACAAAGTGGTGTTCGTTGGCGACGCCTCGATGTCGCCTTACGAGATCATGGTCCCCGGCGGCTCGGTCGAGCACGTCAACGAGGAAGCCGGCTCGGTCTGGCTCGACCGCATCACGCGCACGTATCCGCACGCGGTCTGGCTCAATCCGGTGGCGCAGAAGCACTGGGACTATTCGGAATCCACCACCATCATCCGTCGCCTGTTCTCGGAGCGGATGTATCCGATCACGATCGAAGGCCTCGAAGGCGCGATGAAGGAACTGGTGCGGTAACCACGGTCATTCCGGGGCGCGAAGCGAACCCGGAATGACGGACAGAGGAAGACCCTCATGGTGAGGAGCGCGAAGCGCGTCTCGAACCATGAGGCCGTAGACGGGCCTGCATCCTTCGAGACGCCGCTTCGCGGCTCCTCAGGATGAGGCAAGGGAGAGTTCAAATGGCCCAGACCATCCACCGCGGTATCAAGACCCTGATCGACGAAGCCAACGCCGAGATCGAAACCGTCAGCGCCGCCGATGCCATCAAGGCGGCTTCCGGCCACGACGTCATCATCGTCGATATCCGCGATCCCCGCGAGATCGAGCGCGACGGCCGCATCCCCGGCGCCTTCTCCTGCACCCGCGGCATGCTGGAATTCTGGATCGACCCGGAAAGCCCCTACGCCAAGCCGGTGTTCCAGGAGGACAAGAAATTCATCTTCCACTGCGCCGGCGGCATGCGCTCGGCGCTCGCGGCCAAGACCGCGAAAGACATGGGCCTGAAGCCGGTCGCCCACATGGCCGGCGGCTTCGCCGCCTGGCGCGACGCCGGCGGCCCGGTCGAGAAATGGGAACCGAAGAAGAAGAGCTGAGACCGAGTCGTTCCTCTCTTTCGTCATTCCGGGGCGCGCGCCAGCGCGAACCCGGAATCTCGAGTTTATAATTTCCGGATTCCCCGATGTGCTATTGCACATCTGAGGTTCGCGCCTTTGGCGCGCCCCGGAATGACAGCAAGGATTTCTCTCTATGACCACTACCGACGATCCGCTTGTCTCCACCGACTGGCTCGCCGCCCATGTCGGCGATCCCAACATCAAAATCATCGACGCGACGTTCAAGATGCCGGGCATCCTGCCGCTGCCGAAGGACGATTATCTCGCATCCCATCTTCCCGGCGCCGTCTTCTTCGATGTCGATGCGGTGTCCGATCATTCCAATCCGCTGCCGCACATGTTCCCGAGCGCCGAGCAGTTCGGCAGCGATGTCGGCGGGCTCGGCATCGGCAATGACGATACGGTGGTGCTTTATGACTCCGGCGGCTGGGTCGCGGCACCCCGCGTATGGTGGATGTTCCTGTCGTTTGGACACAAGAACGTTCGCATCCTCAATGGCGGTCTGAAGAAATGGCGTGCCGAAGGCCGCAAGGTCGAGAGCGGGCAGGTCACGCCGAAGCCGGCGACGTTCAAGGCGACCTTCGATGTCAGCTACACGCGCAACGTCGAGCAGATGGTCGCAAACCTCGAAAGCCGCGCCGAGCAGGTGCTCGATGCTCGCGCCAACGATCGCTATCAGGGCAAGGTGCCCGAGCCGCGGCCGGGCCTGCGTTCCGGCCATATTCCCGGCAGCCTCAGCGTGCCCTACAACCAGCTGTTCGACGCCGCGACCGGCGCGATGAAATCATCCGACGAATTGCGCGCGGTGTTTGCCGGCGCCGGCGTCAAGCTCGACGCGCCGATCGTGACGAGTTGCGGCTCCGGCGTCTCCGCGCTGGTGCTGACGCTGGCGCTCTATCGCCTCGGCGTGCGCGGCAGCGCGCTCTATGACGGCTCATGGTCCGAATGGGGCATGCAGGGCGGGCCGCCGGTAGCGACCGGCCCCACCTGAGCGTCGTCTTACCGTTTAGCGCGCGCGACCGGCGTTGGTGCGAACGGGTCGGCGGCCTGTTGCTGGGCCGCCAACTGCCGCGCCAATAGCGCGCGTCGCGCCGCGATGCGCCGGCGCTCCCGGGCGCGCTGCGCCCGCTTCCGTTTGATGCTGCGGTCCGGCTTCGCGTCCGCCGGTTTCGCCGTTTCCTCGATGGTCACGGCAGGACCGCCGAGCGTCGCGATCTTCAACGCGGCGGCGTTGCCTGCGAGCGATGGCGCTTCCGCCACCGGTTCTGCCGCGGTCGGGGCGGGCGCGCTCGCCGGCGGCGGCGTTTCCGTAATGGCCGCGAGTTTCAATTCCTGATTGGCGACAGGCGTTTCGGCCGGCGTGGCCTCAACGGCTGGCATCGTTTCTGCCACCGGGGCTTCCGGCTTCATGGGTTCGGTTGCTGCGGGCTCTTCGGTTTTCAGCGCAGCCAGTTTTTCCGGCTCGGCTGCCGGTGCTTCCGACGCCTGCGCGGCCGGCTCCGGAATCGCAACGGCGACAGTGTCCGGCAGTTTCTCAGCGACCTCTGGCTCGACGCGCAGCAAGGCCAGCGTCGGCAGTTGTTCGTTTTGCCGGGCAAATACGGGTTCGGGCGGTGCCCGCCGTGACGGGGTACTGGCGAATTGCTCATGCGCGGCACGCAACAGCGCCGCCGCACCAAGCCCGAAGATCAGAACCGACGTCGACAGCACGATCGCGGCGAACAGAAAACGAAAACCGGGGAGCATGGACGCGAGTTCCGCCTTGCCGGGGAAGGTCTGCAGGGCTGTTGATGCCGAAGGGAACGCGGTGACCACTGGAAGCGGCTGGATTCGCACGGCGAATCAGCCCGATTCGAGAATATCTCCAAGGATATCTCAACGTCTCGAACCTGTTTGTTATAAAATTGAGGGGCGGTGGCGCCGATACGCCGATGCACGGCGTTTTTCTTGGCCTGAGGCATCTTTGCCGCAGCCTCGGGGCCGGAGAAAGCCGAACGGGAATTGAGCGCTCAAGAGATCGCCAAGCTTTCCTACCGACAGGTAAAAGACTTTGCCGCAGCCGCCGAAACGCCTAGGGACCCCCAACAAACTCGCTAAGCCGATCATCGACATTGCGACCGGGAAGACCTGACGGCGATCCCACGCCAGAGGAGCAGGGGGCAGGTTGCGGTGGCATTGGGGAAAAGTTTGGAAGGCGCGGGCGATGAGGCCAGAGCGTAGGGCAGAAATTGCGCGAAAGGAAGCAATTGGCCGCAGGAGTAAAATATTAGGTCGGGTTTGGAATCGGCGAACCTGCCGTGGCTTTGTTGAATTCGTCCACCGGGACGGTCCTTATCGCAATACTCCCCAGCTTTAATACGCTTCCGTCCGTATAGTGAGCACGAACGCGCAGACGGCCAACCCCCGGAATGAGAAATGGGGAAAGAACGATTGGCAAGCGCGAATGCAGGACGCGCTCTTTATCTCCGGGCAGTAAGTCTGCTGGCGACGCAGTTTCTGGCGGACCAGTTATATCCGCCCTCAGAATAGTAAACTCGAGCAGAGGCTGCTCTTGCTCACCAAAAGTAATCTTGAATGTTATGTCGTCCGACAGAGAGCCCTTTTTTTCGTAATACATCACCATCAAACAAAGTTTGGCGATGTTTACTGGAAAAGTTAAGTTCGCAGGAAGGAGCATTTCAGCCTGATAAAGGCCCATTAAGCTCAACTTGCCGCCTATCTCTTGCCGTACGTCATCGACGAACAGCGTGAAGCCCCAAGCGTTGTTGTGGTCTTGCTCCTTCACGGCACTAAGACCGAGGTATTGGCAAGAGGTCCATTTAAGGTAGCGCGGGTCACAGTCATCTGAGGTATTGTTGCTTTGGTGGACGTGGCCGTGATCTCAGGCTCATATCCGACGTAGGCATGATAATTCGGTGGAGTCGGGAGAGGATCCTCAATTCCGTGCACCTTCAGTTCAACTTCCCCGTTGAGGGCCTCTACAAATCGGCCAACCGTCTTAAGTGTCCAATTCCCTGGCCCTCGCAAGTTGCGCGAAAGCCATCCGGTATCACGGCCCAGAGCATCAGCTAGTTGTGCTTGCGTCATTCCTTCCGCTTTGCGTCGGCCCCACAAATCCATCACGGCGTCATAAGCGGCATCCCGCACACGCGCGAACCCGTAGTCGCTCCGTTCGTCTGAATTCATGGCAACCACGACAGGCTTAGATTGGGAAGTCATCGCAGTTCTCCGTAACGTACTCATGTATGGTTGTGCCGCTAAATGGAGCTATTCCGGGGAACAGTCCATTCCAAGTAGACTCGCATTGAGCCATCGCGGTTTGCCACTCACTATCTTGTGCTGAAGATTTCTTCTTATCTCGCAAGACCTGACGGCTATGGAATTTACTCAGGATCAGCGTATCTGGCTCGGCAAATCGGCCAAACAATCTCGCCTGGACGCGAGGTTCGGTCACTCTGATCTCCCAGATTTCCGGCGGAGGAGGATCTAAGCGCTTCAGAAAGCGAGCCTTGCCCTTGTCGTCTGCGAACACACGTTGGCCTTGAACCCAACGTGCCATCGCGCCCTCGATAAAGCCTCGGACGTCTAAAATGTTGGTTGCCGAATTTCGGTCCTCTAAATCTTTCACAGCCGATTCCGTCAAAAACAAACGGCGCTTGGCCGGGAGACGGCTTCGAGGCTGGTAACCCCGGAGCTTTCCAGAAGCCACAAGCGCCATTATAGATGGGGCGATTGACATATAAGTCAATGTTCGGCGGGGATCAACTAAGAGGGGTGAGTCGTTTCGACTCATCCTAAACGAGAAGGAACCGTAAACAAGCACACCATGCTGATCCACCCGTCTTCACCGGTCATCACAAAATGACCGATTTGGGCCGAATTTCGCGGAATTGTCTTGAATGCGCCGCTATCTTCCGTCATCTGCCGTTAACGGTCCGGTGGGGCTTGGGGTCTATACAAGAGCGATGATGATTAACCGTATTCTGACGATCTGCGCTGCCGTCGCTGCTGCCTCGGCAGGAACTTCGCTTGCCCTTGCCCAACAGGGCTATCCGGTACCCCCCGGCTCGGTCTATTCGGCCCCTCCCGGGCCGTATGTGCCCGGTGGTTACGCCGCCGATGAACGCCGCCGTCCTGGTGCGCCCGATTTCGACGCGCTGGACGATGATGACGACGCGCCGAACGGGCAAGGTGCGACCGCGATGTCGCCGCCCGGTCTTGGTCCCGTGTTGTCGCCGAACGATCCGCGCTACGGCCGGCCGATGGGCGCGCCGGTTTATTCCGACCGCGGCCCGCCGATGCCGACCGGTCCCGTTCTTTCACCCGATGATCCGCGTTACGGCCGTCCCGCCGGCCCGCCGCCGGTGATCTATTCGGATCGTGGCGATGGCCGTGTTCCCGCAGCCGGGGTCGTCTATCCCTCCGACGACCGTTTGCGTCCGCCGGAAGCCGTTGGTGGTGGCCCCGCCGTTACCGGCGCCGTGCAGCCGCAGCAGCCTGCCGTCGGCGCCGATGGCAAGCCCGTGGTGTTGTCCGCGCTGCCGCCGGAAGAACAGCCTGATGTCGCGCCGGCGCAACTGCCGCCCAATCTGCGCCGCCAGGAAGTTGCGTTCGCGACCAAGGAGCCCGCGGGCACGCTGATCGTCGATACGCCGAACACCTACCTCTATTACGTGCTGGGTGGAGGCCGTGCGATGCGCTACGGCGTCCGCGTCGGCCGCGATGGTTTCACCTGGACCGGCGTGCAGAAGATCAGCCGCAAGGCCGAGTGGCCGGATTGGCATCCGCCGACCGAGATGATCGAGCGCCAGCCCTATCTGCCGCGCTTCATGGCCGGTGGCCCCGGCAACCCGCTCGGCGCGCGCGCGATGTATCTGGGTTCGACCGTGTACCGCATCCACGGCACCAACCAGCCCTCGACGATCGGCAAGTTCGTCTCGTCGGGTTGCATCGGCATGCTGAACGAGGACGTCTCGGACCTGTTCGAACGCGTCAAGGTCGGCACCCGCGTCGTCGTGATGCCCGGTGGTCCGCCCCCGGGAACCGCGACCGCTTCGGCCGCACCCGCCCAGGGATTGGCACCGGCAAATGCTCAGGGCGCACCGGCCCAGGCCCAACTTGCCCCGGTTCCCGGCATGCAGCCGACCGTGGTGCCCCCGCTGCCCGCACCGGTGACGGTGCGTTAAGGCTGAGGCTTACACCCGACCGCTATTGAAAAAGGCCCGCAGAGCGGGCCTTTTTTGTTCGTCATTGCGAGCGCAGCGAAGCAATCCATTCTTTCTTTGCGCGGCGAGAAAAGATTAGCTTTCGAGGGCCCGCGCAACAGCGTCCGGGTCTTTGGCGATGACAGTGAGTAGCACCTGGGCTGCCTTGTCGGGGCGGTGCGCGCCTTGCTCCCAATCTCGCACAGTTCCGAGCGGGAGGTGGAAACGCGCCGAAAACTGTTCCTGCGTCAAGTTCAGCTTCTTGCGCAGCGCGCGCACAGTCGGCACACGACGAGCACGGGCAAGCTGCGCCTCTGTTGCCGGCAGAGCATCTGGGTCCGAAACGGCGGCACGATGACGCGCCTCTTCGCTCATGGCGTCGAAGGCGCGCCAATCGCTCTTTGGCGGCTTCTTCGGATTGAGCTTAAAGCTCGTGATACTTCCTCTTTTCATGCGGCTCCGCTCCTCTGGCAGATATGATGCGAACGATGTCGCCTCTCATCGTATAAGTGACGAATAGCATTCGGCCATCGACCAAGCCGATCGCGTTGGAACGCAACTCACCAGTGGCGTCGAGATCGTCGAACTCGATCACGTACGGGTCCAAGAACACTTTCGCGGCCGTTCGAAAGTCGACACCGTGCTTCTTCCGGTTGGCCAGTTCCTTGGCGCTGTCCCATTCGAAGTCCATGCGAGCCCCGGGCCTCGACTATACTGATATTCAGTACCTAGTTCAAGATACCTTTCGTCATCAACTGCGCCGCGCTTTCTCCGCCTGCCACATTCCCACGCTTGAAATCACATTTCATCCGACTATTTGCCGCCCGGATCGACCTCGCTGGGCGGCAAGCAGAAGGAACCTCAGCATGCGAATTTTCGTTGCGGGCGCCACCGGCGCCGTTGGCCGCGAGCTTGTTCCTGCATTGGTTGCGGCCGGTCATTCCGTCACCGGCATGACGCGGACGGCGGCGAAAGCGGAGGCCGTCAAGCGGCTGGGGGCCGAACCGGTCGTGGCTGATGGCCTCGACGCACCGGCCGTTCATGCTGCCGTGACTTCTGCGAAGCCCGATGTCGTCATCGACGAGATGACGGATCTTGCCGCAGTGACGGATCTGCGCCGTTTCGATCGCGCCTTCACCGCCACCAATCAGCTGCGCACACGCGGCACCGATTTTCTGCTGGTTGCCGCGCGCGATGCCGGCGCGAGGCGTTTCATCGCGCAGAGTTTTTGCGGCTGGACCTATGGCAGCAGTGGCGGACCGGTCAAAACCGAAGCCGACGCGCTCGATCCCGATCCGCCGCAGGAACTGCGCCGGACGCTGGAGGCGATCCAGCATCTGGAGCGCAGCGTGACGGCGTCGACCGCTCCCGAAGGCATCGTGCTGCGTTATGGATCGTTCTACGGGCCGGATACCGGCCTGCTGTCGTCGGCCATGATCGACCAGGTGCGCCATCGCCGCGTGCCGCTGATCGGCGACGGCGGCGGCTGGTGGTCGTTCGTGCATGTCGAAGACGCGGCCACCGCGACCGTTGCCGCCGTCACGCATGGCAGACCCGGCAGCATCTACAACATCGTCGACGATGAGCCGGCGCAGGTCAGGGATTGGCTGCCCGTGCTGGCCAGCATTCTCGGCGCCAAGCCGCCGTTTCACGTGCCGGCATGGCTCGGCCGGCTCTTGGCGGGCGAGCATGTGGTCTCGATGATGACCGAGGTGCGCGGAGGTTCGAACGCCAAGGCCAGGCAGGAACTGGGCTGGCAGCCGGCCTATTCATCCTGGCGGGAAGGATTTGCGATGGTCGCCAGGCAAGCGGCCGAGAGGACGGCGGCGTGAGATTTGGGAAATCTCATTCATTACGGTGCACCAAACTGGCGCTGGCCGATTAAGTGCACCGGCACCGTCATGTGTTAATTCTGATCTCTGACCCGAGACAACACGTGCGACATGGACTCGCGTATTGTGATTCCACGCGTCTACTTCTTCATGTCGTCTTCGATGGGTTTGTCGTTCGGGCACCAGGGTGTAGCCGTCCGGCTTGGCGCGTGCCACGGCCTGCGATGCCACCGAGCAAACAACACGCGTTTGCCGCTCTAGCTCACACCTCTCTATCGCTTCTCTATCGCTTCAAACCAAAGCGCTCGACGATCTCTTTTTGCTCACGGTAAGTAGCGAGCGCATGCGCGGCGTATTCTTCGCTGCTGCGATACCATGGCTCTTGTCCCAACTCATCCAGCGCCGCACGAAATTCGGGCTCCGCCATCGCCTTCTTGAATGCGTCATGCACCTGCTGCACCAGCGCCGGGGTCATCCCTTTCGGCCCCGCCAACCCGTAAGGGAGATTGGATACAACGCCGTAACCCAATTCCTTCAGCGTCGGCACGTCTGGCCAGCGCTTGGTGCGATGCTCACCCCAGGTTACCAACATGCGTATCTTGCCCGACTGTATATGTTGTCCCCATCCGGTCGAGCTGGCGAATGCATCCGCGCGCCCATTGCCCAGTGCCGCGATTCCATCGTCGGCGACGACGTGATTCCAGCGCACGCCCGTCTGCTGCGCCAACGCTTCCATCGTCACGTGTTGCGGGCTCCCCACGCCCGGCGTGGTGTAGCTCGCTTTGCCCGGATTGGCGCGCGCGTAGTCCACGAAGTCCTCCCACGTTTGCCATGGCGCATCGCCGCGCACCGCGACGCCGTACGTAAACGCGGTGACACCGATGATCCACGTGAAGTCCTTGGTCGGATCGAACTCTGTCTTGCGCAAGTGCGGCACACGGAATACGCCCGATGCCATTTGCGAGAGCGTGTAGCCGTCGGGCTCCGCCTGCATGAGTTGCTGCGCCCCCAAGGTACCATCCGCGCCAGGCAGGTTCTTCACTTCCACTGGCCGCCCAAGGTGCTTGCTTGCCGCAGCCGCCAACGCCCGCATCGCAGTATCGCTCGCAAGACCTGGCGAAAAGGGACAGATCAGGTTGACAGGACGCGGGGAAGGTTCTGCGCTCCATGCAGCTTGTGCATTGAACCCGGCTGCGAACAGCAAGACCACACCTGCCAAAACGCTCTTGTGCAACTGCATTTGTTTCCATTTCTCGATGTAAATTGTTGGACGAGGCGTCCCGTTACTTATTGAAAAAGGCTGGACCGCTATTGAAAAAGGCCCGTAGCGCGGGCCTCTTTTTCGTCATTGCCTGCAACAAACGCGAAGCGTTTGTGCAAGGGAGCGAAGCAACGAAGATTCCATACTTGCTTTGCTGGACCATGGATTGCTTCGCGGAGCCTGTCATCGGGCGCGCTTCGCGCGACCCGGTGGCTCGCAATGACGGTTACGCGTCGTTCAGCGTCCTACACCAAGGAACGCCGCTTCCGGGTGGTCCGCGGTCAGCAGAATGGCGGGATGCTGAAGATGTGCCCGTGATTTGCCCGACGTGTCAACGTTCAAAATATCCATGCCGGCGGCGGCCCGTTACTTTGCATGGGGTTGTTTTCGATATTTTTGTTTGGGAGCGAGATCGGCGCGCTCAGACGAGCTTTCTTCAGGCGAGCTTCCGCAACGCCTCACCCTTGAACCAGGCGTCGATGCCCTCGACCATCTGGCGATAGTGGTTGCGAAAGCTGTCCTCGGTGACGTAGCCGAGATGCGGCGTCAGCACGAGGTTGTCGAGTTTGCGGAACGGATGGTCGACCGGCAGCGGCTCGACCGCGAACACGTCGACGCCGGCGCCGGCGATCTTCCTCTCGCGCAGCGCTTCCAATAGCGCGCCTTCATCGACGATCGGCCCGCGCGCGGTGTTGACGAGATAGGCGGTCGGCTTCATGCGGGCGAGGTCCTCGCGCCCAACCAGTCCGCGCGAGCGCGGGCCCAGCACCACATGGACGGTGATGATGTCTGATGTCGCAAACAGTTCCTCCCTGGTGGCATAGCCGACGCCGGCCTCCGCGCATTTTTCGGGCGTCAGGTTCGGGCTCCAGGCGATCACGTTCATGCCGAAGGCCTGCGCCAGCTTAGAGACCTTGGTGCCGAGCTTGCCGAGGCCGATCACGCCCAGCGTCCGGCCCTCGATCTCCATGCCGACGAATTTCTGCAAGGGCTCGCCCGCATGCATGCGCGCGTTTTCGCGGCCGATATTGCGGGTCAGTTCCAGGATCAGGCCCATGGTCAGCGGGGCGGTGGGATCGCGGCCCCATTGGGTGCCGCACAGCACCACGCCATGGTCCTTGGCCGCTTCCATGTCGATCGCGGCGTTGCGCATGCCCGAAGTGATCATCAGCTTCAGGTTAGGGAGGCTCGCAAACATCGTGCGCGGAAACGGTGTGCGCTCGCGCATCGCGCAGATGATCTCGAAATCCTTGAGCGCAGTCGCGGCGGCTTCCGCGGTCGCAAACGGCTGGTTGAAGACGGTGACATCGACCCGGTCGGCAATCCCAGACCAGTCCGCGACCTTCAGGGCCACATTGAGATAGTCGTCGAGGATTGCACAGCGCAGCCGCGTCATTGGGAGTCCGTTCATGGCGAGGGTGACGGCGGAATTGGCCGTCAGGGGAGGAGGCCATGGTCGCGCGCAATCGGGATGCGCGCAAGCGGACTAAAAAGCGGGGCTACCTCGAAATTCCGGGAAGCTTAGTTCGAACGGGAGAGGTGCTTGGCGCGCCAGGCGGGGCCGGGGCCACGCATATAGTGCAGTTCCGGGCGGTAGGGATTGAAGGCCCTGGCCACGAACTGGCGCCAGAAGGCACGGAATTCGGCGAACGGCTTGGCCAACCCGTGGCTGTGCGCCGGGGTGGAGAGGGATGCCGACCTGATCGTAGCCATAACGTGGTCTCTGTTTTCCATTCGCGGGCTCTGCCGCGGAGACGCCTTTTTTCGGCGCCGGGAACGACTTTTGGCCTGATTTATTAAAAGACGGTTTCAATTGTCGTGATCTAGGGCACACAAGGGGTGTGCCCTCGCACACATGGTGACTACCCCGTATTCATCCGTGGTGAACGAATAGAAAACGTGTTCCTGCGGTTGCCCTTTGGGGGCCGCGCCGCTACATCAGCGGCAGCAAATTTCCATAAATCCTCTGGTTTCAAGGGATCGCGATGGCTCGCCAGTTCGTCTACTTCATGCAGGGTTTGACTAAGAGCTACCCAACCCGGAAGGTGCTCGATAACGTCCATTTGTCGTTCTACCCGGACGCCAAGATCGGCGTGCTCGGCGTCAACGGTTCCGGCAAATCGACCTTGCTGCGGATCATGGCCGGCCTCGACAAGGAATATAACGGCGAGGCCTGGGTCGCCGAGGGCGCCCGGGTCGGCTACCTCGAGCAGGAGCCGCATCTCGACGAGACCAAGACCGTCCGCGAGAACGTCATGCTGGGCGTCGCCAAGCAGAAGGCGATCCTCGATCGCTACAACGAACTGGCGATGAACTACTCGGAAGAGACCGCCGACGAGATGACCAAGCTGCAGGACGAGATCGAGGCCGCCGGCCTCTGGGATCTCGACAGCAAGGTCGACCAGGCGATGGACGCGCTGCGCTGCCCGCCCGACGATGCCGACGTCACCAAGCTGTCAGGCGGTGAGCGCCGCCGCGTCGCACTGTGCAAGCTGCTGCTCGACCAGCCGGAGCTGCTGCTGCTGGACGAACCGACCAACCATCTCGACGCCGAGTCGGTGTCGTGGCTGGAAGGCCATTTGCGCAACTATCCCGGCGCGATCCTGATCGTGACCCATGACCGCTACTTCCTCGACAACGTCACGAGCTGGATCCTCGAACTCGATCGCGGCAAGGGCATCCCCTACGAGGGCAATTATTCGTCCTGGCTGGTGCAAAAGCAGAAGCGCCTCTTGCAGGAAGGCCGCGAGGACGCCGCGCACCAGAAGACGCTTGAGCGCGAGCAGGAATGGATCGCGTCCTCGCCCAAGGCGCGCCAGGCCAAGTCCAAGGCGCGCTACCAGCGTTACGAGGACCTGCTGAAGCAGGCCAGCGACAAGCAGACCCAGACCGCGCAGATCACGATTCCGGTGGCCGAACGTCTCGGCCAGAACGTCGTCGACTTCGAAGGCCTCAGCAAAGGCTTTGGCGACCGCATGCTGATCGACGATCTCACCTTCAAGCTGCCGCCGGGCGGCATCGTCGGCGTGATCGGCGCCAACGGCGCCGGCAAGACCACGCTGTTCCGGATGATCACCAAGCAGGAAACCCCGGACAAGGGCACCATCACCGTCGGCGAAAGCGTGCATCTCGGTTACGTCGACCAGTCGCGCGACGATCTCGACGGCAAGAAGAACGTGTGGGAGGAAATCTCCGGCGGCAACGAGTTGATCCTCCTGGGCAAGCGCGAGGTCAATTCGCGGGGCTATTGCTCGTCGTTCAACTTCAAGGGCGCCGACCAGCAGAAGAAGGTAGGCTCCCTGTCGGGCGGTGAACGCAACCGCGTGCATCTGGCCAAGATGCTCAAGTCAGGCGCCAACCTGCTGCTGCTCGACGAACCGACCAACGATCTCGACGTCGACACGCTGCGCGCGCTGGAGGAGGCGCTGGAGAATTTCGCCGGCTGTGCCGTCATCATCAGCCATGACCGCTGGTTCCTCGACCGCATCGCCACCCACATCCTGGCGTTCGAAGGCGAAAGCCATGTCGAATGGTTCGAAGGCAATTTCCAGGATTACGAAAAGGACAAGATGCGCCGGCTCGGCCAGGACTCCATCATCCCGCATCGCGTGAAGTACAAGAAGCTGACGAGGTGACAAGCGGTGATCGCCGGCTAGTTCAGCCGGCGTCTGATATCGCCGAATTTGTCGAGAAAGATTTCGGCGCGCGGCAGCGCGTCGAAAAGGAATTGGTGAGGCTCGCGTAGCCAAAGCCCCTCGATTTGCCGCGAGCGCGCTTCCGAAACCAGGACGTCGGTCGGCAGGTCCACCAATGTTGCGTCCCAGCCCGGGAAAAACCGCTGGCCGCGTTTGAAGCAAAGCGCGAGCAGGCGCCGGTCCGTTGTAAGGCCGTGATAGTCGAAGGCGTTGATTCCATCCGTCACATAGATGTGGTTGCCGGTGAATCCGGGCGCCGGCTTGATCCACCGCGCGCGGAAACCCAGATCCGGATAGCGTTCCATGAACGCAAACGCCAGGACGTGACAGGCGCCATTGGCGAAGAAGTGTCGATCAGGCCGGTGCCAGCGCCGGGTTGGGTCCGCCTTGACGTTGATCTTCGGGAAGAACATCGCGCGGATAACCCAGTGACGTTTCAATCAGGGTGGGCTGGACGACTCGAAGCACGTCCGGCTGCCGAGCATCAGGGAATAGTCGCTCGCGTGCAATATTCGATGGCAAAGGAATTCTGTTATGGATGTCCCTTGCCATTCACGCCCGCCTGCGCCAAATGGCCGCTAAATCCCTGCCGTCTGGAATGTGCCATATCCGGCTATTAAAGTGGCCGCGATTGCCCAATTGAGTCCCGCACAGAAAGATCCCCTGACCATGTCCATGACGCCGGAAACGCCCTTGCCGCCCGAATCCCAGCGGAAGGCATTGCGTCCGATCCCGTTTCTGATCTTCAGCTCCCGCTGGCTGCAGCTGCCGCTTTATATCGGCCTGATCGTCGCGCAGGGCGTCTATGTGGTGCTGTTCCTGAAGGAATTGTGGCATCTGTTCGCGCACTCCTTCGATTTCAGCGAGCAGCAGATCATGCTGGCGGTCCTCGGCCTGATCGACGTGGTGATGATTTCGAACCTCCTGGTGATGGTCATCGTCGGCGGCTACGAGACGTTCGTCTCACGCCTCAATCTGGAGGGACATCCCGACCAGCCGGAATGGCTCAGCCACGTCAACGCCAGCGTGCTCAAGATCAAGCTTGCGATGGCCATCATCGGCATCTCGTCGATCCATCTGTTGCGCACCTTCATCGAGGCCGGTGCATTGGCCTCGGGCAAGAGCGTCTACACCGAAACCGGTGTGATGTGGCAGACCATCATCCACACGGTTTTCATTCTGTCGGCGATCGGCATTGCCTATGTCGACAAGCTGTCGAATGATGCCACCGAAAATGCCAAACACGCCGTCTCGCATTGATAGTCGGCGCGTCGATCGACAGGATTTCGGTTGTGCAACTGAGGGTGATCACCGCAGTTCTGATATTGGCAGCGATGACGCTGGGCGCGGTGCGCCCTGCGTTCGCCGCCGATGCCGGCTTCACGCAGTTCATCGCCTCGCTGTGGCCGGAGGCGCAGGCCGCCGGCGTGTCGCGCGCGACGTTTGACGCCGAGACCCGCGGTCTCGAGCCCGATTACAAATTGCCCGACCTGATCCTGCCGGGACGCCCCGCCACCGGCGCGCCGTCGCAGGCCGAGTTCGTGCAGGTGCCGGCGGATTATGTGAAGGAAGCCTCGATCGCGCGGCTGGCGGCGGAGGGGCAGAAGCTGATGCAAAAGCATCGCGCCGCGCTCAGCCAGATCGAAGGCCGGTTCGGCGTCCCCGCCACGGTCGTGCTCGCGATCTGGGGTCGCGAAACCGATTACGGGCGTTACCGGTTGCCGTACGACACCGTGCGCGTGGTGGCGACGCAGGCCTATGTCGGCCGGCGCAAGGATCAATACCGCACCGAATTCATTCTCGCGCTGAAGATCCTCGGCGAGGGCGCGGTGTCGCGCAAGGATTTTCGCTCGTCCTGGGCCGGTGCCACCGGCTACACGCAATTCCTGCCGTCCGAATATTACAAGCACGGCGTCGATCTCGACGGCGACGGCCGCGTCGACATCTGGCATTCGGTGCCGGACGCGCTGGCCGCCGCCGCGCAGCAACTCGTCAACAAGGGCTGGCAACCCGGCGTGCGCTGGGCCTATGAGGTGATAGCGCCCGCCAATGTCGATTGCACCATGGGCGTACCCGAGGTGACCAAGCCGATCGCCGAATGGCTGCGCGCGGGCTTTGTGCCGGTGCGCGGCACGAGGTTGAGTGCGGCGGAGCAGGCGCAGCCGGCCTCGCTGTTGCAGGTGGAGGGCATCTACGGCCCGGCGTTCCTGACCACGAAGAATTACTTCGTGATCAAGGAATATAATTTCTCCGATTTGTACGTGCTGTTCGTCGGCCATCTCAGCGACCGCATGTCGACCCCGTTGCCGCTCGCGACGCCGTGGTCGGCGTCGACGCAATTGCGCAGCGCCGATGTCGAAGCCATGCAGCGTCATCTGACGCGGATCGGCCTCTACAAGGACAAGCTCGACGGCAAGGCCGGCATGCAGACCCGCGCCGCGCTCGGGGCGTATCAGAAGTCCGCAGGCCTCAAGGTCGATTGCTGGCCGAGCGAAGCGGTGCTGCGTTCGATGAGTACGTCGCGCTGAGCAGGCGATCGGTGCAAGAAAAAACCCGGCCGAGGATCCCGGCCGGGCTTGAACGCAGAGGCGCGTAGCGCCGCGCTAGCTAGATCAGTTGCAGACCTCGACGCGGCGATAGCGCCAGTCATAGCCGTCCCAGAAGCGCTCGCGAACGAGGCGGCAGACCGGGGGTGCGTCTTCCACATAGACCGGTCCGCCATAAGCCGGGCGGCTGGAGGCGATTGCGCCACCGATGATCGCGCCGCCGATCAGGCCGCCGACCACGCCGGCTGCCACGCCACGCTGGGCGCTTGCGGGTGTCGCGGCGAGCGAACCGGCAACCGTTGCGACCGCAACGAAGGCAGCAAATGTCTTGTTCATGTTGGGGACTCTCCTGGAGATGGGCGCCTGATCAGCCGACGCCGGGTTTGAGGTGACGCACACGCCATACTCGAATTGGCCGTTTCGAAAAAAGCGCACAACGGTCAACCGAAAGTAAACGTCGGCGATTGATGGCCCAAAAAAGCGGTTTTTTCTGGCCATGGAACGCCAAAGTCCCGGAAAACCATCGGTTTTCCGGGACTTTGGGTTCGATTTAATGAAGGTGAACGGGATTCAGAGCGTTTTCGAGCGAAAGCCTGCCCCGGACTTGATCCGGGGCGGGTACCGGTTCGCATGAAGAAAACGTGTCAAGATACGAGCCTTAATCGCAAACCCGCACGCTGCGGACTCGCCAGCCGTAGCCGTCCCAGAAGCGCTGCTTCTGCCAGATGCAGTCCGGGCCGTAGCCGGGTTCCGCGACATAGGCCGGGCCGCCATAATAGCCCGGGGCCGGCGCATAGTAGCCCGGTCCGCCGTAATAGCCGTTCTGGGAGGCGATCGCGCCGCCGACAATGGCGCCGCCGATCAACCCGGCCGCGACACCGGCCGCAACACCACGCTGTGCATGGGCGGGAGCGGGAACCGCTACTGCGGAGGCAGTCAAGGCGGTGACGGCAACCAGCGCCATCAATGTCTTCTTCATGGGCCTCACCTTTCCGATGGAGCAAAGGACAGCGGGAAATCAGTCTGTCGCGGCGAAAGTTCCATATTTTGCTGAAATGATCAATGAACGGGTCTGCCTCATTTGGCGACGAAGGGAGGTTGGCGGTTGGTAATATCGCGGCACAAGGGCCGCTTCCGAGCCGCCCTTTGAGAGGATTCCGGGATGAGCGGAACGATGGCATTTCTGGTCGGGGTCGCCAGCATATCGGCGATTTGCTATTGGCTGATGACGCGGACGGAGAACATCAGCGCGCGGCGCAACAGTTCGTCGAGCGACCGCTACAGCAATGATTACAGTTATGGTTCCAGTAGCGGCAACAGCAGCAGCGGAAGCGGCTGGAGTATCGCCAATTGGTTCAGCAGCGACAATTCCAGCTCGAACTGCTCGTCCGATAATTCCAGTTCGTCGAGCGACTCCTGCAGCAGCGGAGGCGACAGCGGTGGTGGTGGCGACGGCGGCGGTGGCGGCGATTAACGTTACAGCGAGCCCCGCAAAAACCCGCGCTTCGCGCCTATAAAACAAGGGTTTTTAGACTCGTTCCAAACTGCTTCAGGCTCAGTTTGGAATTGCTTGAAAGTGCGGTTTTTCCTTTTGCATCGAGGCCGGCGTTTCAATATCGAAGAGGGCAAGCATCACCGAAGGGCCTGCCGTTTTCATGATTGTCTGTTCCTGTAACGTCCTCAGCGACCATGATGTCCGCAGTGCTGTCCACGCAGCTTCGGACCTGCCGCGCAATGCAAAGCAGGTTTATGGATGTCTCGGCTGCAGCGCCGAATGCGGTCGCTGTGCGCGCACCATCAAGGCTATCATCGACGAAGCGTTGGGCCCCTGCGCCAAGGCCTGCTGCTCGGGCTGCCCGCACAGCCATGCCGTGACCGAAGAAGCGGCCCACGAATTCGCGCTCGCCGCCTCCTGAAAACCTCTGAATCTGCCGGATTGTCGGGTTCCCACCGCTTTTTTGCGGGAGAGGTTGCTCTTGTCTGCAAACTGATTTAGAAACGTTCTAAATACAGTTTCGGGCCGATTTGGCCCCAAAAACCCCGGAGTGCACTATGCAGGGCGACCCAAAAGTCATCGATTATCTCAACAAGGGCCTGCGCAGCGAGCTCACCGCGATCAGCCAGTACTGGCTGCATTACCGGCTCCTGAACAATTGGGGCCTCCTGAACATGGCCAAGGTCTGGCGCAAGGAATCCATCGAGGAGATGGAGCATGCCGACAAGTTCACCGACCGGATCCTGTTCCTCGACGGCTTTCCCAACCTGCAGGTGCTCGATCCGCTGCGCATCGGCCAGGACGTCAAGGAAATCATCGATTGCGATCTGGCCTCCGAGATCGCCGCGCGCGAGCTTTACCAGGAAGCGGCCACGTACTGCCACAGCGTCAAGGACTACGTCACGCGCGACCTGTTCGAGCAGCTGATGAAGGACGAGGAGCATCATATCGATTTCCTCGAGACCCAGCTCGACCTGATCAAGCGTATCGGCCTTGAGCTCTATACCCAGAAGCATGTCGGCGGCCTCGAAGCCGAGCACTGAGCGGGTCTTACGACACCAACAGCTGTCATCGCCCGCGAAAGCGGGCGATCCAGTATTCCAGAGTATTGGTGATGAGCCGAAAGGCCGCGGCGTACTGGATACCCCGCATGCGCGGGGTATGACGGTAACCTTGGAATTGCTGCGCGGAGATATTCCCCTACAGCTGCGTCTTGTACCGCTCGTAAATCACATCCTGGTTTTCGCGTTCGCCAAGGCCGGTCTGGTCGTGAATGACTTCGCCAATGCTCGGCATGACCGCGCGTTCGACTCGCGTATCGGCGGCCCACAGCTTCGAACGCATCAGCGCCTTGCCGCAGTGGAAATAGGCTTCGTGCACGTCGATGTGCAGCACCGCGCGCGGCAGCTTGCCGAACTCGACCATCGAGGCCATCAGGTCCGGCTCCACCGACACCTTGCCCTTGCCGCCGACGCGCAGCGTCTCGTCGATCCCGGGCACGAAGAAGATCAGCTGCACGAAGCCCGAGCCTTCGACGATGTTGCGAAAGCTGTCGATCCGGTTGTTGCCGGAGCGGTCCGGCATCAGTAGCGCCTTCGGTCCGGCGACATGGATGAAGCCGGGATTGCCGCCGCGCGGCGAGGCGTCGACGCTGCCGTCCGAGCCGGAGGTGGCGAGCACGCAGAACGGCGACATGCCGATGAATTTCTTCGCATGGACATCGATCTCGGGCCGCGCCTTCGCGATCACGCGGGGCGAGGGGGCGGGATAGATCGTGGCGAGGTCGCTGGCGGCAAAATCGGTCAAGGTCGGCTCCGTTCAATTTGCGCCAGATTATCATCGCGGAGTTTACGCGTCACCCCCATGCTGGGGAGTTCTAGCTTCGTCATTGCGAGCGCAGCGAAGCAATCCGTCTCTGCGGTCAAACCGCGTCCGCCGGCACGAAACAGCTGATGATGATGCTGCCGCGATGATGCACGTACCACACCACGGCTTCCCCGATAGGATTGCCTTGATCGCGAATGACGGCACGCTCGGGCACCGCCATCCACTGGCCTTCGATCGGCACCCAGTATACGCCGCCGCGGACGTCATAGGAGGTGCGATGGCCGTCGGAAATATCGCAGCAGGGCACGCCGTTCGGCGCGATCACGCTCTTGAACCAGGCGCGGATGTCGGGCGGGACGTGCTCGTACTGCCCGTTGTCGACGGCGAGCGCGGCGCTTGCGAGTGCGCACAGACACGCGAGTAGAACGAGCTGCGCGAGCCTTCGCATCCAATCCTCCGCCGTGTTGTCCTGATCGAATCGTATTGCTGACAATTCAAGCGGAGCAGCGCCGCGGATGCACGCTCAAATAATGAGCGATGCCGTGGCCGCAAAATTGATGCGCTGCGAAATCAGGCTCACATCGTCCGCTGCGGCGCGGTCTGCAGCAATTCCTGCAACTGCTTCTTGTAGAAGGCCGCGTTGCCGGTCGTGAGATGGCCGCGCGTCTCGCTCGAAGCCGGGATCAGGAACAGGCGGCCGTTCTTCACGCGTTTCATCGCCGCATCGGTGACGCCGGTTTCCGGCGGATTGCGCTCGTCGTCGGCAGCGTTGATCGCGAGCAGCGTCGCCTCGATCTTGTCGAGCCCGGCGGACGGATTGTAATCGCGTGAGGCTTCCCACTGATAGATGAAATTGTTGGCGTCGGCGGTGATGGGCAACGCCAGCCTGTCGTCCACCATCTTGTCGGCCCTTGCGCCCGTCGGCGCCAGCATCTGATAGGCGAGGGTGCCGCCGCCGGTGGCGATGCCATAGGCGTTGACGGCGTATTTCATCATGCGGGGCTGGGTGGTGTAGTTGCCGTTGTTATAGTCGGGGTCGTTGCGGATGGTTTCCAGCATCATCCGCCGCAGCATCCAGTTGCGCGCCGCCATCTCGGTCGGCTGCGAGGCCATCGGCACCAGCGCGTCCATGAATTGCGGATATTTTCCGCCCCAGATCCAGGTGTGCATGCCACCCATCGAATTGCCGATCACCAGCCGCAAATGCTTCACGCCGAGGCCTTCGCTGACCAGTCGATAATGCGCATCGACCATGTCCTCGTAATTGTATTTCGGAAATGCGGTCTTCATGCCGTCGGAAGGCTTTGACGATTTGCCATGGCCGAGGCCGTCCGGAATGATGATGTAGGATTTTGCGGCATCGAGCGGTTGGCCGGGACCGAACAACTGGCCGGCGAAATCCGCCGTGAGCATCCGCGTCGCATCGCCGCCCGAGCCATGCAGCACCAGCACCGGCTGGCCGGTGGGCTCGCCGATCGTGGTGTAATGCAGCCGTAGCTCCATGGTCTCGCCAGTGTGGAATTTGAAATCCTTGGCGATCCAGTCGCCGTGTTTCGGCGTCGGGTAATCTGCGGCGGATGCGGCGAAGGAGGTCAAGGCAAAGGCAGCCGTCAATGCGAGTTGCGAAAAATTCATGATGGTCTCTCCCCTGACGCGGCGCTCTTTGCGGGCCGCTTGCGGCGGAGCCTATCACAAATGCGGCTCACGGTGGCGACGTTGCGCTGGCCCTCATTGGTGCAACAGGCGCAGGCGTTGGTCGCAGCTTGTATCCCTCGCTTTCACCGGATTGTGAGCGTTCGCGTGCGGCTAGGGCGCGTCCTCGACATCGGTCTCCGGCCGGTCGTTGCCGGCGGCGGTCTCGGTCTGCCATTTGCCGTCCGGGGTTTCGTATTCGATCACCTCGGTACGGCCGGGCACCCGCTGCTCGGCCGCCGCGCGCCGCGCCGCGGCGAGTGCGGCGGCATGGGTTGGATGGGGTTCGGAAAATACGCCATTGGCGGTGTAGGCCCAGCCGCCGTCATGCTCGACGATCTTGTAGGTCACGTGGCTCATCGGGAACTCGCTGTTGCCATGGCCGAGAGGGGTGAACGCGCCGCCCAATCCGTGGCAGGATAGTCGAAACTGTCGGAATTTGCATCGGCCGTTCGTCCTTGGATGGCCCGTCGGCGTGTGCCTAAGGAGACAATCATGTGCCGCAACATCAAGACCCTGTTCAATTTCGAGCCGCCGGCGACGCATGCGGAAATCCATGCCTCGGCGCTGCAATTCGTGCGCAAGCTCTCCGGGTTCAATTCGCCGTCGCAGGCCAATGCGGAAGCCTTCAACCGCGCGGTCTCCGAAGTCTCCGACAGTGCCCGTCGGCTGCTGGCCTCGCTGCAGACCAATGCCCCGACGCGCGACCGCGAGGTCGAGGCCGAAAAGGCGCGGGAGCGTTCGCGGGCCAGATTCGGTACGTGATCCAGCTCACAGTCGGGTGAGGCCGCTTCCCCCTACGTTGGCTCCATTGCAAGCCATCGGAGGGTGTCATGAAGCCGACGATTCCCCTGAAATTGAGCGCCTTTGCTTTCGCCGTGCTGTGGTCCGGCTGGATGCCGTGGTTGAGCGATGAGCCTCGCACGCTCGCCATTACCGCGGCCTGCGCTCTGGTTGCCGGCTGGCTCTGGTATCGCATCATGCGCTGGTGTTTCCGGCAGATGCGCCTGCTGCCGGCGGCGGCCCGCTAGACTAGGCGTCCCACTTCACTGGCAGATTGAGCAGGCCGCGAAACGCCCAGCCGCCGATCCGCACCGGCCCGCTTTCCTTGCCGCGCGATGGATTGCTTCGCTTCGCTCGCAATGACGGCAATCGACCATCAGACCGTCCGGTAACCGCCATCCACCATCACGATCGAGCCGGAGACATAGGCGGACATATCGGACGCCAGGAAGATCGCGGGCCCGACGATGTCTTCGGCGGTGCCGGCGCGCCCGAGCGGGGTGTGCTCGACGAACACTTTGGCCAGCGCCGGATTGCTGGCGCGGACCTTTTCGTTCAGCGGGGTTTCGATGAAGCCGGGGCCGATCGCGTTGACGCGCACGCCGTCCTTGCCGAGTTCGGCCGCGAGCGCCTTGGTGAAGCCGAGCACGCCGTGCTTGGAGGCTGTGTAGGCCGGCGAGCTCGGCGTCTTCAGATGCACGAACGACTGGATCGAGCCGATATTGACGATGCGCCCCTTGGCCGCGCGCAAGGGTTCGAGGAACGCGTGCGTCACGTTGAAGACCCCGGTGAGGTTGATCGCGATGATGTCTTCCCAGTCGTTGATCACGGCCTCCGCCGCGCCCAGCATGCCGTTGCGGCGGGCGATGCCGGCATTGTTGACCAGGATCGATACCTGCCCGACTTTTTCGGCGACGCGCTTGGCCATCGCGACGCAGTCGTCGCGCCTGGTGACGTCGAGCAGGAAGCTTTCCGCCTTGCCGCCGGCGTCGCGGATTTCCCGGGCCACATCGGCCGCCGCCGTCTCGTTCATGTCGAGCAGCACCACGCGTGCGCCTTCGCGGGCATAGCCGTTCGCAATCGCGCGCCCGATGCCGGAGCCTGCGCCGGTGACGACAGCGATGTGATTCTGGAGCAGGGGCATGGGTGTTTCCTCGACGGTTCTGTTTTTTGTAGGCGGCATATTAGGGTGCGGATGCCGCGCCGTCAGCCCCCGGAGGCGGTGATCGTTTGCGGGGCAGGATTGTGCCCGGCGCGACCGATCGCGAAAAGGGCCAGCGGGGCATTCCCCACTGGCCTCTAGGATTTACTCGTAGGGTAGGTGGCCTGAAGCGCGGTGGAACCCTGCCATCGTGCGGGCCGCGAATAGGCTTTGTCTGTGCCGCCCATCGGTTACAATCGGCCAAACGCGACTCAGGTTCACCGTCGCGGCGCCCGCTCTCCACCCCCTAAGGAAACACTCCATGAAGATGTCATCCGCCATTCCTGTCGCGCTCGCAGCACTGACGGCTCTTGCCGGCGCCACGCTGACCTCCGTCGCCCATGCCGATGAAGGCTCGGTCGCGCTGACGATCTACAAGGCGGGCTGGATCATCGGCGGCTCCGGCGGCAGCGGCACGCTGAACTTCCGCGGCCGGCGCTACGGGCTCTCCACCGGCGGGCTGGATTACGGCCTGGTGTTCGGCGGCTCGAAGACGGTGCTGCGCGGCCGCGTCAGCAACATCAACCGCCCGTCCGATGTCGCTGGCGTCTATGGCGCGGCCGGCGCGGGGCTCGCCGTCGGCCGCGGCGCGCGCGCGATCGTGCTGACCAACCAGAAGGGCGCGGTGCTGGAGCTCGCGGGACAGCAGACCGGGCTGATGGCGAATGCGGATTTGAGCGGATTGGCGATTACGCTGAAGTAGCTTTCCAATCGTCATTGCGAGCGGAGCGAAGCAATCCATCCCGCAACTGGGGGAAGGATGGATTGCTTCGTCGCTATCGCTCCCTTGCGCAAACGCTTTGCGTTTGTCGCAGGCAATGACGTGGTGAGAGTAACCGCCTCACTTCGCCAGCGACGCCACGCCCTCGATCTCGATCAGCATCGCGGGATTCGGCAGCGCCTGCACCACGCAGGTGGTGCGGGCCGGATAAGGCGCCGGCCCAAACGCCGACGCATACAGCACGTTCATCGTGGCGACGTCGGATGCCCGCGTCAGCAGCACGTTGACCTTGACCAGATCGTGGAACGTCGCACCGGCTTCATCGAGCACGCGCTTGATGTTGGTGACGACATTGGCGAACTGCGCCTCGAACGTGTCGGGAAGCGCGCCTTTCGCGTCGAAGCCGGGAATGCCGGAGATGAACAGCAGATCGCCGACGCGGGCGGCAAAGGACAGCGGCGGGGATTTGATGCCGGGCGGAGGAGGGAAGTGCTGGATGGGCATGGGATTCTCCTGGATTCGTCTACGGTCGTGGCGCGCTGTACCTTGCCGAACCCATGCAACGGTTACAATCGCCAAAGCACTCGATCCGTTCAATGTCGTCCCGGCCTAGTGCGCGCTGCGCACGGGGCCGGGACCCATACTCCGTGACGTCGTTGCTGCCAAAGGTATCTAACGCCAGCGTTCTCACCGATAGGCTGCGGCGTATGGGTCCCGGCCCCGTGCGCAGCGCGCACTAGGCCGGGACGACAGATGAAAGTGCTGCTGCGTTTACTCACCGATGTAGGTGGGACGAGGTACCCATATTCACATTTCAAACAGCAAGAGCACGTGACCCCGCATCCTCGCGGCGCGATGCGCCCGAGCTTTGCGTCGCCGCCCTCAAATCAAGAGGGCGCAGGGAAAGCCGGGTGCGCGCTGCACCCGCGGTCTCGTGTGCAATGTGGATAGAGAGTGCGCACACGAGCATACAGGTTCAGCGGAGGCATCCGGCTTTCCCTGCGCGATGGTTTACGGCTTATTCCGCGCTCTCCCCGGTGAGCCA
>Ga0307517_10001445_pt1 | contig 39932 bp, 35 predicted proteins | sample 23_EM_MG_FD_194515 | JGI IMG/M metagenome (GOLD analysis project Ga0307517, IMG submission 194515) | Populus trichocarpa ectomycorrhiza microbial communities from riparian zone in the Pacific Northwest, United States - 23_EM | ecosystem: Host-associated > Plants > Roots > Unclassified | place...
TATGTTTTCGACAAGTTGAAAACTTAATATTAATGAATCAAAACTGACCTTCAAATACCACTATACTGTCTAATTAAAAAAAAAATACAACAGGTTCATCTGACCTAATAAAAGAAATGGAGGGTGGATCCACTATCACATCTCCCAAATCTCAATTGTCCGCAAACCAGATTATTCATCCACGCTGCACTGTAAGTCAAATATTTCTTAAATATAAAAAATATTTAGATGTTATTAATATTTTTTTATATAAAAAAAATTTAAACTGTGTTGAAGTTGATTTGATATAATTCGGTTGACTTTATGAGTTTAAAAACAACTTGGACTACTTATAAAAACACAATTTGACAAAAACCAATTTCAAGGTCAATTTAAAAAGAACAAGAAAAAATTGAGTTAACCGGGTAAAACCACTAAAACCGCGACCTGGGTCATGAGACGGAGACAACTCAATAAAAAGAAAAATCAATGTTCAAGGATCCGTGACTCGAGTCATGAGATCGAGATAAACTCTTAGAAAAAATATAAAAAAACAACTCGATTTAATCTTGGTTAAAATGCCAAAACTTGCGAATTTGATCATGATACCAAGATATCCCTATAGAAAACAAATCAAAATAGATTAAGAAACTTAATTCCCAACCAACCCATTGCTGAATGATGAAATTGAAAAAATTTCAATTAAAAAAATCACAAAAAACAACTCGAGTTAACCCGTTAAATATTATTTGTGAGTTATGAGGAAATAATAACCTAATAGAAAGCAAACAAAACAAATCATAAAACCTAATTCTTAATCAACTCAATATTAAAGGATGAAATTGAGAAAAAAAAATTAATTAAAAAAATCAAGTCAACTGGGTTAACCCGCAATACGTGTCATGATAACGTGATAACCTAATAAAAAACAAATTTAATATAAAAAAATAAAATTAATAAAAATATTATCCCGAGTACAGAAAGAACACCTTCTTTATTATTATTTATTATTATTATTGTTAATATCCAATGAGACAATAACTCCATAGGGCGTTACCTCATAGCGAATGGGCATGACAGGCAGTCTTCTTCAGAATCCTTAACATATGCCGGGGCCAAGCCTTTTGCCTGGTAGTGCCTACCCAAGCACAGCAAAGCCCTAGATGATCATTTTTATTACCTCTCTACAAAAAAGATAGCATTTTCAATTCAAATTTGGTGGGATATCATCAGATGAGCAGTTAAAAGGCCTCCAAGAAAAGATGTGCGATTTGCTATGTGCTGTGGTCAAGTTCTTGTAAACCATACCTACTGAAGCAAGCTGGCATCTCCATGAAACCCACCAACCTTACCCCAAACGGATAGCATTACTCCATTATTATATCTGCTCGGCAAATCACGAGCTCGCTAGGGCATGCTTGCAGCATTAATTAGTTCTCAACAGTAGCCATAGATATTTTGTTTGTGGTAGGCTTCTTGCCACGTGAACAATCATGTTGTGTAGCAGTATATTATCTGTCTTACAGTTCTGCTCCAAATGTGAGAGGCTAGTGCCGAAAGGTCAGTGAACTACTTTCAACGGAACAGCAAATCATTATGAAACCAAGGCTGCTGCCGCTGCATATGGTACCACGGAAAATCAGATCCGGAAATAATTCAATAACCTGTTCATTCGGGGGCGTGGGGCACAGGAAGATTTATATCAAAGTTTAAGACAAGGTCCAAGATTATCCAGCTTGTAAGTCAAGAGTGTTAGCTGGCTGTGCATTACCTTATTAGTGTTATGTTCGTTGATATCATCGCAAAATTATTTCATAGATCTCAAATCCAAGGCATGCAGCGCATCTAGATCTATTAGGTTTTCTCAATGAGATTTTCTGGTTACAATCCTGGGGGGGAGCCATTCTGACTGGCAAGAGTGATTATCTCACCTTCCATGGATGTGGCCATCGAGTCCGGTTGTGGTCCAACTGCTAACACCCTAATTCGATTCATAAACAGACACAAGTGGAACCAGGCCCGGATTGACAAAACACAAAATCTTGGTGTTTGCATTAGCGCAGCAGTTTCTACAACAGGAGCATGTTCTAATGAAGCCCAGTGATAGGCCGACAGCCACTAAACCCTGCTCATTGTGGTTTTCCTTGTTTTCACTTTGCTCCTTTTGCCTTCTAGGAGACAGAGGGAAGATTTAATACTGGTTCCTTTCCATAATTCCATCAAAGATTTGTGCAGCAATCATTCCGTATTTCGATATTAATAAAAGAAACTACAAAAATGTACAGGCAATCGTCAAGTGCCTAAGCAAGAAGTATATAATAAAGGAGATAATTGAAGGCTAATACATTGCATGCCATATGCATACATAGATTAACATACAAGCTGGATTAGTTAAACTCATAGGAAATCTCATTATATTGAATCATCAGAATCATCTGAATCACTTCTCTCAGGCTCCTCTGCGTTAGCTGTTGTTTCTGGCACATCAGGCTTTGCTTCAGGAGCAGGCTCAGGTTTCTTATTTGCTTTGTGAGCATTCTGATCACCTTCTTCCTCTTGCTCATTAGCTTCAGCATGTAAAACTTCAGTTAAGGATTTACTTGAATAGTAACTTAAACGTTTTGACATTCAATCAAAGAATGCAGTCATACACTTTAACAAGCGTGACTCCACTGAAATGAGTCTCCCTTAAATTCTCTTTTGGGAATGTTGCCTTCCCTTGCTCACAAAATGAACACAACCAAAATTTAATTTCAGAGCATAATCCACTACTGATTAATGCAGGTATGACTGAGCTAAGGTTGGTTAGCAACAATTATTAGTGCAAACGGTGGTGCTTTTGGTGTTGCAGTCCCGCAGGATTATAATGCAAATTGGACAATAGAAAATTGCCCGTCTACCAAAAGCATCCCTAAAGTTTTGCATGCTTAATAAGAGGAGCTTACCCTAACTTTTCATTTTTGCAATAAATATATACAATTCACAAAGAACACACATGCTGACCCTTACTGGAATCTATAACCCTTGAGCTAATCTAGAATAGCAGAACCTACGGCTTGGTAGAGAGTGGACAACTTTTAGTTCTCTTTTAGCTGAATAAAAAAACACAAAACTGAATTCATGCATAATACTATAGGATATCAGCATTTTCGACTGTGCCCCCTGCCATGATGTTTAGAAGATCTTTCTCAACACGCTGTACAAGCTCAGGCTGCAGAGGTAATATAGACATAATCAGTAAAGACAATAGGGTGAAAAGGAAAAAAGAACAGCACTGTAACAGCACAAGTTAGATCTCAAACCACAAAATATTTCTTGCAATCTTAGTTTCAACAACATAGTTTTGAGAGTAGGAGATCACACATACATTGAGGTCTGGCTCCCTGCGAAATCTTCGCTTTCGAGCATCCCTCATAGGAGGAGTGAGCCCATGTCTGTACTCCACCACATCTGGAGCAGTGTCACCAGCTTCTCTAACCATGAGCATCTGCCAAATTAAAACAGATAATATTGCAGCAAGTATAAATGATTTACCCATCTCGTATCAGCAATATAATCCGAAAGCTTTAACAAGTGTTATTACCTGACCAATGTCTGAAGTTTTTACTAGTGCACAATCATCATATGTTTTGTAGGACTCTACAGCACAAGGAAGATCCAAGAGAGATGCAGGGAAATGTTCATCACCAATGACAAATGTGCCACTCCTTCCATCCTCTGCAAAACAGGATATTCCATGTTTATGAGCAAGCAAAGACTCTAGGCCAAAAGAATGATTTTCATACTACATAATTCTCAATCAATTTTCTCTTCAGTAACAAAAGAATAGAATTAGAAGAAATAAAGGAAGAAGATAAATAAGGGAGAGAGAAATGAGTGTTTTAGAGCTGTGGAGAATGAACACCACGCTGCTATGACACTGGTGGCTGTATCATCTTCTCATCATTGCTACCATTCAAACCCAACACATACTGGAAGTGACAATTGTAACCAACATAAGAAAGGATAAAAAACTCATATATAAAAATGTATTGACGAAAAATTAAAGGTATTTGGTGGAAAATAGAAACTGGCAACAGATTGATACATGTCCTTCTCTTCATACCGCATGAATGCTTGAATGCACACTAGGTGGATGAGAAAGGGTCTAGAAATAACATTTGAAGAACAGATAGTTTCCAAATATAAAAGGAGGCAGTTTGCTGTATAGTTATTATCATGATAGAATTTTTATGCCACCCAACTCAAAATTAAGAAAACCACAACAGGATCTATCCCAAATGGGAAATTTTCAACATGAGCCCATTAGAAGCAATAAAAACATAAAGCATGACTATGTTCACAGAGCCTTGCTTCCAGGTAGATAAGTAAACTGAAGTATTAAACCGCATAATCAAAATTGAAAGGGTAGAGAACGAAGGCTGAATTTAGGGACCATAAGCATGAAGTAAACATGAAATGTATGCTTTCACTGCTTTGATACACTAAAACTCAAACGCCTACAGTGAAATTCAAAGGCAAAACCAATTTCCATTTTTTTCTTTCTATATATGATTACAAGGAGAATGCAGGAAGAGAAAAAATCCCCATGGTCAATGAAGGAACAATACACTGTGGATTGATTGAATCAATGGTAACACCTAAAGCACTATACATGTAACAACCACCAAAAACAAACAAACAACAACAGAATATATAAACTATAATAAACAAAATCCTCTCATAAAATACAAAGAAAGTATGCTCTCACCTGAAAAAGACAAATCCAAAGATTGCTCCTCAGAAGAAGAAGCAGTTTCACTCAAAAGGCGATCCAATTTCTCCGCAATAGAAGGTGGAACTCTTAGTATAAACTGTTCCTCCATTCCTACTTCACAAAAATGCAATATCATATCAATCTCTTCATACTTTAATAATCTATCCCAAATCAACACAAGTAAACTCTCCTCAAAAACCTCCAGAAAGTAATTATCATTTTTTTTTCTAAAGATACAGCAATTTAAACTAGATATCCTTGGATAAAAAAGAGTTTAACTTCAATGGCAGAGAGAACAAAACAAAAGGATTAGAGTGTGCAAGAAATGGAATTCGAAAATTCAAAGAAGCTCTAAAACACAAAATTCTCTCTGAATTCAACATGGATAATAATGGAATATTAATTATTGATCAAAATATAGAATTTAATGAAAACACTACCTAAAAATGCAAGCTAAAACCTCAAGAAGACAAGAACAACCATGTACACATGCATTTTAATCTATAAATAAATAACAGAACAGAAATCAATCAAAACAAGAATTAAAACCCAGTTAATATCTTCAGAAATAATCAAAATCCAATTTACAATATACCCAAAATTGTTCAAAATAAACATGGATAGATTAAAAGAAATTAAAAAAGAATCATCCTTTGCTCATTAAAATATTATAAAAAAAAGAAGCAAAGTGCTGTTAACCTGTATAGAGAGCTCCTTAAGGAGATGGGAATGATCAGCTTCTCCTTCTCCTGCTTGAAAAGAAGCAAACGTCTCTGTTTCCGCAGAGATCGTGCGCGCGCGCGTATATATAATATATATATGAGACAGGCAGAGACTCTCCTCTGTTTTGCTTAAGCTCGTATCCTTAAAGTTTTTGCTTTCTGGTTGTGTAAACTAAAAATACACCCTCCATTTGTTGGGTATATTTCAATTTGATCCCTACACTATAGATTGCACCAACTTTACCCTAGATACATTCTAACAAAAGCTAAAATAATATAGTGTTTTTGTTGCGAGCCAAAACACACCGTAGCAAGAACTTCATTTTAAACTAAAAGTCAGTAACGAAACGCCATCGTTTCAATATCTTCAATTATACGCGCCGTTTAATTAAATAGGAATTTAATTGTCAGCATCAGCCTTATGTTTCAATTCTGTTATTGTTACTGTTACAAGAAGTCGCGTGTACTCTTGTAACAGATTCTAGAATACACACTCCTATAATTATGGCACTGCATGTAACCAGAGGTGTGTGGAAAAATATACAATGCAATTAGTGTGTTTCTGTTCTTCTCTTTCTCTCTATCTCTCTTTCCCCTCAGTCTTCTCCACTCCTCTATTCCTCTCCACAGTCTTATGTTACGTGTAAAGGTTCCTGTAACCTTAGCTCATCCGTTTGAATTCCTGCTGATTGGTTCTCTCAAAATTTACCTTGCAACAAGTGGTATCAGAGCCTCTGATCTTCAGACTTCAATCATGCCACTAGAGACGAGGTCTCAAGATCTTAAGAAATTGGAAGACTCCCTGGAAGTTGCTAACAAGGAGCAATCAGCACGACATGCACAAGTTTTAACACAACTGGAAACTTATGGACAACAACTACACACTATCAAGGCGACTCAAGATAACAAGATTGCAGAACTCAAAGACCTCATCAGTGGAATAGCTTACCAACAGTCCACTCTCCTACAGAGGCTGCAGACGAGTACCCTGGAGCGTAGTCCCATGAAGGATCACCAAGACTTTCCCCAGGGTGGTTCTACTTCGAACATGGGCTATTTTGGTGAAGAAGGGCCACACTCTTACAGGGTACATAAACCTCGAAGGGATTTTCCCTGTTTTGACGGGGAAGATGTTCACAAATGGTTGTATAAATGCAATCAATATTTTGACATGGAAGAAATCAAAGAAACAGAGAAGGTAAGGTTGGCTTCTTTTTATCTCGATGGGATGGCTCTATACTGGCATCAAAACTTCACAAGGAGCATCAGAGGTAGAGTGGCTACCTGGGAGGAGTATACTGAGGTTGTGTGTGGACAGTTTGGTGGCCACCAAGATCCACTTGAAGAACTAATGGAACTGAGACAGACCGGCAGTTTGGAAACATATATTCAAGATTTTGATGTGCTGTGGAACAAGGCTGATATCAGCGAGAGATAGGCTATGATATTCTTTATCGGAGGACTAGAAATAGAAATCAAAAACCCTGTAAAAATGTTTGATCCTAAAGCCCTCAGACAAGCCTACAATCTGGCAAGACTGCAAGATAATACCCTATCTTATAGACGATCACAACCACAATCACACCAAACATTTCCCAAATACACTCCCCAATGCATACCGCCCTCGGTCCCCTTCAAACAAAACACTCTCATACCATATTCAAGACAACTAGTGGCCCCAAATATTACCACCTTCAGACAACCACAACAAGGCATCTTACCCACTCCTACACACAAACTAATCAGAACTATTCGGCCCCGAGACCTAGAGGAAAGGAGGGCCAAGGGACTATGTTTCTGGTGCAACGAGCGATTTGTGCCAGGTCACCGTTGCAAAAATAAGTGTTTGTACTCTCTATGTATACTCGAAGATGATGAGGATGTTGTGGACATAGAAGGCGAAGCAGATGTTGGTGAGCAGGACTTACTTACACCCCATATTTCTCTCAACGCCCTGGAGGGTACGATGAGTTGCCACACCTTAAGAGTAGCAAGGAAGGTTGACAAGCACCCTTTATACATCCTTATCGATTTTGGCAGCACACACAACTTCCTCAATAGTGCGTTTGCTAATAAACTACAATGTCTAGCTCACCCTATCCGAACCCTGGTGGTCGAAACATCAAATGGGGGAACTATGCATTGCTCAACGATGTGCAGAAACTTCAGCTGACGAATGCAAGGAGTACATTTTGTGGCAGACGTATTCATTGTTGATTTAATCAACTGTGACATGGTTCTAGGCATATAATGGCTAGCCACGCTGGGTAATGTTATGTCTAACTACAAGGATTTGTGGATGTCCTTTAAGTGGCAAGGTCAAGATGTAGTCCTCAAAGGCACAGACTGCACCAAGGTACAAACCATTGAACTAGCACAACTTAACAGCCTGATGGTTAACTCAACTCAACTGTCAGGTATGAGTCTCTATTGTTTCACGACTAGTGAAGTTACACACAAGGATGCAGGGCTTATGTCCCAATCACCCATAAGCAACCAGAAGGAAAGAGTGGCTCTGGAAGAATTAATTATTCATTACAAGGAAATATTCAAGAAACCTGAAGGGTTGCCTCCCATCAGGGCCCATGACCATGCTATCCCTATGAAAGAAGGTGCACAAGCAATCAACCTTAGACTATACAGATATTCTGGAGTACAGAAGGACATATTGGAAAAGATGGTGGAGGAAATGCTTGAGTCTGGGATCATTCAACAAAGCAGCAGCCCATTTGCATCTCCTGTTGTCTTGGTTAAGAAAAAGGATGGATCCTGGCGACTCTGTGTTAACTTCAGAGCTCTCAATCATCTCACCATCAAAGACAAGTTTCTTATACCGCTAGTAGATGAGTTGTTAGAAGAGTTGGTGGGTGCCACAATATTTTTAAAAGTGGATTTACGATCTGGTTATCACCAGATTAGAATGACACCCCATGATGTGTTCAAAACAACATTCCGCACCCACAACGGCCATTATGAATTCTTGGTGATGCCATTTGGGCTAACCAACGCACCGGCTACCTTCCAGAGTTTGATGAATGAAGTATTCCGCAGGCATCTAAGAAAGTTTGTGTCAGTATTTTTTGATGATATTTTGATATATAGTCAGACAATGATTGAGCACCTGGAACACCTGCACACTGTGTTTGAATTGCTGAAGGGGCACCAGCTGGTAGCTAAGCGCAGCAAATGTGCATTTTGTATTCCTCAGGTGGAGTACCTAGGGCATGTTATTTCCAAGGAGGGGGTAGCTACTGATCCTAAGAAAATTCAAGCCATCACCAGCTGGCCAGAACCCCGAAATGTTAGGCAGCTGCGGGGATTTTTGGGCCTTACGGGTTATTACAGAAAATTTGTCAAAAACTATGGGGCCATTAGCAAGCCACTCACTCAGCTATTAAAGAAGGATGCATTTGCCTGGAAGGAAGACGCCATTAGTGCCTTCAACAACTTAAAACAGGCCATGACTCAACCGCCGGTTCTTTCCCTGCCTAACCTTAACAAAACTTTTGTGGTGGAGACAGACGCCTCAGGATCGGGTATAGGGGTTGTCCTCATGCAGGAGGGGCATCCTATCTCTTTCATCAGCAAATCATTGGGACCACAACAGCAAGCATTATCCACTTACGAAAGAGAAATGCTAGCCATTTTACATGCCGTCACCAAGTGGAGACACTACCTATGGGGCAGACACTTCACAATCAGAACAAATCATGTGAGCCTCAAGTATCTGCTGGCACAAAAGGTTTCTTTCCCATCCCAACATATTTGGTTAGCCAAACTTTTAGGCTTTGATTATGACATCGAATATAGGAAGGGAAAAGAAAATATTACTGCTGATGCTCTCTCTAGATGTACCAACAAGGAGCTGTTCGCCCTTACGTTGTCCACCATTTCAACCAAATTGTTAGATGAGGTGAAGATGTCCTGGGCTACAGACACTGCTTTGCTAAAGATCATCAGCAACCTAACCACAGATCTTAGCTTGCATCCGCAGTATACATGGTTAAATAACCATCTATACCGAAAGGGGAAGCTGGTGGTTGGCAATAATTCTACCTTACAGGGCAAACTGATTTCCATCTACCACGACTCTGCTATAGGGGGACACTCTAGGTGTCACTATTACTGCCAAACGAGTAGGGTCATTGTTCTATTGGAGGAAACAGCAAAAGCATGTGAGAGCATATGTGCGAGAATGTCATATTTGTCAGAAAAATAAAAGTGAGAACGTCAAGACACCCGGCCTGCTTCAACCTCTCCCAATACCCCAAGCACCCTTCGTGGACATCAGTATGGACTTTGTTGAAGGCTTACCCAACTCCAAGGGAAGGAACGTCGTCTTGGTTGTAGTGGATAGGTTCAGTAAGTATGCACATTTCATCGCATTATCCCACCCCTACACAGCTGCATCTGTGGCAGATGCTTTCATGCATAACATCTACAAACTACACAACTTACCTGCTTCAATAGTAAGTGATAGAGATCCGGTGTTTCTAAGCAGATTCTGGAAGGATTTATTCACCCACCAAGGCGTTCAACTATTGCACTCAACAGCCTACCATCCACAAACAGACGGACAGACAGAAGTGGTGAACAGGTGTCTAGAACAATATTTGCGGTGCATGACAAGCGAGACACCCGATCAATGGTATCAATGGCTACCCTTAGCTGAATAGTGGTATAATACCAGCTATCACTCGTCCATCAAGTCTACACCCTTTGAAGTTCTATATGGTTAGAATCCTTCAGTCCACATCCCTTACCTATCTAAGGATTCTAACATAGAAACTGTTGACAGACAACTAACAAAAAAAGAAGACAGACTGAAGACTATCAAGGACAATCTCAAAGTGGCTCAACATCGCATGACCCAACTAGCAAACAAGAAGCGCAGTGAGCGCATCTTCAAGATTGGTGACTGGGTATACTTGAAATTGCAGCCTTACAGGCAACAAACGGTGAGCAGCAGGGGTTCACAAAAGTTGTCCGCCAAGTACTATGGTCCATACCAAGTAATTGAGCGCATAGGGGCAGTCGCTTACAAACTGAGCCTTCCCAGTTCAAGCGCCATACACCCAGTGTTTCATGTCTCGCAATTAAACAACATGCAGGAAATAAGATAGTGTACAACAGCTTACCTGCCTAAAAGTTAGACCCAGAGTTGCAACCTCACGCCATTCTTGACAGGAGGATGGTCAAACATAAAAATCAGGTAGCAACACAGGTTCTAGTTCACTGGAAGACCCTATCACCATACAAAGCTATCTGGGAGTTTGCAGATGACCTTCTCATGAGGTATCCGCAGTTATTCCTTGAGGACAAGGAAATTTTTAAAGGGGAAGGTATTGTTGCGAGCCAAAACACACCGTAGCGGGAACTTCAGTTTAAACTAAAAGTCAGTAACGAAACGCCATCGTTTCAATATCTTCAATTATATGCACCGTTTAATTAAACAGGAATTTAATTGTCAGCATCAACCTTGTGTTTCAATTTTGTTATTGTTACTGTTACAAGAAGTCGCGTGTGACTCTTGTAACATATTCTAGAATACACACTCCTATAATTATGGCACTGCATGTAACCAGAGGTGTGTGGAAAAATATACAATGCAATTAGTGTGTTTCTGTTCTTCTCTCTCTATCTCTCTTTCCCCTCAATCTTCTCCACTCCTCTATTCCTCTCCACAGTCTTATGTTACGTGTAAAGGTTCCTGTAACCTTAGCTCATCCATTTGAAATCCTGCTGATTGGTTCTCTCAAAATTTACCTTGCAATAGTTTTACTATGCACACACCTGTACATTCTATCGTGGATTTTTACAATAAAATTACTATTTTATCTTTAACAATTTAAGTCTTATAGAATCTTTTCAAGAGTAATATAGTATTTTCATATGGCACATTTGTTATTACAAGATTGAATGGGTAAATGAGTCTTTTAATCTTTAATTTGCATAATGTAATATCTAAAAAATAGTTAGAAGTTGAATTTTCTTAACAATGAAGACAAGGGTGTTTTCAGTTTTTACTTTATTTTGGCACGATGTAGTTATTGAAGTCCCCTTAAAATCAAATAATCTAAAGCTAAGATAGAGGGTTTTTTTGGTCTTTTATTATGTCTTATGTGGGTCATTGGCAATTTGATATTTTCATAAATTAAATTAAAAAAAGGAAGATGTTACAGGCTCATGCATCCAATGCATCAACATGTGGGAGACGCCAGTAACTTTTAGGCAACGTATGTGGCGCCACACGATGACCCAACACCACATTTCAGGGAGCTGTTCAAAGTGTCTTGCCACCCTTTTCACGAGAGTCCGGCATGTGTAACTGCCATATGCACGGTGGAGCTCCAACAATGTTTTTTCGTTTCCCCCTCTTTTCCCTCTCTTCAACCTTGAAAAATGTGTAGCCCTTGCAAAAAATCAGAAAAAATGTGTTATTTGTTAAGTTTATTATATTTAGTCCTTATTCTTTTAATTGTATCAAATTTCATTTATTTCATTTTCAATGTTATCCTTTGACTTTTGATTTTTAAATCAAACTTGTCCTCTTATTTTATGATATTTCATGTTTGACCCTTAGTGTTTAGATTTTTAATTTAGATTCTTGGCTCTTTTATCAAATTTTAATTTTTTTTCAATTTCGTCTTTGGATCTATGATCATATTCTTATTTTTTTTCATATTGGTCCTCAATCTCCAGAATTATATTTTTTATTTGGATTATTTTGTAAATTTGATTTTTCTTTTCAATTTTGTTTTTCAATTCAATATTTGATGATATTTAAGGTTTGACCCTCGATGTTTTGATTTCTAATTTTGATTCTTAGTCCTTTTATCATTTTTTTTTAATTTAGTCATCATTCTCTTGATTTTTATTTTATTTTGGATTCATTTATTTATTTGATTTTTTTTCAATTTTGCTCTTCAATTCAAAATTTTAGTTTATCTTCTCAAATCTTTTTTTTTCAAATGAGGTTCTTATTCTCTTAATTGCTATTTTTTATCCTTGATTTTTTTTATTTTATCATTTGACATTTGATTTATTGGGATTTGGCCTGTTTGGTTTTTCCCATTATTTTCAAGCCCTACCCAGGAGTCAATCTGGGACAGCTATTGGGTCATGAGTTGACCCGAGAGAACCCAAATCAATCAATTTTTTTTTGTTTTATAAAAAAGTTAAATTGATACCATTTGAAAAAAAGGAAAATAATCAATGGGTTTTGACTTTGTTTTTGCCCTAGGTTAACTGAAACATAGGTCAACCCGAGTAAACCGAAACATGGGTTAACCTAGGTTTTTGACCATCTTACACTAGATCAATTCTTCCCCAATTTGTTTTGAAAATTGGCTTGGTCTAAGTCATGGGTCACGGGTCAACTCGTCAGGTCGAGCCAAGTTTTGAAATAGTAGCTTTCCAGATGCGATGCTTCCAGTTTAGTCACTAACTAGGGTCATAAGTTTAAAAGGTTGACATGAATTAATGTTGTATTTTTTCCCGATTACATCCTTTAAAGTCGTTCGTTTTAATAAACGAACTTCATTATTTTTTTCAGTTTTCTTTTCAATTAGGTTATTCATATCTCATGATCTAGGTGACTCATGTTTTTTTAGATTGTTTTTTTGTATCCTTTTTTATTTTGTCCTTAAAAATTTGATTCTTCTTAAAATTAAACTTTGTTTTTTTGCATATTTTTTCTTCTATTGGATTAGATCCTACTCTCGGGTTTTGATGACTTCACCCGATTTTGCTGGTGCTTTGTCTTTTAAGATTTTTTCTATTAATTTTTTTCTCGATTTCATCCTTCTACCTTTTAATTCTTAGTGATTGATAATTATAGTTTTTTTTTAATTTTCTTTTTATAATGTTGAGTCATGAATGTTTTTTTGTTATTTAAAATACATAGATAGTGCTTGAGCATCATTTTTTTAAGCTGTAAAAAAACCGACCAAGCCTGTGACAAATCACGGGCCAACTATCTGGTGAAACACTATAGCAAGCCCTCTGCAGTACCGGTCGGATGCTAATCTCCCTGTTGAATTACACATGAAACTAATTTTAATTCATGATCTGGGTGTGTGTTAAGAAGAACAGAAGTTTTTGATAGATAGTTATATTTATTTTATGAGTTTGAAATAATGAAATATATTGAAGTTAAGAAAAAAAAGTGACCGAGAACTAAAAACGGCCCATGGAATGGTTTTACTCGTGATTATTAGATCTATCCAAAACCGACTCAGAAAATGACTTGAATCACTCAGCTCGGAGGTTATCAGTTCAATCTATTCTTCTTTTTTATTTCCTTAACTAAAAACCTAGCTTAGATTAGCTGAAAGTTTTCCTGCGAAGCGATACAGAGTTAACCTTGTTTCAATTATAACCTTCACACCTGTGAGATTCACGTTGTTTTCTCCGATCGAGGAATGTAAGGAACTCCTTCAGATTGATTTTCTTCCTTCCTTCTGTGCAGGCTGATGATGCCGAGCTGCCTGTTAAAACCCGAAACTATCTTTAGATTATGTTTATTAGCAATTTTCCAGCCAGTGGAAATTAAGGCTATGTACGTAGTAAGGTTAATTATAAACAGCCAAAGTTGCAATGAACAGAAGAGAAAAAATATCAAACACCTTTGATGAACTGATCTTCCAATATCCTTCATAGATCACATGAGGAGCTCCCCTGCATCCACCTTCCCTTCCGTCGTCTGTCTGTAATACTGAATATTAATGTTTATCTTGAAGCGTTTCTAATTAAGCAAATTAAGGGCTAATTAAGCAAATTAAGGGCATCTTTCAAGACTCACTTCCTTGCCTTCTCCTATATATATCCAGCCTACATTTCTAATTAATTAAACCCACCATGTGCATCTTCACCTTCAAATCCATAAATCCAACTTTTATTTCATACCATTTAACCGATGTTAATCGCCAGAATAACTTTATGAGGCTGGCCGGGTCGTTAAATATGTTTTCTTTATTATTTAATTTTTTAAATATAAACATTTTAATGTAGACGATACATTCTTAAAATATCTCTTTACCATAGAATAAGTTCTTAAAATTTAGTTTTTTTTTTTTTTTAACTCTCTATAATATCTTTAATAATTTTGTTTGGTATTTTTTCCCATACCCAAATACCACCATCGTGATCAATTTACAAACAAATCTTAGCCATTAGATCAGTAGACCTCAAATAGGACCCACAAGTCCAAAGGCATAGAATATATTAACTCAACCCTAGTTAACCTTTACCCTTGTTGTGTGGCAATATATCTACAACCTCTCTACGCAATCTTACTCTTTTCTTCTCGCATCCGTTATCGCTACCACATCGCCGTCAGCTCACAAATTCTCTCCTCCATAAAACCCTTATTCTCAATTTCACAGGTCTCTCTCTCTCCTTCTTTCCTTACTCCCCCTTTTCTGTCATAGATTCTTGCTGTCGTTTCGATCTCTGTTTAGCTGCAGCTTATTTTACCCTCTTAGAGCTCGAATATTAGTGTTAATTAATTAATTCTGATTTCATGAATTACATGGAACTTGATAGGGTTTAATGCTCTATTTAGGTTAATGGGTTTTTGTTAAAAAAGAAAATAATTAATGGCTTCATATCTGTAAATGCTAGGGTTTGCTGGAAAACATGAAGAATATAATGGGTTTGATGTGTTATTAGCAAGGAGAAGATGGATTAGGGTTGTTTCTTACATTACATGCCTAGGTTAATGGTATCGTTAATGGGTTTCTTTTATATTTTAAGGTTGTGAGTTGTTGTTGTACTATATGATGTGTAAACGCCATTGTTAACCATAGTGTTAATCTTTGATGTATGAAAGTAGAAAAAGATAACAACAATGAGCAACTGGAAGTCATCTATAAAAGCTGTGGAAGTAGGGATTTCAATGAAGAATAGCCCTCGTTTGATAGTGGAGTTAAATTGACTAGGATAATCAAGACAAGGTATTGAAAGGAAGCGATCATGGGTTTGTTTAACATGAGTGTAATCTTTGACATTTAGTCTCTTTGAATTGATGTATGACATGCTAAGATCAATTTAGGCCTTGAACTCTTCACGTGCTGTTTTAGTGGAAAGTTGTTTGCTTAAGTTATATAAAATTTATTTATCATATGAAGCTGGTTGTTGAATTTATTGCGCATGATTTAATAGTTTCTTAATCTGGTTGGGTTTTTTCTTCGTTATGATACTATTTCCTTGACTGCTAAGTTTAAATTGCACAGAGAGAGCAAACAATTTTGTGTAAATGAGGGGAAGGAGTTATAGTCCATCGCCTCCAAGGGGCTATGGTAGAAGGGGACGGAGTCCTAGTCCTCGGGGACGTTATGGTGGTCGTAGCAGGGATCTTCCTACTAGCCTCCTAGTTCGCAACCTTCGTCATGATTGCAGGTTCGCTATCCCATAACTTCTGCTCTTTAACATTTTTTTTTTAGATTTTCTTTCTTTGTTTTTTTTTGCAAATAGTGGCTGGTATAAAAATTTCTGCTTCAACATCTGGTTTTCTTGCCTTTATACTTGTCCAACTGAGACTGGCTAGGCACATAGAAGGTTAGAGTGCTAAGTTTGCGTAATAATCATTGCTGATTTTAGGTGCTTATTAGGACATAATGAACAATGCATCTATGTGGCCTCAGTGCTTTGTGCCAGTGGGCCATAACATTAGTTGCCACCTAAGGATAGTCTTATATGTGCACAAGAGACAGGAGTAGTGATGACAGTTATTTTGTCTACTCGCGGAGAGAAACTTCACACAAGTTAACGATTCAACTGGTGACTTTCATGTTGCCGAGAGTGGGAACCTATCCACAACTAAACTTGCCATTATGCAGTATGCACCACTTCCTATTAATAGCTGAGTATTTTGGGACCATAAACTTTATGCGTGTTTCTATCATAAATACATGCCAGTTACTTTTATGCTTTTTGCAGGCCAGAAGACCTTCGCAGACCCTTTGAACAATTTGGTGCTCTCAAGGACATTTACTTGCCTAGAGATTATTATACTGGGTGAGCAATTACTTTAGCTGTTCATGTATGAAGTTGTTTGCTGATATTTCATTTTTTCTTACTATTTCGTTAAAAAAATTCCATTGGGGTTTTGCTTTTTCTAATCATGGTGTCTTTATGTTCCTTGGAGTTAATGGAGTCAATAGTCTTGTTTGGTTTCTTTTTCAAAATTAATTCCCCTTGTGAAACAGATGGGACAAATAATGTTAAGTTCTTACCACAGCTTTCTGTTTTTCTTTCTTCCTTTTTCCTCTCCCTTAGAAGTAACTCAGCTTGTCCTATTTTTTGTATTGTCTGATTTCCTTCCTGCACTGCATCAGAAACTTATTAGCTTGAACTATCAATTTTTTGAAACTTTTTGATGTTATCATTGTCATAATTTTTGTGAAATTCACACAATGTTCAGCAATCTGTTTGGTTTTCTCCAAGCAGGCCCTATAACCCCCCCTTCCTCCAAATTTCTTTTAGGTCATCTCTTAATGATATACTCCTGTAATCATAAGCTGGGTTCCTTGATTGAAGTTCTTGAGATTTAACAGTGAAATTAAAGTTTTGAAGACATCAATCAAGTAATTAGAGTTCTTTTGAAGATGATGTTAATGATAGTGAAGATTTGAAGGAAGTTGGGTTTGAATACATTGTGAAGAGATTCCAAGTCTTGAAGAGTTTCAAGTCATCTTTAAACTGACACTTGCAAGGTCAGCAGTGTGCTTGCTTTTTCATATCATGACCTTCATATAATGGGGATTATGTTGGTACATTTCATTGGCAAAAGGCTTATGGTTCCCGTGCTCAGCCCCTGTTTTTGTAGCAGATGGTGACACTCATCTTCAACTTGTTTCTTTATCATCTTCTTTTGACAGGGAACCCCGTGGTTTTGGCTTTGTCCAATTTGCAGATCCTCATGATGCTGCTGAGGCAAAACATCATATGGATGGTCGAGTTCTTCTTGGCCGGGAGTTGACTGTTGTATTTGCTGAGGAGAATAGGAAGAAGCCAATGGATATGAGAACAAGGGAGCGTACAAGGTAGACACCATCTTTTATTTGTTGGCTTGCCTGATGGGATTGATTTTGATTGGCATGGATATTTTTCCTTAAACAACTATTTCTCTACTCAGTTGCGGTATAAGATGATTGCTGAAATGGCAGTGTTTTATTTGTCCATCTCTTTCTTCCTACTTTGTTTTTCATTTCGAGTGGAGTTGAGAGCATGGAGGCATTGCTAACATGTATCTGGAATGATATGTTTCAGGGCTCATTGATTTGAATTTTTCTATTGGAAAACAAACTTCAACAAATTCAAAATGATAAGATTAGCTATTTTGTTAGATTGTTCTGGTTTCTGAATTTGTGGATTATAAGGTGGAGTTGTTTCACATGCCAATCATGCCATGACATGATATAAGGATGTTCATGAGACCTGTATTTTTTTAATCTATAAATTGTGTGATCAGGACTTGTTTTAAAGCTCTCTTGGTCCCAATTCAGGGTTGTATTTTATGATTTGAGTATATGCAATAATCTTCCATAGTTTTCTTTTTTGATAATCCTCCAAATGATTTCATTTTCCTACAGGGGTCGATTTCGTGATAGAAGAAGATCACCTCCTCGTTATTCTCGGTCACCACGCCATTCTCGTTCTCCACCTCCACGCCATGCAAGATCCCCGTCCCGTAGTCGAGAGTATTATTCCCCTCCTCCAAAAAGAAGGCATCACTCAAGGTATGTAATTATTTCTTTCCAGTTGCTATTGAATTATTCATGTTTTATTTTTATTTTTTTTCGGCACCGAATATTTGTTCCTTATATAGGAAGTTGCATGCATTTTGCTTCCAAAAGCAAGTGTGTTTAGCTGTTCCAAACTGCTTGTGAAACACCGTGAAGCACTCCTTATTAGTTCTGAATCCGATATCACCTCCCTGGTTTCTGATTTACTCTTATTTATTTAGCCTCTTTGCCCTATAACTGAATTGCCCTGTCTGATGTAGGATTATTGTTATAGAAATAGGATACTTTCTGTGGTTTGTCACATGTCTTGCCATTGCCCCACTGAGGTGCATAGAGCTGTACCTTTTGACAATCCACTACTCCCACTTTAAATGTTCATGGCTGGCCTTTTGCTTTGAAGCAGATCTGTTTCACCCCAAGAGGGGAGGTACAGTCAAGAGAGGCCATATTCGAGATCAAGGAGCCACAGCCAAACTCCAGTTAGGAGCAGGAGCCGGAGCCCAGTTAGAAGCAGAAGCCGCAGCCCAAGAAGAAGCAGAAGCCATAGCCCAAATCATGATGAATATCCTAGGGAAGCAAATGGAGAAAGATCTCCTAGTCCTTAAACCCTGTATGGAAACAGATGTTTGGAACGCTGCTTGTCTTTTGGATTATGTTTACTGATGTGAGTGCTGTTCTATCAGATGGATTTGATCTAGGTTTTGTTGGCGTTTGGTTTCAACTTTGTAGAATACTTTATTGTTATTGCAGTTAATCCTGTTGCGTGGAAGGATTTGAATTCAAAAACATCAAAAAATTCGTTGATTTAGTTATTTGCTTTTGAAGCCCTCAATCGTGAGGGTGTTTAATGATGCAAAATGCTGGGAGGCATTTCCACCCTGATCCCTGATGGTCTAGTTCCCTGCAAATGTTGCCACGGCACAGCTGAGCTGTTTTGAATCCCTGTCTTTTTAGCAAAAGTGGTGTTTATAAGGGACCATCAAGTGTAAAAAAGGAGGTGCTTTTGACGTTTGGTGCCCTCTGCATTTCACTTTACATCTAAGCGAGAGCATCAAATTTTTCTTTCTGTGCAATGTTTGGCCCCATATCTAATCGGATTTGCAATCAAACATTTTGATGTCACACAATCATGCTCTTTACTTCTTTTAGGGCTCCACCCGACGAGATTAAAACTTTTGCGGAGATTTTATGCCGTCACATTGACGCTCCCATCAATTTCGGTCCTCTTTGAGCTTGGGATGTAGATTGTCTCTAATTTGGCTGCATGAGCTGAATATTCTTTGTTTCTGTTTCTTGCTGCTTATCAAAGCTAACAGAAGGGAATATGCCTTGACATCCCATTTCGAATAGCCTGAATTTGTTTTTTTTTATTTGGTCCCAAAAAAAATTCTGAATTTGGTGTTGAAGACAAGCATACTCATTAATGGCCACTGGAATTCAATTTAATTCCTTTTTCTCTGCTTTTATCACCTTCCTGTTTCCACAGCCAAAACCGTAACCTTTTGACCATTCGTATCCCTTTCAAGCTAATAAAAATGACTTTTGGAGGGAAAACAAAATCACATAAAGGCCATATTATTTAATACAATAACTCTAATTTCTTCTTACATTAAGTTTGAACTAAAAATAAACAGTCATGACATCCATATGATTTGCCCCAGAAAAGGACATTCTTAAAGGAAATAAGACAAAACAACAGACAGCAAAAATTTGCAGGGTCTTTGGATTTGGTCATGTTGGCTACTAACATTGGTCAAGCTCAGTGACAATAAAGCCTGCCATCAGAGGTTTGTTTCATATCTGGTAACCTTATAATGAAATCTAAACTCATTTTCTATATTTAGTTTAGTAGGGTGGGGTGTGTTTTGGAAGTACGCTTAATGTATTTAATGAAAGAGTTAATGTTAAGACACAAGTATGTGTTCTAAGACTAGAAAAGTGTGTGTGTGTTCTTCTGCCTCTTTGATTCTATCCACAGAAAGATGATGCCTTTACATTAGTGGGGCTATTCTTATCTGTGTAGGTTGAATATCAGATTCTTTGTACAGGATCAACGTTTAGTTTTTTGAGTAGGAGGAATTGTAGTTGCCTTTTGTGGCTACATAAAAATTTGTTAACTCTTTGAAAGTTGCAGGTTTGGTTTCGTTTCTTGGAGCGTTTCTGCTTTGTTGAGACCAGATACTGTTTTGAGTCTCTTTTCTTGGTTTTCTTATTTGGGTTCTTTGCTATGTGATGTTTTTCTTTGCAATTTAGGCATCTGGGTGCTTGTTTAGGGTTTTGGCATCCGGGTTTTTTAAGATGCAAGGCTTTCTGGGTTTTTGCTTGCTGTTTGTGGAGTTCTTTGGATTCTTGAAGTTGAAATTTATCTCCAAGTTTGTCTTTTTTCTCAAAGAGTTAATGTAGGCATGGACTTGTGGAGGTAATTTTGCACTAAATTCTCACTCTAGTATGTGCTTGGTTGCTCGAAATTTGCTGCATTGAGAATTCTCACATATTTAAAGGCAGTGTCCATGCATCAGCTTAGTCTTACTTTTTCTCTGTTAAAGAGGGGTTGTTACGAATTTGATTGTAAGGTCTTTTGGATGGGCAGGAAGGTGGGTGGATTCTCAGATGGTGAGCACATCATAATTTTCTGGTCAATGTGAGTACATGGACATGAATACATAGTATTCTCTGCCATATGGTGTTATTTACACCTCCCTTTCCCCTTTCGCAAAAATGGATTTGATTCATGTATATGTTTATTTCCCCGTGCGACCTATTTTGCTGTACTTCCTAGTTCTTTTTGGACTTTCTATGTAATACCTGGCATTTTACATAGTTTTGGAGGCTATTGATTTATGATCTCCGGGTTACTCCTAACTCCATGTTTGGAATCCTTACAAGTTTCTGTCTTTGTATTACCAGCTTCAGCTAGACCGTGATTTCTGGCCATTGATTTCTTATTACATTTTGCTTGTGTTTGCTGAACGTTTGGCAGTTTAAAGCTAAGAGCTAGAGATTAGAGTAGAATCTGGATTGAAGTTTTCTTGGATTGGATGGTGCTTGGAAATCTTCTTTTGTTTATTGTTGGCATTTTCAGCTATGCATCAGGTACTTGGTAAACTTATTATGGTCCTTTTGCTACTCTCTTTGTACATATCAAGAGCAAAGTCAGGATTAGATAAAGCTAATTAGACAAGGAGCTCAATCTGCTCTAGAAAAGCTGAGTCCTTATCTTGAGGCCCTGGAACTTTAGTAACTAACGCTTGTGAGTATCTGAAAATTTTCATTTTCAGAAGGAAAATTTGGATGTGAGAGTTCATGTTTCTAGAATAGGATCACCCATCTTACCATGTGTTACTGAAATCACATTCTTGAATTTGCAGGCGCATTTGTAGGAATAAATCTTGGAACTGATGTTTCAAACATGCCATCGGCTCCAGATGTGGTTTCAATTCTTAAAGCCAATCAGATTACTCATCTGCGCCTCTATGATGCTGATGCCCACATGTTGAAAGCCCTTGCAGACAGTGGGATTGAAGTAATGGTTGGTGTTACAAATGAGGAGGTCTTAGGAATTGGAGAATCTCCATCAAAAGCAGCAGCATGGATCAATCAAAATGTTGCAGCTTACTTGCCTTCAACCAGCATTACAGCCATTGCGGTTGGCAGTGAGGTTCTTACCTCAATCCCTAATCTTGTCCCTGTTTTGGTTCCTGCCATGAACTACCTCCACAAAGCCCTTGTTGCTTCAAATCTAAATTTTCAGGTCAAAATTTCAACCCCTCAAGCCATGGACATTATCCCAAGGCCTTTCCCCCCCTCAACTGCCACCTTTAATTCCTCATGGAGCGCTACAGTTTATCAGATTCTTCAGTTCTTGAAAAACACAGACTCGTTCTACATGTTAAACGCATATCCATATTTTGGATACACATCTGGAAATGGCATTTTCCCTCTTGATTATGCTCTCTTCCGATCACTTCCCTCGGTCAAACAGATTGTTGACCCCAACACTCTTTCTCACTATGACAGCATGTTTGATGCTTTGGTTGATGCAACCTATTATTCTATAGAAGCTCTGAATATGTCTGGGATCTCAATTGTAGTTACAGAAACTGGCTGGCCTTGGCTTGGTGGAGCCAATGAACCTGATGCCACTGCAGAAAATGCTGAGACCTTCAATAGTAATTTGATTCGGAGAGTTCTAAATGATTCAGGGCCACCTAGTCAGCCAAAAGTTCCCATCAACACATACATTTATGAGTTGTTCAATGAAGACAAGAGGCCTGGGCCCGTGTCTGAGAAAAACTGGGGCTTATTTTTTACCAATGGCAGTGCTGTTTATACTTTTAGTTTGAGCACTTCGAATCAAATTACTGGAAATAATTCTGATTTCTGTGTTGCGAAACCAAATGCGGATCCTGGTAAGTTGCAAGCAGGGCTGGACTGGGCATGTGGGCAAGGAGGGGCTAACTGCGATGCTATCCAAGAAGGGAAACCATGCTATCTTCCTAATACTTACCAGAACCATGCATCTTATGCTTACAATGACTATTATCAAAAAAAGCGTTCTGTTGGTGCAACATGCGACTTTGATGGTACTGCTGCAACGACTACGGTTGATCCCAGTACGTTCATCTATTATTTTCCCGTTATTTCTTTAATTTATTTGGTGAGCTTGAGTGCGTTTTTGCAGATGACTCTAAACTGATTGTTCCAAGGAAAATGCTCTGATATAACTTGCTTTTTATTCTTATTTTTCTGGTCTATTACTTCCATGCTGAGAACTGCTGGGTTTCCTTAACAGGGAATTTCTCCGTGCATAGTGGGATTTTACCATGCTCTTGTTTAATGAAAGATGGTTTGAAAGTCTATGCATCAAATATTATTTTTACATGATGTCCATCGCTGTGCCTTACATTCACTCCGCTCTAGATGTTCTAAGGATCATGTTAATTGTAACGACATAAATAATTGGAAATGAACCCATGAAGCAAGCTAGTTCCAGCCGATAGTCTCTGAAATGCCAGTACTTGGTGGTAAATAGAGGTCCCGCTAAATGGGCTTTGAATATTATTCTCTTTGCATCCTGTCCTCTGTCTGATTTTCCTAACAAGAGGGAAGAAAGCGATGGAATCGCTACCGCAAATCAATAGTTTTTATTGCTTTTGTTCCTAATTTAGTTATTTATGGTTTGTTCTTGCAGGTTATGGATCCTGTAAATTTACCGGGAGGTGAGAATCTGAATCTGCTTGCAGTTGATCCATTCTGCACTAAACTTTTTATAGTAATTCACCTACTTTCTGCATTGAAACAGTTCAACTATCACGCCGAACTCAAATGGAGGATTTACAACAACTGTGGCACCTGGACCCGTGACTCCTCAAGGAGGGAGTGCGACTGTGAACCTGCCAGTTTCAAAAATTCAGTTTCTAATATCAGCAGTGTTTCTTGCTCTAGTCTTGCTTTGACACCTAGGTCCATCCAGTTTTGCATCTTGTTAGTTGTTTCAACAAGTGGTGAAGATCATTCCCTCACTGAAAATGATTACAAATGCACGATGTACACTGATTAAATAATATATAGGATTGTTCACGTGTTGTTATTTGGTTCCACCAATTTGTTTCTGTTCAAGCCTCCTTTTTTTTTTCCTCTCATTTTTGTTTCCTTCCCCTTCCCCAGCCAGCTTTAGGGCTCACACAGTGTAACATTCAGGCAACAAGGCTTCAGTTTTTTGGGACAACGGAATCAGTTAGACGTCGATTTTGTAACACGTTCAGGGAGATATACCCTTCATATAGGCATCATTCTTGAAACAAATTGCTAAAAGTCATCTGGGAATGAAATGCATTCCTTCTGTATCTATGCTATGCTAGCGAAATGTCTTGAGCGAAAATCCGGAAGCTCATGATTCATGTGTCGGCTTACCGATGCGTTGGAAAACTCAATGGTAAACTCATATAGCTGCTAATACTTTGCGTTCGAATCTAAGAAGAAGAAATTTCTTCGTGTTGCATTAATGTAAATGTGGATGGTTTGTTTGAAATGAAAAAAGCTTCTACGAAGAAGATTAATCCGTCAACATTTAAAGAAGCAGAAAGCAGAACCAAGCCAACCGACTCCCTGTCTGAGCCAGACTGCGCTGGCTGAAGAGCAGCTATGAACCCATACGCAAATGCTTTGAACAACAGGTAGGATCATTCAGCATGAAAAGCAGAGTGTTGCACCAGTTGGAAGGAAAAATATTCAAAGTCCAATTTGGTGGATTTATTTCAAATTCCAAGACAGATCTCCTCCTACTATGTTACTACATTCATGTTCTTAGGCTAGTTTTAAGTGTCTTAGCATAGGGTTGTAATAATATGGATTCGAATCACTAGTATTCCATGGACTTTGGTTACTCACAGAGTAAAAACAGCAATTTTATCTTCAAAATTCCAAAAAAAATAAAAAAATAATTAAATTTGATGTCCACACACCAACAAATCGACTTGAGTTCTTTCCAACCCAGCTCAGGTGGTGGGTCAATGCAATTTATGACTCTTTTTCTTTTTTTAAAAAATAAAAAATAATATCAATTTAATAGAAAAAAATCAGTTTAAAGTAAAACAAAATTCGAAACAGGTTCGTTTCTGTATTGAAACCTGTTTTTTCATAAATAACAAATTGTTGATTTTTATGGTTTTTACATAGATGATTTTAGAGCATTAATGTAAGAGGTAAATTAAAAAAAATATTATTTTAATTAAAAAATAGTTTTAAAAACTCTGCAGTATGATCACATAACACCTGACATGATCACATGAAACATCAGGCGATGCCAAAAGGATTTTGTCATATGTGTAATCAATCACATGTCATTGTTTGTGTGCAAAATGACAAAACAAAATAATAATTTATTGATCTTGTTGTTGAAACAAATGTAAGAAAAAATAATAAAAGTATTATACATTAATACCTTATAAAATCACAGTCGCAAATTCCATACGAAACCTTGAAACCATCGAGTCTAAAATTATCTTTAGGATAATTGAAAAATGTAATTGATAGAAAACCATAATGGATGGAGTCTCATGTTACCAGTTTTTCTATGAAATGTCGAGAAAAATATGATTATAATTATTTTTTTAATTTTTTTTATTTATAAATATATCAAAATAATATTTTTTTATAATATGTCACTACATTATTTATAATACCGCTATGTATCCTAAAATTAAATATAAAAGCTGCTATTTGAATCAATTTTATTAGTTTTCTATATATTTTTGGATCTTGTATTAATTTCTCTTAGTGATTTTGTTTTCTGTTCTAGATTGGTGTATACACCTTTTAGAAGGCAAACTTTGTAAGGTTTTAGGGTTCTTTATATTTTTATTCTAGTTCAGCCTTTTGTTTTTGTTTTTTGTTTTTTTTTGTGTATTTGCTGCTGTCCTGACATGCTTCCGCCTGAACTGACGATGACATGAAACTAAAGGGATGCCAGAAGGATTCTGTCATCCGTGCAATCACATGAGCAAAAGGCTCCACATAAATCTGTCTTCAATTTGACGGGACAGAACACAAAACAAAGCAAATCTATTCAGTGGGACTAAATAACAGCACTTGAAATTTTAGTGATTTTGGTAACTGACACAATTCTAGCAAAATTAATAAGAATATTATGCATTAATACCTGTAAAGAATCAGTAGAATCACAGCCACAAATTCAAAACGAAACCTGAAATCATCAAGTCCTAGGATCAGTGAAAAATTGATCAAAAACCATAATGTTTTGAGGCTGATTTTACCCATACGTCGACCCATATAAGAGCAAATTTGAGCTCTTGACGAATACCAATGCAAGCGAAGGGGCAACACCAAATCTTAGACTTGATATGGTGATGTTGACAGTGTATCAGTTCTAGTATTTTTCTTTTTTTCTGAAAACTAGAGCATGGCATGAGGGAGTTGTGTGAAGTCTATTGTGTATCTAGAGATATTGATGCCAAGAAATTGATGAAATTGTTGAAATTGCTTCCATGTGTAAAATAAAAAAAAGGGAATTGATTGTCTTTAAAGAGATTAGATAATTAACTTCCTTGATGAGATAGTTTCATACTCATATTATTGTAATTAGATAGTTTCTCAGACAAATATTAAAAAGATAAAAACTTGTTTAGTTAACCAAATGAAAAAATAAAAAATAAAAAATAAATTTATCTTTATAACCGACACTAATCTCCTATCTGAACTTTTTATCAAGACACAACACATACATTCATAGAGAAATATTGGAGAGGAAAGGCATGGATGAAATGGAAGCGAATGATATAATCAAGGCAGGTCTATGCATAGAAGATGCCAAAGAATCTCACAAAATCCTCAAAGAAACAATTGTGTTATACGCCCAAAGTGTTTTAAAAAATGAGGTCAAATAAGCTAAGGAATTACTTAATTATTAAAGGGTATTTTAGGTTATGCATATTTTCAATTCAGCTGTTACGTAATTTATTATTTGGAAACAATAGGTCATTTAATTCCTATTAAAAGCTAGTTAAGAGGGTTAGTTATTTCATAGTAAAAGCTAGTTAAAAGAGTCAGTTACAATTTATTGCAATATTAAAAGCCTATAAAAGGCTAGAGTATTGGAAATAAAGGATATCATTTGAATTCCAATTGTGCCGTGTGCATTTGTGGGGGTTTCCTGGCTCCTCAAATTGCCAAAATTCATTTATACTTCTTTGGGTATAACAAGTTGGTATCAGTGCAGGCGTTCCTGTGACATGATTGAGGGAACAAGATTATCCCAGTTATCTGAAACAATACAAAATTTACAAGGGGCAACCACTGCTCTTAAAGAAGAGCAATCCAGGCATGGAATGCTAATAGAAGGTGTGCTACAACAACTCAATAATTTGGTATTAAGCTATGATAGCCTGGTATAAATTACAACTAAAACTCATTCAGGGGAAGGAACTTCTAACAATGTCAAAATAAATGCTAATCCTCTGTTTGATGGACACCGGGGACTCCTCAATTGGATTTTCCTCGTTTTGATGGGGGAGATCCTAGCGAATGGATCTTAAAGGCTCAACAATTCTTTAATTATTTTGAGACTCCGGAGGACCATAAGCTGGAAATTGTTTCTTTCCACATGGAAGGAAAAACGCTAACTTGGTATTATTGGGTGCAAGAATCAAGCACAGTGACCAGATGGGGTGACTTTTTAGAGGCTCTTCGCACTAGATTTGGACCTTCAGCATATGAGGATCCAGTGGGTGCATTCACCAAATTGAGGCAGAATGGAAGCGTAGAGCAGTAGCAAATAGATTTTGAGATCCTGTCCAATAAAATAAGTGGGGTAAGTGAAGAGTTTCGATAAGTACCTTCCTAAGTGGTTTAAAAGATGAATTGCGAATTATTGTTACCATGTTCAAACCAAATACTCTTGCTGTTGCTTTTGGTTTGGCTCAGCTACAAGAAGAAGAAGTAACCAGAAAACATTTCCCTCATCGAAACACTCAAAACCAAAATAACTCATATACACCTTCATTCAAGTTTACTCCTCTCAGATTACCTGGACAAAATCCCATGCCCAGATTAGCAGCCCCAAACCCAGCACTTAAACTTCCACCCCCCCAACAACCAAGATATAACCCACCATTCTAGAGAAGAAACCCATACCCCATAAGGCGTATAAGTCCTAACCAAATGCAGGAAAGAAGGGAAAAAGGTCTGTGCTATTTTTGTGATGAAAAGTACCATCAAGGACACAAATGCAGCAGACCCAAATTATACTTACTCGAGGGAATGGAATTCAAAGAGGAGGGAGAAGAAGAATAGGGAGAAGAAGAGACATTTAATCAACCTGATACATAGAATATACCTGCAGTCCAACAAGCTGATCTATTAGGCATATCCTTGCATGCCATTACAGGGGCACCTTCTCCCAAAACTATGTGATTAGTTGGGAAAATTAGGACATGCTCAGTTATTGTTCTTATTGATACCGATAGTACATATTGTTTTATTGATGTGAATGTGGCAAGGAGGGTAAAACTACTAGTGGAGGAAGGCCAATTGGTAGTCCAAGTTGCAAATGGGGACACCTTTTCTTGCCAAGGTTGCTGTAAGACAATTCTTTTGAAGATGCAAAGCTGTAAAGTTTTAGCCAATCTATTTTTATTGACCCTAGGTGGGTGTGATGTTGTGTTAGGGGTAGATTGGTTAATAAGTTTGGGAACTATTCAGTGGAACTTTGCTGATTTAAGTATGAGTTTCTTTGTGGACAAAAAGAAATTATTTCTGCAAGACTTGAGGTTACCCAAGAAAGCCATTGAGGAAGAACATAGTTTGAGCAAGGTTGCCCTTGTAGAAGGGAGAGGAATATGGCTGCAGTTTCTGGAGATCAGTGCTAGTCTAGGAGAAGCACCAGTAGAGCCTGCCCTATAAACTATTTTGAATGAATTCAAAATAGTGTTTGCTGAACCCATTGGACTCCTACCTCCTAGGAGTCACGACCATCGGATTCATCTCCACGAAGCAACTAAACCAACATGTGTTAAGCCTCATCGATACCCCTACTATAAAAAAAGAAGAAATTGAGAAGCTGGTTAGGGAAATGCTAAAAGCCGGGATCATAAAATCAAGTCAAAGTCAATACTCTTCACCAGTTCTCTTGGTGAGGAAGGCAGATGGAAGTTGGCGAATGTGTGTTGATTATCGAGCTCTCAACAAAGATTCCATCAAAGATAAGTTTCCCATTCCTAATATAGATGAATTATTAGATGAGCTTAATGGTGCTGAGATGTTTTCTAAACTTGACTTGCGATCGGGCTACCATCAAATCAGAATGAAGATGTGCCTAAAATTACCTTTCGTACCCATGAGGGGCATTATGAGTTTTTAATGATGTCTTTTGGGCTCACCAATGCCCCATCAACCTTTCAAGGATTGATGAATGAGATATTCAGGCCACATCTCAGGAAATTTGTGTTAGTTTTTTTTATGACATACTTGTGTACAGTAAATATATTGAAGAATATGTGGGGCATCTAAGAGTTGTCTTAGAAGTTTTTAGACGACATCAGTTATATGTTAAGGCCTCAAAATGTATCTTTGGCTGTCGGGAAGTGGAGTACTTGAGCCATATTATTTCTAAAGAGGGAGTCCAAGCACATTCATTAAAGATTTCAACCATGATGGAGTGGCCTGAACCTAAGAATCCTAAGGCTCTAAGAGGATTTTTGGGGTTAACAGGTTATTACAGGAAGTTTGTAAAAGGCTATGGAAATATTACAACTCCTCTAACTGCCTTACTTAAGAAAAATTCATTTAGGTGGGGTGAGCAGGCCAACCAAGCTTTTGTAGCCTTAAAGGCAGCTATGGTGACACCTCCTGTTCTTGCCTTGCCAGATTTTTCCAAAATATTTGTGGTAGAATGTGATGTTTCTGGAAATGGGTTGGGAGCAGTTTTAATGCAGGAAGGGAGGCCTCTACCTTATTTAAGCCAATCATTAAAAGGTAAAAAATTGTTCTTATTTACTTATGAAAAAGAATTTCTGGCTCTTGTGTTAGCAATTTAGAAATGGAGACATTATCTGCTGGGACACAGATTTAAAGTAAGAACTGACCAACAAGCTCTAAAGCACCTTTTGGAACAAAAGGTTGGAATACCTTTTTAACAAAAATGGATAACAAAGCTGTTAGGCTTTGATTTTAGTGTGGAATATCATAGTGGCAAAGAAAATAAGGTAGCAGATGCTCTCTCTAGGTTACCGAATCAGGGGAACAATTCAGAACCAGAGGGGACTATGACTAATTATAGAGAAGCCAAGGCCATCAGTATGGTTACTGTTAATTGGTAGGAAGGGCTCCATCAAGTATACAACCAAGATCCCCAGTTGCAACAATTACTTAACTACTACGATCAAGGTGATCTGGATCCCCTCAAGTATCAGGTTAGATGGGGGTTTTTATTCTACAAAGAGACCTTAAAGATGCAGCAGGAGCAAGTCATGCAACAATTCCATAGTAGCCCCATGAGAGGGCATACTGTTTCACAAAAAACTCATTCTAGGCTCAAGAGGGAATTCATTTGGCATGGCCTGAGAAAGGACATCAGAAAATTCATTAGAGAATGCGAGGCATGCCAAAGAAACAAAATAGAAAACCTCAAACCAACTGGGGCTTTGCAGACTCTGCCAATTCCAAGTAAAGTATAGGTGGATATTAGTATGAACTTCATAGAGGGGTTACCTATGTCCAAATGGTACAATGTAATCATGGTGATAGTAGACAGGTTTAGCAAGTACAGTCATTACATACCAATGACACATTTATATACAGCAGCAACAATAGCAAAGACATTCATGAAAAAACATATTCAAATTACACGGCATACCACCGAGCATAGTCAATGATCGAGATAAAATATTCACAAGTAATTTTTGAAAAGAAATCTTCCATTCAAGTGGAACCAAGCTGTTATTGAGTTCAGCATATCACCCTCAAACGGATGGGCAGACATAGGTAATGAACAAATGGTTAGAAGGGTACCTTAGTTTTACCAGTGATAGACCCAAAGATTGGGCCAGTTGGCTACCTTTAGTCGAGTGGACATATAATACTTCAGAGCACTCCTCCACATGGTTTACTCCCTTTAAGATCGTTTACGGACAAGAGCCTCCACGGCTCCTTCCATATGAGCCTGGGACCACGACAGTACAAGCAGTTGAAGACGAAATGAAAAGTCGAGATTTCATCTTAACTTTGGCACGGGAAAACCTGCAAGAAGCTCAAACAAGAATGAAGTTATACGCAGATAAAAAGAGAAAAGAGAGGGAATATAATGTGGTGGATTGGGTCTATTTAAGGTTAAGACCTTATAGACAGGTAACGATAGCAGTAAGGAAAAGCTTGAAGCTTTCTCTAAGATATTTTGGGCCCTTCCAGATCATTCAAAAAATTAGAAAAGTTGCATACAAACTTGATTTACCTAAAGGCTCCAAGATTTACCTAGTATTTCACATCTCTTGCCTCAAGAAGAAGATTGGAACTCAGTTAAACCCTAACCCTAGACTACCGACATTGATGAAAGAAGGCATACTGACACCCGAACCAGAGAAAATATTAGAAAGAAGGCTCAAGAAAAAAGGGAATCGCACATGAATTGATTTCTTGGTTCAATAGAAGGGAACTAACGAGGAAGATGCCACCTGGGTGGATGAGGAAGAGATGAGTAAAACATATCCCGAACTCGTGGGCGAGTTCTTCTGAAGGGAAAGGTTATGTTATACGCCCAAAGTGTTTAAGTAAAATGAGGCCAAATAAGCTAAGGAATTACTTAATTATTAAAGGGTATTTTAGGTTATGCATATTTTTAATTCAGCTAGTTAAGAGGGTTAGTTATTTCCTATTAAAAGCTAGTTAAGAGAGTCAATTACTATTTATTGCAAGTTTGTTAAAAGCCTATAAAAGGCTAGAATATTGAAAATAAAGGATATTATTTGAATTCCAATTATACCGTGTGTATTCGTTAGAGTTTTCTTGACTCCTCAAATTGCCAGAATTCATTTATACTTCTTTGGGTATAACAAATTGGTGCTGCTAAAGGGTCAGACTTTAGAGAGTTGTGGCAAAAGCTGGTGGCTAAATTAAAGAATGCCAAAGCCACTGTATGAACATGGCCTGCATGCACAAACTGGTTTAATTACTACTGCTGTGATTCCACAACCAATAATGAACCTCCTCGTTATTGCTTCCCTTCTCCGCAACTTTTTTCATGCTTAGATGCTTTGGATTTCAGCTTTACGTACAGCCTTGAAAACTGATCAGCTCATGCAATACGATTTTGTGCATTTATCGAGTTCATGCTGCTGTGGATTTTGTCTACAAAAACTTTGGTTTAGCAAGATCTATTCTGGCCAATGCGTGGTTCACAGGTTATTTTGTGCAGATCGAGGTTATTAAATATTTGATCTTCGCATGATATGGCTCTTAGCTTCTCTGCACTTCCTAACTACATATTAATTTATCATAGTAATGATAAGCTACTATATCTCATATTTATTGTGTAAAATTCATAATAAGAACATTACTTAATTATATTGTAATACTTTTTTTTATTAATGCCCTTCTATATTAGGTGATTATTTTTATGTATAAATAGGACTCTTCGTATTGATCTTACATTCAAATAAATTCGTATAATTTTCTCTTTTTTTTTTTTTGTCTTATTTAAACACTAACAAGTAACAACTATGATCACTGCTCGGTAAAAGCAGAGCTATGCTCAATCCAGCATGTTTGTGTTAACTAACACAGATCTAGTTCTGCAGCGAAGCATGAACACCGTATCTAGTGTTTTGTAGGAAATGGAAAGATATTTTTGACGTAGTATCTTATATTTGGATGCATGGATGGCTACATGTGAAAATAATCCCTAAGGAAAATTGGAGAAATGATTCTCCATGCATGTCCTTATTTATCCAATCTATTATTATATTCTTAATTACATTTAATATATCCTTATAAAGTTTTTATATTTCCCATGTATATATATATCGTTTCATTTCATCATATTTTTGCTATTAAAACTAATGAAAATAAATCACATAACTTGAATATGACTAAATTTAAATTTTATATATCCAAAATAACCTCATTAAGGAAGGAAAGAGAAGAAGATTTGAAATATTTCTAATTCGAATTGGATAAATTTAACACTCCCTTTTCACATGTTGCTCATACTATTTTTTTTCTTTCCATGCTTCCCACACCGCTTTTGACATGTTAGTTGCCATATGTGACCTTCCATGTATGAGCAGATGGACGTAAAAACAAAAACATTGGGCCAAGATATCATCATATTGGATTCAAATATGAGTTTGCTCTTTTAATTTTTCTCAACTTATTCTTTTTTCTCTTTTCACATTTTATAATTAGACTATTTTTTAAAATAAATTATTCAAATAATTAAATAATTATTAGATTATGCCATTATTTTCAGAAAATATTAGTGTCTTTTATATTAATATTAATATTGCTTTCTAAATAATTATATATGAACTCAATATGCATTTTTTATTAAATGTGAATGAAATGATCTATTTTTTTTTAATTTTTTTTTTTAATTATTTTATTTGATTTTTCTCAATTTTATTGTTTTTATATCTTTTAATACCATTCATGTCAAAATTATTGATTCTTTATTTTATTATAATTTGCTTTTAAAATTATGATATTTTTTAAATAACAAAAACTTTAAATGAAACAAGATTTGGTAAAAAAAAAACATATTAATAAGGGAAATAGTTTTTTTTTTTTTATCAAGAAGATAGTTTTTATGTGTTAAAGCTTTTTGGGATATTGATTTTAATTGCTTACAATTTCTATGTAATAAACAACATAGCTAAAAAAAATAATATTTTTTTGTTAAAAAAATACATTAATAACAAAAAGAGAATTTACACTAATAATCATATTTTCTTCTATAAAATTTAAATTATCACATTTCATATGAAAATTCACTTTTATTGTTATATAATGAAATAAAAAAAATCTAAAAATATCCTATGTCACGAGTTCAAATATTTTCATACAAATATATTTTTCAACTTTAATTTTTAGTTAGCATTAATAATTTTTATGATTTATTAGCTCATATAATTTTCATTTTATTTTATTAAACATATATTAATCTGAATTAAAACTTTTTCCTAGAGTTAAAAAATACATTAACAATGCATGTGCATTCTTCTATAGCGTGTTAGAAATTAACTTGGGATTTTGTAAATAAGTTGACAATATATGCCTATGCATTCTTTTTTAAGATTGAGATGATTTTTTTTTTCTGGAGTTAAAAAATACATTAACAATGCAAGTGCATTCTTCTCTAGCGTGTTAGAAATTAACTTGGGATTTTGTAAATAAGTTGACAATGCCTATGCATTCTTCTTTAAGATTGAGATGATTTTTTGACATGATATTAAAGTCTTGTTGACCAAGCGGTTACGAGTTCGAATCTCACTATTTTTATTTATTTGATAAAAATAAAGCATAAAGTAGTGTAAATCTGTACAAATTTCAAGTTCAAAGAGCTTTCACTTGAGGGAGTGTGTTAAAAAATAATATAAATCATATCTTGAAACCTCGCCTAATAATTTAAACTTTTAGATTAGGATGATTCTTTGACAAAAGATGAGTAATTGGCTTGTTCTATTATATAAGAATATCAAGTTTTCACTTGGCATAGGGACCAACAGACACTATTCTCCCATCTCTTTCTGCTTCTGAAGTTGTTATCAAGACACCGACACACAGGGAAATGGAGAGGAAAGGCATAGATGAACTGGAAGTGAATGATATAATCAAGGCAGGTCTATGCATAGACAATGCCAAAGAATTTCACAAAATCCTCAAAGAAACAATTGGTGCTGCTAAAGGGTCAGACCCTAGAGAGTTGTGGCAAAAGCTGGTGGCTAAAAGAGTGCTAAAGCCATGTTATCCACATGGGCTGCACCAACTGGTTTACTACTCTGTCTATGCTCACTGGGATTCCACCAACAATGGACCTCCTCTTTACTGGTTCCCTTCTCTGTGAGTTCTTTTCCTTTCCCGTCTCCATAGTTAACCTCTTGGTAAAGCTAGCTATTATATATATATATATATGCTTCTATTAATTAGGATGTTCATGAATGATAGATCTTTAATTTTCTGTGTCAGGGATCAGTCAAAACATACAAACATGGGAAGGATAATGGAAGTTCATGGTCCAAGGCTTTTAGGGACTTCATACAAGGACCCTATTTCAAGTTTTAATCTCTTTCAGAAATTCACTGCTCAACATCCCGAGGTAAGCAAGGACTGCTTCAAGTATCATAGTTATAGATTATGTTTTCTGGTGAGTTTAACATTTTCTGATGGAGTTCCAGGCTTATTGGTCAATACTTCTGAAAGAACTTCCTGTTGTATTTCGTGAACCTCCAAGGTGCATTCTAGACATCACTGACAAATCGAAACGAGGGGGAACTTGGCTTCCAGGTTCAGTTTTGAATATTGCTGAATGCTGTTTACAGCCCAGTAGACATCCTCGAAAAGATGATGATAGTTTGGCAGTCATATGGAGAGATGAAGGTTGTGATTCCAAACTTCATTGTATGACATTAAAAGAACTTCGAGAACGAGTAATGTATGATCCCATCTTCTTACTCTATTTATATAATGATATGCAGCTTAGGTTTCATCTTAGTGAAACATGATTATAAGTTAAAACTAGCAGCGTCTTTGAATTTTTTTTGTTTCACTTTGTCAATTTTTTTCTGCATTTCTCCTGTCTTCTCTTTCTTTTTCTGCTTTATATTCTGTTAAATTAATGTCAACAACATGGGTTGCAGGTTAGTGGCAAATGCAGTGGATGCAACATTTTCGAAGGGGGATGTAATTGCGATTGACATGCCAATGACAGTCCATGCGATTATAATATATTTTGCGATTATTCTAGCAGGATGCGTTGTTGTATCCATTGCTGATAGCTTTGCAGCAAAGGAAATTGCTACTCGTTTGCATGTGTCTAACGCAAAGGGTATCTTTACTCAGGTCAAATCTCACTTTTATATATCACTTAATTTAGTATCACCAAAGGATATGAACTTGATTTTGATGATAGCTATAGCATGTTTCAATATTGTATTCAGAATTGATTCCTGCCTTCAATTTGAATGCAGGATTTTATACTGAGAGGGGGGAGAAAGTTCCCCTTATACAGGTGAATCTTATCTTTCAGTGCTAAATTTATTCATGTATTGGAATTTGGAAATGCCAGTTCTTAAAAGAAATAAACCACGCATTTGAATCTAGAGTTACCCTAGTGCAGCCCTCAAAAGATGCTTGAACCTACCACCAACTTATTTGCTACCGTTGGCCGAAATTGCAGAAAACATTTTAGTATTGCAGATTGATCATCCGTATGTCTAACAATCAAGACTCCAATAGCTAATTAACATATGCTTTGTATGCTATATTTTATAACGTATGTCTAACAATCTAGATTGCAATTGATGATGATTCTAAATTCTCAGCCTATGAGATTATTTATTGTAGAATGACTCTGAGGTGCAGAAACCCTTCTACATATCATAGATGCTAACTTCTAAGTTCCAAATAATAGTTTTTGTTTGAAGGAACTCCAAAATGCCTTCATACATGAAACATTTGCCTAAGATGGAAGTCAATTCTGCAATGCTAAACTTTCTTTCTGGAATTTGATGCGCAAATGCATTGCAGTTCTGAATTCTGTTAGACTTGAGACAGCATGAAAAGGAACATCATGGTTTATTCTTTCTTTTGCAGTCGAGTCGTAGAAGCTGCTCCACATAAAGCTATTGTGCTCCCTGTGAGTGGGGAAGATGTATGCATTAAATTAAGAGAACAGGATCAATCTTGGGGAGATTTTCTTGCCAGTGTCATAAACCTTCCAAGGTAATGTGCAAAGCTACTGTTTAAGGGTGGTCTTTCAAGACAATCATTATCGTTGTTTAGGGAATCATTTGGTATGAATCTGACTAAAATATCTTGTACTTCAATGGTCTGTGAAAGGCCAAATCATTACTCTCCAGTTTATAATCCAATAGACTTTCCGACTAACATACTCTTTTCATCTGGAACCACAGGTAACAAAATTGCTCACCAAGTATTTAGTGTTTGCCATACTTTGGCTTTCTGTTTGTCTCATAAGTTTTTTACTTGGTCATTGGTCCGAATCAGGAGAACCAAAAGCTATACCATGGACACAGCTTTCGCCAATTCGAGCAGCTAACGACGGATGGGCTTATGTTGATCTTCAAGTTGGAGATGTTTTCTGCTATCCTACAAATCTAGGATGGGTAGCAGGACCAATTGTGCTTTATGAAGCCTTTCTAAGCGGTGCAACTTTTGCTCTCTATCATGGATCTCCTCTTGGCGGTGGTTTCGGAAAATTTGTTCAGGTAATGTGTCTGATACTTATTCTGCTTTGCTATAAATGCCATGTCTCTAGTGACTCCGTGCTTACCCTCAGCTTTAAGCATTTATAACAAATTGGTTGAATTTCTAGAATAAACAGAACAGTTTGGGCACCCTTAAAAATCATTGAAACCAACAAAAAAATAAAAACAAATAAGGCAAAAAGCAAAGCGGACCACAGGAGGCAGCAGCTGCATGAGAAAACAGCCAAGGCAGGGTGAGTTCTTCAGTAGGATGAACAACCACCTTATCTTTTTCTATTCCACCTGTTCAGGATGCCGGTGTGACTATTCTGGGCACGATCCCAACTATGGTAAAAGCTTGGAAGAGTACAAATTGCATGAAAGGCTTAAATTGGACAAAGATAAGGTTATCTTTTCTTTCAACTACGGTTAAATCTTTGCTTCCACATTTCCGGAGGACTTTTAAAAAATACAAATGCATCTGCAGATCCTTTGTTACTGCTGGAGAAGCCTCTGATGTTGATAATGTCCTCTGGCTTTCTTCAAGAGCTTATTACAAGCCCATTATTGAAGTTTGTGGAGGCACGGAGCTTGCATCAAGCTACCTCCAAGGAACTTTATTGCAGCCACAAGCCTTTGGAGCGTTAAGCACTGCCTCAATGGCTACAGGCGTTGTCATCCTTAACGACAACGGAGTTCCTTATGTAAGAACATTTTTCTGGCAAGTGAACAATTTCAAAGATTTCCATGATAAAAACAATGGAACTTATCCAATGAATGTGCAGATATTTTACCTATTTGGTCTTGTCTGTATTACAGCCAGATGATCAACCATGTGTTGGTGAAGTAGGCTTGTTTCCTTTAATCATGGGAGCATCAGATAGATTGCTTAATGCTGATCATGACAAAATTTACTTCAAGGGAATGCCAATGTATAAAGGAATGGTATGCTAATTCCTGCTTTTTTTCATATTTCCATCTTTAAGTAGTGTTTGGTTGTCTCAAGACATAAGAAACAAAGACAGTGGAGATAGAGAGGACATGTCTCCTTGTACCTCTTGTTTTGTTTTGAAATGACATAAATTCACTTCAAAACTGTCTCATAAACATTCATTTTATGTCTTTGTCTCGGCCTCTCCAAACAAATACGTTTCTGCTTCTGTCCAAACTTGTAAGTAATTAAAATCCTTATCAAGAAGTTGACAGAATTGCCTTCATATATCCATTAATTTGCAGCAACTCAGGAGACATGGAGATATCATTAAGAGAACTGCTGGAGGCTATTTCATTGTGCAAGGCAGGGCTGATGACACCATGAATCTTGGTGGCATTAAGGTATTCCATTCTCTAGAACTGCTCCTCTTTCAACTTTTGTCAGGCTTGTTTTCCAAGTTTTTGAACCTCGATTTTTTTCCTGATCATTTGCAGACAAGTTCTGTCGAAATCGAACATGCGTGTAACAATGTTGATCAAAGCATAGTGGAAAGTATTGCAATAAGTGCAGCACCAGAAGATGGAGGTCCAGAACTCCTTGTAATGTTTGCTGTACTAAAGGAAGGATATAGTTCAAAACCAGAAGATTTGCAGAAGAAATTCACCAGAGCCATACAGACCAACCTCAATCCTTTGTTCAAGGTTTGTCACTTCACCTCCACTTGTCAATATGCTTACATTCTTGAGGTGTTTCTGTAGTGGTAACTGGTAAAGTTTTTGAATGTTTTTGACAGGTAAACCATGTGAGGATTGTTCCCGAGATTCCTAGAACTAGTTCCAACAAGTTATTAAGGAGAGTTTTAAGGGACCAAATGAAGAAAGAGCTGTCCGTTCGAAGTAAAATATAATAGGAACAAGAACGTGTTTGAATATGAAAATATAAAATAAATTCATCTCTGAAGTATTTTTAAAGTAATTTTTTGTTTAAAAACACAAGGAGAACCCATCTCTTCTGTCTCATCCAAGGCTTGGTTCTTTGATAAGTAATGCTTTTTTGCTGTCTTGATTCAAAAACAAATGTAAAATGTCTACAATTTTATTGTTTAGTAAATTTATGGAGTGGCTAACAATGGATTTCTGATTTAGTAGTAATGAGTTCTTTACACTTGTGAGAAAGATAAGGGTTAAAATCAAGGTTTCCAATTCCGTTTTGGCAAGTGTTTTGTTTTTTCAATTGGAATGAAATGTTTTAGTTTCGGGGTGTTTCGGCATGCCGTTTCGGGGTTGTACTATTTATATATATATATATATATATATATATATATTCAACAAACATAATTCAAATTCAAGATAAATTAATTATAAATTATGCAATACAAACACAATATCAAACAAATATAATTTCAAAATTTAAAATATTTCTAAATAGTCAAGATTAAATAAATCTTTAACTTAAAGTAATTCAACTTAAACAAAATATCAAAATATTATGAAAGTAAAATGTTTTAACAAAAATATTTTAAATATAAAGTTAGGTCAATGTTATCAAGGCTAATGGAATCTAAAGCATCCCTTGTTTTGCTCAAATTCCTACAAAGTATAAACATGAAAAAAAAAAACAACATGAATATAAACCATATATATTAGTGATAAATCTAATTTTAAAAAATTAATATCATTGTTAATGAAAATAGTAATAATAATTTTCAATATTATTATTAATATCATTGTTATTGAAAATAATAATGAAAAAGAGCCTTTTATAATTGGGTGATTTAATTAATTAAATTGAACAAGATTCAATTTGATTCAATGGCTTTTCAAGAGCGGAACGGAACATGTGGAATGAAACCGGAACGTT
>Ga0307517_10001446_pt1 | contig 39924 bp, 46 predicted proteins | sample 23_EM_MG_FD_194515 | JGI IMG/M metagenome (GOLD analysis project Ga0307517, IMG submission 194515) | Populus trichocarpa ectomycorrhiza microbial communities from riparian zone in the Pacific Northwest, United States - 23_EM | ecosystem: Host-associated > Plants > Roots > Unclassified | place...
TTTGGTAGTTTCAAATCCGCAGAGCCAACAGGTCATGTTTCTTGAAGGTTGAAGCTTGAAGAGGGCTGCCGTGATGTCACACTCGTGACACCAACCTTGGCTTCAGCGATGGCGGCTTTCTCCTCGTGTTTTGAGGGTTTTCCTGAAACCTCTATACGTGGTTCAACTGACGATGATTCCTCTGACGAAGAATCCGATGCAGGCAATATGTCTACAGAGTTTGACATGGGAGAATTGCCCACTATTGCAAAGGACGATGAAGTCGTGAAAAGAAAATTAGAGAAGGCAAAGCGACAACCTGTACGCAGTTATTTATCTCTTTTTTTATTTCCCCTGCCCCTCTCATTAGTACCCCACAGACGGAAGATCGTGGTGTCCTCTTTATAGGACGGCTACCACATGGGTTCTTCGAAGACCAACTAAAAGCCTACTTTTCACAATTTGGAGATGTCACTCGTTTACGGGTCTCGCGGAATAAAAAGGTGGATTTGAACCAACTCAATTTTAAAGGATTTGACATCTCATTTCTTATCAGACAGGAAAATCCAAGCACTACGCCTTCATCGAATTCGACTCTTCTGCCGTGGCGAAGATTGTCGCCGAGACAATGGACAACTATCTCATCATGGGCCACATTTTACAGTGCAAGGTGATACCGAAGGAGAAAGTACATCCTGAGCTATGGGTCGGTGCCAACCGAAAGTGGAGAGTGGTTCCCCGGGATAGGATAGCCCGCGTGCAGCATAACAAGGTAACCCGACTACAGTTGGTCGCGAAAGATGTGGTTCATTGACAATATGTTAGTCTCGAACGGAAGAGGAACAAAAACGTACTACCAAACGTCTCCTCAAGAGACAGGTGCAGCGAAAACGCAAGCTTGCAGAGTTAGGTATCGATTACGATATTGATGCTGCTGGCTATGTGCGTGCTTGACTACTCAGTACTCACCAAGCTGATTTGTCCTCATGAAGAAAGTTCAACAAACGGAAGCCTAAATCCCTCTTTTTTCGATGATTAATGTCAGTATTCACGGCGTCTCTTTATGTCTTTATGCAATCCGGCCAATCCTTTGCTCCACCCTTGTTTCACGGCATCGCTTATCTCACCTGCAAGATCCAAAATAACCACATCTGCCCTGAGTCTTGCAGATTTCCATAACTCGAAGCAGAGGTCTATATGCCCAGTCAAGAGAAAATATGGGTAGAGTGTAAAAGCAGTCACGACTCCGAGTAGCCATTGCGGTTTTCATATGTAGCAGGTTCAGTCACCGGATGAAAGAAATTGCATCAATCTTTTCTTTGCTTATGTACCATTTGTTTTTTCTTCAAGTGAGAATGCATAATGAACCGAAATTTAAAGTCAAAGTTTTGATGTACAACATAGCATGAAGCAAGTGAGTAACGGTCTACAAACTCCTATAGCAATAGTGCCATTGAGAACCGAGGCTAGCCCCAGCGAAATCAACATAAGAAACACGGGAGCGTGGCATTAGCATAGTCAGGTAGCAGTGCATCAAGTGGTACAAACATGAGATAGCCTTCTCCAGCCGGAGAGAGAAACCATCCAGTGTGTGAAGGCCAGTAGAGTCCATGGTCTTCTCCCTGATATAGGCGTGCAATACGACAGATTCATCAGCCGACCGAGAGGCGACCTCGCCCATCGATGTACCCCACACCCGTATCGATTTGTCACTCGAGCCAGAGACAATCCGTCTCCCATCGCCCGAAACTGCAACTGATCGAACCAATTCAGTATGGCCCTCGAGCACATCCAGCATCTCGCCCGTTGATGCATCCCACACTCGTACCGACTTGTCATCTGAGCTAGAGACAATTCATCCCATCGCTGGAAAACCCAACAGATCTAACCCTATCAGTGTGGCCTTTGAGGTCTCCCATCATTCGAAAATGTGACTGAGATAAGCAAACTTGTGTATCCTTCGAGGATATTCAGCACCTCGCCCGTCCCACACTCGTATCGACTTGTCATCGGGCCAGAGACAATCCGTCTGCCGTCGCTCGAAAATGCGACCGATTTAATCCAACTAGTGTGGCCCTCGAGCATATTCAACACCTCGCCCGTCGATGCATCCCATACCCGTACCGATTTGTCATCCGAGCTAGAGACAACCCGTTTTCCATCGCTCAAAAATGCGACGGATCTAACCCAATCAACGGCCTTCGAACACACATTTAGCACTTCGGCCATAGATGTATCCCACACCCGTACTGATCCTTCACCCAAGCCAAAGACAACCCGTTTCCCATCGCTCGAAAATGCGGTTGCGTCAACCCGTTCAGTGTGAGTATTGACTCTCAGGCTGTGAATGTGCTCGAGAGCACTGAAGCATTGGTACATCCCGGAGTTCCAGGAAAGTGGCTCCTCCATCCCCATCCCGATGTGACTTTCGAATTCCGAGGCCATGTGCAGAGATATAAAGGTGCGGGGTCGACAATGAGGCCGCACATCCGCAAAAATACGAAAGATGCGACTTTGGCGAAGTCTTCAACCAATCATACTAACCAATGAGGTAAGCGTAAAATATTTCTAATCGATGATCGCTCGCCTTCTTAGCCTTAGAACCCGAAGTTGAAGGAAATTAGTCAGGGTCCCACAGAGAGGACCAGAATCAGGGCATGCAGGCAGAGAGGTGGTGGTCCCAGTTTTGACAGGAATAACTCAAGATGTTTCGCTCGACCTCTTCCGGAAGCGGAGAATTTTCGCTGTCGACTGAGAATGATGATGGGATGCTTGCGATGTTGAATCTCAACCTCTTCATGAGGAATCAGTGAGACGTTGATGGTGCTCAGCTTGGTTGCACCAAAATTCCTTTTCCGGTCAAACAAGAAGTCAGGAAAAGATTTGTACACTGTTGTGCGAGTCAGTGTGGAGTACGGCGTGAAGGTGTCCAAGAATCCCATTAGTGAGCAAACGTGGAATTGCACTTGTTTGAAGAGAAGAGGAGGTCAACAGCAATGGATGTTGATGTACGCTCTGCAGTGCAGAGAAGGGTGTAAAGAATTTGGAGTCGGCGTGTTCGGACATCCAGTTGCAAATCATGAAAGGCGTCCAAAAGTATTTGAAGATACAAATCGTCGAGCAAGGTTGTCCCTTCCAACGACGTTTTCAGGACGGCCAAGTCAGAGCCATACTGGAGCTTAGCCAGAATCTCCTCCTGCTCTGGTAGTTCACAGTCTTCCAAATACTCCACAACAGTTGCAGCATAAATGAACAGCCCGGCCGCCTGCACCACAAGCTTCTCCAATTCTGGTCGGAGAGCAAACTCGGGAAGGCTATCTTTAGGTAGGTCGCGATGTTGGCCTCGGCTTCCTCAATGGGTGCTTGTTCGAGACAATAAAACTGCTTGTTTTCAAAGGACTCCAGATCGGTGGCTAGATCCGGGCACGGCCGACTCGTCGCAAAGAACGAGAGACCCTTCAACCGATGTTCGTTGATGACATCGAGTAAGGTCGCGCAAAAACTCCGCCCCACCCCTCCCATATATCATCGAGGGCATCAACGATGATGAGGTAATTTGTCGGTAGAGATGGATCTGCAAGTCGAGCGGCTTTGTATTCATCCCATGGAGGCCCTCGAGCCGGATCTAACGGTATGATGAATAGTCTCGAACCTCCCGGAATGGCTCAATGCGTAAATGGTTTACATTTGAGAGCCAGGTGATATACGATGGTACTGAGGGTTTGCACGTTGTGTTTCGTCGAAGAAGCGTGAGCAGAAGAAGTTGTCGTCGAGTCGTCAGCATTGTCAGCAAACTCGAAGCGGCGGGCAATGGTGTAAGCAATGGTGGCCTTCCCTGACCCAGCTGGACCAGAGAGCCAGTACACCGTTTGGCTCTCTGAAGAGGTGTCATTCGCCCATCTTGTGATATTGCCTAATATACGGACACACTGCACACGATGCAGTAACCGCCTTTCTTTTTCCTCTAGATAATATTTGTACCTTGAGATCTTTCAGAAGTGATTTCTGTTGGGAAGGATGAACATGAAACGGGAATCGAAACGGTCAGGTTACACACCGCGAGGCCTTCTTGAATAGCATGTACTATCTTATGGACTCTGAGACTGGTCACCAGCTAAACAGTGGAAGAAGTAATGAGGAATGAATAAAGATAATGGTGGTAGAATTACGCACCACACAAGCTGCTCCCTCGCCTGATTGATACGTTCGAAAATTTCTGTAATCTGCTTCTTATTCTGAGACCTCATGTACTGCAACGCCCCTGATAAGCAACTGCTTCTTGAGTTGAATTAGCTTCACGAGTTCTCCCTTTAGTGTCCTAAACGAGTGTTTAAACGTTTGTTCGTCAACTTTGGCCGAGAATGGCGGCGGGCTGCACCTTTCTCTTTGCATTTCTTCAGCGTTATTCTGTTTCCAGGTGGCCGGTGCTTCTTGCACTGCAAGGAGCTGGGCAGCTGTAGACGAAATCCGTCGTTCGACTGCATTCAGTTTGTCTTTCACGTCCTGAGATGCAGAGTCAGTCAGGCACCAGAGTGAAAGACAGTGACAAACGTCTTTTTTCTGGAGGATAATTTTGCAATAATGAAAGCAACTTTGACTGGATTTCCGTCCACAACATCCAGCACCTTCTTGAGGAGCATCTGGGTGAAACTAGACTCCACTCCAAGAATGTCCTTCGCCGCCGCACATTTATCAGAGAGACTCTAAAAAGAGTTGCGGTAGATGTGGGTGAATGCCGCAATACTCGTATCGTGATGTTTAGGTTGAGAACGTGGACTACAAACACCTGTCAAATTGGTTGGTGGGACATGTTCTCAAAGATGCTTACGCTGATCTGGCGGGCTAATCGTCTTGACTCCTCCCATGGCTTTTTATTGACGGCGATGTCGGCGATGGGTTGGTATGCGATGACCCGTTGAACTGAGCATTCTATCTGTTATTACTCAGACTGGAGCCAGATGGAACTCGACCGGCTATGAAGAGTGCTTCGCGATCCAAATCTGAATAACTTCAGGTGCCTTTGGCATCTTTCGCAGCCTGCGGACGATCGTCAGCCATTGTGAAGGGCGTAAAAGACAACAAAACAATTGTACTTGGCCTTCCACTATTCATGCGTGACATATGTTATTTGCCCACACAAAGACCCCGTTGTCAAAAACCCAGCAAACCTCTCCGACTCACCGCCAAAACAATTGCGGACGTCCATGTGATAGATGTACTTGAGTCTTGTATCCCACTTCAGTTGTGAGTTTTTCAGCGCAAAGTTATCCAGATTATGTCAGCAGTTACCGTGAGTCAGAAGTCTCTAACAACACCGATCTTTCAGCCCTTGTTCAAAACAGTCATCTAGTAGCACAGATCGTATAGATCGAGATGCCGAAAGTAAGTTTTACTTTTCAGTTGGTCTTTCTACTCAACTGACAAAGACATCTGCAGAACAAAGGAAAAGTTCGCTCAATTTCTTCTCCAAACCTCCAAAAAGAGTCTGCTCATTTTTGTGTGTGTGTATAACAGGGTGGAAAGAACAGAAGACGTGGAAAGAATGAGAACGAGGATGATAAGCGTGAGCTCGTCTTTCGCGAAGATGGCCAGGAATATGCACAAGTCGTCAAGATGTTGGGCAACGGGCGCATCGAGGCGATGTGCTTTGATGGCGAGAAGAGGTTAGCGCACATTAGAGGGAAAATGCGGAAAAAGGTCAGTTCTCTTCGATCGAATGTTAATCGCTCCTGAATTCTTCAAATAGGTGTGGATTAATCAGGGTGACATCGTCCTCCTCTCCCTGCGAGATTTCCAAGACGACAAAGCAGATGTCATCGTCAAATACACCGCCGATGAGGCTCGAAACCGTACGTCATTTTTGTCAAACTGTTGTCTTGTTTCTAATCGCTGATTCTGTTTCCCATTTGTTTTCCAGTCAAAGCTTACGGAGAGCTCCCTGAAAACGCCAAGATCAACGAGACAGATACTTTCGGCGAGAACGAAGAAGAATGTGCTTTCGAGTTCGGGGACGGGGAGGTCGACATCGACGACATCTGATTGAATCCTTTCACGACATACGTAAGGGTGTATTCCATCCCATTTATTTGTTCTATACATCATCCCTCTTGTTTCTTTTGCGGATTCTGTTTGATGTCTTGCATAATTATTCCTATCACGTATATGTAAATGTCATAACAAGATAGGATATCGTTCTCGAAATTATTACTTGAGTCTAACATTTAAGAAAGACGCGACCATACTATAGCATGCCCCTTTACTTCCAAAAAAAGTGTATTACATAATTGGCTAATATGAGTGTCAGCGATCGTGGCTTGCAAAGCATAAATATTAGTTCCGCTGACAATACCAGGAAGCCTTACAACAGACGGGAACATGTCAACGTGTTGCGTTCCGACAAGTAGTCTCATTGAAGATCTCGTGGCGATTGGTTGTGCCGCCATCCAGCCACGCTCGTCACAGAACACATAGCAAGGATGAAGCCTCATGTGGGGATGATAACCTCTGAAGATCTGAAGTACTCAAGCGCCGAATGCACAACTGTCAACAGGGCTGAGCCTTGGCCACTCAGAAGCTGCCCTATGTTATGCTCGAAAGATCTTTGTTGATATCGATTGCTGCCCTGACTACCTGCTCATGCTCTCTACACATCATCAATGATGGATAAGTGACCGTGCTAGTGCTTCCACACCATGGAGATGGAGGAAAGGTATCGATTTCGCCATTATCAAAACAACCTTTCTCATCGGAGAAACGGGTGGATTGGGTACGCATTTCGTAGTTGGAACTCAACTGCTTTAAATCCCCTTCGCTGAAAATGTTCGTGGACTGGTCGGAACTCTGGCCAACATTTCGGTCGCTACTAGTATCACGCCGATTACATAGAGAGCGATAGAAAACCCCAGAACCAATGTGGTGATTCAGACTCTGGTGAGAGCACACTATTTTCAACAAATTTTCAATGCCTTTGCTGTCTAAGAAGACGCGACCGATTCACTAAAATCTTCTCCTATGAGGTCCAGTTCCTCCAATACAGTCATGAGCCGTTTTGCCCTATCGTCTGCGTCTGCCATGAACGCCCTCCCGGCCGATCTAATCTTGTCTCGACAGATAGCGAATTTCGCAACGAGAGGCTGGATTGCAGAAACCTCGTCACTCTCTGCAGTCCGCTTTACCTTCACAGCTATAATGTATTCCGTCAGAGAACAGTACTAGAAAAACAAAATTCTTACCACGACGTATAGCCACCGTTTCATCCCCTGGTATATTTAGTAGGGTCTTTCGGCAATCTTCAGAATTGTAGGAAGCTTACCTTCCTCTCGAACCCTTTTCCTATCTCGAATCGTCAAACCTGGTTCGAAAATGGAGGAGCTCCCTTGGCCAGAAGCAGTAACTGCTTCAAATCGGAGTGGAGCCGTCTTCAGACCATTCAATTTCTTCAAATAACTAGCCGGTATTTCGATGGAGATGTCTTCCTCCTCCGAATCGTCTTCGTCAGAAACGGGAAGTTGGATAATTGAGGCGTCTTCATCATCATTTTCCTCCTTCAAATGTTCTGTTGCACTGGTGCTTGAACCCCGATCGCCGTATTTTGGACGAACCTCAACACCAAACAGCTCGTACATCTCTGCGACTACCGCAGTTGGCTTTTCCATCAGTTCTGCGACGGACAGCACCCAAAATTGGATCTGCCTTGGGCAACGCTTGCGTTTTTCAATACATTGGACGCAGCGTACGCTAAACGAGTCAGAAGAGGGGATGGCGCATCCCTCATTTTTACACCCGGAACAAACCTGACAGAAATTTCAAAAGGGTCAATAAATGTAAGGAAAGAATTATTGTAGATTACCGGGTGCAACTTCAAGAATTGTTTCCTTCCCGGTGGAGGACGCACTGGCCGCATGACTATGGACAAGAAAGTCCTAAAAGCAACTAGGTCGTTCGGCGTCCACGCCGATCGTGACGAGTAATAGCCATTATTGTTAAAGGGCTGTCCTTTTTCTCGACGACAGATCACCATTTTTTTCGAAAGAGGGGACAAAGAGATGAGCAGTCGTCGACAGAATAGAAAGAGGATGAGGGTTCAGGATGAACCACTCCAACCTTTTAAAAAGAAATACATCGATTAAATTCGGTGTATTGATAGGTCTTTTTTGCACAAGTTTCATAAAGTTGATCCTTTCCTTCCCGAAAGTTCTGGGATCGACCTATTATGACAAGAGAAGTGCATCGGTTCATAGGCAACACCTGGCGATCACAGCAATTGATTCGTCTGGTGGGAAACAGCGAGGGTCACCAAAAGTAGTCTTAGGAGGTCGACATGTTGTTCAACAGCCGTTACCTAACCGTGAACCAAGTAGCCCAATCGAATCCCCACCACCACTTGTTCAAGATTTAGCACAAATGCCTTCAAAGTAGGTTAGTCTCAAGTCACAGTACTTTCCTGTCGTGACTTACCTCGTGCAACCATCTTTTTAATGGTCTCCATGTTAGGTACCACACCTTTCTCCTCATGCAGATAATGAACAATATCCCTTGCGCCCACTCCAATCGCCAGGGTCAACAGCTCCACATCGAGAGGAACCCTATCACTAAGTTTCCGCCTCTTGTTCCTGCTCTGCTTACCCCTGTTGTCCAAGTCTGAGGACGACCTCTCGACGAGAAGTTTAAGCAACCCCAAATCCTTCTTCCTGATCGCAACCTTGACAGCCAGACGATCATGACATTTCGGCGACGCATGGCGGTCCAAGAGGAATGTGATCAGGGGTACGAACTTCGTATGAACAGCTTTAGTGAGTGGGTATCCGTTGGGGTAATTCAGGTCGAGCTTTGGAATATCCGGGCAATCCCAGAGGTATCGAAGGAGAGGTAAAGGCTCATCAGGCGCCGTCAAGGAAGACCCAGAGCGCAGATTCCGAAAAATCCGAGCAGGAAGACGGACCAGCGATTCTTTCTCTTGAGGTGTGAAATTTAATTCTTTCACAAGATGTCGGATGGATTGAACCACTTGTTGATCACATATTGGATATCGAAGGGCTCGGGAATAGATTTCAGAGAGGCTGTTCTTTTTTTCTCGGACAATCCGACCAAGGATGTATTGCGCATGGAAAAATGGCGAAGCACTCTTGACGATGGTATAGAAACGACGACAGACGAGCGGGAGTGATTCAGACAGTGAATAAAGTTGTATTTCATACAGAATCTGCATGTCAAAAAACATTTTCAGTTTGGTGATAATCGTGTATATTAGGCCACAAAATACCTCGACTGGCAAACCTTCCAGAGAAATCATTCTGCAGTGTTGCATTCAACAGAGTTTGTGTCGCCTGTACAGAAGCACCGGCAATCTCCAGAAAGCGGCCCGATCAAATCTCAATTTAAAAAAAAAGTGCTACATGATACGAAAAAAAATGGATGTCACGGAGTTGCACCCTCAGAGCTTCAGGATTGGTGCAAAAATGTCTGCAACTACAAAAATAGAATAAGCACCTGCAGCATGCAATCACCAAGAAGAAAATAACTCACATACTCCTCATAGTGATGCAACACCTCCCTCAGCTGCTTCCTCGTAATTTCCGCCCGGTACAGAATTTCATCATCGGATCGTTTACCATCGAAATGTTGATTGACCCTACAAGAAAAGAAGCGGAATAAGGATGAGCATCACGGTGAGTCGAAAGGGTGCTCACAGCTCAAACCTCCTCACAATCCCAGGGATCTTCCCACTTGACATGGCTGCTAACCAACGCCTCTCCAAGTGCGTAGCCTTGCCAGGATCAGAAATGATACTAGGCGAGATATCGTCAATGTCAACGTCACCCCCTTCTTCGAGGGAAGTTTCCCAGCCAGAATCATCTTCATCGTCTGATTGTTCGTCCTCCTCCCTCTCTTCCCCTTCATCTTCTGCATCTGTCGCATCGTTGACACCTTCGTCGGTTAAATTTTCACGTACGTCATTCGATCCTATAGGGTGATTATGGCGATTATGGTGTCGATAGATTCCATTTCTTGAACCATTGTGGAAGTCATAATAAACACCACCCAACCTATTCACTTCATCCTCACCCCCAGCCTTTCCATGCCTCTCCACTTCAGCCACCCTCCTTGCTCTTCTCCTAATCCACCTCTCTCTCATCCTCTTTACCCTGGCCTTCACCTCCATCGTAGCAACAATCCTCACCCTCAAATGCGACACAACCAACAAATCCTTCTTCATCATCCAAAGCACCACGTCGTGATACATAGGTATAAGATCTTTACTTTTGACGACAGAGGCGAAGAAGTGGGCATGGTTGTCTGGTCGAGTTAAATGCGGGTGAGAAGTGGAAGTGGGAGGTTTGGAAAGAGACAAAGAGATTTGGGACAAGAGAAGAGGTAACGGCGGTATAGATGGATGGGAGAACTTAGATTGAAAACATTGCGTCAGCTCTGACAGTCTAAGAAAACAGAGATCCAGGTCACACGTTAGAAGAAATAAAGCAGGCACTCGGACTCACGGGGCACTGAACTTCGGAGGGAGCGCAAAAACTGTTCGTAATCCTGGGTGGACGACATCGACTACTTTTGCTCTACGATGTAGAACGAGCCATTTCACGATGGGGTACACCTGTGTTTCGAGGTCCCAATCTAGGAGTCTTGCGGTTTCTGCTAATCTTGTCAAAATGTTATAATGGGCAATAAAAAGTGAAGGAAAAAGAGAAACATACGACAGTATCACTGACACAGTCTCCAGAAACCGAACCAAACCCTCTGCAAGATTTTTATCCTCCTGCGAATCCAACTGCTGCCGATGCGGGTCGAGGACATCACCATTGTCATCATCATCATCCAAAAGCAAAAGCGTCTTCCACGGCGCAACAAAGGGGAGTTTCCACCCTGTACTGTCCTGTCCCCAATTAAAGATTGCTACGTCCTCAAGAGCATGATACGCTTCATCTCCGCTGGGATGGTTGAAGTCTGAAACAGCTGGGGCGGGGTCAATGTCGTCTTGTTCTTCTTGGTTTTGGTTGTGCAAGAGGAGGGTGTCTAGATATGGAGGCAATTGGAGTTCGAGAGGCAGATAGTTGATGGTTAGATAGGCTACAGAGGATGACTTGATGGCGTCGAAGAGAGTTTTTAGCGCTGGCGCAATAGAGGTGGATTCAAGCGCTTGGTGTAAGAATCGAGAATAAGGTTCGCCTAGGAGAGTTGTCAGTGAACCAACTTAATTGAAAAAAAGTAAGTGTCACCTTTGGAAATGGATGTTTCACGGAGGGAAATGAGTGTGTCGCATTCGCGTTCTACAAAGTTTGATAGGACTTGCTCTTGATAAAGTACGGCTGTGAGGGTGAACGCGATTTGCTCGTAGAGGATGCCGAAATACTTTGAAATGTTTCCTGAGGCGGAAGAAGACGGGTCCGGGACGTCAAGCACGAGAACGAGATGGAAAGTCTGCAGCCAGCTGCTATTCGAAGCCGTGGACGAGTGCGACCTATCCCTGACCACCTCTGGCGGTGGAGTGATATCTCTGCTTCTAGTATTTTCAGATTTGAACGACCAATTTCCATCAGAGTCTGCAGAGACAGGGTGGCCTATGAATGCAAGGTCATCCACCATCAATTCAAATTTCTGATGAGACATGGATTTATGAGGACAGAGAAGACGCGCGAGAAACTCGGAGTCAAATCCCAGGAGGTGATTGTATTGATTTTCTGGGACAGGATCTTTGTCGTCGCACCGGAGACTGCTACTTCTACTGTGAGAGGATGATGTCGAATGAGATCTTGGTCGGAGAAGATGAGGCCGAGGCCACGCATAGTTAAATTCACTGGTAGGAGGGGACCGTTGTTGCTGTTGCCTGACAAGGTCGTCGTCGTTGGATGCACGCCATGGATTGTCCAGGAGAGAAATAGAGAGGGTTTTGTTTGGAAGCGGACGAGTGAGTCTTGGAGAAGGTTTTGGATTGTCAGGCCAGCAATAGACAACAGTAGATTCTCGGACAGACGATGTGGTGAGCAGAATACAAAGTAGACTTTCTGCCATAACGTCCTTGTCGTCGACAACGATGAGGTCGCAACAAATACATAAGGTTGTTTACATAAATTTACAGCCCATCTTTGCCATCAACACTGCTATCATCGACGCCTTTGGCAGGCATATGTCCCCACATCCGCTACATACTCTACATACTACACCTACCTCTACTCATGAGTCGCAATGACCCTGCCTCAAGTTGCAATGTAGTGCGTCCCAATTAGCGGAAGAGGGCGGGGTCGACAGTGGGACCCGGGTACAATTTGGACCTCAGTGAGCAATCGGTGAGATCATTATTTGCCTCAGGAGAACGGCTGAAAGACAAAATATATTCCAGTTTATCGACGTTCGAACTCAACATAGCGTTTTGACCATGAGTGGGAAGTCAACTTTGTCTAAATTTGGTCTTAGGGAGATCGCACAAAGTAAACAGGGGACAGGGGACTCACATTATAGTACCAGGCATCGTCATTGGGGGACTCAGGGAGTGCGGTTGGTGGTCCCTCCAACGGAGCCAGGATGCGCTGTAAGTTGGTTGAAAGTCAACACAGATATCTGCAAAAGAACATCAGGAAGGGCGTACATGCGGAACGATAGTATGTTTGTCCCGTAACCTAAGCCTTGTCTTCCGGAGGAGATCATCTAGCCCCTGGCTCTGGAGGAACTTGAAGAATGGCTGCGAATTTTCATAGACTAGTTCCATATCACGCATGCCGGCACATTTCCCCTCGGTCCTGAAGAGCGAAATATAAGTTGGAGGCCCTCCTTGACTGACCCAACTCCTTCGAACCACTGGTAATGAGAAAGTGACTGGTTGGGAAGAAGCGAAGAGGTATATCTTCAGGATTGCCCAATTTATTGAAAACAATTAGCCATCGCTGGCCCCATCTCGTGCACCAATTCATAGATCATCCAACGAAAATTGAAGTTTTCCGATATGCATCATGTCATCTTCAGACTCTTCAGACATCATCGCCAAGGATCTCTTCCTCGATAGCCTTAGTATGTTCTCGGTGTAATTAGGATCGAACCCGAAGAAAACGACATGAATAGGGTCCTTGAGGCTTGCACAGATCCGAAGGATATTTACATCCGATATGAAGATTGTTCAGCCGTGGTTGTCATGGCGCTAATCCGAGTCTAATGATACGACTTTTCGCTATCTTCGCTCGAGGTCTCAAAGTTGAACACATTAGCGGGGTGTTACCCACTGGCATAGAGTAGATTATCAGATAGATTTCAGGCTTGTTAGCTAGGATCCGAGTACGGTACACTGCAACACTTTTTTGCTCTGAATATCGATGAACGACTCTTCAGTATCAGCAATCTGACAATTTCTCCTGGGGACAACAACCATATGACCATTTTCAATGGATGGTCACTGGAACCATTTGAAATGTAAAAGATGCCATCGTGAAGATGCAGCTGTTGCTGCTACCAGGCAATAAGTTTCATGGTATCAGAATGGCCTGAATCATGATAGGGTGTGGTGAGACTTTTTTTTTTTTTTTTTGACGTACCACGATCAAGGCTCAGGCTGCCACGAAGATGCGGAGATGATGTACAAGTGTGCTCTGGTCGGCCACGTGAAAGAAAGCATGGGGACCTGAGCACACTTTACACCACCAACCGGCATACAACTTGGGGTGTCCTACAATGATCAAGGTCGTCTCCAAGATGCGGAACTGTGTGCGTTACCACGATCAAGGCCATCACGACTCACATATGCTGAGATGATGTTCAAGCAGATAGGAGCACATGTTGAGCACATGTCCACAATGTCTCAGATTCTAATTAATTACTGTAATTGAGAGAAATAATTTTTTGGTAAAAGACATGATTATCATAAATGCTGCTAATTTAATGAAAGAGCTAAAGTATGTACACAACGTAAATGTCAATGCTGACGAGTTCTATAACGACATGCATCCGAATAATCATTAAAAAATGTTGCAGAAAGTCATAAGGATAGAGAGAAGAAAGCTGAAATCAACTAATTATCGATTCGCGTTTGTCGAGACCTTGGAGTTGAACATATTCAAAGTAATCGCCTCGTTTAGCTAGTAATTGATCATGGGTACCCGACTCGCTGACGCGACCCTCTTTGATGAAGTAGCTGTGAAAGGGTATGAGTATGGTCATGCATGGGTGAATGTGAGGTGGGCGTACATTCTATTTGCATTCTGAATGGTTGACAACCGATGCGCGATGGCAATCGTTGTCCTTCCCTTCGCGGCTTGATCCAGGGCAGCTTGGACAACCTTTTCAGAGTTGGAATCGAGAGCAGACGTAGCCTCGTCAAGGAGGAGGACCTTGGGGTTGCGAAGCAATGCACGTGCAATGGCAATGCGTTCTGGAAAATCTTTCAATAAGTAGTTCATAGTTTCAAGTTTCAAATCAACCCACGTTTCTGACCTCCGGACAATTGAGATCCTTTGCCACCGACTTCGGTATCAAAACCACTAAAGATGGTGTTAGGTTGGATACGAAAGTTGAAGGAAAAGGCATCATACTCGGGTAGTCCTTGAATAAACTCCAAAATATTTGCATCTCGGCAAGCGGCTTCAATCTCTTCTTGCGTGACCTCCTCAGCAGGTTTGGTTGCACCGAGTAGGATATTAAATTTGACAGTTCCAGCATAGAGGGTCGGTTCTTGAGAAACCAAAGCCAGGTTCTTACGGTATTCTGCAACGTTGAGTTCCGTAATTTTTTCACCGTCCAGCTAAAAAGCTGTGATTAGATACATTAGTAGGAAATTGAATAGAATTGCTCACATAGACGTCCCCAGCAAGTGGGTCATAGAAACGTTCGATTAGTTGAATACTATAGCGGTTGGGTGAGGATATCATTAATGACATTACAAAAGGATACTCACGTTGTACTCTTGCCAGATCCAGAAGCACCAACCAACGCGACATAGGTTCCAGGCTCAACATCGAGGGAAAGATCACGCAGCACGCGAACGCCAGGACGAGTTGGGTATCGGAAGTGAACACCTTCAAACTTAATGTGCCCCTGGATCGTCTTCTGGTCAACGACCTTGCCTTCTGTAGAATTCGCGTCGATCTCAGGCTTGGAATCGAGTAGTTTGAGAATGTCAGAACCGGCTCCTTTTGCGGCAGACATGTCAGGGACGAAGGAAAATACGTTGCCAGCTTGAATGGCACCAAATGTGGTTGACTATAAGGGAATGTTAAATGACAAAGAGCAGAACAAGAAATTAAAACACACCATGAGACCGATGAAGAAGGAAAACGTGCTCGCTTCTAGACGAGAAACGAGGGTGGCACCATACCAGAAGATCAGAGCAATCACCCAGAAGACCTGTGCCTGGGTGAACGAGTAGAGCAAATTACTCCAAATGGCACTCTTGTTAGAAATGCGCAGTGGTTCCTCTAGACTTTGACTGTAAAGCCTCAAACAATCGTCTTCTCGGGTAAGGGCAGCGACAGTTCGGATAGAGCCAGCAGCTTCACTTGCTAACTGAGCCGACTCTGCATGAGCCTTTTTGTTGGTTTGATCCTTGAGAACGACAACACGCTATAAAAATGCCATTAGCAACTCCATTCAACTGATAGAACTGGTAGACGTACCAAACGAATGTATCCAGGTGATATAAGAAACGGTATGCATGCCATACCCACGAGTCCGACCCTCCAAATGAACACAAGGCCAAGAACGGAACCAGCTACGAGCGTCGCAATGCTTTGCACAATAGCTCCGAGTGTAATACCCGCGAGCCCATTGACCTTCTGTGGGTTTTCGCTGAGTTGCGCCGTCAAGGACCCGGCCTATAAACGCCAACAATTCGTAAGTATATAATTTCCGAGCACAAACATTACACTGACATTATTCTTTTCCTGGTCGAAAAACTCGATATCCTGTTTAAGCAGGGCGGTGAAACTGAGAGATCGCAGACGGGCGGTCAGGACAGAAGCGGCATAACCAAAGAGATAGTTCTGGAAACCAATGGCGAAAGTAGCGAGAATAGCGACGATGAAGAGCCAAAGAGCATTGCGATCACCCTCGTGACGACGTTCGTGAGGGTCAATCTTCGAAAAGGCTGAGATACCCCTCGAGAAAAGGACACCGAAAGCAGGGTATACCATTCCAGTAACTAAAAAAAGCATTGAGCGACACAGATCGCGTCGGCAAGGTATAACTCACCAATAGCGAATAAAGACCCAAGGATGTAATTTTTCCATTGATCCCGGATAAGACCAGCCATGCGCATGAAAATATAGGTGAAACCAAATTCTTCTTCCTTCTTCCCGGCACCGTCGGCATTGCGTCTTTGTTCCAGGATTTCACTTGCGAGAGACTGTCTTGTGCTCCGTCTCCCCAAAGGAATCTCTTCCCGAGCCGCTTTTTCCATGTCAACAGGTGTTTCACCTAATTCACTGCCTTCTGTGGAATATTGTTCACCATTTCCTTCACGCAACTTCTGCGCCTGTACCAAACGGGTGTAAGCGCCATTCATTGCCAACAAGTCTTCATGAGTGCCACTTTCTAGCACATAACCATCTCCCACAACATGGATGACATCTGCACCCTTTATGGTTGACAGTCGGTGAGCGATGGTGATCGTCGTGCGTCCTGGGATAGTTAACCAAACGTCAGCTGACTTTCGGCAGAGTCAAAACGAAGAACAAACCTGCAGCGGCCTTATCCAATGCATCTTGAACGATGCCCTCCGACTGCGTGTCGAGGGCACTGGTGGCCTCATCCAGTAAAAGAACTCGGGGGTCAGACACAATAGCACGAGCAATCGCCACGCGCTGCTTCTGTCCACCAGACAGCAAGAAGCCACGTTCACCCACCAAAGTGTTGTACCCTTCAGGAAGCTTCGATATGAATCCATCCGCGTTGGCCTTCACGCAAGCCTCTATGATCAATACGTCCTTCTCTTTCTCCGAAACATTCTCGTATTGGGTGCCAATAAGACCGTGTGCCACGTTATTTCTGATGGTAGTCGCAAACAAGACGGGTTCCTGAGAGACAAGGCCGATTTGATTTCGCAGCCACTTCAAATTAAGATCCTTGAGATCGTGACCGTCGAGTTTGATAGAACCATCAATCGGATCATAGAACCGTTCTACCAGAGAAATAATGGTAGACTTCCCAGATCCCGAAGCACCAACGAGAGCCGCAGTTTTGCCCGCTTCGAACGTGAGGCTGAAATCATTTACGACTTGAATTGTAGGTCGCGAGGGGTAGCAGAACTTGATGTTCTCAAGGGTGATTTCTCCTCTGACCTTCTCAGGTTTCTTCCCACCAGAGTTTGCCGAATCGATGTCGGGTACACGGTCAATTGTTTGGTACAATTTGGCAGCGGCGCCTTGCGCATTGGTCACAGCTGAAAGGGGGTTAGTATTCCGAATATTGAGAGCAAAACGTTAGGGATGACCTTGAACTTCCGGCGCAATAAGAGCAAGGGAAAAGGAACCAATCAGGATTGCAAATAGGACTTTCATGACATCGCCAGCACTAGCTATTATCGCTTCTCAGTTCTGAAGACCGGAATAAAGTTATCAACTTACTATTTCCTTGATTGATTAATGTCGTGCCAAAACTGAAGGCTAAAATATTGGCGGAAGGTTCGTCAAGTTAACAGCAGTGGGAGATATAGTCAACATACCAAGTGCATATCCAGAGTAAATGACGAAGAAGAAAACAGACATAGCAGACCCGTGAACAGCAGCCATTTTGAGGTCAATTCGAAGGGATGAGCTCATCCGCTCATCATAGATGCCGGACAACACCTTCTGAGTCCCGAATGCTTGTGCTGTTCGAATAGTCGAAATAACTTCTTCTGCGATGCTTCCAGCTTCGGCTACATGCTTGAGGGAAAGCCTACGATGCAGATTTAAGAGAGGTAGCGGGAGGACAAAGGTGGTAGACATACTGCTTGTAGCCTGACAGGAATTTGGTCATGAAAGCACCGGTGATTCCGATGCAAGGAAGCATTGCTGACATAGCAAGAGCCAAACGCCAAGATGTAGCATAGGCAAGAACGAAACCAGTGACAAAAGCGGCAAAAAAATTGATAACCATTGCAACCTTCTCCGATATGCCTTGTTGAACCAAGTCTGGGAATAAAGTATTAAAATCTTGAGTAGCAGGAAGAATAATTGAACTGACGGGTATCCGTTTGAATGCGCGTAGCAATTTCGCCAGCTCCCACATTATCAAAAAACGCGATGTCCTGCCGCAAGACAGCCTGTAGATACTTTTCGCGGATTCGCTTGGAGTTGATTTCCCCGGTGTGGACCCAGATATACATGTAAATATAGGTGCAGCCAAACATTCCGATACCTGCAGCAAGAGTTCAGCAAAATATACCACGGAAATAATTTTTTTTTACTAGCCGAGGATCACGAGATAAAGAGCATTTAGTGAAGCGCCATGGCGGAAATCAGCAGCTGCTTGAGGGACCCTGGCATTGGCAGCTTGATCTCCTGATTGTGCAAGGCCTAGGACCATCTGGAAATTTACGAAATCCTGAATGAGTCTGCCAAACAGAAGAGCCATTAGAGGCTGGATACCGCGAATCAGCGATGCACTATGAAAGGAACAAAGGGTATACGAACTTGTGCTGCCCCAGCTGCGGCAGAGGCGATCAGCCCAATAAAATCCAACACAATCTCGAGAGTTGTGGAATAGCTGAAGACAATTGAAAAAAACGCGACGGGACAGACTGGATCGTGCTCACCGAAAGAGTTGTCTCACTGACACAGGTGGAACCTCTTCTTCCAGAGGTTTAACATCTGTTGTGACGTCGGTTTTCTCATCTGTGTTCACGGTCGAGACAGGCTTCCTTGAGAAAAAGCGCCTTGACGGCTTGGAGTTCTGGACGATGTCCGCCTTTTCGTCGCGGCTACTTGTCCCTGAGTCCGCCATGCTGGAGGAGAGGAAGTGAGTGGGAAGGATTCAGTTCAGACATCGGCATAAATACTACAGAATCACAAATACGGCTGCCGAGTGTGGGAGTAAGCACCCCTGACTAAATGTCCCGTTGCCGACCCTGATGTCATTTCCTTTAACGGCATGTTCCTGAACGCCGTCTCTTGGCGCATTGAAATTTGACTCGCCATGCCCAGTACGAGTCATCGTTTTCCGCTTCTCCCGGAAAGTATTCCAGTAAACTTTAGCCGTCAGAGCTACTTGATATTAGTACGATTCAGGCAGGTAATGTTTAACGAGTCACTTGATTTCTATCAATTCGCAGTGCGTAATTGGTCCTTGCCGAGTGTTCTACAAAGTTCATGCCTTTATTAGTTACACCAAATCTTGTACCATACATAGATCAAGACACTGCTTCGATATCTCTATTTTGACGGAGCTGCCGGCGCCTATTTATAATGTTGGCAAGATGGAGCTTCAGAGGCATGTGCAAGTATCGAACGAGTGTTTCGACCATTCGGCTGGGATATAATGGGGATAGATAGATCAAGGGAAGCAAAACTGACAACGTCGAGTCCCTAGGCCCATTTTCCGGACTATGTGTTCGAAATCCCATCCGTGAAAGGCAGGAAAAACAGTGGTTGCAGCAATAAGCAGACGTGCCGATTTCGGGATAATAGTCCTGTTCATCAAAAACATGTTATAATAAGTCACGCAGGATGTAAAACAGGAATACTCACGGAGGAGAAGAAGCCATCTGTGTAATGTGAAATTATGAATGCTAAATGCATAGCGGAGTGCACCCTGGTTTCATGGACCCGAGAGCAACGGACTATTGTCTTCACGGCTTCCATGACACACATCACGGAGGCATCTCGAGACCTAAAGTCCGGGTCAAACAAGGAGTCAACGAAGCCGTTGTAGTCGAAATCTGCTCCAGGACCAAGTTCTTCACGTGACAAAGGTAAAGAGGGGACGGGGAGGTACTGGAACACAAGTCTGACTCCAGGTGCTTGCGAGACATCCCTGCTCTCGGATACTCTATGCGTGTAGTCGAGCATAGCACAAGCCTCAAAATGAATGGTTTGAGCCTCTAGCCAACGTATGTAAAACACCACCACGGGAGACCACGATGGTTCAACGTGATCATAAAAAGCCGTTCGCGAGGTTGTCGCATCGGTGGCGGGATGTAGTGGATCGACGAAATCTGTGGCAATGGTGGACTCGACCATCAGGAGGAAGTTACGGAAAATAGATGATCTGTGAAGTTGCCGTAATATCCGGTAATCTGCCTCCAATCTCCCATACGCGCCTCCAAGTGCACCAGCCAGCTCATCATTGATAAATCCCACCTTGGCAAGCCCAGATATATCAGCCATCACAAAAAGAGATTCATGAAGCCTCGATAAGAGCAAATATACGCATTTCGCGAATTGTTGCCAGTGAGACATTGACCATAGGTGATAGTCTGGAGCAACATTGCTCGCCTCACAATATAGTGAGAGTTCTTCTAGAAGGCCTGGAACGAATTCTCCATCGGGTGTGATCCATAGTTCAGATGTGAGCAGTTGGAGAAGAACAATATCGGCGGCTAGCGCAGGCTCCGGAAGATTGAGTGCATCCAAATGGACGTCGTCATTGACCAGAATACCCATCAGGAGAGTAATGTTCGGGTTTTCTAACTCAAACTTCCGGATAAGAGCAGGAACAGAGTTGAGGTAAACACTAGCGCTGAAGGCAACCTTGATATCGATGAGTTTATCTTGGTCTTGTGCATTCCAGACATAAGCTTGGATAAATGAATGGATAAGACTGCCGTATTCGCGGAATGAGAGGTCTCTGAGAAAAAGAGTTGGCTCCAACTTTGTGTGCTCAAGAAAACTGATATACGTACCTTGAATGCAGTTCCAGAATGTCACGGAATGACAAGCCTTGTTGAAAAGGCGTGTGGTCAACGTCCTCGCTGCCAACTGCATGCGAAGCAATGAGAAATTCCAATGTAACCTGATTTTCGTCTGATTCCGAATAAAGTCTAGCAGCCACGGCCACAGACTCTTCAAGTCGAACAAAAAAGCTCGACATTGCGATGAGAAGCCGGGCCAGGCGAGTATGAGGTTGGATATTCGCAGGAAACAGAGGATATGATCCAGTGGCGTTGGCAAGATCGTGTATGAGGCATGTAGTGGCGTAAAAAGCCTGAGTTTCAGAAGAGGGGGACATGAAAAGAAATATAAGTCCATTCAGGACAATTTATAGTCTATATGTTGAGGATTTCGTGTTCTACACGAGGGTTGCACAACAACAGGCGTGTACGGAGAGATCAAATCTTTGGGTGCTACCGGAATTTCGGATTGCTTCGTCCCTTTTGAAGACACAACGGAGGTCCTTTGAATTCACATTCCTTTGTCACTTCATTTTGCACAACCATCTCGAAAGCAGGCTTTCTCTTCTCGACTACCATCATCCCTTATTTTTTTCGAAATGTCCTGGCTCAGAGGAAAGAAATCCTCAGTCACCAATCTCAAGGCTGAAGACGCCGCCAGCAACCGATCAACCACCCCCACACCAGGAAATCCATCGGGCATGCGGGATAAGCGTCTCTTTCGTTCTGGCTTACTCACTATTCGTGTTTTGTGGGCAGAGGGCCTTGCTTTGCCTCAAAGTGTTGGAGTTCCACAACCAGTCCAAACCGCCCTGACATCGCAGAAGGCCAAGGTGGCCGCCTCCGTCTCGCCTAGTTCAGTTACAAGGCAGAGGCAGGCCAACAGGTCTAGGGGTAACAGGTACGCAAGTCTTCACGATCCTATGCTAATTAGTTGACTGACTTTGATTACAGGGACAGCATTCAAAGGACCCAATGCTGGTGGTTACCGTATATTGTAATGGAATACGAAGTAAACCAAGTCCTCATAACCCCTCTTGGTGGCGAATTGGATAAACCCCTTTACATGTATCAAGCGCACTTGTGAGTAATTCCTTCTTCCTTCACGGATCGATGTGAAAGATCTATGATTCTAGTGATGTTTCTCGAAACTCGGATCTCTCTATCCAGTGCTATTTGCGGACTGAAGAACCAAAAAGCCAGGGAGATGGGGTGGCTGACGACCTTGGGAACGACATTTTCCTAGGTGGCATCAAGTTTGTGCCTAATTTCGATGGAATGGGTAACCAGGATCAATGGTACGAATTATCTGGTGGCTCTGGCAAGATCCAGATTGGGGTTTCATATCAGCCCCATTACGGCCAATCGTTGACGATCGATGACTTTGAGTTGATGACAGTCATCGGAAAAGGGAGTTTTGGCAAGGTTACTCGTCTGACTTACCTAATTTTGCAGAATGTTAAGTGATTTTACAGGTGCTGCAAGTCAGGAAAAGAGATACCTCTCGAATATATGCCTTGAAGACGATTAGAAAGGCCCATATCGTCAACAGGAATGAAATTACTCATACGCTTGCTGAACGTCTGGTGCTTGCTCAAGTTGATAGTCCCTTTATCGTCCCTTTGAAATTCAGTTTCCAATCGGAACAAAAACTCTATCTCGTCCTTGCGTGAGTGTTGCGTCTCTATAGTTCAATGACTCAATCCAAAACACACTATCTAGGTTTGTCAATGGAGGAGAGCTCTTCCATCATTTGCAAAGAGAACACCGGTTTAACGAACGACGTGCTCGGTATGGATATCTAGTTGCTCAGCTCGTCCCGGCTCTTATTCTCCTCAAGTTTTTACAGCGCAGAACTTTTGCTTGCTCTTGAGCACCTTCACGAACTTGATGTCGTTTACCGGTATGTCTATAAATTTTTGTTCACCGTTTGCTATTATTAAGCCACTTTCTGAAGCGATCTAAAGCCGGAAAATATTCTACTTGATTACACAGGCCACATCGCGTTGTGTGATTTCGGCCTATGCAAGTTGAACATGAAGGATAACGATAAGACGAGCACTTTTTGTGGAACTCCCGAATACTTGGCACCTGAAATCCTTTGCGGTAATGGGTATGGTATGTATATTCATTCCTTATATACAGAATCTTCCATAATGATTAAATTCACAGACAAGTCAATCGACTGGTGGACGCTCGGAGTGCTTTTGTATGAGATGCTTGCCGGATTACCTCCGTTCTATGATGGTACGTGAATGAGAATCCGAATGTTTGAAGTGTTCATTCATCGCTTTCAAAGAGGACACCGATACGATGTATGAAAAAATATTGGGTGACCCTCTCCGATTTGGAGATGAATTCAGCCCTGAAGCTTGCAGTATTCTCACTGCCCTTTTGAGTCGCGATCCTACCCGTCGACTTGGAGTGAAAGGCGCCGATGAAATCAAGCGTCATCCATTTTTCCATAACCATATTGATTTTAGGCACCTTGCCGCGAAGAAGATACAACCTCCCTTCAAACCCAGCGTCGCTAGTCCCGTGGTGCGTTCTTGCCTTGTCCGCATGCGCTATAATTTTCTAAAACGCTAGCAGGATGTCTCTAACTTTGATATGGTCTTTACCGAGGAGGCACCTGTGGATAGCTATGTCGAAGATTCCAATTTATCACAGACCGTCCAAGCCCAATTTGATGGTGTGTCCATGATCAGCCCCATCTTTTTTTGATTGTTTATTTCATTTATCCTCTCACTAGGCTTCTCCTACAATGGAACCCATCTCATGTCCACACCTTGATTTCATGTTGGCCACCGTGGTCAACCTCCGTATTTTCTACGTCAAATTGTCTTTCTGTATCTATTAGATTTTTGCTGTTTGAACCCTATCGGTTATTTTCTTCCTGGCCTATACCAATTCTAAATTGTATGTAACCACGAAAATACATTATGACTGAGGCGTCACATGTTATTAATATTAGCAACTTCGGGATCGGCAACCTAAGTAAGATAGATAGTGAGCCCCGAATAGAATAATTAGTATTAGTACGAACCAAAGTGGAGTCGGAAATATTAGATATTTTATCGGCGGCAGGTCCAGCGGGCAGGGGTTTAGGTGGCAGGGGTTTAGCAGGCAGGGTGGGTTTGGCAGGTTTGACAGCCAGATATAGGTCACCAGAAACAAAGAGCGTGATTAGGAAGTACACAACCCCCACAGCTAAGAACCTCGTTATTTCAGTAATCGAGTTTCTTTTGATTCAGACTCACCATAATACACTTGCACCCCAGACTTCGCAATGAATTTGGTGTTCCCAGCCTGTTCCGCTTCCAAGTTGAAGGTTTTTACAGCTTGGCTAAACTTCACTAGTACGAACACAAAGACACAGGGACCTGCAAAGAGAAAAGAGAGGGTTGGTTATTCACAGGTCAGCGGGGCGGTAAACTTACCGACAACGCTTGCGATTACAAAAATTCGAATCAACCAGTTCAACTTGCGGGATTTTTTAGTCCAGCCGTGGATAGCCCTTCCAACGAGTAACATCAAAAGCAGGAAAGTGGTAGTGAGGGAAAAGATGACAGCTCCTGTTTCGCTACTAGTTGGTCTTGCAACTTCGAATGGTACACCGTAGTCCCTGGGTATATTACCATGATCGCCGGCCCTTATTATGGATGAAAGATCTAGAAAGAGGAATGGTTAATAATTCCACTTTCCATCAACATCAGACACCCTTACCGTATTTCCAAGTCTTGGTGGACTTCGTACAAGTGATGGGCGTAGAGTAGTTGAGTCGCGCACAAGAACCTGATGCAGGTCAAATTCTGCGTGTGGAAGGACGTATCATACTAATAGTACCCACCTAATATACCCATCCAAACTTGTAATCCATCCGTGCTGGTTGATTTGACGGTAGCTAGTGCAAAATTGCGCAAGTTTCCATACGGAGCAAAGAAGGCAAGAGTGTGGAATATGGGCCAAGCGAGGAAGACCACTGGTGTTAAAATAAGGAAGAACTTATACATTATTGACGATTTCGAAGGTGGCCGTGACGTCGACTAGCGACGAGGGGAATAACAAAGTTGAGAAAAAGGGAAAGGACAGACTTGGCGCCAGCGAGGAAAATTGGTCTGAATCAGAATCATCAAGTAGCCTCGTTTATATGTAGTTCCAGAATGAAAGGCAGTGTCGAATTATACCGTGACGTTTCAACCTGGTGGATGTATTTAGCGAGTACTTTTGGTTGATATGGCATAGGTGGATCCGACCTGAAAAAAAAGAAGTAACCATACACAGCAACTCCAAACCATTACTACGCGAGGAATATGACACGACAGAGGACGGTGAGCGACGAAGAACAGGAAATCGGCATTCTGATGTATGTGTTGAAACAGGACTGGCACTGGCAGCAACCAAGCAGCAACAGTAATTTGGTATTCCGGTTCAATCAAACAGGGGACTCAACCTCCTGTTCCATACTTCTCGCCACTCCCCAGTAATCGTTGCACTTTGGCAGCCTTAGTATGCTCGTGACAGAAAATTAGAAAGGGTGGATGTGCCAAAATTAGAACCAAGATCACCTCCGAGCTACCACGACCCAAAATGGTGAAGAGGAAGAGACTTTCAATTCGAGACACCCCCCAAAAGGAGGATTCCTTGAGTGCCGAAATAGTCTCTCCTTCAGCTGCTCCAACAGGCCAGAAGAAAGTAAGGTGGGAAGGCAACAGTGAGGGAGAGGCGGAAGATGTTACCGACGACGAGGCAGAATCCCAGATTTCAAATGCAGAGAAGGTGAGCCCTTAGGCCTTAAACGTTGTCTGCACGCTATTGTGCCTCACATTACCGAGACAGACTTGTTTAGCGGCGTTTTGTATTCAGTAAGATATCTAGAAAACATTTACTTCATGATCTGCTTTTTATCCACTCCCCTCTCACGTCTTCAAGCGGACGCGTGGGCTGTGCGTATTATGATCCAGCAGTGAGGATTCTCTACGTTTTGGAAGACACGCAAGAGAGCCTTCATTTCGATCTTACACGAATGCGTAAACATTTTCTCGATGTCAGAAAATGGTCTTGTGCTGACTTTTATTTGTCTACAGTACTCGAACAAGTCAACCCAGACATTGTTCTGACTAGCTCAAGAGCTGACGACGACTTTAAAGATATGCTGGCTGCTCACAGTGCGTACGGAATGTACAATTGAAATATATGCATCAAACTGATTTGAATTGTAGTGGAAAATAAATCTGGTTTTTTCCAGATTAGACCGTTCAAGGAATTTGTGGCGTCAAAAGGCCGAGAAAGGCTACTATCACTCTCTCGACTGACAACCTTTATCCCAGACGAAGACGTACTGCCTCCATCTTCCGACATTGATTCCACTTCCAATTCGTCGTCTCGACGGAACGCATACAATTTCATGCGGTCAAGAAGAGAAGTTACTGGCGACCCAACGGCCCGTCGATGGACTGCTTCCATTCGACTTGCGAATTTTGCATCAGTTGATTCGTCTCCTTCTTGCGTAAGGCAAATTTAATTCGTATTAACGATTCTGAATAAGCTCATCTTGTGCAATTTAGATGGCGTCCATAGGGGCATTACTTGATCACATATTGCGGGATATGGCGCTGAGTGATCTTGATGATGAAGGAATGGCAGGGTTGGATATTCGGGACATTGAAATTCTTTCACTGTGCGTCTTCCAACTTTTGTGTTCCTGATAGGCTCAAATAATCATCGATTAGGGACCAAGTCATGCAAATCAATGCAGATGCACTTATGTTAGTCCCCCAAAAACATTCTGTACATGGATACTAATGGGATTTTTTCAGATCCCTCCAAGTATTCGAGAATGAGAGCCACGCTTCTGTACATTCCGACAAGACAAAAGAGGGATTGTCTTTATTCGGTTGGTTGCGCTTCATCTTCTAGACCCCTGCTGAAAAATATCGACTTTCAGGCATTTTGAACAATACCCAAATGACCCTTGGGAGGTACCTTCTGAAAGCCTGGCTTCTTCGCCCGTCCACTTCACTCTCAGTAATTAAAGCACGGCATGACGCCGTTGAATGCTTCTGTTTCTCTGAGAATGTTGTCACTGCCAATGCCATGTACAACCACCTGAAGGGCTTCAGACATGTACCTCGTATTATGGGCCAATTGAAGTCAGGTAAAGCAAAACTCCGTGACTGGCAAAGTCTTGTCAAGGTGGATAGATTTGTATACTCAAGCATTTGATCGAAAGACTTAACTTTTTGTTCAGTTTACTTTTCATGCAACGATGCTTCGAGATTCTATAACCGAGTTACATCAGGCGAGTAATGTTGAAATCGTGATGAAGGTATGGTGTCCTATATATCTGCAACATTGTTTTTAACTGATAAATGCAGTTGATCGAGTCGCTTGATGTCCCAACCTTCAAGGAGGTCGGCATCATGATCAATGACATCGTTAGTTTCCTCCTAATGACCAGATGGTTTCTGAAGAATCTTCAGATCGACTGGGAAGAGTCATCCACTAATGATAGAGTTTGCGTCCGGCCCAACATCGACGAAGACCTTGACAACCGAAAGCATGTTTACCATGGGATCGATTCGGTCCTGGTGAATTCCAAGAATGCGCTCATGCTATGTATCGCTCACGTAACACTTGGCAGTCGACTGTAGCGGAACAGATGTCACAGATTGTTCCTCCTGAATTTGCAAAATCTCTCAACGTTGTCTACTTCCCACAATTGGGAAAGTAGTCCTTTTAATGGTTAACGTTGATGTAAAGTGATAGTCTTTATCAGGTTTCTTAATATGCGTTCCAATGCTAGATGAATGGCGTGTGGAAGCGAGAATCGAGCCTCTCGAAGGGTGGACATTCCAAGTACACACATCATCTCGAATTGACCATTTTTCTAACTCATTCTTCTAGTTCTTTTCGGAGTATGCCATACAGTTTTCTTTTTTTTAAATCGGCTTATAAGGTGTCAAGCGATCATGTTTACTTTAAATCACCGGAGATGCATGGTACGTTTCATTCTCATAAGGTATCAAATTTTCAGGTTCAAGGAAACAACCAGACATGGATGTTCACATTGGGGATCTCCATTCAACCATCGTCGACAGGGAACTCGAGATCATTCAAGAACTGCTGGAAGAAGTGCTCAAATGCGATGAATCTATTGCTGTGGCATGCGACGTTTGTGCTGAACTTGATTGCCTTTTGTCATTTTCAGAAGCCTCACGAATCCATGACTTTCAAAGGCCTGAGATGACCGAAGAAAATATTGTCGAAATCGTCCAAGGCAGGTTCGTTGTTATACTATTTTCATTTTGAGTATTCGGTTGACGTATCTCAAGACATCCACTTTATGAGCAAGTCGTCGACACTTTCGTTCCGAATGACACACGTCTCCTTGGCGGAGCCGGAATTGGTGCCTCGGTAGATCCTCCTGACCAGATTCATCAGTGGAACAGTGTTCTGCTTTGCACAGGTGCGAATGCATGTGGAAAGGTGCGCCCTTCAACACGCCTCGTATATTTGACTGAGAGTTTGAGGTAGAGCGTTTATTTGAAACAAGTGTGCCCCCTGATACAAAAGGGAAATGAATGAACTGATTGACCCCTTCCAGATTGCCATTATACAGATTATGGCACAGGTAAGGCCTCCCTTCCAAGTAAGATCTGTTGAATCGCTAACGCATGCTAGATTGGCTGGTATGTCCAGTGGTAGTTGTGCATGACACCGCTGATGTAACGTGTTCCAGCTTTGTTCCCGCAGAGTCGGCAACCTTGGGGATCGTCGACAAACGTTGGGTCCCCCTTCATTCACTCATAAAGGGAGTTCTCACTTGCCTGACGCAGTCTTCACTCGTGTATCAACCCGGGAATCTGTCTCCAAAGTGATCTTTATCCTTCAATGCCATGCGTTTTACGCTCGAATGCATGGCATACGTCTTGTTCGCTCCAGCTGTTAATACCTCGTTTCTAGGTTCAGTCTGCTTTCATGATTGACCTGGCACAAGTCTCGCTTGCGCTACGTAACTGCACTGCTCGATCCTTAATTCTGTTGGATGAATTCGGAAAAGGGACTCTTACTACAGGCTCGTTGTTTTCGTTCTTGGCTTCATCCATGATCTGGGTTGTTTGCCAACTCACGCATATCTATCTTACGGGCAAGCGCTGACTCTTACTTATCCGCAGATGGTGCTGGCTTATTTTGTGGCGTTCTTCGCCACTTCTTGGACAAAGGCTCTGGTTGTCCGAAAGTTCTCGTGGCTACGCATTTCTATGACGTCTTTAATGAAGAGATTCTTGATCCGGAGAGCATTCCTGTGTCCTTCTGCCACATGCAGGTCATGTTCGCTTCAAAAAGCGGTGATATCATAGATCCAAGCGCTACTTTCGATCGCTCTCCTAACACTAGCGTTGTGTCCCCTTCTACACCTCCTACTCAGGATGACATGGGAGAGAGAAATTTAATTAGTTCTCGAGAGAAAATAACATATTTGTATAGGTAAAGTTCTCTCAGTTCTCTCCGAGTCTTCGATTCCAATCTGTTTGAAGAGTGGCAGATGGATTGACTTTCGACTCATATGCTGCACAATGTGCCGAGATGTTTGGTCTTCCAGTAAGACTAGTCGAGCGAGCGCAATACGTGAAGTGGGTAACGTCTGGCCTTTTATGCGATGAACATATACTGACACCATCGACACGGACTAGTCAACTGCTGTCTCGACATGAACTCAGCCAACTTTTGGACGAAGAAATGACAGAGAAGGAACATCAGGAACTTGAAGAGGCTGAGGTTGTTTGCCGTCGCTTCTTGGCGTGGGATCTCAAGGCAGACGAGGAATCCCTCGCCGACGGGGAGGTCAAGAGGAAATTGGCGGCTGTACTGGGGAGAGGAGCAGAAGCGGATGAGTAGGGTGCCATACCAGATCCAGGGTTTTACCCTCGCCTTGGGCTGTTTAGTTGACAAAAGGGTTTTATAAAAATACGTAAAATTAGTGAAATATACACAACGGGCGAGAAGACGGCCTAGAATGACAGGAAGCAGCCTGATATCAAATGATGATAGCTCAAGCGTGTGGTATACCCTTCTCCGGTCCTGCTCTTCAAGGCACCATAAACAGTCCCGCAAGCCATGCACATTTCGGGCTCTCAACACTATATTAAAGACATTACGATTGGTTAAAAACAAGGGTGTCTCGGTTCTTACGGTCATGGCATTCGCCTTGGTGTTCATGATGAGAGCAACGATGAGTCCTAAAAAAATACATTCAATGATGTTCGAAATCCAAGTGGAAACGCCTATCATACCGTAGAGACCCAAGACCTCGGCGAAAATGAGGATAAGAATCTACAAAACAGCTGTTACAGTCTGCACTCGAACAATCCTGCACCAATATACGTACCATGCCAACAAAAAGTCGTGGTTGTTGGGCTGTCCCACGAACACCAGCATCACCCACAATGCCTACAGCAAAGCCTGCAGCAAGACCAGCAAGGCCGACCGACAAACCAGCACCCAAGTGAGTAACGCCTTGTGCCAGAGACATCTTTGTTTGCACTGATACAGGTCAGTAGAATGAAAGCAGGAAGACTGGGCAAGGTTACATACACGATCCAGAGATAAGAACGGAGACAACGAGACCATAGATCTATGGTATAGGAAGCCAAAAATATCTCAGAAATGCATCTAAAGAATTGGGGCTGCGGACATCATCATAAGGACGACTTACGGCAATGATACCAGCCATGATAACTGGGACTGAACACCTTATCATTTGGTCAGGTCGTAGTACCGCCATAGCTGAAATTCCAACGCCTGATTTTGCAGTGCCATAACTAGAATGTTTAGGAGTGGATGTCGTTCAGTTTGCATAAGAGGTTTGAGGTGCGACATAATTACCTTGCACCGATGCCTTTTTTTTTCAAAAACGATGATTAGAATGAATGTGGTCTAATTTCCCATTTCGAGGCCCAGAAACTCACAAGTGAAGACAATGGCGCTGGTGCAGCCCTGTTCAACACGGTTACTCGTCACAACAATGTCAGCTGCTGAAGACTCACCATTGCGCTGAAGAAAGGTGCGTATACTGGACAGAGATCTGACATGGCACGAATGGTTGGAGTAAAGTGTGCTGTAAGGTGTTGGAAGACGTTTCGCTGACACTGACTTTAGCTTGTACTTGTTTACAATGTCATCCAAGTTCGGTAATATCCGACATCCAAGTCGATTGGCTTTCAAGGCATAAGTAATACATTCCAGTCATTCATTACGAAGAAGACAAAAGGCGAATAAGTCAAGAATTCGAAGAACAGTCTAAGTCAGGGAACCCTGTAAGCTATGTAGAATGAAGACGACACGCCTAACTCGCGTCTGGGAGGAATTTAAAGAAACAGGAATCATGGCATAAAAAACATGAGGAGGGATTAAAAATCAGAATATCAATAAAAAACCGAAACATCATTCACAAGGACCAAACATGTATCCAAGGCAAATCGGCCAGACGAGCAGTTTATGCACCAATTTTTTCCAACTGGGCATCAGCCCTAATCTCAACCGTCCTCTGGCCAACATTGCTGAACCATTCTTTCGCTTTCGATGCCCTCTTTTCCTTTTGTTCGGCACCCGTGACCTCCCTTGCTCTCTCCTCTGTGGCACTACGATACCTCTCCTTCAGGTCCCATGATGCGAGGCGCAGAACCTTCCTCGTCTCACGTCCAACACGAGCGGCATGGGTATCCACAAATTTTAGCTCCCTTTCCCGAGAAAGTATGGAGGCCTTCACTCTCCTGCCGATCGTCCGAGGAATAGAAGATGGCAAGTCGAGGATGAGGTAGGCGGTAATACCAATCGTAAATGCGCCGAGTACAGGTGCCACCCATTTGCGAGTCCTGTCGTTACTTAGAAGATCCACAACGCGTACGGCACCCTCGATCAGACCGCGGAGTCCAACTGCCTGTCCACCAACCATTGTGATAACGCCAACACCAATGCCAAAAAATCCAAGTGCCGTCGGAGTGGGTGGGTCTTCTTCACCTTCCTTTGCATCACCGAAGTAAACCATGAAATAATGGTTGAAGTCGAAAATGTCAGAGAAATTTGTCTCCAGTAGATCGTGTTGCTGAGCAAGACCAAGACCGACACCATACATACCGCCAGCGACAACAGCTCCGGCGGCATGACGTTTTCTAATACCCTTCCCACCCTTCCTTGTTATACTGAACATAGCCTCGGGCAGGAACACTCTCCGACTGCGTTCGACACCACGTGGAAGATGGATTTCGGCCAAGTCCTTGATCTCGTTGACTCCCGATGTGGTGGTGAGTCGCGCCTCATCTTGAGCCGCAAGGACAGCGGCATCGATACTTGCGAGTAGCGTCCGACGAACATCGCGGGCATATTCCCAGACACCATGTAGCCCTGGATAGGGAGGCAACGAGCATCTGTCGCTCGCACTCAGTCCTTGGCCAACATGCTCAAGAGCCTCGCGAAGTATTTTCTTTGTGCTGGCAAATACTGCTCCTGTACCAGACTCCTCAACAGTCTCGAGAGACTCGTCTAGAACGTCCCGACCTTGCTTCAGCTTTTCAAGCACAGGGCGGGCCTCAGCAAGTTCATCTCTGGCTTCTTGAAGTTCTGACTCTGCAAGAATGGAATTTGCTCGGGAAAGCAACTGGATATCCGAAAGAAGCTTGCAGAGATAAGTAGAGACAGGGTGAAGCTTGGATTTGGACCGCTTGACGAGAATGAATGACCTTAGCGATTGCTCGAGATCGTCAAAGGCAGGGTTGGCAGTGTAGGGCTGGAGAGCGGAAGCAGAGTCGACAAAGTGGACAAGGTCTTTAGCATCTTCGTAAGTTCGAGGGCTCAATTGCTGAATCTGCTCAATGACCAATTGTCGGCATTTATCTTTCCTCTTGATCTGTTCGAATTTGTTGACGACAATGAAGATGTATGCTTTCTCGTTGCTTGCAGTCTGGAGGAACTCCCTTGCTGATAACGTGAAGTGATTTTCCGCTGAAACAACGAAAACGATAACATCGATTTCGTCCTGCCGAGCAAATACGGCCGTAGTTTTGAGACTGTCGCGATTGAGACCGGGGGCGTCGATAAGCGAGATATCGACAACACCGTTATTGAGAAGCGATTCCGACGGTGCCCGTGTATCCGCAAGATAAAGTTTGATCATCCTCTGAGTATGTTCGTTGTCCGTCACAATGTCCTCCAGGAGGGAAAGTTCGGCGGTGGTGTATGTCGAAGCATCCTTGATATCGTATACATTGCCGTCCCGAACGATGTGGATCTCTTCCTTGCCCTCGTTTTCTGCGGCGTCGTGAACTTCACAGAATGCGGTCGTGCAAGGTTGCTGGTCGACAGGCATTACTTCCCGTCGCAGAAGGGCATTAACAAAAGTCGACTTCCCGGCATTGAGATCGCCAGTGACAAGAACCTTGGATGATGTATCTTCAACCCGCAATCTCAGCTTCTCGATATGGGTGATAGCCGTGGCCATCCTTTCCTCCAAAAGGTTGGCAATTGACGATTTTTCAAGCTGAGAGACGAGAGAGGAGGCCGAAGTTGGTCGGTGGGGACCAAGCTTGAGGTCGATTCGGAGAACGTTGAAATTAGATGAGGGCAGCATATGCCCATCCTGACGTGCATCCTTCGGGCTATCGGAGGAATCGGTATCACGACCGTCCAAGCAAGCGGGGTTGACAGAGTGGTCGTCATTGGAATCAACGACTACTTCAGTTTCGTTCGTCGGGTCATCCGCGAATGACAAAGCATGGCGAGAGGAAGACGAAAAACCGTGTTCCGAGGAAGGATCCCTGTCCATCTCACGAAGTTGAGGGTATCTAACGACCCACTCGTCCCTGTTGAAAGCGCGAATGTCGTTCAACACCACCTTGGTGGCGTCAATAGCAGAAATCAAGCTGACGGGGGGGCGTCAAGATTTACGACTAAGCGAGTCGCAATTGAAAAGAGCACGCACCTATTCTTGCTCTCTAAATACGCCTCCTGAACATCGTCGACCTTGAGCTGCCTGTCCCCGTATAATCCTGCGAAGGCGGACTCTTGGAATGCCTCCCTGACAGGAGAGGCCATACGGGTTGGAAAGTATGATTGGGCCATAGCAACCAACGATGATTTGCCGCTAGTGACTATACCCGACCTTTACGACTGCTTGATCCAGGTGCCCGCTGTCTGCGACGGTGAGCACGAAAACAGTGTTGAGGTAATTGGAAAAGTTCGTTGTTTGGTTGAGGACTCATGATCCCGCTGACGTAAGTTGAATTCCGGGGTCATCCGCTTTCATGCAAGGTGATACCCGAGATCCTTTACATAAGTTGAAGCTCGAAAGCTTGTTTACCACCTTTTTCTACCGCACTGGGGTGATAATCCATTCGTGCTTCGGCCTCCTTGCTCCACCTTCCTCTTCTAAAGATTCGGATCTCACGGATGCTATTTACTTATACCAATGCGGAGATCTATGAGGATAGACCATGAGAAATGAATAGGTCGCGATAAACAGCATTTCAATAGGTTTTTACAGCACCCCAACTTGGGAAGTTGGAACCTAAATTCGTGAAACGCTTCATTCTGATATATGAACTAATTTTCTTCTTCGAGTTGTCACTATTAAATCGCCACTGCCAAAAAAGGAAACCAGTGGGCGTCTGTTGTAACGGCAGACGCCGCGGAGAGCTCAGCAGTGGAATATTATTACTTATGAGAGATTTATAGGCAAGCCATACGCATTACCACCACCGTGGTCATACTCTGGGGGAGTTATACGCACAGGGGTGATTACGGCAATACTAAATTCCTCGTCTGAAATGAAGAAGGCGATTCCCTCAAGAATACACCCGATTTCTCAACGCGGTGCTCCGACTGACAGTACCCCCACTTCCAATTTGCGAACCTACCGGAGGATGTGTGACTCCTGCCGCCTGCGGCGTCTCATTAAGCTGCGCAATTCAGATGCGTCGACAAATTGGAACAGGCACATGTATCAGGTCGTGACAATCTTATCCCTATCTAATTTAGACCCTGGCAACTGTAGGATATTGTGCCATCGAATTCAGCAATTCCTTCTCATCCCTTCGTCTGCCTGAGCAGCAAATTTGGAGTCGCTTGCTTTAATATTTAAACCAGTGAATTTTCCGATGAGGGCCCTAAGAATTCGATATAAAATATGCACTACCCCTCATTGTTAAGGGTTGAAACAAGATGTAATAAGTTTGTTTCATTTTACTCGTTCACAATTCAAATCTCGAAACAGCTTGTTTCAAGAAGCCCTCGCTGCGTGCATGAGGCATGAGAAATCAGCCTCAAGGTCACTGGACTATAAAGGACTACCACCATACGCTCCCAACCACCACGACATAGCGCACACCCTCCGAATGGCAAGAAAGGAATTAATCAAGCAGCCCGGACGTCGAGTCGTCATTGTCGGCGAGGGCCTCGGCATACTGGATAAGCTTGTTGCGGCAGGTGCTTCCCACGGTAACAGCAGTACCGACCACGTGGACATCTCGCTCTTCAGCCAACCCGATACGCATCCTTCATTCCTTCCACTGCCTGCGCGATCGTCCAAAAGCATAATGTCTGTCCAGCTCAATCCTCCGAATTCTTTGGGCTTCAGAAGTACGCTTATTTGGGCTATGTTTTCTCAGAAATCTGATTTTGTTTTCCAGGACCGCTCACCACCCTCGTCAAGCGGTCTTTGACTATTACAAACAACAATCCCCAGCCAGTGGCATTCAAAGTCAAGACAACTGCTCCCAAGGTGGGCCCGGTATTTGTCGCATCTCTTTTTGGGACTCATCTTTTTCTTAGCTTTACTGCGTGCGACCCAATTCTGGCCGTGTTGAACCAGGGGAGAGCATCGATGTATCTGGTGAGTACCCTGCACAGCACTGTTTGAAAAGTGACTTTAGCGTGTCGTCTCTAGTAATGCTCCAGGCGCTCAAGGAGGAACCTCCTCTGAGTACAAAATGCAAGGACAAGTTTCTCATCCAAAGCACCATTATCACCCCTGATAAAGAAACATTGCCATTGGCCGACATCGTATGTACCTCTTTTGTCATCATACGTCATTCAGTTTAAAGTCAACTATCTATTTAATCCGCAGTGGTCAAGTTCCGACTCCAATGAGGAGGGCAAGGTCTTTCAACAGAAATTGCGTGTCACCTATTTGTCGGCTGAGGGGCCTCCACTTGAAGAGGAAGATGAAAACAACCAAGCTGGAATGATGTCTATGATATCTGATGGCGAACCGCCTGTGAGTCACTACTTTCTACGTCATTAGATTATTTACAGAAGCCGATTTGTAAAGTCCTTCGAAACTGTGCGCCAACCACGAGCCGTTAACGGACACCCGACTATTGATTCGCAGCTCATTGCTGGTACTCACCCCTATCCTGAAGCTGTACCAATGGCTGGTCAAGATGAGGTGGAGCGTCAAGAATCGCAGGACTCTACGGCCACCGCAGCGCTTCCAGTTCCAGCAATAATCGAACCTCCTGTAACAGAACCCGAGCATCGCCCGCCAACCCCCGTCACCCGTGACCTTCCTACTTCTATTCCCGTTTCTGTTGCCGAGGAAGTAGTTGACGTTGACCAGCGACCTGCTGAAGAACCAGTGTCTCACTCTGAACCTGCGCCAGCCTATAGTGAACCAGCGCCAGCCACTTCGACCCCTCAACCTCTCGTCATTACCCGTGAAAATCCCATCAATGAGGAACTTTATGCCAAGTACAACCAGTCAATGGCAGAAATAGACACGCTACAAGCATTCAATGCGTCTCTGCAACAACAACTCAAGGCAGCCGAGGAAGTTGCAACTGCTGCCGCTACACCACCACCAGCATCAGAATTACGTCGACGCTCGAGAAGGTATTCCGATGCCGATAGTGCGGCCCCTTCAGAGGCGGTGACGATGGTAGAGGAAGTTCAAATTCACTCGGATGGTGTTCCACTTAATGTTGTGGTCGTGATCGCTCTGGTGGTTTTTGTCACGACATATCTATTCTTTTAGGATATGCTGACAAGGCTGTATGTTGGAGACGTTGGTGTTTTTCATATTTATTTCGGACAACGAACGGGGAAAAGTGTCCTGTATTTTGTACGACTTCAGGTGATACTTGTCTCGCATGGCAAAGTTGCCGTACCACTGCCCTCCTCCCTTCAAATTTGACAAGCTCTTTTACAGTAACATACAAATTCTTAACTCATTGGTCACCTTGAAACTTCCTTCAAAATTTCTGTCTAATTTTATGTCTTGTTCAAATTTCACCTCTTTCCAACTGCCACCATTCACAAGTTATCATGTGGGCTTCCTATTTGGTTTTTGTTTCGAATAGTCTCAAATTTATCCTTCCTGTATGTAAGCTGGTCACTACAATGTAAGAACGATATCCTCTGGTCAGGTCATAACCGTCGTGGTCTCTGCCTTGGGTCGATCCCCACCCAAAATATTTTGGTATTGTCAGGAGAACACCAAGGCACCTTGATCTCGGAAATAAGGCTCTTTGCCAAACCGATCATGTTCAATTTCCATCTGAATCTTGCCCTGTCGTTAATAGATAATTCTACAGTCTTCCATCATCTGAACATCACGGATCTCTTCTTGGCATTGTCGCCATGATGAGGCTATGTTTTACTCGCATCAGCGCATCAAATTCAAGTCGCTTGATCAACAGAACTTTGAAAACGGAAGGTCAAGCTCAAGTCGCGCTTGCCAATTGACGACTGCTGCGAACATTGGGATATTGTCGTTTTAGCATCGAGTCCTAGCCCTACGCTACCTTTAAATTTATGTAATAGAGCAGTGACTTGACTGTTGGATAATGCTTCGACAATACCCATTTTGATGATATGATTCAAGTTTTAAGGGATATTTACATAAACCACCCTTAACTACCACCTGTTGCTGGCAGTTTTGATTCATGTGAAGAACCTTGAACATGATTCAGTGATCCAAGCAAAAGTTTCAAGTTTCCGATGATTCTACTTACTAAGTACAGGTTACATGAATCAGGACCTTAAATCTCGTGCATCTCGCATCCCGTTTCATTTAAATCACAATCCAAATCGTCTACTTTGACTTGTCGCATCCCCTACCATTTTTTCTGAATGGAGACGTCACTTGGGCTCCTTGTAGAACAGTTGGCACTTGCAAATTAGTCACGCCGAAAAATATAAGGCCAAGTCTTCAAAGGTTTTGCGATTCAGAGGAAATTCTGCTCGTTCTCAAATTGAAAGGAATTGTAAAACCAGTGTCGTTTGCACTAAAACCTGTCACTAACCCCAGTGGATAAAGGTTTGGCCATTTGGGTTGTAGGTCCGAGCCCCCACGTAAATCTACGTAAATCCTTTGATTTTTGTGTAGTTGGCATGAATGAAATCAACTTTTTAGTTTATGTCAAGTTTATGTGGATGTGCAGAATTCTGTGCAAACCCGAGTAAATTTCGGCTCGACGGGAGTGCCAGTATTTCCATTTTAGGCAACATTGGCTTTTTGTTCGATATGATCATGATCCCGACTCAGTCAACGATCGGGTCGTTGCTGTCAAGTTGCTGTGCTGTGAAATAAATACCGCCTCAACCCGTGCAAGTGCCGCCTACAGACCGTCTAGCGATATCCAACCCTTCACCTTTCGCCTCCACCATGCATTGTGTTGGCGTTGCGCGTTTCCGTATCCTGAAACACCCTTTTTGAACGTGGACGACACCTGATAAGGTATCCATAGTGGCCCCGGCAGGTAGTTGCGTCACTACCGGTTGGTCTTGACCCGAAATCGGTTACCATTACATATGCATCACATCCATACCTTATAAAAAGGACGAGTATCCTGGCCTCGGACTCGCCACACCCCCAACGATGACATATCTTCTGGCACTTCTCGTTCTGCCTTTCTTTGCAAGTTTGGCACTTGCTCAGAGCGCAAGTCTTACTCTTATTTTATCTGATTTCCCAACTTGACGTGTTGTCTCAGGCTGTTGCAATCATCTATCTCAACGCTTTGAACTCCTCAAACATTGGCAGTATCAATTTTACACAACCGGATTCCCGTTCAGTTGTTAGCATTGTTGGCATAATCACAGGACTCGGTGCAAATAAAACCAGAGGATTGCATATTCAGTGCGTGGGTCTTTCATGCTGTCATATTCAAGTTGACTCTCATTATCTTGTCCAGTGAATTAGGAGATACGACACTAGGTTGCGACTCCACTGGAGGTCATTATAACCAAGAAATGATGGCCCACGGTGACCGAACGAATACCACTAGGCATGTCGGGGACCTTGGAAATATAGTGTCGGATCTTGATGGTACCGCCCAATTAAACTTCACTGTCGACAAGGTCAGTCTGTTCAGGAAGGAGTCGAATTCAGTTTTTGGGTGAGTGAGCCCTGTTCACTTATGTATTTATTTGACTATCACGTTTAATAGGCGTGCAATAGTCATTCATGAAGTGAGAATTATAATTAGTTATGTTGTGTACAGTGAGACTGATACAATTTACAGAGCGCTGATGACTTTGGGATCAACGGGTCACAGACGGGAAATTCAGGAAGTCGTTTTGCATGTGGCATTATCTCGATTAACAAGCCAGTGGAATAGTTTGCCTCTATCGTTATACCCAAACTGCAGGCCAGTCTGTAACTTTCATTCAAATCCATCGTTCCACTCAAATAGTTCTATTAACAATCAAGTAATTCCAGTAATTCCAATTGCCAGATTGTAATAATGAAATGGTCGTTGTTGGGAAGGTCATGATGAGGGTTAGACAGGAATGTGAAATTGCAGCAGTTGCCAATTGTCTGCCACAAGTCATTCATGCTGAAATAGACACCGCCTCGAACGTAGCAATATTCAATCTTTCACCTCACCAAATTGTGTGGCCTACGAAGCAAATGTCACTGGGGTGGGAATGGAAAGACCGTGACAATATCATCATAATTCTGACGCAATTTACCTCTTTCTTTTTCTTACCCATAATGAATTCTCCAGGCTCAATTTGTCGTGCACCACATATATCAGCTGATAGGATACATCCTACCCTACAAAACAAAGAGTCGTAGGATCATTTTCACCTACAGACTGTAAGGCTATGATTATCCTAAATTAGTTGTATCCTATCGTATCCTATTTCAC
>Ga0307517_10001447_pt1 | contig 39885 bp, 28 predicted proteins | sample 23_EM_MG_FD_194515 | JGI IMG/M metagenome (GOLD analysis project Ga0307517, IMG submission 194515) | Populus trichocarpa ectomycorrhiza microbial communities from riparian zone in the Pacific Northwest, United States - 23_EM | ecosystem: Host-associated > Plants > Roots > Unclassified | place...
GTAAGGGACTGTTTAGAAATGCGGTACAATCCGTGTTTCTAAAAAATAAATTTTTTTAATTAAAAATTAATATTTTTTTATATTTTAAATTATTTTAATTTACTGATTTAAAAATAATTTTTTAAAAATAAAATAAAAATTATTATTTTAAAAAACTGATCACCACTTGTAAGAGTTCGCATTACACTTTAGTCTTTAGAGATGGTGTTGATTTCACCGCTACTGTATAATATAATTCATAAAATGGTGGAGGTAGGATGCGTTGAGATGGGTATAACAATATATATTTTATTTTTAGGAGGGGGGCAGTCCCTCTATTTTTTTTTTCTACGGATATTTCATAATGAGTGCTCGATATATATATATAATGAATCTTAAAAACATGGAATTTGTATTCGATTACTCAAACCAATTAACAACGTGCATATTGTAGGAATCTTGGTTTAAAGTTTATTACACAATATTTTTCTCATATTTTAATTTAGTCAATGTGTGGTTAGCTTAAAGCTCAATTTATTTGCTAAACATTATCATTGTTTGTGTTTGTTTCCATAATCGAACACATTTTCTTCTTCGAGTCTCGATCCCTGTAAAATATTTTAATTTTTTTTTTTATTTGGTATTTGAGTGTGGGAAGATGAAATATTTTTTTTTATATTTTAAATAGATGGCCCTTCCAATAGTAAATGTATTGGCTATCTTTGACTTTAAAACTCTTTATTTAATGCTATCTACGTGTAAAGAAAAAACATAAAGTTATAAACAACTTTTTCAAATAAATTGACTTGACCGTCTTTGTGTCATTAACTTAAAGCTCTTTGAGTGAAAGGTTTCGTTTTTACGATATAAAAAAAAGAAGGCAGATAAATATAAACTTGAGAGAGTAACATATCAAAGACAAAACTTGACGACTGATCCTGTACACGGCCATGACATCTTTTCTCCAAGACAAGACCACTAAAAAGGAATGGCACGATAGAAGAAATGGCCATGGACAGCGAGGTCAAGGAGAAATGGCCATGGACCACTGTAAAGTCCGAATCAAGATGTGAAAGAAAGGAAAGGTAGAAGAGAGCCCTCTTCCTTTTCGTGGTGATATTGGTATCAGTAAGTTAGCCGGCTACTACCGGTAAATGTCTTTGCATTCAAAGTGCGAGAATACGTGTCTAAAACGAATACTTTTAGAAAGATTACAGGCATATTGCTTCCACACCATTGGCTTAACACTACCAGCATAGCTAATGAAATTGTGAAAAAAAATTAGATAAAAATTAGGTTTTCGATGGCTGTACTGCGGGTTGATGGTGTCGTTGGGCTCGACAGGTTCATGAGTTTTTTTTATAAAATAAAACCTGGTTTAAATAATTCAGGTCAAAATATAAATATTTATTTTTAATTATTAATTGATGAGTTGACGTAGTTGTGGTTATCTAGAACTTTGACTTATGATATATTTAGAAAACAAAATTTTCTTACGATGACGGCTTTGATATGGACTATTAATTATTTTTATATATTTATTTAGCCTTTTTTTTCTTTAAAAGTTGGATGATCTATTTCAATAAATTCAGAGGCAATTCAGCCAAGTATATTCTTAAATTCAAAGTGGCAGAAAAACCTGCACCAAAAATTGATACTTGCTGTATTAAAGCAACTTTCAAAGTCTTCTTAACAAGACAAACCCTATTTATGACATAGACCACAATCTCCTAAGATGTGTTAACCATGTTTTTTAAAATTTTTATTTTTTTTAGTTTGAAATTAAATTATATTTGATGTTTTTAAATAATTTTGATATGCTAATATTAATAAAATTAAATTTTAAAAATAATAAAAAAATATTATTTTAATATATTCTAAACAAAAAATACTTTAAAAAATAATATTTATCACAATCCCAAACATGTCCTTAAAACTATATTATCCATGATAATTTTAGCCATAGGAAAGAGATTGCTTTTGCTTTTATATATCTTTTAAAAGTAATTTTTGAAAACAAATCAAATTAATTTTTTTTAGTGTTTTTTAATAATTTTGATGTATTAATTTTAAAAATAAAAAAATTCTAAAAAATATTATTTTAATATTTTTAAATAAAAAAAATATTGTTTAAAAATATTATACACTATAACATCATACATCCACTAAGTCACATGCAGTTTTGTCTAGAAGGTAGTTAACGCAGCCAGTAACATCATACACTATAACATCATGCATCCACTAAGTCACATGCAGTTTTGTCTAGTAGGTAGTTAACGCAGCCAGCTACCTGATAATAACTTGTCGTAGTATAACCGAAATAACACGTCAAATTAAACACTTCAAAATTAAAATATATAGTTAGACAAAATGGTATAAATTTGATTAGCAAGAAGGGGTGGTTGAAATTTCCTTGGCGTTGGGGCAAATTTGATTATGTTTCTTGTATCACCTTTGGCTTTGAATTTGTATCCTCTGGCTCAGAGTTATGCAATTAAGATCTGATTTTATGGATGCTGAAGGTTTTATTGGGCGTACTAAGAATGCTCATCACATGGCACATATGCAATTCTAGTATCTTATTTGAGGCTTGCTATCAGCACTTGTTTTATTGGTCTGAGCTTATTCTTCTTTGTGTATTTAGTGTTTCGGATCATTTACAAGGATTTAAGAGGTCAGATTGTCTTCCTTGCCCTGATTTTTGCAATTAAGATCTGATTTTATGGATGCTGAAGGTTTTATTGGGCGTACTAAGAATGCTAATTTTTTTCGTCTCTTAATTGTGGAGAAGGGAGAAGGAGCTCATTTTCATCTGTTTAGGTTATCAACGGTTAAAAGCAAGAAGGGTACAGCATAGTCAGACACGTGAACCACAAGAAATAAAAAAGCTTCGTAAAAGACCACTTATAAAAACCAAGTTTTTTTTTAACCAAACACTATAATCCGTGTTTATAAAAACAAATTTAGATATTTTTAAATAATTTTATTATGATAATATTAAAAATAATTTTTTTAAAAAATAAAAAATATTATTTTAATATATTTTCAAATTAAAAATATTAAAAAAACAATATTTAACCTTTGCAGTATATGTATGATTGGGAAGTATCTAAGTTTGTTATATGCCAAGAGAGTCTTTTCCCTATCAATTTTGGGTTTGTAACGGGAATGCCCACATGTCATGCACTCACTCAGCTCAGCATTTCAAAGGTAGTATAACATGCAGAAGTTAGGGCACATGTCAATTTTCTGGTATCCTAAACCAAGGGGTTTCATCATAGATTTTGCAGCATAGAAATTCTCTTTCAGCCCGTTCCCTTCAGATAAAATGCTTTTCGCTCATTCGATAATTTTGTCATAACCGGCCTCACTTAACCCGTGATCTAACTTGATGGTGAACACCTGTGCTATGACCGATAATTTACTATAGTCCGTGCAGCCATCACATAATGGTTCTTCAGAATCTTTCAACAGATCAAAACACCTTACTACATCTATATTAGGTTCTTCTTCTACGATTGGACATTGACTGACATTAGCTTGATTCATTCTCATTACATCCATAACCATATTCCTATAAGGATTATTGTTGTCATTTGCAACTCCATGCACGTTGCTAGCATTAGAAATTGACCCAACCACCTTTTCTCTCATGCTCTCATTACAAACAAATAATTCTCTGTATGCATACCAACACAGGTAATCCTCCATGAATCTTTTGTGTAGAATATGCATCTTTACAACATCTAGATATATATATTTTTTTTACACTTCCTGCATGGACACCTAATACCGTCTTCAGTAAAATTTCTAAGAATAGATGTTGCGAAATTAATAAAACCCTGAATCTCATTACAATAATCCATCATCCGCAATCCTTGGGGTGAATCTTGATACATCCATGAACAATCATCCATGACTTTTATCAAACCTCTATAAAATTATGATGACAACATGTATTAATTAACTATGTTAGGTAAATAATTAAAAATGTGACACTAGATGCATAATATTAAAGTGACATATTATGTGTGATACGATGATCAGTTCAATAACCTATGTTCAAATGTTAAACAAATTCCAAGAGTTTTAATAAAAAAAACAATTATAATATCAACAATTAAAAAGAAACTATTAGGAGCATCAAATAAATAAAAATCTCCAAATAACTAAGAAACTATTAATGTTAGCCTTATTCATGACATTGATGCATGCCAACCGTTCCTTTAATTTTTCTTTTCCGCACAAAACCGTTCCTTTAACAATGCATGCAAGGAGTTGACCCGGCCAAGGGGTCGAGTCCCGGGTTTCATAGGTCAACCTGGAAAAATTAAAAAAATTAAAAAAATATTTAAAGTTTTAATATTTCATATGAAAAAATTAATAAAAAATCCATGTGAATATATGCTATACATGCTATAAATAACGAAGTTTAAAATAATATTTTAAAAAGTTTATTTATCCCACATTGAAAAGATACTATGTTATCCTTTTAAGTTGAAATATTTCAACCAACACAGTTATTTATCCCACATTGAAAAAACATAACTTTTTTTCTTGTGAACATAAAATATATATACTAAAGAGTTTAAAATCTCACATTGAAAAAATAACTTCTTTCTTGTGAACATAGAGTATATATATATTAAAGGGCTTCAAATTCCATATTAAAAAGATATTATGTTATCCTTTTAAGTAAATGTATTTAAACCAAAAAGTTTTTTTTTCCCCACATTGAAAAAACATAACTTTTTTCTTGTGAACATAGAGTATATATACGAAAGGGCTTCAAATTCCACATTGAAAAAATAATTTTTTTCTTGGGAACATAGAGTATATATACTAAAGGTTTTCAAATCCCACATTGAAAAAACATAACTTTTTTCTTGTGAACATAGAGTATATATACGAAAGGGCTTCAAATCCTACATTGAAAAAATAACTTTTTCTTGGGAACATAGAGTATATATATTAAAGATTTCAAATCTCACATTGAAAAGATACTATGTTATCCTTTTAAGCTGAAGTATTTAAATCAAAAAGTTTTATATTCCACATTGAAAAAACATAACTTTTTTCTTGTGAACATAGAGTATATATACGAAAGGGCTTCAATCCCACATTGAAAAAATAACTTTTTTCTTATGAAAATAGAGTATATTTACAAAAGGGTTTCAAATCTCACATTGAAAAAACATAACTTTTTTCTTGTGAACATAGAGTATAGATACAAAAAGGTTTCAAATCCCACATTGAAAAAGCATCTTTTTTCTTGGGAAAATAGAGTATATATACTAAAGAGTTTCAAATCTCACATTGAAAAAATAAAATATTTTTCTAATATTTATTTAGTGAACTTTAAAAAGTGTTAATAACCAACTAAAAAAATATGAAAAAAGAGGGGTATAGGAGAAAAACCACATTTGAAAAAAAAACACCAGGTCTCTTCCGGGTTTGCCCGGGTCATGGGTCGACCGGGTTTTGCTGGGTCGTTGCACCGGCCAGTCTTTTAACAAACCTGGACCGGTCCAGCCACCGGGTCGACCGGGTCCAACCACCGGGTTGACCTGTCGGGCCGGTCCGGGTTTAATAACAGTGATTTCTAGGTTATTCCTAAAAATTATATATTTTTCTTTCCAAAATAAATACCAAAAAATAAATAAAGGCTAGAAACGTGAAAAAAACAGGTCGAGGAGGATCTAAAAAATACACAAAAATCAAGTTGTAATTTTGGAGAAAATTCAAGGCCTAATTGTACCCCATTACACCCAAAACTAAAGAAACAATGCAAATTAAAGGCCAACTTAAATGATTATTGGGCTATTAAGTCTAAGGACATAATTAAATTTTCAATAGGCCAATTTGATTTAATCATGAGCTAAATTGAAGGTTTAATCATGTTTAGGAATTAATTTGGGTCCAATTAAAGGATTTAATTAGGTACAAGGACTTAATTATACTTTAAAAGGGTCAGATTAATTTTATTAGGTGTTTAATTGGTAAAGAATTAGGTCTAGGAGTCTAATTTGGGCTTAATTGAGAAAAATGAAATTTTAGAACACCAAATTTAATTTTTACCATGTCAAATAATTGAAATTAAGGACAAAATTGCAAGAAAAGTAAAGTTTTTGGGTCAAATTGAAAACTTTCGTAGTCAATGACCATTTTGTAGAAGGTGCCGAACTATAGAGGCTTAATTGATTGAAACTGGGGTAAAGAAGAAATTGAAAGTTTAATGGTCAATTAGGGGCTAAATTAAAGAAATCCAAAACCAAGGACCAAAATTGAAAAGGCTCTGAAGTTTAGGGTTAAAATTGAAGTTTTCTAGGGACTAAATTACATTAAATCAAAAGTTTAGAGTCAATTAGAGGTGCAATTAAAATAAATCAAAAGTGAAAGGACTAAATTGAACTTTGACAAAAATCCCTAAATGGCGTCGTTTTGAAAAAAAAATAAACCATACGAACCGTTGTCTAGTTACTGTTTATTATCTTCTTTCTTTTTAGCCTTAGAAGACTACTCAAGGGCTACTTTGCAGGTGCTTTTAATGTCTTTAACCTCCACCAAATTTGACAAAATCAAACCAAAATGATCACTTGACATTTCTCTACAAACTTGTATGCTTCATTCAAGCTGATTGACACCACAATGGCCATGACGCCAGCCTAAAATGGTCAACTCAGGTAGCCTTGAATTGTCTGATTTGACAGTTTATGATGCCTACTTTGAACCAACAGTTAGGATCTTTTCCAACCAAATCAAGGGCCAAAAGTTTTTTCCAATGAAGATAAGATTACCCTCTTACATCCCCTATAAATAGATTTCAATTTCATGGTCTGAGCATGAAGAAATCAGTGTACAAAGTTGGCAAGAAACCATCTTTTCCAGATTTGTTTCTTCTCCTCCGTCGGCCATACTTTCCCCCTCTTTTTCTCCACCTCCGGTGATGCCACCACCTCCAGCCACCATGCATAATCTCCCCTGTAACACCAGCAACGCCTCCAGCCTCTCTCCTCCTCTAGTCAGGTGAGTTTTCTCCCCTTTTTCCCCAAAAAAACTCCCCTCCTAGCCACTGCATTTTACAGCTGAGTTCAGCCCGAAAAAAAGAAAAAAAAGAAAGCCCAGGTCTTCTGGGCCGACGGCGGCCCGGTTAGTTTGGTCAGCTCAGCCCATGTATATATATAATAACAAAAACAATTTAGAAAATTCAAAAATCCTTTCAAAATGACTCCCAAATATCAATGCAGATCACTGTACAACTAGGAATTATTAATTAAAGAATTCTTAACTTGCTTGAAATGAACCCAAATCAAACTCTATGCTAGGGGTGAGCAAAAAAACAGAAAAACCAATTAAATCGAGAAAACTGAAAAAAAATAACTGAAAAAACCGAATCGTAAAAAAAACCGATTAAACCAATTAAAATTTTTAAAAAACCGGCCGATTAGGTTTTGGTTTTATAAGCAAAAAACCAAAAAAACTAAACCAAACCGAACCCAAACCGAAAAAAACAAAAAAAATCGAGAAAACCGAGAAAGCAGAGTCAAACCGGAAAAAACCAAGCCAAAACCGAGCCAAACCGGAAAAAACCGAGCCAAACCGGTTTGAATCGGTTTTTGTCTTAAAAAACCGAACCGAACCAAAACCGGTCGATTTGAACCGGTTTTGGTTTTTCTTTTAAAAAAATTTCAATTTAATTATTTTTTTTAATAAAAACCAAATCGAATCGAAAATGATCACCCCTACTCTATGCTAAGTATGAGAATTAAAAAATGGCTCTAGACTTATAGTATAAAGAGTTAATATGTCTTGGAAAATTATATCTCTTATTAACTCAATGACGATATATATACAGCAATGAAGAATGAACATGATAAGCTTTCCTAACAACCTGATAACAGAGGATCAATTTGAATTCAAAATACTGGAATCCTAACATCATTTGTATTCCTGAAGACTAGCACAGAATCCTAACTATACATGATTCCTGACATCCCTCCTCAAGATGGACGACCTTGAGTAAGTCCAATCTTGTCCTTGAGTAACTCAAACCGATAGCGGGGAAGAGATTTTGTCAGTGCATCATCGAGTTGATCATTAGAGGAGACATGACAACTCGAAGAACTCCAGACTAAACTCTTTCGCGAATAAAATGGAAATCAATGGAGACATGTTTCATCCTTGAATGAAAAACTGGATTTGAACTAAGTTGTGTTGCTCCAATATTATCACAATAAATCACAGGCACTTGTTTAACTGAATATTGAAGTTCATTTAATAATGAACATACCCAGCTGATTTCTGAAGCAGTGTCAGCCACTGAACGATATTCAGCCTCCGTTGATGATCTAGCAATGGTTTGTTGTTTCTTGGATGGCCATGAGACAAGATTTTGACCAAGGTATAGAATATAGGCACTGGTGGAGGAGAAGTCATCCTTGTTTCCCCCCCAATTGGCATTTGAAAACGCATGCAAGTGAGCAGGTGATTGATGATGCAGAAGAGGACTCACGATACTGGTGCCTGAAAGATACCGCAGTAGGCGTTTGACAAGTCTCCAATGTTCTTCAGTCGGTTTGTGCATTAACTGTGACAACTTGTTTACAGCGAAAGATACATCTGGTCGGGTGAGTGACAGATATTGAAGACTTCCAACTGTGGCACGATATTCTGAGGGATCAAGGAGCAACTTACCCATTGCAAGAGTGGGAGGAGGACCTGGTGGCAGTGGAGTAGCCACAGGCCGTGAGTTGCTCATGTTGGTACGATGCAAGAGATCTTGAATATATCTGTGTTGAGAAAGCACCAACCCGCAAGGATGTGATTGTATTTCTACACCAAGGAAATAAGTCAGAGAACCCAGATCTTTGAGGGAGAACCGCTTGGCTAAATTTTGAACAAGTAGATCGACTGCATGCTCATCATCACTGGTGATGATAATGTCGTCTACATATACCAATAAATATAGAAGATGGCCATGATGTTTAAGAATGAACAAGGACGTATCATTCACTGAATTTGTGAAGCTGTTAGCAATCAGAAAGGAGCGAAGCTCATGGTACCATGCACGTGGTGCTTGCTTTAGGCCATAAATGGCTTTACGCAGTTTGCAGATGAAATGTGGGTGTTCTTTGTCTACAAAGGCAGGAGGTTGAACCATGTATACGTCTTCCTGCAAGTGTCCCTGCAGAAAAGCATTGTTGACATCCAATTGTCGCAACTTCCACCCATTACTGACTGCAATGGACAGGACAAGACGAACTGTGGTTGGCTTGACAACCGGACTGAAGGTTTCGGTATAGTCAAGCCCTGGTCGCTGGTGAAAGCCTTTGGCCACCAAGTGTGCTTTATAACGAGAAATACTGCCATTTGAATTGCACTTCACCCTGAAAATCCATTTACAACCAACTAAGTTAGAGGCACATTGAGGAGAAACCAAATCCCAGGTTTGATTTTAGATGAGAGCATTAAACTCATCCTGCATGGCATGACGCCATTTGGCATCCTTTAAAGCATTGGCAACAGATGTTGGCTCCTGAATATCAGTTGAGGGAAAATGTGACAGGAAGGTGAGTTTGCGGATAGGTTTTTGGATATTGTTTTTGGATCTTGTTGTCATGGGATAAGAAGGGACAATAGGTTGAGCTGGGGTGGATGAGTGATCAGTGGGGATGGTGAGGCGGGCAGAACAGTGGAAGGTTGTGTCGGTTGTATGGTGGGAGGGCTGCTGGTGATCGTTGTAATGGAGCTGCTGACAGGGTGTGCGGCAGAAGGTGGAACTGTAGGTAGCGTGAACGGAGGAGATTGAGGCGCAGGTGCCATAATAGAAAGAATAGGAGGCATCAATGCATGTAGAGAGGAAGAGTTTGACACAGATTGTGATTGTAGTAAATTAGGATATGGAAAAGTGGACTCAACAAATCGAACATGATGGGAAGAAAAAAACTTTGAAGACTGAGGATCAAAGCAGATTTAAGCACTTTGAGATAAGGAGTATCCAAGAAATATGCATGGTTTTGACCGGACATCGAGTTTATGAGCTGAATATGGACGTAGCCATGGATAACACAAACACCCGAAAATTCGCAGTTTGGCATAGTTAAGAGATTTTTTAAAGATAAGTTCAAAAGGAGAAAAATAGTTTAAAGAAGGTGATGGCATCCGATTAATTAAATAAATTGCAGTGGAAAACGCAAATGACCAAAAATTTTGAGGTAGTGAAGCATGAGTTAGAAGTGAAAGATCAGTTTCCACTATGTGTCGGTGTTTTCGTTCAGAGATACCATTATGTTCAGGTGTGTGTGGTGCGGAAGTATGATGAGAAATAATTTTCAACAATGGCTTTAAAGCGTATGAAAGTAGACTTTACATCAGATTTGTGTTGCAAAGGATAAAACCATGTATAACATGTAAAATGATCCACAAAGATAATATAATATTTAAAGCCATCAATTGAGTGCATAGGAGCAGTCCATACATCAAAGAAAATTATTTCAAGAGGAGCATGAGACTCTAAAGTGGAAGCTGAGAATGGAAGTTTGTGACTTTTGTTACATTGACATGCATTGCAGGAAATCTGTTTGGTCATTGAACAAGTGTTTAGCTTGTTTTTAGAAAGAATAACATTAAGAATAGGCAATGATGGGTGACCTAATCGAAAATGCCAATTTATTGGTGCAGTTTTTGAAATAGAAAATGCAGTTGGAGAGGAGGACGTTGGATTGAACCCCGACCATTCATAAATGCCACCTTTGCTCTCACCTGCGAACCACTCCCGTTAGCAGATCCTTCACAAGAAAACACCAAGGTAAGAATTCAATGGAAACATTATTGGTTATACAAAATTGATAAATAGAAAGAAGATTTTTTTTAATGTCAGGAACACAAAGAATGTTCCTGAGATTAAAAACGGAGGAGCTTGAAAGTAGAGTGAAGGAGCCTGTATGGGTAATGCGCAAGCCTGTACCATCTCCTATCATAACATCATCTGCGCTAGTATATGGAGTGTGGAGAGACAGATTGTTCAGATCAGCTGTGATGTGGTGAGAAGCACCACTATCCAGCAGCCACGATGAAGTGCTGGTTAAATTGTTTGCAGGATTGCTGGATTCAGTGCTGGCTGCAAGATGAACCTGTGGCTGCCAAGATGTGGTATTGTTGTTGCCTTTGGAAAGAACTGTCTTTTGAGGGATAAACTTGAATGAGGGGCATTTTTTTGCTGTGTGCCCTTGAATGCCACAGACCTGGCAATATCCCAGGTAAGGACGAGGACCAGGTCGTGGGGAATGAAGTCCTTGATTGTGTAATTGTCCTGGCGGTCTTGAAGAACTATGAGATGAGGCGGTCCATTGTTGTGAGGGAGGAAGAGTGTATCGACCAAAATTGTTCTGTGACCGATATCCAGAACGAGTAAATGCTGCATTGGCTGTAGGAGTGAATTGTAAAGAGACTTTTGGTGATGAATTGAGAGAAGCTTCAAACATGAGTAATTTTTCATGAAGTTCATCAAAGGAAATGGAGGTGTCTCTGGCTTGTACAGCACGTACAAGTTCTTTGTATTCATTTCCCAATTCTTCCAAAATTTTGTCTATGATATCCTCACCATCGATAGGTGCACCCAACATTGCTAATTCATCTACTCTGGCTTTAACAGAGTGAATGAAATCAGAGATGGATAGAGAGCCCTTTGTGAGAGCTTTGAAGGTTGCTTTTACTTGCTTGATGCAACCTCTGGACGGGGTGGCATATGTTGAAGCTAAGATTTTCCAAGCTTGCTGTGATGTAGTAGCACAAGCAATAAACGGAATGATGGAGTGGTGAAGAGCTCCAATGAGAGCATTTAGGATGAGTTGATCCTGACATATCCATGCATGATAGGCAGGATTAAGAGTGTTTGAGGTGTCAGTGATGATATATTGTGGTGGACAAGGTTTGGTTCCATCAACAAAACCTTGGAGATGATAGCCTATAAAAAGTGTTTGGAATTGCAGTTTCCAGGACAAATAATTGGAGCTGGTGAGCTTGAGAGGAGCCTGTGCCGTGACATTAATGGTCACCAGGTTGGGCAGGCTGGTGTGATATTGGCTGGTGTTGTTGGGATCAGTCATGATGAGAAGGATTAGAAAGAAAAAAAATATTAAAGATGCTCTGATACCATATAAAGAGTTAATATGTCTTGGAAAATTATATCTCTTATTAACTCAATGACAATATATATACAGCCATGAAAAATGAACATGATAAGCTATCCTAACAACCTGATAACAGAGGATCAATTTGAATTCAAAATACTGGAATCCTAACAGCATTTGTATTCCTAAAGACTAGCACAGAATCCTAACTATACATGATTCCTGACACATTGTGCACGCCAGCTAATGAAGAGACGTTTACTATAATTTAATTCAATAAAAACGACTCCACATCGACTCTAAAAATCAATGCAGATCCATGCGACAAGACTTATTAAAGATTTCTTAAATTGCTTGAAAATGACTTCAAACTCTATGCTATCCTAATAAGAGATTGGTAGCCATAATCATTATATTTTTAGTTTCTAATTATATCTATTAATGAAGTTATTGTATCATAAAACAATACTAAAATGTTAAAAGTGATTTAATTTGTACCCAAATAATTTTATAGACATGATTTATTGAGTGACTTAATCATAAAATTTGGATATCCATCAACTCAATTTTAAGTCTGTAAATATATTTTTTCTTTCATGACTTCTACTTTTGAAAAATAAAGTCATAAATACTTCTACATAATTGTATATTCGCTTCTTTTTTTAAAAAAAGAAGAAGAATATAAAGCATAACCATTTTACAATTTGTTACATTGAAAATTTTAATAAAATAGAAGAAATACATAAAATAAAGTCATTTTAATCCCTATGATAAATAATAGAATGAGAATAAAAAAAATAAATTGAGAATAATAAAAAAGTGGAGTTAGAATTATTTTTAAAAGCTCACCTACTAGCTTAGATTCTGGGTAAAATGGTTCCGTGAGGCATGGAAACCTCTTCGATTGAGTTAGTATTTGATTATCAACACACTTAATTATTTATATATTAGTGAATTAATATAAAAAAAAATCAAAACTTAAGCTTTTAAATTAGAATCACTTTTCAATATTTACCAATTGGTTCATTCTCTAGTTTTGAATCTTGCCAACTTCATCTTTTTTTAATTAGAAACTAGATAGATAGCCTGCGTTATACTACCAATCAAGTTAATTTTTTGCTATCGTGAAAAAAGATGTTCATGCGATATCAATATTTTTAAAGGAGTAAGAAAAATTTAGAAATTTAATTACCAAAAAAGATTGCACGTGCTGTTAGAGTAATGACTCGAAAAGCAAAAATAAAAGGCCATGAATCGAGTATCTCATGCTTATTCTCATGTAAATGAACAAATTATGAATGAATAAAAATTTAATCTCAAAAAACTTTTGGTTAACATGCTTAGAGAAATTTAAGACCCTCTAAAAACTATATCTTACATAGAAAAAAAAACAAAGCTTTTATAGTTATTTATATAGTAAAAATATAAAAAATTAAAATAAAATCCAAATAAAACCCAAGCTTTTACAGGGAAAAGGACCTAATCTAAATGGTCTTTGAGGTTAAGCCAAGTGTGTGCACACAAGCCTCACCTCGTGCACAAGCCTCGAGCTTTGAACCTTGTTTAGGCCTAAGTTGAGGCACATGTTTGAGTTTGCTATAAACTAATACTTGGGCTATAAAAGATTTTTTTACCAACCTATTATATGCTTGGATTTAGATTTATAATTCTTTGACCTATAAAGAATTCTTTTTTCCATCCTATTCTTTTGTCAAGTCCATGAATTAAAGATTTTGATTAGTTTATTTCGTAATAGTTTCTTAAAACTTAATAATTTTTTCAACTCAAAAACTTCAATTTAAGCCAAAATATTAGGTTTTTTTTATAATTAAAACTAATAATAAAGAGAAATTATTATGGTAATTATCAAAATTAACTCGATATAAGTTTTGGTTTCAAAATCCTCTGTAAAAATGGACTGAAGAATAATGTTTTTTGTGGACAGTGTGCAGAAAGAATTTGTAAATTTTTTGACACTTTTCCGCACCTTAATTTTTAGCATAATTTACCCGAAATACATGTTTGATGAGTTAAGTAACAATATCCGAGCTTCTTCTTCTCTTTTTTTCAAATCTTACTTTTTTTAATTGATATCTTCTTTGAATGTCTTTTTTCTTAAATAATTTTTAAATTTATGATTCAATTAATATCCCTCCTTTATGATTTTTTTCTTATTTAACCTTTTTTGGATATAGATTTTTTTAATGGTGTTGTGTGTATTTAGTTTTTGGAAAGATTATTCTACTTCGTCTATTTTTTAATCTTTTATATATATGAAATTTATTTTTTAAAATAAAAAAAATATTTTTAATATGTGAAGCATTGCATGATATTTTTTTTATTTTGTTTTATTCAATAAATTTAATGTGATTATTTTTAATATCATTTGATTGAATAAGAAATTAATTTTAATAAATAAATTTAGTAAGCACAATCAGGTAAATATTCCATCTTGCAAGATTAAATGTATTGATCTATACTTGTTTCTTTTTTTTTAAAAAAAAAATTATTGTTAATGATTTTTTTTCTGTTTATTAATACATGTAATTCTCAATTTATTTAATAACATGAATGCATGAATATTTTAATATATATATATTTTTAATATATGAAAACATATTAAAAAAGATAATATAAATAATTTTTTTAATTAAAAAAAATCTGATCCGCAATAATTGCCGAGTAAAATAGCTAGTTTATAATCTAAAGGATGGACAGCGCCAAAAAGTAAAGAAAATTCAGACCCAATTTGCAACTTGGTTGAAAAAGACTAAATTGCATGCTATTTTATTATAATAAATAACGAATCCAGACAGATTCTTCGCCAGCTAATTATGAAAGCTTTATACTACAATTTAAAGATTAAAAATGACTCCAAAAAATCAATGCAGATCCCTGTATAAATACGAATTATTAATTAAAAAATTCTTAACTTAATTGAAAGAATCATTTTAACCTAATAGTTTAAGTTATTAAATGAGGTTCTAAGATATGTTTTATATTATTTTCTAACACACACCTTTAAGTGAAAGCCCTTTGGATTTGAAACTTGTACAAGCTCATACTATCTTGTGCTTAATTTTTATCACATAAATGAGGTTGGTGAGATTCGAACTCGTGACTGTTTAGTCATCAAAGCTCTGATATCATGTCAAAAAACAATCTCAACCTAAAATCTTAAACTGTTACGTAAGGTCCAAAGATATAATTTATATTATTCTCTAACACACCCCCTCAAGTGAAAGTCTTTTGGGCTTAAAACTTGCACAGACTCACATTACCTTATGCTTGATTTTTATCAAATAAATGGAAGTGATGAGATTCGAACTCGTGACCACTTGGTCATCAAAGCTCTAATATCATGTCAAAGAACAATCTTACCCAAAAGTTTAAGCTGTTAGGTGATGTTTCAATATATTATTTATATTATTTTTTAACACTAAGTATGAGAATTAAAATATGACTGTAGACCTAAGTCCACGCTAGCTAATTAAGAAATGTTTATTATAATTCAAGTCAATAAAAATGACTCCACATTGACTCTAAAAATCAATTTTGAGAAATTATTATGAACCCTGAGGGGTAGTTCAATTAGTCAGGTCTTGAATTTGCTCCCCAATAGTCACGAGTTAGAGTCCTCTCAAGGCCGCTGGTGGCTTATATAGTCGTTAACTTCACGACCCGTGAGATTAGTCGAAGTGCACACAAGCTGACCCGGACACCTATGTTAATAAAAAAAATTTTGAGAAATTATTATGGTAATTATTAAAATTAACTCTATATAAATTTTCGTTTCAAAATCCTTAGTAAAAATGGACTGAAGAATAATGTTTTTTACTAATTTTTTCTGGACAGTGTTCAAAAAAATTGTAAATTTTTAATACTCTTTCTCACCTTAATTTTCAGCATAATTTACTCGGTTTTAAGCTTTGTGTTATTTTTTAGTTTTTTTTTTCTACACAAAAGCTTAGATTCAATGAGAGATATTTGGATACAATTCATGAGTTTGTTTGATTTTATTTAGGAATGTATTTAAACAATATAATTTTTATTGAAATCCTAAGAAACTTATTAAAATCAACTTTTTTGTATTTAGTGGAAAGTAATAAAATTTTAAATACAAAAGATTGATCATTCACAACAATATATTTTTAGATAAATATTTTTTTAAGTATTTCTACAAGTAAATATCCTATACATGTTTTTATTTAAATACATGCTTAATATGAAAGTTGTATATTGTCTTTTATTGCAACCTTACAATGATATTATATTGCATGTATATAAATTATACTTCTATATTCTCACTATTTAGTCTACTAACTTTGAACAACATTTTTTTTCACGGGTACATTTCTATAAATTTTTGTTTGCTAATTTTCACGAGTCATTAATAACTTTGCTCAGTTTGCGATTATTTCCATCAATAACATGGATCCAAGATTGTTGGAGGCAGCACGGAGAGGAGATGTCATTGAACTACAGGAGCTGCTCGGAGTAAACGATTACCTTCTAGAAAGAAGTTGTCTCAATGACTCCTCCGAGACAATCCTACATATTTCCTGCTTAGCCGGACGAACAGAATTCGTGAAGGAGCTACTGAAGAAGAAAGCAGATTTAGCTACAAGGCTCAACCCAGATGGGTTTAGCCCAATACACATAGCTTCTGCAAATGGGTTTGTGGAGATAGTGAGAGAGCTATTGATGGTTAACAGCGAGCTTGGCAGGCTTAAAAGCAGTGATGGTAGAACTTCTCTTCATTGTGCTGCTATAAATGGGATGGTACATGTGATCAAGGAATTGCTCGAGTTTTGTCCTGCGAGCAAGGACATTGTGACATTCAAAGGGGAAACCGCATTTCACCTTGCTTTGAGAAATAATCAGTTTGAGGCTTTCAAAGTCATGGTTGATGTGCTCCAGCCGCATAACATTAAGGAGCTTCTGAATGCGACGGACGAAGATGGCAATACTGTTTTACACCTTGCGACAGCTAAGAAGCAGACTCAGGCAAGTCCGCTTTCCCTTCTTTCTTTGCTCCTTGTCTTTTTCGGTGCCATGGGATGGGCATGATCGGGTATAACTTTCTAAATTTCGAATTATATTTCTACAACTATGATTTTCTGCATAATGGTAGACATAAAACTCAACTACGAAACTAGATGGTCATTTTCCCTTCGTACTTGAATTTCCTATTTTCTATTCATTTTGATCTGGTTTAGTTAAACCTTCAAAACAAGGGGAATTTATGTTGCTCGTAATCAGAGCCATCAAATTTTAAATTTAGGAAACTGAAACACTGTTTTAAACTTACCAAAATATGTGTTTTACGTGTTGAAATTAATTTTGATTTTTTCATTCAAATTATCTTTTAGTTCTCCTAAGTATCTTCTAAATAAATGCATATAACAGTGAAAAATACAGAGTTTGTGAAGAGAATAATTTGTTCCTCTTTCTAGCACGACATAAAATAGCCACTTTACAAAGCCCTCTTTATATCCTATAGTTTAGGACTGATTGACTAATTATATGGAAACCTATAGCTATCAAGATACAATCACATGTTCACAGGGATTCTAGTAATTCTATTATATCTCTGTAGCTAGCAGTCGAGATAAAATAGGGGCTTGAATATTGGAGATCCAACTTGAAGATAATTACTCATAATTATCAACACTCCCCCTTATAAATGTCATCCATGCCTAGTTTGTTGAGACAGTCATTAAATGCTTGGTTTTACACTGTTTTGATCAGCACATCAGCAAGCTAGTCTTGAGATCGAACATGAAGAACTTCAATCAATTTTTCTTTTAGTTTCTCCTTGATAAAATATGTATCAACCTCAACATGTTTAGTTTGATCATGTTGGACAAGATTATGAGCAATATAACACGTTGTCTTGTTATCACAATATAACTTCACTTGCTTAATATGTAAATCTTGCATCAAATTTCTAATCCACAACAATTTGCATATTGCCTTAGTCATTCCTTTGTATTCTGATTCAGCACTGGATCTAGCAACTGCCTCATGTTTTTTTACTTCGCCATATAACTAAATTCCCTCCTACAAACGTGAAATAGCTAGATGTAGAATGTCAATCTTGAATCGACCAAAACAATCAGCATTTGTATAGTCGTTAATATCTAAATTGTCTTCTTTTGTGAATAAAATTCCCTTTCCTGAAGATGACTAAGTAGCGTAAGATACGAATGACAACATTCATATATTCTTCGCTTAGGGAGTGTATAAATTGACTAACCACAATCAGCACATAAGCTAAATTAGGCCGAGTACATGCAAGATATATTAATCTTCCAACCAACCTTTAATAATGTTCCTTGTTAGTAGGAACTTGATTTGAATACACCTATAGTTTCAAATTTTCTTTCACAAGAGTGTTAGTTGGACTACATGTTGTCATAGTAGTTTCATTTAGAAAGTCTAAGGCATGTTTTTTTGTGACAGAAAAATATCTTTCTTTGATCTAGATACTTCAATTCTAAAAAAATACTTTAATTCCCTGAGGTCTTTCATCTCAAAGTCATGGGTAAGATGCTCTTATAGTATTTTCTTTTCTTCAGGATCATTTCCAATCACTATCATATCATTAATGTATACAATAAGAGTTGTGATTTGTTTTTCATTATGCTTTAAGAATAGAGTGTGATCTAAGTTACTTTGCTTGTAACCAACAGACTTCATAAAACTTGTGAACCTTTCAAACCATGCTCTAGGAGACTACTTCAAACTATATAGGGATTTTCTCAACCTACAAACTTATTTATTACCTTTAGTCTATCGATTACAGCCAGGGGACAACTCCATATACACTTTTTCTTGGAGATTTCCATTTAAAAATGTATTTTTTTTTTATCAAACTGGTGTAAAGGCCAATCAAGATTTACTGCTAGAGATAATAAAATACGAACAGTATTAATTTTGGCCACTAATGAGAATGTCTCCATATAATCAATTCCATATGTTTGAGTATATCCATTGGCGACAGGTCTTGCTTTGCATCGTTCAATAGTTTCATCGACTTTGCATTTAATGGTGAAAACCCACCTGCATCCAACAAGTAATTTTCTTTCAATTGCGTCAACAACTTTCCATGTTGAGTTTTTTCAAAAGCTCTTCATCTCTTGATTCATTGCCTCCCTCCATCTGAAATCTTTCAAAGCTTCCTGCACATTGTTAGAAATAGTTAGAAATAGTTGCACATTGTTAGGAATAGATATAACATATAATTGATTCATAAATGTCATGCTTTTCTTTGATAATCTATGGTAGGATACATAGTTATTTATAGGATATTTAGATTTAGAGTTGAGTACAGGTTCATAGCTAACCTTGCATTAAAAAAAAGTAAAAAAAAAAAAAACACCTAAAACTTCTTGCAACGAAAGATAAGATGTTGTACAAGAGAGACCGACCAAACATGAAGATGAGGAGAGAGAACTCTTCTTACATGACATGAGAAATGGCTAAAGAGCCATGATAAGAAGAAGGCAGCAGCCTGCCTAAAATACAGTGAGCCAAATATTAAAAGAAGTGTTTGGTTAGAGAAATATGGTGGCAACCATGAAAGGAGAAAAATGGCTAGGAGCAACCATGTACGTTCATATAGACCATTTTTAAGGAAAGACAGATTGAAAAGATGGCAATGAGATGCCATTAGCATGTCATGACAAGATGGTTTTCAATCAAAATTCAAATTTATGTGAGAGTTTCAAAGTTAAGGAGGAGTGTTGGAAATAATTTTGAAGTTTTTATTTAAAGTAATTTTTAGTTCTTTTAGGTGTGTCCTAGATATATGCATGTAACTATCCAAGATGTATTTATCTTTTACGTCTTTTGAATTATCCGAGATTAGTATAGATAAGTATTGTAAATCTAAGTATAAATCTATATGGACTTACTATTTAAAGGAGTAATTAATGTAATACGAATAAGATTTGGATTTCATCATGCTTCCCATGTTCCCATTACTTTTCTCCTTCAAATATGTGGAGTTTTTGGGATGTCTGACCCGTATTTCATATTCATACCAGCTATGTCATGTCGTGTTGATCCAGATGCTTTCGGAGCATCAGAGTTCTGGATTAGTATGATTACACAACGGAAAAAGAAGTTTTTACGTAATCTCTTTTCTTTTCTTATGTTACAGACCCTGAAATCACTTCTTGGCGGTCAAGGTATTGACATAGGTGCAATCAATGTGAATGTCGTCAACAAGATTGGATTAACTGCTAGGGACATGTTAGATGTCTCACAAAAAATGCAGGCTGACGCTGGTGATTTCATGCTCAGGGAATTGCTTCACGGTGCTGGAGCATTAAGAGCAAGGGAACTTGGAACTGTTGTTGATGTTCAAGTTACTCGTATCTCTAGCACCGTATCAGAATCATTGAGTCAAAATTCAGAGCATTTCTTACTTAAGGTGGCTAAACATTTAGATCCAGTGAAGCACTACAAGAAACTAGCTAAAGAAGTTCAACAGGCTCCCCCAGGAACACAAAACGTATTGTTGGTTGTGGCAGTACTTATTGCAGGTATGGCATACCAAGCCATCTTAAACCCTCCTGGTGGCATTCGCACCGAAGAACTTGAAGATGGGATGGGTTACTATTATGCTTGGATGGCTTCAGGAAATGGGCGTGAGTTTATTTTCTTCATGGCTTCCAACACTATAGGCTTTTTTGCGTCGATTGTGGTGATCAATTTAATTATTCAGGAGTATCCACTCAAGTCATTACTGGGGCTAGCTTTGCGTTGTATGGTGGCAAATTATATTTCTGGGTTTCTTCTTATTGGTCCGACTAGCGTGTCTATCACCCGTAGCGCGTTATTGGGAATAGTAATTGTAGTATCGGTCGACTTAATTCGCTTCAGCTTCCGGTTACTCAGAAGATGGACCAAAAAAATAAGAGAACAGATGCTTCATTAGACCGTGGAGCCAGTGCCGGACTTGAGGTGAAAAATGATGCAGCTGAATAACTCTGCTGCCACAGAGTAAGATATGGTAAGTTTTGTGTTACTCGAATCCTAAACATCCTTGTATGGACTCAAAATCTGCAAGCCCGTTATAAGTATTTGGCAGTTTGTGAACTGATAAAATTTTACTTCCTGGACGCATGCTTGGGAATACATCTAGTTTTTGTACCCATGAATTGTTGCAGGGACAGTGAAAAATTACACGAATTTAGGCATCTTAAAAGTGTTTGAGCTGAAAAAAGAATGGCAATGTAAAATATCTAGCGAATGTGGTTGATTGAGCATCTTTCAAAATTTTGAAGAAAAAAGGCACAAAAATTGTATGCTTCATCATGATCTCTCGGTAGGTAGTCCATTACTGACGAAACATAGAGACAACCATGCTATATAGGGAATAACAAACACCTTACGCAACTTGGTAAACATGGTATGGGAATTTAAGATGCCATTTGAATTGAATTCTATGGAAAATCTAGATTTTAGAATTCAAAGATTGGTAGTAATGTTCACCAAGAAAAATGAAAATAACAATCAATACAAAGTAGACATCATCCAGTTGTATCAAATATCAATTTATAAGCAAGAGGTTAACAGAGAAACATTGTGTCATAACCCATTTTTGGATCAATCTCAAATTCATTTCCTTTTCTTTCAAAAAAAAAAAAGATACGATGCTGTTTTAAATGGCACTGTGCATATTCTTCTCCCCTCAGAGACAGGGAAGAAGAAGATTTTTGAAAAATTTTCTCGCTATTCTTCCCCTCTCTCTTTCCCCCTCCCACTTGCACAAAACCCACACCTATAAGTCCATGCCGTCATGATGAAGAAAACAGGAAACCATTCCTTGCCAGCAACTCCCATCACCCACCTTACCCTGCGCCAAGGCAGGGGTAAGGTGACCCTCTCCTCCTCTGCTTATAAAAACCAGAGGAGGAACCAACAATAAGGGGGGCGGGGGCAAAAATTTTGGAGAAGGAGAGAAGCAAATGACAGATTCAGGGGGGGAGAATTTTTTGAGAAAAGAGGGAAGCAAGCAGGAAAGAAGCAGAAACAGGAGGGGGGAAAGGTTTTGAAAACAGAAAAGAGGGGTGACCATTTGAAGACAGAGAAGGAAGGAGAGATTTGAGAAGGAACAGAGAGAGGAGGACATTGTTGACAGAGGAAACACACAGGGGAAAAGAAGAATTGCAGCAGCTTGCCTCTACTCCTCACCGGCGCCCCCCACAGCAACTCCACTGGTCAGCAACCGCCAGCAGCGCCACCCACCGTCAGCCTCCCACCATCTTCCTTCCCTGCTGCAACACTGTGAAAAAGAAGTAAAAACAGCAGCACTGGTTGCCACAACCACTGAGCCGCGACAACAACTCCTCCGCCACCAGCAGCGCCACCGTCAACCTCTAACCATCTTCCTCCCCCTGCTGCAACACCCTTGAAGAAGAAGGAGCCGGCACCTTTGCACAGACAGAAAAAACAGCAGCAGACACTGCCCGCCACCGCAGAGAAGAACCACCATCACTACACCAACAATAACAATAACCATTAGAAATAGAAGAAGAAAGGAGAAGCAGCAGACAGAAGCGGGGAGAAGAAGAAACACTGAAAAAACAGAAACAGAGGAGAACACATCAGAAGAAAAGAAAGGCCGACCACCGTCCAAGCCGTTCTCCGGTCAGCAACCGCCAGCAGCAGCAGCACCGTGAGCCGCCGCCAGGTCTGCTTTCCCCGCCTTTCCCTTCTTCCTTCTTCTTCTTCCCCATGCAGGTTCCACTGTTCATGCGAACTTTGGGCCGGATCAATTCTGGCTCAGCTCAAATTTATGGGCCGGTTCCGGCCCGTCCAAAAAAAATCCAAAAAAATATTTTCGTCAAAATCTGTGATTTTTTTAGCAAAATTTGTCTCTACTGTTGATGTACATGATTATTTCCTCCAAGAAATAGGTATATTCTTCGTCAAGAGCTTCATCAGCCCCATTTCCGTTTCAAACTTCTCAGGAAGCCAGTCTTTGGCCACAATGGCGGAGCCAGAAAATTTATAATGAGGGGGCAAATTACCAACAAATATTTGATATTATATATTATATAAACATGTGTTATATATAAAGAAATCAATTTAAAATGCATGTACTAACTCATGTCAAGCAAAATTAATTTAAGAATATTTTTAAAATAAAAAAACTTACATTATAATTATTCATTTCGAGTTTTCATATTTTAAAATTGTTTCATAATGACTTCTTTTTTAATTTCATTAAAGATATTCTTTCTTAATATATACAATTAAACTTTCATTCATCTATTTCTAAATCTTTCAGAGACTAGTGAAATTATTGGCAACAATTCTTTATTACCTTGTTGTTTTATACAAGTGGGTTAAATACAAATATTAATATATTTTTTTAATTTTTTTTATTATGTCCCTAATTTTTTGAGTTATTCAGTACTTCATTTTTAATCACTAGTAAGTTGATCACCATTATTTTTCATATGAAATTCATAACAAAATACATATTAATTCATCAAAACTCATTTCAATTCATATTCATATGCATATAATATTATCCATACACATATTAATTTAACAAATCTATAAATTATCATAAATTCTAACATTTTTAATAACTAATTATTAAACAATAAAACTAAAATTAAACAATAAAATAAATAGAAAAAATAAAGAAAACTCACCTAAAACATAAAGTATAAAAGGTTACTTAATTAATTAATAGTTTAGGACTTGAAGAGAAATTTTATAGAAGAAAGAGAGGTAGGAATAATAATTCAAAAAAAAAAGTTTGGATCAATTAGTAAATAATAAAAAATATTAAACTTATTAAATTATTATATTAAAATTCTAATATAAAAAATATTTTTTTAAAAAAAAGATTAAGGGGGCAATTGCCCCCTTAATCCCCATTGTGGCTCCGCCACTGTTTGGCCATCTCTACATAGTTTGGTTCCAAAATCCAATATTACAACCAACAAAACTCGTCTCTGGTCTGATTCTCTTTAAGAAGCTGTACTTCGTATATATGTATTAGGGAGAATCTGCACTTGAGATCACCTTTGTCTTCACATGAGATGCACGTAAGGATTTATACACGTCGATGGATGCTTTCTTTAAATCATAAATTCATCATCGTATATAATCATATCAAAATTTGCTATAAAACTCCTTACTCTCATATGAAATTCAACTGTTATGAGTCTCTTGTTAACATTTAACAACTTCCATTCAGCATGAGATTTAATTGCATGATCTTATCTTAACAATAACTTGGACAACCCAACACATAACATTGGATCAAATTAGTTTTTTTCTTTTTTGGATTCTCAATACTTAATAAGGAAATGAGATTCGTAAGAAACTAATTTGGTCCAACAGTACGCGTTAAGCTATTCAAGTCATTGTTATCGTGTTACCATACAAGTATACCTCAAGTCGTGGCTTTAAGCCTAACTCTTACACTTTACCATAGAAAGTGGAGAATTCATGGGAGTACACAATCTTCATAACCATTAGGAGCAACAATGGGAGCTCAACGACCAAAATAGTTTTTTGTATTTAAGGAAATCATTACCAGAATTCTTATATTTACCAACAGAATTTTCCGTCGATATTTGTACTATCATTTCGTTGGCAATTAATTTACCTACAGAATCACAGATAAAAATGCTCCGTCGGTAATTTTTTATCTATCGATAAGTCCATCGGTAATAACAAAATATTATTACTGATGGATTTACTAACGGGAAAAGCGTGCTAAAAAAATTATTCGCTTCATTACGTCGGTATTTTTCTCAGGAAGTTTGTCATATAACCAACAAAAATATTGTATGCAATTTCGTCGGTGATTATTTAAAAATATTATTTTAAAAAATCTATTTAACAAAACTAGAAAAAAAATAAATTAATATAAATCAACACTCCATAATACTCAGAACTGAGTTGCTTAAAAAAAAATCAACTCAAACAAATGTGCAACAAAAAAATAAACAACAACAACAAATAAATAAATCAACAAAAAATTGATCTCATATGAAAAACAAATCCTACAACAACATTCATACAATTACTAAGAACAGAAAAGCTGAGAAGAGAAAAAAAATCATAAAATATGTTAATTAAAAAAACTAAAAAGAGAAAAGAAGAAAAAAATAAAAAGGCATGCATGAGCGTGGAGGAGAAGAGAAGGAGTTTAGGAGAGAAAGAAAGAAAGGGACTTTGATGTTTTTTATATAAGAAGAAGAAGAAAAAGAAGAAGAAAAAGGCCTGTCTGTTATGAAATGAGGGATTCTAGTCTTTTTATTGAGGTATTTTACCGATGATTTTACCGATGGATAATTAAATATTAATATTTTTAACAATTCTGTCGGTGATTCCGTCTTTAATATTTAATTTAAAATTTCAATATGATATATATTTTTTTAATATTGAGACGATAATATTTTGAGCTTTGTAGCTTAACCCGCAACCCGAGTTATGAACTCCATTGAGTTTAATAACTTTGTTTTTTTAAACTATTTTTTACTTAATTTTATGATGATAAAATTAGACACTTATAAAATTGAGCACCAATCAAATATCAGCTCATTTGTTTAAGGATGTAATAATTTTATAAAAAGCAAATCAAAATAAATTATAAATAATAATTTAAAAGCAATGCATCATTGAGTAATGAAATTTAAATTAAAAAAAAAAAGAAAAAAAGAGAAGAGGGACCTGCTTGTATTGTTTACATGAACAGTGCAAGCAGGCGATTTCCCCTTAATTCTTGATGTTGTTGTTAGTAACAGTAGCCGTAGTAACAATAGTAAAATAAAAAAGAAAGAGGCAATAAACTATAAAAAAATGAGTTATAATATATAAAATCAATGATTCTTTATATATATTTTTTTATGATATACATCAGTTTCGATATAAATAATTTATTTAAAATCTAATTGAAAATAAATTTAGTTATAATATATAAAATCTAGTCCAAAAATAATTTTACCTTTAATACCCAAGAGAAATCTTAAGAATAACCACTCCAGAAACCAAAATAATTGTATCAACAAAAAAAACAGAGCTAAAATATTTTTTTTAACATAGATAAATATATAATAATTTACTTTATTTTTCATGATATTTTGGGTTTCCAAATGGACGACCCCAAATCCAGCCCTAAACCCTGTATTTTTTTTTATTAATAAACCTATTTTTGGAAGAATGAAAAAGATGGATTATTTTGTTATTGAATTTTTAGCCTAAAAAACTGAAATTTATTCTCGTGAAAATTATCCAGTAATTAAAGATGAAAAAATAAAAAATAAGCCCCAAATATCAATACCCCGAATTCCCAAAACAAATTAAACTACCCAAAAAACACAAAACACCTCCTCAAATAACAAAAGTAGGGTTTTATAGCTCTTTACCGCTTATATATAACTTCTTGACACCCCTGTTTCTCCTCCATTAGCAGGCTCCACACCTCCAAAAACCCTGTTTTCATCACACAAATCCTTTCAAAAACTTACCTTTTAAAAAAACTCTCTGAATGATGCCTCCTAGGCTTCACTTGTTACATTTCACTGAAGTAGAAAGCCCCAATGCTCGTGCTAAAACACCTGCCGTTCAGTGTTGTAGTTTAGCCTCTTGTACCTTTTTTCACGGCTTATCTGTTTCAAATCAACGACTACATCTCTTATTTCTTAAAATTTCTCTTTTTTTCATCCGGGTATGTGTTTTTTTGTTGCCTCTCTATACCTCTAGCTTGTTTTTTGAGAACTATGGTGGAAATTAAGCTAGTCACTGAGGCAAAAATTGAGTCTTTTTGGTGGTGTTCACGTGGGGGCTTATGCCCTTTGTGTCAGTGGTTTTGCCTCTAAAAACTCCTTCCGAATTCATCAAGTTTTGATTGTTTTATGTTATTGAATTTGTTGGCGATTATTATATTGGATTTATCGCTCTCCTGAGAGAAATCAATGAAGCAAAGAGATAAATCAAGTTTTGATTGGATTCATCAAGTTTTCTTTTTATTGATTGATCTTGGGTTCTGTTTGTTCTGTGATTAAAGTTATGTTTTTTTCCAGAAATTTTTGGCAGTGATGATTAATATACAGCTTTAATGCCAGTTCTGCTACTGAAAATTCTTGATTGATAGAGCTGTTATAACTCTGAACCATTTAATTTATAGATACAAAATAGTTTGAATAGCTTATTACATTGCATCCATTCATGAATTCCTTGTATATCTATTTTTAATGTTAATAAATATGTAGGAGGTTTAAGGTTTTTGAGACTTGGCTATGGTAATTTTTGGTTTGAGCAAAATTGTAATGTAAGATTGCCTATGATGATATAATCCAATTTGTTTAAGGTGCAGTGGAGCCATGTCCCTGTTTATCAGGGAGAACCTACTTGGTGGAAGCTACATTACGATGATATTAATGGATTTAACTGAGGTAATTTGATTTTGAAATTTATGTAGTGTTTGATACGCTGTTAAAAGATGGGTTAGACGATACAAAGATGTTTGGGGTATCTTTGAATATTATAAAAACCATTTCTCCACTTTTCTGGTGGAGAAATTTTTGTTTATTAAAAGAATACGTTTGTTTAACTTAAATTTCTGTGTTTGCGGTATAAAAAATACAGTAAGGTATTTGGTTACACACCAAACTGTGTTTTATAATACGGGGCCTATTAAAAATTGCGTTTGAAACACAGTTTTTGTGAAATAGTTTTTACATGTTTTTTTAACTAAGTTTTATAAAATGCTATTTGTTTTTGCATTTCAAAAGCACTTTTGAAAAAATTTGAAAATTTTTTATTTTTTTTACTTGAAATTAATATTTTTTTTATTTTCAGATTAATTTGATGCGCTGATATCAAAAATAATTTTTTAAAAATAAAAAAAAAATTATCTTGATTTATTTTCAAGTAAAAAACACTTTGAAAAACAACCGCAACCACACTTCCAAACACAACTGAACCAAACATTTTATACATGTTTTTTGCTATACATAAGCCTCAACCATAATTTTTATCAAACACGTATCTAAATTCAACTAACCACACTTTTTAAAACTTACTTTTTTAAAACCACAACCACAAAAGCTACCTAAAAAACAAACACACTTTTTAGGAGTAGATCAAGCTTGTTCAGGGTTGTTTTTTATTGATATAAAAATAAAACTAGTTATTATTATAATTTTAAAATTTAAATAGTAGTCGATCCGGGCAAGTTTTGGATTATAAATCGGGTTGATTATTGACCCGAATCAATGTAAGGATAAAAATAATTATTATCTTAGTTTAAAATTTAATATAAGTGATGACCCAAGGCAAGACCTTAATTATATGTTAAGAAGGTTGATAAGGGTTGATCCAAGTTAAGTTAATAAATGGATAACAATACCTTGGTTACATTATAGGAACGTCAGCTATGATTGATCCAAGTAAAGTTAATGTACGGATAAAAATGATTATAATAATTGTTTTAAAATCTCATCCCATAAGTTTATTTGGGACAACGTCTAGTTATGAGTCAAAATGATTAATCCAAGTTAATCTAAATAAATAAAAAAAACCAAAATAATCTTGTTTTGACCTTAAAAAAAATCATAGGTTTTTTATTCATGTTTTATCTCGAATTAACTTAGATTTTTAATTAGATTAAGTTGAATCAATTCTTTTATCCTTTTTAAAATGGATTGATCCACTCTTGTTCAGTGTTAATCAAATATAAAATAAAACATATTATTTAATCCAAAACATACCAAACATATCAAAACTATTGACTACACCGAAACTAGCTTAACGTTTTCTATAGCTCATTAATCATGGAAAAAATAAACAAATTGAATTTCTTTTATCTCTGTTGTTCAAATTGAGTCTTAACTACACTCTTTACACCTTGTCAGCGGGATTAGGGTCTGAAAAACTCTGTTGTCATCAGCTTCATCTCCTTCATAACCCACCGGATCGGAGTTAAATAATAGCACTACATTAATTTCTCAAAATGTTTATGTTCTGCTGTTTTATATACCCATTTTCCTCCTTTTTTTTTTATTATGTTGAACTTGTTAGCCTTCATTCTATGATCTCTATATTGAAGGTGTTAGCATTTTCCAAGTGCCAAAATTGAATTTTTCGATCATTGTACTCGTGAAAAGCAAGGTGAAATATCTGGATAAATAAAACTATCGTTACAGCTGATGCCATCAAGAAGATGACGAAAATATAGTTTATAACACGAGCTAATATCAGACTCTTTTAAAGTCTGCTGTGAAGTGTTTATTTTCAGTATTTCAAAAGGGAGCGTAAATTAACCATAAGATGACGAGAAGATAGTTTATAACACGAGCTAAATGAGAATCAATCTTCTTCAATATCAGACTCTTTTAAAAGTCTACTGTGAAGTGTTTATTTTCAGTATTTCAAAAGGGAGCGTAAATTAACCATAAGATGACGAGAAGATAGTTTATAACACGAGCTAAATGAGAATCAATCTTCTTCAATATCAGACTCTTTTAAACTCTGCTATGAAGTGTTTATTTTCAGTATTTCAAAAGGGAGCGTATATTAACCACCTTTGCCTCGAACGCAAAGAAGATGAAGGCTACACCAATGACACAAGTCGTGATTGCAAGCCATGATGATGTAGATAGCACTGCATAACTTCCTGTGATGAATGCGATGACCATTGCTGGGATGGCACATATGGTTAAAGTAGATGTCCATTCAGAGAAGTTTTCTTTTATATCCTCTTACACTTGACCTCTTGTTCCAAGCAGTGCCCAATAAAAGTGCATGAAGAGAGCAGAAATTGAGAGAACCATTGCTATTGCATCTGATATAACAAAGTCTGCAAAAGCAGCATTTTTAACAAGAACTGCAGTGCCTTGTTCGTTCTTGTAACCACCAGGCACGGTGAAAGCAGCTGCAAATGTTACTGTTGCTACGAGGGCCGCTACAACTATATGAGCATCTATTCCTCTCTCAGTAATAGAGAGGTAGTCTGTTTTCATCATAGTTATGGGTCGTTGAAGCGGTCCACTCCGTACATCTTTCAATGATTCCAAAAACTCTTTCTGCAACAAGTTTCGGCTATGAAATTAAACGAATCTTTCTTTTCGACTCTCAACCTTTGTTTGCTATCATAACCAGCGACTTTGAAATCAAGTAATTTTGTTGCTTTTAGCTACCAACAATATATATTGCTTTTGTTGCTACGAGAGCTGTTTTGTTTTTTAGTTTTAAATTGTTTTTAAGTATGATTTAAAAGTGTTTTTAATTTGAAAAAACATCAAATTAATTTTTTTATATATATTTTGATGTACTGATATTAAAAATAAAATAAAAATAAATATATTTTTAATTTTTTTTTTTAAAAAAAAACATCTAATACCATGGTATATCAACCAACATTAAAACAAAAGGAAACAAAGAAACCAACATCAGTTTAGGGGACAAAGCAAATAGTGTTAATCAATTAAAATTTTTTTTTGTTGAAGTTGAAGGTATAATTTTGTTATATTGCCAAAAGGATTCTATTCTATTTTTATTTTATTTTAAAAAAAGGGAGAAAAACCAAGTGAATTTATGTTTGATTGATGTGCTTTATTAATGGTGCATACGTATTTATTGTTACAGTTGAAGTATTTTTTTTTTAAGAAGATTGAATGAATATTATAAATTCTCTTGATGCATCCTTTGATATATATGAAAAAAATATTACATCATTCCTATATGACAATTTAAATTTAATTTTGTTTTGGCAAGTTAGCGTTACACTTAATCTTGCCAAAACAAAATGCAAAGACTCTTTCGCGTGTACGAGTGCGACTAGTTAGAAATCAAATCGAGGGAATTACCTTTTTTTAAGGAAAATTTCGTACCAAGATGTCATCAACGCTGAGGTTTTGCTTGTTAAGGCCACACATGTTCCTGTACGCATGTCTCCAATCACTACTCAAATACCTCTGGGGAAAATTGCCGAAAGCAGCAAATAGATGAAATGGTGTGTTTCCATCGTTATCCTTCTCGTATATAAGTTTGTCAAATTTAGGAATCCATCGAGAGAAATAGATAGCTACCAGTCCTTCTATAGTTGTGGCAGCATAGTGAAGGGCATTCCAACCTCTGGTATCCACTAGTTCACAAGAAGCTGGGCACATGATCATAATCACTCCCATTGCTAGCAGATTGCCTCGAACGACGGCCATGTGAAGGGCAGTTCTCTTCTCTGAATCAACAATGTAGGCTGCGGACGCATCATGTTTTAGTAATACTCTTACTGTTAGAAAACCATTCAATAAAGGGGAAAAGGCAGCGTAGTGAAGTGGTGACCACCCGTCATCGTCGGTTCTTCTCGTCAAGCTCTTCTCTCTTTTTAATATCTTTCTTGTTGTCTCTGCAATAAACCATAAAAAAAAATATGGTACATATTAGGTAATAAATGAATAATATTATGGTTAATGCGTAATCTACGCTACTAATTTAGTGATAAGTTAATATTTAATTTGGCATTTTTCTCTCTTTAATTGTATTATAAATGCCCTTTCTTGCTTTCTACGTTCTTTGGTTCTTATAGTCGCTATTCAATTAATATTGTTTATGCATCCTATTATTTTTTTTGTTTCTTATTATTTGGTTATATTTAAAATAATAATATGGAAATGTCAACAACTCCAACTTCATTTAAACTAGATGGCCAAAGTTTTTAAGAAAAACTATAAACAACAAGAATAAAGTTCAATATTATTATGAGCCTTTAATTTTTTTTAATAAATACAATTTAACCTTTAATTTAACAAACATACAATGAAACCTCTAATAAAAGAACAATATCCTAAAGGTTAAAATAAGATTTTTTAAGAAACTCAAAATAAATGACTTTAATAAATAACAAGAAACTAAAATCTAAAAAACACAATATATTGAGTACTAAACAGATAAGGGTTTTTCTTGAATTAAAAACGAATTTAGTTTTTTTTTTGTACACCTTAAATTATGTAGGGACTACTTAAAAATTATAAGTTACATCAGGATTTGTTTGTATTGAATAAATATTCAGAAACAATTTAAATAATTTAAGATAAGAACTCACTTCTCATAGTTATGGTTTCCGATAATAATTTATGAATTCAAAGCTTTACAGTTCAGAATAAAATCTTACCACGATCAGCATGCATGGCTGCCGCGTGTAGTGCGGTTCTGCCATGAGAACCACAATATTCCACTGACTTGCAATTACTCAAGATTTCGTCGATCACTTTTTTTCTATTTTCTTCATGTCTTTTAAACCTCCAATTAAACCTTACATTGGCAGCAATATAATCATAATTAGATATATGTGATTTTTATTGACATTTTAAGTCCAATAAATACTCAAGATTTTTTGAGTGTTAAAGTATCAATATTCTCTTTTATAAGAGATAAAAAAAAATGCTAACATTATCAAATTTCTTTTCCTTTTCATCTTTTTTTTTCTTCAAATCTCTCTTGCCTTGCTGGGAAGTTTGCTTTATAAAAGAGAATTAAAAACAATTAAATTTTGCTAGTTTTTATTGTTCTTAAAAAACAATTAGGGAGATAAGTGAACTTATTCATATTGAATTAATATGTCTCGATTCAAGAACATGTATAGCATAAAAAAAATAAGCAGGTAAAATCCTATTATTATAGAAGCATTGCTTCTTTTTTTTTTTAATAGAAGCATTGCTTTTCTAATATCTTTTTTGATAATTTTAAAAACAGATTTACTTAAACATTATAAAGCTGAACAAATTAAAATTAATCAACAATTACATTTATATAATCTTAAAATGATAGTATTCTAGATTAATGAATTCGATTAGTAAAAAACTGATTAATCTGTTTGAGACTACAAAAAAAAAGATATTTGAGACTAAACAAAATGTTCACAAACCTCATATTGGCAGCAATATAAAGTGGAGTTTCTCCATGAACATTGGCGGAATATGAAAAATATGGATCCTCTTCTGTCAATATTTTCACCACTTTGGCTTGGATATTTCGAGCTGCCACATGCAACGCTGTATCTTTCTCTTCATTCGTCATCCTCAACATCTTCTTTTCTTCAGCTGGCCCGTTCTCGGGATCTATAGCTAGAGTTTTTGCGCGGTCAATCAGGACTTTCACTGCATTGGAATGCCCATATCTTGCCGCAAAATGTAGTGGGGTTTCGCCTTTAGTATTGGCTTGCAATAGCAGTTGTGGACACATATCAATAATTTGGCCAACAAAATCAGTGGATTTCGATCCTCTACGTTGGTTTTCTAAGTAAACATGAAGAATTGTGTTTTTTTTTTGGAGTCAATAGCTCATTGAGAGTTGGAAGGTCCTTAAATGGGTTGATGTTGCCTACTTCTGCAGCTTCATACAATTCTGGTTCCATGTAAGTGATGCTATTCATTTGTTGATCAGAGGAATTCATCTTGTATGACTGTTGTTGAAAATGGTTGTTGATAGAAGTAACTATTTTGGCTAGTTCCATTTACTAGCTAGGCTTGTAAGCCTATTTATACTAATTCATCAATATGGAAAAATAAATAAATAAAGCAGAGGAAGCTGTCTGAGTTCTGTGAGAGAATAGAATAAAAATGATTCTAGAAGTTTCACCTAATGATTTAAATTTTTTATATGTTTAAAAAATATAAAACAAAATATAAAAATAAATTTAAATTTTTAAGTTGAAATGGTTATTTAATATTTTTAAATAATAGATGATTTTTTAAGAAGTTAAATTACATGCTTAGGAAATAATAGACGAGTACAGATGGAAATAATAAAAAAAAAAAATTGGAGAGGAAACCATTGTGATTTAAGTCTTCTGGGATACATTATTTTGAAGTAAGATATGCTTTAACACAGTCATATTTCGTTTCTTTTCACTTTTTGTTGCAATTTTCTCTGCCTTGCTGGGAAATTATGCAACATAGTTATTAATTCATAAAATTATTAAAATTCAACAAAATAATGCAAAAATTATTTCAATAACAACTAAAATTCAACATAGATAGTAATTCATAAAATTATCAAGAACACAAAATTGAATAAAAACAATGACAAAAAAACAAAAATAATGCAAAAAAAAAAAACACACACACACACACACACAAAAGAAGAAAAATGAATGAAAAATTCTTCTCTTAATGGCAGACTTAATTCCAGCTAAGAATTTAAAAACAAAAAGAAAAGAAAAGAAAATAGATTGTTAATAAACCCAAAAAAAGAGGAAAAGAAAGAAAGACAACATACCTAAGGATGAGAAGAGAAGAGGAGGCTTGATTTCGGCTAAGAAGGAGAGAGAGAAGAGAGAAGAAGATGATGTCCCATTTGTTCTGATTTTGGTCTTTTTAATTTAGATTTACCAACAAAATTACCAGTAGACTATTAAATATTAATATTTTTAATATTTCCAACAGTGATTCTGTCTGTAAAGTCAAATGAAAATTTTTAACTTGTACGAAAATTCTTAGAAACCTCTTCAAATATTACTAATGACTTTTTAGTCCGTCGGTGATTCTGTTGGGAAAAAAGTAAATACTCAACAATTACTAGGAGTAGTAATTATCAGCGTATTGGAATTCTTATCGTCACTAGAATATAACGACAAACATATTTTGTCAGTATACCCATGTGTAATGTACACCATGAATAGTGACAGGGAGAAGGGAAACATTTTCCATCGTACACAATAATAAAACAAATATTTCCCTGTCATTCAATAATAAATTAACATCATTGTTATTATATTAAAGTGAGTTTCATCCATAAATATTACTTTATAATTTATGACATTACATATTCGTGTTGTGCAAATTAATCATAATTTTCTTCTTGATCGTTAATTGACTCGTCTTCATCTCCATCATAATCTTTTACATTGATTTCATCATTTTCATCAACTTGTGAATGTCTGCTAGAGCTCAAAACATCATTCAATTCTTCAGCATCAACATTAACAAAAATATTATTTATGGTGTGAAAATTTAAATTTTCTTCTAAGTCATTATACAGAACAACTTGATGTGGATCAACCAACTCACCAAGTTAAAAGACATCATCTCCCACAGTTAATTCATTATTCTTATCCTGAACAACCTCAATATGACCCCTGAGTTTGGTTTTCACTACAAATAATAAATCAACTTTTGAATAATCCTTTCTAAAGAAAAGGGTGTATGTGAAATAAACTTGCTAGTATTGCTTGATGAAAACAAAAACATCGTCAAAGTTGTAGAGTCTAGACTTTGAATTAATTTCAACCAAACCATGATGGTGATCTTCTTTGATTTTTCTGTTAGAGGTGTCATACCAATAGCATTTGAATAAAAATACTTTATTATGCTCGCTATAATATTGCAATTCAAATACCTCTTCTAACTTCTCATAGTAGTCAACTTCAAACTTATTAGAAATCGATCCCTTAACATAAACCTACTGTTATATCTTTCTACCCTGCCCATATTTTTTAATATGAAACACATTGTTGCTACCTAATTTTTACCCATTTTTTTGATAAATTTTCAGAAAAAAAACCAAAAATAGCAAAAAACAATGAAAACAAAAAAAATGCATTTTTGATTGCAATATTAAAAATAACACTTTGTCTAAGAAGGAGAACCCTAATATTCTTCAAACACTTTGTCGGGGGGTTGAAGAAAACCCTAATATTCTCCATGCTAAGCAGCCGCTGCCCCCTCCCTTTGTCTAAGAAGGAGAACCAAAGCCGCCACCCCCTGCTTACACATAGACCTTCCCCCTCTGCCATTTCGACAGCTCCCACCAAAACCATTTCCAGAGACCTCCCCTCTCGCCAGCAAAAGCACATTGCCCCTCGGCCAATAAAAAAGACCCAAGCTTTCATCTTTTTTTAAAAGCAGCCGCACCCCTATTTTGGCTCCGGTCATATTCCCATTGGCCGCTCCCTTCTCCGCCCACTCTCCCCATTTTCCCAGCCAAAAACGTCACCCTCTCAGACACAAACCGCCACCTTCCCCCCTCTGGCCTTGGAAAAGCAAAAGAGAGAACCTCTTCTTTCCCCACACAACTCCTCTCTCGGCCACTCCCTAATTTTCCTTCTCCCAGCATCTGGCCGCCATTCCCATCTCCATCTCCCTACTATTCTCTTCCCCAGCCGCTCACCACAGACCGGCCTCCACCGAACCCTAAACCTCCAGCAGCAGCGGCTCCTTCCCCATCAGCAACATCTGCTTCCCCTTCGGTTTCCTCAACAGCAACAGCCACAGACCAGCCAAGACAGCCCCCGCTCTTCTTCATCTTCTGCAACCGACCACAAGCAGCGCCACAGACGCCTCTGCCTGAACCGGCCACTCGAAGCAGCCGTCCTCACCGGAGATCCAACAAGCCACAACCCTCCGCCTCTCTGTAACGGACTTTGGCCTAGCATAACAACCTCAGCCCTCACCCTAGAGCCATCAGCCACCAGAAAGAGGAAGAAAGAAAGAAAAACAGATCCGAAAGAACTAAAGCTGAAAAAGGAAGGAGGGAGAAGCAGATCTTAAAAAAAAAGAGAATCAGAAAATTTGCTTGTGTTTTTCTTGTTTTGCAGGTCACCGCCGGCGAGGAAGGGGAGAAAGGAGGAAGTCGTGCTAGATCCCCTGGCTTTTCTCAGGTTTTCTCGCGGCGGCGCGTGAACCCACGGGCCGCCAGTGACGGTGGCGTGTGGAGAAGACGCGCCACCACTGTCCAGGAGATACAAAGGCTGCATAGCACTGTTCCCGAGGATTTCTTTGTTTTTTTGTAATTTCTAGTTGATGTGTATATTTAGATACTGTTGTGTTTTGATTTATTTGAATTTTTTTTGTTATGTTGTAAACATGTAATTATGGGTGAGTAAATATAATAAAAAGGGATGTGTGTGTGTTTGTATTTTTTTATTTATGTTATTGAATTATAAAAATCAAAAAGACAAAAAGAATTAAGTGTTTAATTTGAATATGGTTAAATATCTGGACAAATAAAATCATGTTGTATTTTCTGTGAAATGTAAGAACACGTTTTTACATATATTTTGGGATTTAATAAATGATTTATTAAAGCTTTAAGAATTTGACTAATATTTTAAATTTTCAAATCTCATTAAACTACAAAGCAGTTTACTTCAGGTAGGGTGCACTAGGGGTGCTAGTACCTTTCCTAACCACAATCAGTCTCTTACCTGTGAATCTCTGACATGGACTAGTATATCCGGGTTTCCTAGTAACCCTTAATTGAATACTAGGTGGCAACTTTCAAATCAAGCAAACGAACGAAAATCGCTATCGAACGTCGCGCAGGTGGCGTGCGACACACATGTCCATTGATGAAATACCAGTTGTAACACTTCACATTTCTATCAAGATCTATAGTTAGCAAAGATAAAGCAACACTTGCATTCCCTCCAAATTAATAAACATGATACATGAAATACAATCATGAACAATTAACGAGAAATGTGTAATGAAATTAAGTGTCACAAAAGATAAGAATAACTAAACAACACTTATATATGTTTTGAACCATGTGGAAAATTGTTCATTTTGTAATCGAAAAATTTGATATTCAATCCACTATGAATTTTAGGAAAATAAAAATTGATGATGTTTCCTACATAGAATTCAATAATGTATCAGTTTATGATATTATAAGAGATAAATTGGTCGAGAATAAAGACATGCTAAGTAGTATACTTACTGAATAAAAGGTTTCGGTTCATCACAGTTAAATAGTTTGTATGAATTTTATTTCTGACAAATATTTTCCCCTCATAATATTTTTAGTACGGGTCGTCTAGGATGAGAGAATATTAATAAATTCCCTCTAAATAACATTTTATGAATATGTACACAATATTTTATGTACAATGAAATGTTATTAGATACATTGAAATGTTGTTTTATTTTAGGGTGTGTGTTTGTTTTATAAACTTCTTATGTCTGACAAATATTGATGTAGTAGCATAATTTCCTAGAAAGTCAAAGTATCAATATTTTCTTTTATAAAAGAATAAACAAAAGTGCAAAAATAATCACATATCTTTTCCTTTTCACTTTGGTAATGCGAAATCCTTTACTGCTAGGAAGTTATGCTTTACACAAGGGAATGAAGAATTAAAAAAAAAAAATTATTGTCCTTAAAAAACAATTACGTAGACAAGTGAGGTTTATTCATATGATAGAAGCATTGCATCTCCTATTTATAATATATTTATTATATCACTATTTATAGAAAAGAAAAGAAAAGAAAAGATTAAAAAAAGAGAGCTAACATAATCACATTTGTTTTCCTTTTCTTTTTTGTGTTGCAAAATCCTTTGCCTTTGCTAGAAAGTTTAAAAGAGTAAGAAAAGGAGATATGCATAATTCTAGCAAATATTCTTCAAGAATTATAGCATAAGATTTATCAAGATCACGGCAGATCATGAGGAAGCTTGATTTGGGATTTCCTGAACGTAAGCTTTCATCTTTGAAGCATTTTCCTTATCAGAAACCTTAACACGAGATACTTAGATACATACGAGTGTCAAAGTATCGATATTCTTTATTTATAGAAAAGAAAAAAAAAGATTAAAAAAATGAGCTAACATAATCACATTTGTTTTCCTTTTCTTTTTTGTGTGGCAAAATCCTTTGCCTTGCTAGGAAGTTTAAAAGAGTAAGAAAATGAGATATGAAAATGAGATATGCATAATTCTAGCAGATATTCTTCAAGAATTATAGCATCAGATTTATCAAGATCACGACAGATCATGACGAAGCTTGATTTGGGATTTCCTGAACGTAAGCTTCCTTCTCTGAAGCATTTTTCTTATCAGAAACCTTAACACGAGATACTTAGAAATATACAAGTGTCAAGGTATCAATATGACATAGCAGAATGCAAACGAAAAAAAAAAAAAAAGGACACCGCCTCTTTTGATATGGTTTGCTCGAATCCACGAGCAAAATTAACACCTGAATCCACGAGTAACAAGTAACGTTTCTGAAAGAAAATTCTTATTCAAATTCAAAAGTGTCCTGCTAAGTGAATGGCTGCTTGTATTTATAAGCTTGCCATCCCTAATCCTACTCAAATAATGACTTACAGAATTAAATAGGAAAATTAAGGGGTAACAAGAAAATCCCCCACAAAACAGGACTTATGTCCTTAATTCACGTCTTAAACAATAACAGAAATAATAGAGGCACCAAAAGCCCCAACTAAGAGTCTATGTTTATTAAGGAAAGAGCAGTTGGGAATTCGTGTATGGTCGTAATTCCAGCAAGCTGTAATTCAATTCAAGGCAACTTCTTCGTCTGCATCCTTGAGCTATCCTGTAACAACAACAAACTGTCCTACATCACGATATTCTCTATTTATAGAAAAGAAAAAAAGATTAAAAAAAAAAGAGCTAACATAATCACATTTCTTTTCCTTTTCTATTTTGTGTTGCAAAATCCTTTGCCTTGCTAGGAAGTTTAAAAGAGTAAGAAAAGGAGATATGCATAATTCTAGCATATATTCTTCAAGAATTATAGCATAAGATTTATAAAGATCACGACAGATCAAGAGGAATCTTGATTTGGGATTTCCTGAATGTAAGCTTCCTTCTCTGAAGCATTTTTCTTATCAGAAACCTTAACACGAGATACTTAGATATATACGAGTGTCAAAGTATCGATATTCTCTATTTATAGAAAAGAAAAGAAAAGATTAAAAAAAGAGAGCTAACATAATCACATTTGTTTTCCTTTTCTTTTTTGTGTTGCAAAATCTTTTGCCTTGCTAG
>Ga0307517_10001448_pt1 | contig 39853 bp, 43 predicted proteins | sample 23_EM_MG_FD_194515 | JGI IMG/M metagenome (GOLD analysis project Ga0307517, IMG submission 194515) | Populus trichocarpa ectomycorrhiza microbial communities from riparian zone in the Pacific Northwest, United States - 23_EM | ecosystem: Host-associated > Plants > Roots > Unclassified | place...
CCCCCCCCATACCCCCCCCCCCCCCCCCCCCCCTTCCACTAACAGCAAAGCACACCTAGGGTGCATGGGTGGAATGGGCGGAAGAAACGAAAGGTCAAAAGAGCAAAAATAGAGCCAACAAGTATCTCCGAGCTGGTGGAAAATACAAAGAACGCTTCCCGCGAGATCTCCACTTTATCTAGAGACGAGTGTTATTGGGCTGCCGCTGCAAACTAGCTAAAATGGAGAAAGTTGTTTTCAACTTCCTTGAGATTTCAAGGAGCCCTTGCTAGCTACGCTGTACTAGTACTTTACTTCCTTCCCCCTTGCACACTAAATCCAATCATTGGTGGATTGCTTATAGGGCATGCGGTTAGAGAGTTGTGCGGATATGCACGTATGCGGATATGCGGCTAGGGGAGATACAGTTTAGGGTAGGCGGTATTTTGGATTTCCGGCGGCTAGGTATTCTCCCATGGGTTGTTGTTTTCACATCCTATGCCGCTAGGCATATGATATCTCTTTCATGGGTTTGTTGATGTGTTTAGCCATAGGGTATGAGGTATCGGGCATTTGGTTTATTGTTTCTTCCATACCCTTTGTCACTAGGCACACGGGAGTCGGCACACCGGCAGGGCACAGGCTTAGGATCCCGGAGGATCATGGGATATCAGGATGAATCTAGATTGTTTGTGATCATTAGAGATTAGCTTTAGTTTGTTGCGTGTGTTTCTTTAGAGTGCGCTGAGTTTCGGGAGTGCTTTGTTGTTGTTAGTTAGACGGAGAGATATATCTCCTAGCATGTCCGCAGCTAGAGAGAGAGCAGCCATCTAGTCAATCGTTCCTCCCTCCTCGGTCGCTCAGAGTCTGTTGTGATTGCACTTTCGTTTTCTTCATCTTTTGTGCTTTCCATTAGTTTCATCAATCATGTGACCTATCTTTGCCGTGAACAGATCGCGTGGTTTGCACTTCCCCGGATTCCCTTCCACCTGAGGCCCGGGTAGTCTGATCAGCAACAAAAGCAAGCACTTAACCGTACCAAGGTTCCTGCCACTTCGAAGGACGCTAGGCGACCACCGAAATTGACGACACTCCAATAGAGTGCCCGGCAGCTCAACCGTTCACGACAGCTCAGCAATGCATCTTCCAACTACCACTATTCCACGAGGCCTTTTCCCACCACCCTAGATGCCATGTCTAGGATGCCATATTCCGAGATAGAGATACGAATTCAGAAAGCGGTGGCGAGACTAATGGAAAGGACAAAGAAAAACAGATATAGCTGCGGCAGCCCGTGGATTTGAGGCGCGAGTTCAAGGTCCTCCCGCAGGATGGAATGGCCGTCAATCCCTCCACGATCAACCCCCTACGATCTGAAATTACCTAAAGACTAAGAGGAGGGTTTACGCCAGCATCTCATTAAACTAGATCAGGCTTCATAGGCTTTTGTTTTACGGTATTCGGAGTCAATTGTTAATATTTCTGCCATAGTTTAATAAAAGTATCTTTGACCCGCTGTGCGAGTGCCGTCAATTTCGGTGGCCACCTAGAGCCCTTCGAGGCGGCGGGAACCTTGGCACGGTTATCTCTATCTATTATATTACAAATTCTATTATGGTTACAATTGCCGACAATCACTTGTCCGCAGTCAACTCTCTTCGCTTTGTTTGTTTTTCTCTTTCTTTCTTTTGATTGAAAATGACGTGCCGGTGCTGGCGAGATGAAGACTGCCAGAATAACATCCAATCAAAGCAGAGATATTTCTAAAAGGTGGGGGGATTCTACCACGGATGCTCACTGGGAGACCACGGATCAGCTCAAGCTCTTGGATGCATCCACACCACTAGGGAAAATGGTTAGAGGAAATTATAGATGCATCTTCAAATCGCGATCCATGAGTACTGGGACAGTCGATTCTGAGCAGTATTAACTACTTACCCCATTGTCTTGGAAGCGCCATGTCTACCCAATCACGTCCTCTCATGCAGACTGAACTTGAAATACAGAGATGAGGTGTCCCTCTCTTGAGTCAAGAAATTCTTATTCGCGTGATGTCCAGCAAGGAGATAAAAGCTGCCTCTCTGCTCATGCCTCCCAGTCTCCAATTCCCTCTGCTCTGCGCCCAGCACCAAGGTTCTGCCTTTCACAAAACCCAACTGTTTGTTAAAATGTCTACCCCATCTCTTGCTGCAGCATGGTCTCTAGACACTACTTTCCCTGAAGGCGATGATGTCCGCCCCGCTATCCTCAATTCAACTTCCTCCTCAGAGGTGGCCTCCTGGACGGTCACCACTTATTGTTGCAGCCGCTGGGCCATCTACTTCCTCTCCCATGTGATCAAGAGCATCCCATCTACCGAAGTTCGGCTCCGCAACGAAGCCTTCATTCCCTATTACAAAGCCCTTTGTGACGCTACTGCTGGGCTCATCGAAATCTCCCAGCAGAACCAGATATCTCTCCCGCTTTTCCCCGACCCGCTCCCGGACTATGAGCTAGAGGCGTCCGATATCAGAAGAGACACACTAGGCGCAACATTGTTAACACAAGTTGCATTACCAATCAAGCCGCTATTGGATACCATGGGTGACCTGATGCGCAGGGGTCATGGCTATCATTGGGGATCTCTAGCAGCTTTCATAGGTGTCCCCTCTGACGTATACTTCAATGCGGTCAATGCAACCAAGGAATCGAAGTCGACACCAGGGAAACGTACAATTGCTCCTTTTGTCGAACCCCTCACGAGCGAAAATATGTTGCAAACTTGGAAGGTTATGAGGGAGGAGCTAGTTCGGTGCAGGGAAGAGGCACCCCGGACTGGATGGAAGGATGAGGAGGCACGGGGATTGACACAAGAATTCGTGAATTATTTTGAGAAGTTTTCATCTATGGGATTGTAGGAAGTTACGGGCTTAGTGTGCGTTTCCTTACATGGAAGGAATCTCTCTTTTAGTGGCAGTTTTTTTTTTCGTTCTTTTCTTGCTTTGTCAAGGATTGGTTACGGCAGCGAAATCTACCCTGAATCTATGGAGTTGGGCGTTGATGTGGCACTTAGCGGCCCGATGCGTAGCAGTGATTTTGTCCCGGCCGAGCATTGATAACCACTCGAGTACTGTATGATACCTAGCCGAGTTGTTCAAACCCCGGAAAAACACAACCCTATTCTCTATAGGGAATTATAAGGGATCAGCAGAAATAGCCCATCATATCAAACACCCACATGAGTGAATACTCAGTTTCCCCCAAAGCCCATCAACTCTATTCATTAGTGTTATGATATGCACACCAAGGCCGAATTGTGCCACTTCCCACAGACACCTCCAGAGTCTGCAAGCAACAGTCCCGGATCTTTCTAACTAGCCGGAGGGAGTTCAAGCGGCTTAAGATTGTCCTTCTTCCTCTCAGCTAGTAGCTCCAGACGGGCACTACTACAAGTGACCAGGCTAAATAACTACTGCCACTCCCTCAGAATTCCGAACACCATTCTGTGCGGCCGGTGTATTCCCGCTCTAGTGCATAGCCGCCTCCGCTTCTCATCCGACTTGTCTCCTCAGCCCTGTACCTCTCACCTCCCAAAATGAGCGACTCGGGATCCAAACCAAAACGACAGCTCAATCACCCAACCGAGTGGCGTCCCCCGTCCCCCTCCTGGGGTTCCCCCACACCACTGGTAGCGAATATAGTCGTGTTAGAAATAGTGCTTGAGCTCTTGTATTCCCCGCAGTCACGAGTGACACCCTGTGACTTCTTGGTTCACCCACCCATGTCTGCACCTCTCTTGGCCCCACTTTCTTCTACTCCGACTCCTCTTCCACTTTTCTCCTCTTTCCCCTAACCTCCTTCTTATTTTCTACAAGCAATACGAATTACTTCCTTACTTCGGTCGCCTCTCTCCGCCCGCCCCTCTATGAGACCACCCATCAGTTTCTGGTGTGTTGAAAATCACCGGCTCTCACTCGGAGGTTTCCCTCCTAAGAAATTACTTAATCAAATCTCATTTGTACCATTCCCTTTGCCCGGTTTTTATTCTCTCCCCTTTACTCATTGCGGTTTTCTTATTCGTTTCTTATGATCGAATAAGGAAGGATGAGCGCCGAGAAGGCTTTAGCCCCCGCGGTACTTGCATACCGGTAATGTTCTTTTGTGTTACATGGCCCCGTAACTTATAGTAAAACCCCTATGGTACAGGTAGAAAGGGTCCTGGCACTCTGCACCTAACTGCATTCCGCTATTCATTTAAGTTGCTTTCCTTCTCGGAATAAAGGTGCCCACTCGTTAGCTCGGCCCTTCTTACTTCTAATGAGACTTCCGGAGGAATGTGGTGGGGTATCACGAATTCATTGGCTATAGCTAGAAGTAAAATGTGGCTAATGAACTTCGCCGTGCTCCACCGCCCCGCAAATGATCTTAGTCTGCATAGTAGGATGGGAAGAAAAGGCATTAAGCCAAAATAAGCTACACAGTTAAAAACGGTTATCCGCCGAGAATATCATTACTTTTACTGCAAAAAGTCGCAAACTACTGCTGAGAGAGAATAGGATTGTGGTATTAAATCTACAGTTTATAACTTTGATCGCAAAGGTAGGCTATACGAGTGCACGGGTACAACCGTGCATCTAGTATATAAAAAACAGCGAACAGAAACAAAGCCCAAAACTCTATAAGACTTCCGGTAATACAATAAATATCAAAACCTCATGTCTTACTCCCGCTATCACCTATTTACCCAGAAGAATCTTGATATCCTCCATTCTTGCCTTCTTCTTTTCTTCATCAGTCATCATCCCTAGGGAGGAGGCTCTATCAGAAGCAAAGAGAACGTTAGTAGGAAGGAGAGCATTTGACTTGACATAGAACATCTTACATAAACTTCTTCCTTGCCTGAATTGTATGCACCATCCTCTCTTCCACAGTACCTTCAACAACAAATCTATGGACCATCACGTCGGAAGCTTGACCCATCCTGTGAACTCTATCGATGGCTTGGGCTTCAACAGCAAAGCTCCACCATGGGTCCATCATAAAAACTTGGCTCGCAGTTGTCAGGTTGAGCCCTACTCCACCAGCTCTAAGGCTCAGCAGGAGAACATTAGTGCCCTGGCCCATTTTGAAAGTATTAACGACTTCAGCGCGCTTTTGCTGCGACATTGACCCATCAAAACGGAGAAAGCTGATTCGACGCCTGGAATTTCTTGTCAATTTTCACCACGACATACCACGCGCGCAACCATTTCTTAGTGCACCATACCTCTGTAGCTCTTTTTCTATAAGATCAAGAAAGGTTGTAAATTGTGAAAAAACACAGCTTTTCCTTTCCGGACAAGACCTCCCAATTTCCAACAATTTGTCAACCAGCATTTCGATTTTTGCAGAAGAACGAGAGTTGATCCGGCGCAGGGTTATATCGGCTTGACCCTGAGAGCTGCCAGGCTGACTGCCCTCTTCGACTGAGGAATCATTTCTTATAACCTCAAAAAGATCCCTCTCATTGATTGGCTCACGACACTTCACGCATTTAGGCAATTCCTGCTTAGCCTTTGCCGTCTACTGAAATGTTAGCAATAACATACTTAGCCTCTTTATCATTCAGCAGAAACTATTTCACTCTTACCTCAATCAAATGGACCCAACAACCCTTACATGCTGCGTGTAAACAGCCGGTTACGGTTTGGTCTGGCATCGGATCTGACAGACACATAGGACATTCGTTCTCTACATTATCCCTAATCTCTTTAAGGGCATTCGCACCGTAAAGATTAGGCGATGCATTATTTTCTTCAGCCGAATACCGATCTATTAAAGCGTTCAGGTCCATGTCATCACTAAACCCCTTAGCAGCATCATATTCTGCTTCAGCCATCATCTCATCATCCACAATCTCTTTTTTTCTGATCAATACCGGATGACAACAAGCTTGTCTAAGCCGTAGGACATGCGCAAAGATGTTAGTATAGGACTTCAAAACCGTTCCCATCTATAACCCGTCAGCACATCCGTATTATAATTTTTCTTTTACTACCGAGCTACACCTACCTCAATACTGCGAGCGAGATCGCTTCTTGCCCTAGCTTCAATGTGCCTATAGACATCAAGCTCTGCTTTGGAAAGTTTTATGTATACAATCTCTGTAGTTTTCTTAGGAAGGGGAACAAGCGGCTCCCCATCAAGAGTTCTCATCTCCTTCGTTCTCCGTAAAACTAGTGGTTCTAAAACAGTTTGTACGACGTCAAGGGCTCTTATGAAGTCTTTTTCTTCAAAAGGTACTGTAATAAACGTTTTCCAGAAGGAGAAATTACTCCAAGGTTCAACTCGCAAAAATCTTACCAAACTGAAAAGATCCTCTAGCCGATTGACGATAGGTGTTCCTGTAAGGACCCATCGATGATCCGCACTGAGCTCATAACAAGCCTTTGCTGATTTACTCGTCCTATTGACGGTTAGTATTATTTGGATGAACTAGAACTACTAGAAAGACTCGCCTGTTTTTGATATGATGCGCTTCATCAAGTATAACCCGAAGGAATCTTACAGAGAACAAACCTCCATGTGCTCCACGCTTTCCACCTGAAGCGACCACCTGGCCAAACTCCGAAAGCACAACCCCATAACTGGTTATAATGAGATTCGGTGCATTTGCACCATTTGAAGCATTACATAATGTTTGGAGATTCTGCTTCTTCTGTAAATCATAGTAAAGCAAAGTCTTTAAAGTTCCAGGCTTTGAAGCTGCTTCAGCCTCAGACTCCCATTGAGCTAGTAAACTCATTGGAGCGACAACAAGTGTTGTGAACGGAGCTGGTACGACTTCTTCGCTTTGCCTTTGTAGTCTACCAAAACCACCAGTAGGGTGTATACTAGAACTTGGAAGTGATGGACGATGGGTGTGTATCAAGCTTAACATCTCGACTATTTAAATGATTAGCGGACTCTGAACCTGTTTTGTTATAGGGCGTATAACTCACTCGTTTTACCTAAACCCATCTCATCAGCCAGTATCCCACCTAAGCAATTCTGTTCCTGCTTTGGAAATTTGAGAGAGAGTTCCCCAGAATATAGGTTGACGTAAAAGTTATCCTGGCCCAAATCGCGAATAACTTTTTTATGATCCCCCTCCGTGTTCGGCCATTGATATTCTTCCCACAAAGGATGGATTGATTCGTTTACACGATTATTCGTACTCTTCTCTTTGCTTAGAAACCAATGCAAGGCCTGTTTCTGGTATCGACGTAAACTCATGGCAAAAGTATCAGCAGGCTCCGCTTCTGGGGTATCGGAATTGAAAGATTGCGCTTTCTCTAAACAAATTAAACAAGTTAGTAACTTTGATTGAAAATATTTTTGAAGGTGCGACAAACGATAAAGCGCATTGAGTTGGTCCTCCTCCAGCTCCTTTCCTTCTTCTTCAACGCCTGGATTCTCATCGCCAGACTCATCAACTACATCACTTGTTATGGTTTTACGAGCCTTATCTGCTGTACTAATATTTGTAATCTCGTGCTGCTCCGCAATTTCCGCAGCTTGGAGAATTCCTGCAGCTTTATGCTTTTGCGTAACAAGGTTTGTAGATTTAGGTTCAAGATTCATTTTTTGAAAAAGCTTCACCAATGCCACCTGCCTTAATCTTAAAACTCTCTCATCTTGGGTTTCTTTAGCCGCAAAAATATCTGCAACGCGATTTGTATCCGCAGGCCGAAAGCTGCTAGTCTCAAATGACTCCTTCAGCAAATAGCAGTTAAGTTGCAAATCTATTGTATCATTCGTCCGAATTTTCTCTGCGGCATGGATGCAGATCCCCTCAAAGTATGCAATTTTCTGGTCAATTAGAGTTGACACAAAACTAGCAGTATCTTGGGAGAGTCGACCTATTTCCTCTCCCCTAGAGTTTGTAAATCGAACGACAATGTCCTGAGTTTTACGCTGTCTTAACGGCGTGGATTTGCCGCCCATTGTTCCGCCCTGCTGTGAGCTATCCGCAACGAGCGCCTTTCCTTTCGACTTTCCTCCGGCGCTTGGTATAGTATCTCCCAACCGCATTCTTTGGCGCTCAATCCTAACCGCATCACCAAATGAGAGCAGTTTTGAACCGCTTCGAGTAGCCCAACCGTCCGCACCAAATTGACCAAGAAAAATCCTGGATGGAATAATTTTAGGTAGTTTGGAGCTACCGGTATCTGCTGCCAACGTAGACATGTCGTGAAATACTTTCCGCTTCTTGGGGCCTGCTGTTTTCCAAGATCCGTCAAAGTACCTATGCATCTCAGTAAAAAAAAGGCTAGCAGTAATGTCTCAAGGGCACCATACATATTGATGGCTATAATCAAGGATTGTTAATATTCATCAGGAACAAAAAAGAGAAAGAAAAATGGAAGAAGGAATATTGCTTCACCTCTCTGAATGTCTCCTCCCGAAACCTCCTCCAACTGCTTCAAGGCATCCGCAGACAAATCCCCACCAACAATACTCTTGAATTCTCGATCAAACTTGGAACCAGAGCCACCATCGCTATCTATATTCGATGTTCTTTCCATCAGCAACGAATCTTCTGGAGGAGGCGATAGCTCTGAAGCAGGGGAATCGAAAGAGCGCTTTTCTGCCGAAGGAGTTGTAGATGACTCCATGACGCCGGGGTTTGTTTGTCGCTTGTTGTTTGTTATCTCCCTTTGTCGTTTTTCTTTGCTAACAAAGTAAAAGGGTGGTGATTGCTTGGAAGAGGCGGTCCTGGTCAACTCCCCTTAAAGCAGGAAGTTAGAACTTAGAAGACGCGTTTCGCATCAACGCGAGCCCAGAGATCACGTGGCGAGATGATCTAATCAGCTCCATGCACTTTATCATCATAAATCATCACTCATATCCCCACTTTCAATCTCTGGGACAAAAACACAGCAAATGCAAAAAATGAGATACAATAAGCTAGGCTAAGCTTATACTAGAAAAACGGTTACCTTTCCGGCTCCATGACAAGTTTTCGGTAAAATGAATACCAGTACCAGTATAGAAAGCTCGGGGGAAAAAACTCGGTGACAACCCGTGACTCACGCGGGGCTCAGCGTCATCTCATCCGTCCCTTCTCTGCTTCGCTTCGAAAGTTGACTCAGAAGAATCTTCCTCACAGTTATAAAGCCTAATCACGGTATGTTTCTCACATTGCAAACTCACTCGGAAAATCCCTATTTGCTTACTACAACTACCTTTCCCACCAAAGAATAGGCAAATGATCCTACGAATACCGCAGATTTATAACTTGCCTCGCTAATCGCTCTTCAATTACTGCCTTCGCCCATTGGGAGCTAGGAAACTCATCCCACCCCCCACCATCATGGCGACTTCCGCCAGAGCCGACAAACAGATAGCTTACGACCGACGGCGCGCAGGAGAGCTTGCGCTAAGCGACTTCGCAGAATATGTAGAACAGCAGCAGAGGCTTCGGAGGCCGGGCGGGACAGCTGCTGGTGATACTGCAGAAGACCACGACGAACTCGACATCATTGAATCCCTAGGACTTGCGGATGACTCACAGCCGAACTCAGCTCTCAAGGATCTTCTTTTGGGTCCTCGTGAAGAGAATGGCCCTCGGCTCCGGGAGCTTCTGCTGTCGAGAATAAAGGAGGGCCGTGGGGAAACACTGTTCGAAGTCGGGATGGATAATAACAATGCCGAGTCAATGGAGTTCACCAAAGAAGAATATGAGCAGGCGATGGAGGCCGTTAGAACTGCGGCCACAGAGGTTAGGGCGGCAGTGACGGTGCTCATAACAAGCAATCTTGGTGCTGATGGGGAAGAGCCAACAGATGGAAAAGGTGTGACATCTACAGTGCTGATACGCCAGAAACCCGAGTCTCTTGAAGGCCTGCTGGAAATTAGGGTGGCTGTTGTCGGAAATGGTAGATATCACCCACTTCTCTTAATTGGGGCTAAGATTATTGACTGCGTAAACTCCAGTCGATGCGGGGAAGTCAACTATGCTGGGAGTCCTAACAAAAAATACACTTGATGACGGGCGAGGTAGAACTCGTGTCAACCTTTTTAGACACAAGCATGAAATCGAGTCTGGAAGAACTAGTTCCGTGGGTATGAATCCCCTGTCTTCTGCACCAAAATTCCGTTCTCATAATTTCTAGGGATGGAGATCCTTGGGTATGACGCCGAGTCCAAAATTGTTGGAAGCAATGACCCCGGCCGGAAACTCAAATGGGACGAGATTGGGAATCGTTCTGCGAAAGTTATCTCATTTACTGATCTTGCTGGTCATGAGAGATATCTCCGCACCACCGTCTTTGGCCTTTTGGGAACTTCCCCGGATTATGTGATGCTGATGGTGGCTGCGAATAACGGTCTGATTGGGATGTCTCGTGAACATTTGGGTATTGCGCTGGCGCTGAATGTCCCGGTTTTGGTTGTGATAACAAAGATCGACATTTGCCCGCCCCAAATTCTCAAACAAACGGTTGACCAAATAACCAAAATTCTGAAATCTCCTGGGGCAAGAAAAATACCGATTTTCATCAAGAACAAAACCGATGTAGTCAACACCGCGAAGCAATTTGTCAGTGAGAGGATCTGTCCAGTTTTCCAGGTTTCGAACGTTACTGGCGAAGGCTTGGATCACATCCGCACATTCCTGAATATCCTGCCGTTCCATGGAAAGTTTGATACTAATACCTCCTTCGAGTTCCATGTTAACGACTGCTTTTCGGTGCCATTCGTTGGGACCGTGGTGTCTGGAGTCGTTAAAAGCGGTGTGATCCATGCGGGCGACCCGATACTCATTGGCCCGGACAGTTTGGGGAACTTTATCACTACCTCCATTAGGTCTATTGAACGGAAACGTATAGCAGTCCCAGTCTGCTCCGCCGGCCAAAGTGCTTCGTTTGCCTTAAAGAAAGTACGACGAAGGGAAGTGAGAAAGGGGATGGTTGTGCTCCCAAGAACCGACAGTCCTCCGAAGGCGCATCAAAGATTTGTCGCAGAAGGTAAGGACTAGATATAAATTTACATCCCACACCCCACACCAGTAGCCACGAGATTTAACATTCTAATATTCTTCCTTAGTACTCATCCTGTCCCACGCAACCACTATAAAGCCGAAATACCAGGCCATGTTGCACGTCGGCCCTGTCAGTCAAACTTGTCGAATCATCGACATCAATAAGGACCTGATGAGGACTGGTGACAGAGCTACCGTTGCCTTTGAATTCTGCCAGAGACCGTGAGTCCTTTCTAATTGCCCTCGTTCGCCTTTTGAGCCCCCCATTCTCAACTAGCTTGCAGGGAATTCCTCTGCGCTGGCGACAAACTCCTATTCAGGGAGGGCCGAACAAAAGGTCTCGGAATCGTAAAGTCCCTAGGCTACGATACAAACACCCCACTAGAGCGGGATGAACAGGGGGGTAAACCTAAAGGATCATGATAATCTCCCACAAGGCCCGGTTTCATAACTAAAAAGGCCGACCTGTCCCTTGATGCTTTCCTCCATCCACCCGTTCCTTAACTTAAACATCGCCTCGCGGCGGTTGCAGGCAACAGAGTGCACTAAATAGGGGAGTTTTCTGGTGTCTTATCAGGAATGGCTTGGTCCATTGCTTGTCTTTCGTTCGGCCTCCCTTTTTTCACCTTTTTCCCCTTCCTTTTGAACTCTTTCTTCCTTTTTTCCTAAGCTTATCTTCGTGAATTTTTTCCCCCTCCAAAAAACAAGACTTGCTGGGAAGGTTAAGGATTACTGTATCACTCGATTTCGCCTCTCTTGCTTTTTGTGTTTTTGGATTTTTTTCTCTGGTCTTTTTTGGATTATTTTTTTGGATTATGATACGAGTTATGTCCTACGGTACCTACCCACCTACCGTGCCTGTGCCTGTGCCTGTGCCGTACCCTTACGAGCACAGTGCTTTACAGATTGTTTATTATATTTGAATAATAATGTGGTATAAAGTCTCAACCAGCGAGTGAAGGATCTGTAATCATTAAAGTTGTACGCGGCGCATGATACCTGCATACGGTAGTACTCTACGGCAATTACGATACCAGTGCAATGTAGCACTACCGTAAGCCCGAAGGCGCCTTAACAACAACCAACAAGAGCCACCACCATTGCCCCCTTCAACCAGATCCCCACCCCAACTTCATCCCGCCACTCGCCCACTTACGAGAACGCTATGCAGCCGCCAGGCGCCGGACAGGCGTAGTCAGGATAAATGAGTGATGTTGAATGAAGTACGGAACCGCCCGCATCGTGCATGCCGCATCTTACAGATCTGCTTCGCGCAAATCATCTGCCATCACTCGGAGCACTACCGCGTCCTCCCGCCTGCCCACTTGTTTGGCCACTCATCCCCCGCAGTGTTGCGTACAGGCGTACAAGTCATACGCGGGGCTAGGTCCAAGGCTGCGTGTGGTATCGGTTCAAGCCTTACAACTAGGATCGAGAGGTGCGGCACTGTGCCGTACAATACAAGGTACGGTATGATACTCTGGGTTGGTAAAGTAGATCTGTCAATCCCCCTGGGTTTAAGCTTTTTGGTGCCAATACCCCACCGTGGCTACCAGGTTGGTTTTGTGTAGCGGGGTTTGGCTGGCTCGGTTGAGAGGTCTACGGGTTTATCTTATTTGGAGTGGTTTGTTGTATGGGAGTCGAATCGGGTTTGGAGATACGTATGATAGCAGGAGACATTGAGAGAGGCTTCTCTCCCCTCTGAAGCTATTCTCTCAGTTATAAGGGGTATATCGTAGTAGCAGCTTGGGGGCCCTTGGTAAACTGATTTGATAACTAAACATGGCATAGCTGGACTAGCAGAATGATGCGTCTCCTCCCCAAAGCACTTATGGCACAGTATCTTGGCTTTTGTAATGCCCAAACCTATAATTTTTCCAAGAGACTGAGAACTAAAAACGAAAAACGGCAAATAAGAGAAGGAAGTACTCCGCAAAAAACTACTGAGTGAGAGGGGGAAGCGCATTCCCTCATTTCTTATGGGGGGCTCCGTATGCGGCGTTGGGGTTATATTGTGCCGGTGGCGCCTGGCCTCCATATCCGCCCTGACTCGGATATCCCTGTTGGCCCTGAGGTGGGTAACCGGGCTGCTGGCCATATGGCGCTTGACCATATCCGGGTGCTGAGCCGTGTGAGGGCGAGGGGGTACCCTGAGGTGCTCCATAACCAGGTTGCAGTCCTTGTGGTTGCTGGTAGCCTCCTCCGTAAGGCTGTGGCGCGCCGTAGGGCTGTGGCGGCGGGTACTGCCCCGGCTTTCCTGCTGGAGGTTGGCCATATGCTCCCGGGGGTTGGCCGTATGGCTGGGCACCTCCGGGAGCCGGATAACCTGCTGGCCCAGAAGCTCCCGGGGGATTGGCTGTTTTCTTATCTTCGTCTTTGCTGTCATACTAGTTGTGGGGTTAATATTATGGATGCTATTCCTTATAGCAAGGAGCTTACACTTCTATCGATACTCCCAAGGAGCAACTTAGTGTACCAGAGGTGTTTTGTCAACTCGACACCTTTCTTCCTAAATTCCATAGATTCAAGCTCGAAATCTGTCATCATTAGCATTGTATGCTGAGGAGCTATATTTGATTACTGACTGGATGTGCAATCGATGAGCCCTCCAATGACCTTGTCATTATCTAATTCTGAGAGGAACTGTTGGGCCCCTTTGTCGTTCCCAACTTGGGCAATTTGGAACGATACAACTTGAGAAGAGATGGTTGTTAGCCAACTTAGAGACGTGAGGGTGGGGGCATGGCCTCCTCACCTCCTTTTCCGCGGAAATGGGAAGAAATCGACTGGATGTGTTGCTGAAATTCTCCATGAGCGTTGTCGGTGGGCTGCTACAGTGTTAGCCGTGATTTTGCACTTAGTCCTTAGGTGATGAATTTACCCTGCCATCAGTGATAATGATAACGAGGACAGGTTTCTTTAAACTACCCCGCCGGTCAGGCCCATAGATGAGCGGATCCAGGATTTTGTTCTTCAACGAGGTAGCCAATGGTGTCACGTCCTCGAATCTTACTTGGTCCACAAGAGCGGCTGCCTGTTGTTCGGTTCTGATATTGTCCCCCTGTATGTTGGAATTCATGCATCGTACGGAAAACCCATCCTGGTCAAAAAGCCCGGTCGCAAAGGCGACATTGGAGAGAATAAACTTTAACTCGTCAATGAGGCCCTCACCAAAGCGCATGGAACCGCTGTCATCCAACAAAAAAACGACATCGAACAAGGCAAGCTTGACAAAGTCAAACCCGATCTCTTTTGGCAATTTCCAGTGATTGCATAAGATGTTGACGGGGTCCTTCTTAGCCATGTCATTTGCAATGCCGGCGAGCCTGTTTTCCGGGTACATGTGCTCGATGCCTTTCTCTTTTACTGCTTCCCTAAGGATGCTCAGAAGGATATTGGCATCTGGAGGAGCACCCGAAGATGGAGCCCCGTAACCTGGTGCTGGGCTTTGTCCATATGGAGGAGCACCGCCATAAGGGGCCTGGCCATAGGGAGGTTGTCCATGCGGTGGTTGGCCTTGGGGAGGATATCCTTGCTGCTAGAGTGGTAAAGGTAGTAAGCAGGAGAATGAGGAAGAAACAAGTACAAGAGGACGAAGTTACATAAGGTTGATACTGTTGTTGGGCATAAGCCGGGCCTTGAGGGGGAGCACCGGCTGGGGGATATCCGGGATATTGCCCTGTTGGTTGGCCATACGGCTGTTGATATGGAGGGGCACCACCGGGAGGGGGGGCACCCGGTGTTTGTGAAGCTGCCATTTTGCTTGCGAGCTGGTTGTAGTCATAAGGGTAATTGTAAGCCATGAGTCTTGAGAAATCTTGGTAAATAAATTGGGCTAGTGGAGGTCTGGCGAACGAAAGGACCCTGGCCGATAGTTGGGTACTTATGGGGAAATATTGGGATGAATGAATGAAGGGGTGGCGGGCCCATTTTTATGGACTCGCGCGGCCGGGCTGAAGGCGGACACTCTATATGGGGATTACCACCTTGGGTGTCCGGGCTCAACTCGGCCGCACGGGTACTGTCAGAGAAGGGCGAGAGAGGGCAACTTACACCCATAATTACCGGTACTCAAGGCGTAATGACTGCTCGACTAAGAGGGAATGTGAAGGCGGTGCAAAAGCTGAAGTAATGTTTTTAAGGTTTTGAATGTGAACGCGAACAGCAAAAACAAGAAATTGTGGTGGTGGTGATGATGGGTGATGAAGTTTTCAGATCATGGCGGGGTATGAGCGCAATAATATAAGGAGGGGTGTCCCGCGGTGACTCGAAGCCTGTTTGCTTGTAGGCTGAAAATTTCAATGCGCCGATTCCTGGCAGGCATTAACTTACCAAGTCCATACAGTGTGTCGTCAGCCTCGCAAGGTTGGAAATGATAGATTATAGTTTAATACTACCGTATGTGTTAAATGAGTCGGGGACACAGCCAGTTTGAATGGTGCGATACCAGAACCGCGCCATGGTATGTGATACCCTACCGGTAAACGGTGGAGAGTTGCTAACAGGGGAGGGTGTGCTGCAGTTATCCTGAGCTTACTATGCCTTTGTGAATATAACCTGTCTGATAACGTTAAACCCGCTGCTACTCGATTACCGTAATATTGCCGTATCGTTCACTACCGTAGTACCTCTCCACCCGTAATGGCCAAGGGGCTGCGCAGCTGACTCTGTATCCTGTACGACTATAGTTTTCTCTCAACAGAGGAGCTCGAACATATCCGCACTCACTACAAAGCGATAGTGTGCCTGGAGGGTGCAGAGTGTGGGCCAACACAAACTCTCGGAGTGAGGATGGGGGAGAGAGAGAGAGAAAAGAGGGCCTACCTTCGCCCGACGCGGCCGTCGTGGTATGTTTATACCCAGAGGCGTTTTGTCATGGACCGCACACAGAAAATATTTGATAAGTTATTTTTTCTGATTTATCGTGTTGGGAGCATATTATGATACCCGAATAATTGAGCCTCACGATAAGACGTCCAAAATTCCCCTCTTCGGATAAAGGGGGGCAATCGTCTTGGAAAAAACTGAGCTTCAGCCCTCCACTCAGACAAATAAAAATAATTACGATAGGCCTTACCGCGCCATACTAGGAGAGACAACACCAAAGTGCTAGGGCGGAGTTCAGTTCCTACAACACGATGGTCTGCCGGTAGTCTTCCTTTGTTTTTTGCCCCGCAAATCCGAGGAGGAACGGATAAACACAGTGAGGTCAGTTGCGGTGGGCGGCGCATAGTCAGGTATTGGTGGCTGGGTACTCGAGTAGAGGATGACACCCTCCGCCATCCCATCTGTCAGAGGGCCTGCTTGTGGTGCCTTTCCCTCCTCCGTCCGCATGCCTAGATGTTGGCAGACTGCCGACACGGGACAGTAATCTACGGTATGATACTCGTGATTGCCTGACGTTTTTAAAAACGACTGCTATTGCATATGGACAAAATATTGCCCGGAGCCTCAATATTTTATATATTATGCAATAGCAGTCGGTTTTACAAACGTCAGGCAATCACGAGTACTTGTATCGTAAAATCTCGTACAATCCGCTATCTCCGCCAGCCCCCCTAATCTCCGTACTCGAGGGCAAGAGCCCCTCAGGGAGATTAGCGTTTTCCTCATAGGGTAAAGCCTGAGCACACTGAATGTGTTGGATATCATTAACTGGGTATTCGCAATTTTGGTAACCTGTCAAACTAAACTTATCATGGGTCGGCATCACAATTCCCGCTGATAATCTGATAGTGGACTGTCGAGATTTTACGGCATTGCTGCAAAATTTAATCATACGATATAAAACTGCCAAGTACGGTGACCTGCTTGGAAACCTAACCTAGGCACTCGGCACCCCATCACTGTAGACTGCAACCGGCAGAAGAAATGCCCTACGAGTCGCGCCACGTTCTGAAAAGCCCAAAGTGTGCCGGTAGCTGGAAGCCTTGTAACGAATCAACCTCCAACGTCAGCGGGAGGAGTCCCTAGCCCCCCCCCCTCGCTAGGAAATTTTTTATCGTACCATACGGTGCCGTACCGTGATAACCTGGACTAGAAACTTGACGTTTATTCCAATAAAGCCTTTGTTTCTTCTGTGGCATACATTGCTATTGTTGTCCTGACCAACTGGACGTGGCGCGCGGCTGCTCGGTTGCTACGTGCGACGGGTTTCTCTCGTCCCCCTTCTCACCACCCACGAAACGAAAGGAGCTATTCTCCCCTCCGTAACACCCCCCCCCCTCCCCCGACTCAGCCAGCTCTGGAATCCTCCTCCGCCCGTTGCTCTCCGCTCTCAGAATCATCATTTCCGATTACTTCCGTCAGCAGCTGCACATTTTTATCGTCCTGTGTGTGACTCTTCGGCCTCCCTCCTACTCTCTGGACGTGTACACACCCCATCTAAAAAAACACTAACTTCATCGTCAAGTTAAGCATAGGCTCACCATGGGGAACTGCGGCTCCTCATGCTCCACCTGCTGCAGAGGTATTTTCCCCAAATATCTGCCCAGCGCCGATTTTTACCTTTTTATGTGAGTGCGTGTTTTCGATCTAACGTGAGATAGGCCGCGCTCGGGATGGTCTGTACGAGCCAGTGCTCCAGGAGAGCGAGAGAGAGGCAGTCTCGGATCTCTTGCAATACCTCGAAAATGTGAACTTTCTTAACACCTTGCGCATCTACTTATCCTCGGCTTTTTTTTCTTCTTGGTAGATTCTAACGTTGGATTTAGCGTGCCGAGGTTGACTTTTTTACCGGGGAACCTCTTCGGGCATTGAGCACGCTCGTTTATTCGGATAATGTCGATCTTCAGCGTAGTGCTAGTTTAACGTTCGCAGAAATCACAGAGAGAGGTAGGAACCTCACATCCACAAGCAGGCCCGCTTGTTCGTTCATATTGCTGATTAGGCCCATGTTAGATGTTCGGGAGGTGGAACGTGATACACTTGAGCCAATACTTTTTCTCCTTCAGAGTTCAGATATCGAGGTGCAACGCGCGGCTAGCGCTGCCTTGGGAAACCTCGCAGTCAATAGTTGGAATCCTTTGGCCAAACTTTGATCCGTTATAGAGTGCTAACCCTGATGTAGCTGAAAACAAGGTTGCAATAGTCCTGCTCGGCGGACTTGCGCCATTGATACGACAAATGATGTCACCGAATGTCGAGGTTCAATGTAATGCTGTAGGGTGCATCACAAATCTCGCCACTCATGAGGATAACAAAGCCAAAATTGCCAGGTCGGGCGCCCTGGGGCCATTGACAAGACTTGCTAAGTCCAAAGATATGCGGGTACAACGGAATGCAACAGGAGCTTTGTTAAACATGACACATTCAGGTATGCTGGTCTAACATTCCAACCTGTGGTAGAATCATCCTTGTTAAGAGCAATCTAGATGATAATCGGCAGCAACTGGTCAACGCGGGTGCTATTCCCGTCTTGGTATCCCTGCTGTCTTCGGGGGATGTGGATGTTCAATACTACTGCACAACGGCCCTCAGTAATATTGCTGTCGACCAGGCTAATCGGAAAAAGCTGGCATCAAATGAACCTAAACTAGTCTTCTCCCTGGTTCACCTGATGGATTCATCGAGCCCAAAAGTACAGTGTCAAGCTGCATTGGCACTTCGAAATTTAGCGTCCGACGAGAAATATCAACTTGATATCGTCCGCGCTAAGGGTCTTCCGCCCCTTCTCCGTCTCCTCCAGTCCTCGTTCCTTCCCCTCATTCTTTCGGCCGTTGCCTGTATCCGGAATATATCGATACATCCACTCAATGAGTCCCCAATTATCGAGGCGGGATTCCTTAGGCCGTTAGTGGATTTACTTGGGTCAACAGAAAATGAGGAGATTCAGTGCCACGCGATATCGACTTTGCGAAATTTGGCTGCTAGTTCTGACAAAAACAAGGAGTTGGTGTTGGAAGCCGGGGCAGTACAAAAATGCAAGCAATTGGTTCTGGATGTTCCTTTGAGCGTCCAATCAGAAATGACAGCAGCGATCGCCGTGTTAGCCTTGAGCGACGACCTCAAGTCCCATCTGCTCAACCTAGGCGTATTCGATGTACTAATCCCCCTCACAGCATCAGAAAGTATTGAGGTTCAAGGGAATAGTGCGGCCGCATTGGGAAATCTCTCTTCGAAGGGTACGCAAGCATTTAGTTGGAAATCTTACCTTGGCGTTGCTGACATTCTTTTCTAGTTGGCGATTATTCGATGTTTGTACAGGACTGGTTTGAACCAGAAGGGGGTATTCATGGCTACTTGAAGAGATTCCTTGCCAGTGGAGACCCAACATTCCAACACATCGCTATTTGGACCTTACTCCAACTCTTGGAGGCCGATGATACCCGGTTAAAGAATCTTATCGGCCAATCGACCGAGATCGTTACAATGATAAGAAACATTGCGGATAAGAATATCGACTCTGATGATGAGGGGGATGATGGAGAAGGGGAGGTTGTTGCATTGGCTCGACGTTCTGCGGATTTGTTGAGTGGCGGGAATGGTACTTTCGGGAAGGTCCAGTAAATGAGGGATATCGGGCGAACCCAATGCTACTGGGTTCTTCGTTCGACTGGATTTTCGCTGGGCGTTCGTTGGGATATTGACATCGATTCTCTTTGCGTCCGCATGCCTATTCTACAGGTGTCAATACGTCTGTATCACTAAGTCGGAAGCAGGTTTATGGGTCACGAGTTTTCTTTATTTTTGCAATATGGTGTTTTCCGGGTCAAGCGTTGGAGATTCACAAGATGGGTGCTAAATTGCCACACAAAAAAAAGACTTTAGGCCTTGTTCAGGGTTTGAAGTATCATTTTACTCACAAGCATACGGGGTTTCAATGGGAATGGTTATTCATTTTTATTTTTATTTTTTATCTGTTTTTAGTAGCTTTATCATGTTCTGGTCGGGAGCACTCTGGGTAGTTGTAATTTGTACCTTACCTTTCTCTTTCCTCGTTACTTTTCCTTCGAGTTTCCTTGTTCTAATACCTATCCGCTTTACACCTCTCCCTTTGCGTTCATTTAGCCTTTCCAGTTTTTAGTGTTGAGATTCCACGGGTTATAGTGGCCTTTTCGTCCCATGCCTTTTCATCTATTCCACTCATGTATGTGTTCGTATTTTGCGTCCATGTGTATTCCTGTTGTATTGCGTTTTCCACAATTGTTGGAAGGGAAACACGCTCCCATAGGACTCTTCCCCCCGCCATTCCTGGTCTAGAACTGCGAAAATCTTCTCAAATGTACAAAAAAGGGTAGAACGAAATTTTTTAGTAGATGGTATGACGAGGACCATGCTCAACAACACAGGGGCGGAGACTTGTCGTGCATCAGTCGGAAGGACTGATAGCATATGGCAGATGGGATGATTATTGTTAGATGTCGAGCAGGGGATGAGCAATATATATAATGGTATGGGTGATTGTTGATGTTGACTGTTTTTTCGAATGTTTTTGTTTATCTCCTGCGCATCAGTGCTCAAGCAGATAAATTATCGCCAAGGAACAAAACCTCCCCAGGACCCTGTATGTATTATCATAACGTTTCAGACACACTGGTCGAGGGAATAGTAGTGCAGGGATCTCTCAAACAGGGTGTTTATGAGCACTCATATTTGATTGGCAAGTCTTTTTGGTAGGAAAATGCAGCTTAGCCTAGGTGGGGCAAATGCGAGCTGCACAGTCCCCCGCACATTTTGGTTGCTATGTGCATCTTGTTTGTTTTGGCGTGTGTTGCTTTCCCGTGTCCCACGCGCCCACCCTCGGCTTCAATAAATCCAGTGTCCGCCAACCCTGATGCCTGGTGCGAAACTTCACCTCCTTCTCTTCTTTTTTCTGCCATCTCGAGCAAACATCAGTGTAATTCGCTCCTGTGGCTGAGATTTGGGTGTTTTTTCTTTCGGTTCTCGATTCCTGTCTGCTCGTTTGTCTTTTGTGTACTTTGTGCCGAACCCCTTCCGAGTCTGGCACTGAGAATCTTTGTGGATAACGGGCTTTGTTATATGCACTGGCCAGGAAAGCCAGGTATGCAAATAATCTCTCCATCTCAGACCTGCTGCACGAGCTAACAGCATTCCTGGGTAGGTCCCTTACATCACGCGTGACGAATATTGGACAAAGAAAAAAAATAAAAATATGCAGGATACCTCCAGGCTGGCTCGATGGAACAGGTCTTCCCGTTCTCGTCCGTCACTCGCTGCCTTCTCTGGTAGTGGTTACGAGCCCCCGGCATCGAAGGAGGTTTCGGGAAACAATACCCTTCCTGCATCGATATCTCGAAATTCTAGTGTTTTGAAGGAACTCCAAGATGATCCTTTTGATCTGGGGATTGCATCTCAACTTCTTGGAGGCGATTCGCCTCTCAACGGCCCCAAGGCTTCAGTCCGGACACAACATCGATCAATGAGGACAACCGGCCCGTTCCCCTTGAATGCTGATGGAGAGCAAACAATTGGGAGAAGTACTGTCAACTCATCGTATTACGCCTCGACAAACACAATACCGAGAAGTCAGACCGTTAGCTCAGCATGGAGTGGGGTGAGCCAGCGCTTGTTCGCAGAGTCTATTGGTGGAACGGTCACAGAGCGGAACACCGATATCTTCACGAAACAGTTCGATAAACTAGCCAGAAAACATGGAATTCAACCCTTCCCAGAGCGCCATGCGGAGGGACCCGGAACCGTATCTGCTTCTGGCACCTCGCAGGATAGAACCCCCGAGGAGGCTAACACACCCCCGCTGACCGGAAATAAGCTATGGAATAAACTAATGCGTCGGACATCTGCCAATGTTGATGTATCTAGGCACCAAGGTAGCATGAAGCTGTCTCTTGGCCGTAAGAGAGGGAGTAGCATCAATGAGCTTGCAGCAATAGGGCGAGGGAAAAAGGATACCCTGCAAGGGATGCATCTGGAGGATTTCGTTCGACTAGGTGGAGTCACACCGTTTGTCCTACCACCAGAACTAGCCCCTGGTGACATTCTAATACCCACCTGCATGCACGCCGCTGCTGCCTTCATTCTGAACTACGGTAGGCTCTTCTGGCTAGTAAAGCTGTAACCTTGGTTAACGCGTAAATACCACAGGGCTCAAGACACCAGGTTTGTTTAAAGTACCTGGAAACCCCACCACAACATATGCATTATACGACTACTACCAGAAACAGTTCGAGGAGAATAACAATGGACCGGTTGTTCAAACAATATCACTGGCCAAACTCCCAAGCCATATTCGGTACAATATCCATGATGTCACTCATCTTCTCAAGAAGCTACTCTATTGTATCCCTGGCGGGCTTCTTGGCTCTCCCGCCGTTTTCCAAGCATTGTACAATATCCACTCCTTTGTTTCTCCTGACCCCTCACTTGGAGACCATATTTCAAGCAAGGTCAAGCCTCGAATGATTGCATTGGCCTTGGCGTCCATCAATCTTCATTTCCGGATCTCGCTGATCTGTGCGGTTTTTGGGCTGCTGCGTGCTGTGAGCCTTGCGTCCGACTTCGAGATGGAACCCAGGCTTAGAGATCCACATGAGACATTCACCGCCATGAAAGAGGATGCCCTGGGGATAATATTTGGACCCCTTCTATTAGGTGATAAATCGGACCAGATCCTTATATCAGAGAACGAAGATAGGGGCGGATTGCTACATCCAAAGCCCGTGCCAACAACAAACGCAACTCCAAAGCTCAGCAAATATACGAACAGGCACGGTAGCGCTTATACGAAGATGCAGATGGGAAAGACCAAGCGCGCTGCCTTAGTCTGTGAGATGTTAATCAACAGTTGGGAAGATATCTGTTATCAATTGAAAAAGATTGATGCTTTAGGTATCACCGCCAAGTCGTACGATCTGCCAATGACTAGCCCTGAGGCCGTTGTCGAGACCGCCTCGCCGGTTGGCGCAGACACCCATTCCAAAAACCAGGAGAAAAACTCGAGCATACCGTCTTTCCGTGGGTTCGGGACATCATCCCTGCGTAAGAAAGGAAAGGCGCCAAAGCGTGGTAGGATACCCTTCGAATTTGGACCAATGCGCCAACATAGCTCTCAGGCGCCACCTCAAGCGACACCTCCCAGCAAATCTCCTGTCGATGATCTGATGCGGGTTTCAGTACACAGTTCTCTGGGGAAAGGTGACGATGTCTTCAGCACTCCCATTGCCCCCAAGAACATGAGCCCTGTACCTGAAGTGTCGCCTCAATCGCTGGAATCATCGCCGAATTGGAGAATTATCGCTCCTGATACACCAATCAGGAACAAGAAAGGGACTCATAGACATAGCATGCCAGCAACAATCACAAGATCAAGTTCTGCTACTATACAAGCAGAGGATAATGAGGAGATAGCCCCTTACCATGCTTCACGTGAGAGCTCAAGAGCTTCCTCTCCTGGACTCGAGATTGCAGCACAAGCTGCCACCAGATTCCGACTAGCATTCCTCTCAGGCGAACCAGCAGCCAGAGAGATCTCGTTGGGGTCCCCCGAGGAGCTAAGACCAGTAAAGCCGGCGAAAGGGGAACGGAAGCCATCAGAGCCGAGATCAAGTGCTCCTAAGTTGGGTGCTGAAATTCCGGAGCTGTCTTTCACGCCTAAGGCTAGCAAGTTGTTCGACCCTTCCGAGTTCAGTCTAGATGACACAACTCCCAAGCCTTTGAATATCAAGAATAAGACGAAGCCTAAGGTAGTGCCAGCCTTTTCGATCTTTGAAGACAAACCCTTGATCGAGCCTCCCCCTGCTAGCCCTACTCTGACTCTGACACGACCAAACTCGAAGGTTGATGTCAAACTTGCTTCGAAGGTCCCCGCACAGAACCTACCAATCCGTTCCACCGTACCAGTACCCCCCGAGTCCCCCGTCCGAACCCAAAATGCGCCATTGCAACCTGCCACGCCCAATCGACGGCCTCGAGCGTCTACCGAAAGCGACGTCGAGGACAGAAGCACCTGGAGATGTGCAGATTCTCCCTCTCCAGGGAAGAAGGGACCACGGAACAATTCCACACTTTACGCCGAGATCAGGCGACTGCAAAGACTCGTAGAAGTCAAGACCGAGGAAGTTAACGCTGCCCGGAAAGAACTGGACATCCTACACAACAGGGCGGGCGCGGGTGCTCTAAACCAGATGTTGCGTGAAGCCCAGGAGGAAACCAAAATCTGGAAAAATCGGGCGGAGTGGGCGGAGAAGCAGCTAAGAAATATGGCGCCCACGGAACAACAACAGAAGAGCATCGAGACCAGTGTTATTGGCCGAGGCAGATATAGCTTGGGATAATTGCATGTTGCGTCCAGTTATAAAAAAACATGTTTCTTTTCAGTATTGGGTAGGCTGGGCTTTTTTCTGGTTGTTACGTTACTTGGTTCCCTCGGCGGTTGGTTGGTTGGTTGGTCGGTTTGGGTTCTTCCGGGAGTATATTATTATAAAAAGGACGGAATTGGCGGGACTGCTTTACATTTACTGTTTGGCGCTTGTGCTCGTATGCGTGTCTGATTGCAGGTTGCAGGAGGCAGAGTTCTTTTCCACAAAGAGCCTGACGTTCAGAAGTCGTACAGCGCGCTCGCGCTTTTGTTGCTTGTTTGTTTGTTTATTCCTCTTACTCCCACTACCCCTCTTTTTAATTGTTTATATATCTTTTTTTCGCTTACTTGTCCATTAATTCGTCCCCAATTTTCCAATTTCTCTTTTATTTTTTCTAAAATGATTATTGCCATAAGTAGTTTCCTTCTGCCTGATACCTAGGCTCATTCCCATTCCCATTCCCATTCCCATTCCCTCTCTTCATTTCCTTCTAGTTCTCACCCACAGGCTTGTTTTGCATTGGACGGTGTTGCATCCTACTTTCTCTTTATTCCTCCTCATTATTATTTTTCTCTTCAGAAATCAGGAGTTTCCTTTCTCACCCGCCCACCCACATTCATTCCATTCCATTGCAGGCATTTCTCTCTTCCTTTTCAGACATTCACTCCATTTTTTCTATTTCTTCAACTTTCATTGTTCGAGTGATGCAGATATGAGTTTATGTCTCGTACGTACCGTACCGTATTGTACTATTATAGCGTCCGTCCTACGTACCTACCGATTGTGCTATGTCGTGTCCGTGATCAATGGTGCGTAGTACTAGTACTGTACCGGTACGCCAGGGCCTGCGAGGGAGTGAATGGTGAATTAGGGGTAAAGTCTTGGTCCTAGGGACTTCTTTTTTTGCCACATGTAAATGCTGTTTCTGTTTTTTTTGAAATCGACGGGGCGATTTACATATTTATTTCTTCACAATATCCATTGTTATTTAAAAGTATCCTTATTCCTGTTAAATATTTTTGATATTGATATTATTTAATAATAATAATAGTATTTACTCTCTCTTACATTATTATACACCCTTTTACACAGTATCTCTTTCGCCATGTTTCATTTTCGGTTTTTTTTTTTGCTGAATAGGTAAAAAAATGAGATTCCCATTTATTATTATCATTATCATTATTATTATTATTATTATTATGGTCGTAGCCCTCCTGCTTAATCCCCTTCACATCTAGTCGCGGGCGAAACTTGCGGCTCGCGTGGAGGGACGTGATGCTCGGGGTAAAGTCGACTTATACGGTAGTTACTGGTACGCCTAAGCCCAAGTCGGACAAAGTCCCTGTCGATCGTTTGGTTGGAATGTGGGAGGTTTGGTTTTGGTTTGGTTAATTTGTTGAATCAACGGTGACAGACTGTGCTCTATGGGGCAGTATATATGTGATGTAAGCGGGGATAAGGTCTGCCGTGGCCCGTGGGTGCGCAGAAGGACGGTTGGAATTACTAGGGTAAGGTGTTTTAAACTTTCTGGGAGTCATATTGCCGGATGTGTCTGTAGAAGCCTGTGATGCCTAAGTTAATCTCGGTGCGCGGGGCTGAAAGGATATCATACCCGATTAAAATGATTACTTCTCGCTAGGAAAGGTTTCATTGTGTGTATTACTTGCAAGAACCCTCCGGATATACACCTTAGGGGGTGTCATTCCCAGGAAGCCCATCTCCTAAACTCCATTAAATAATTACATGAAAGAAAGAAAGCACCATCCCCACCAGTCATTAATTTCTAGTCCAGTATATGGGCCCTCCCATCCCACTCCCCCTTTACTTCTCTCTTCGTTCCTATTCATCTTTTTACTCTCATGCACCATCATGGATATCATTCCATAAACCGGCCAAAGTAACCACTGCCAAGCTACGCTTGCCGAAAGAACCAAATAGAAAAACCATCAACATAATCCCTGGCCGACAAGTAAATCATGAACGAGCTAGTTTGGTTTACGACAACTATTTCAGACGCGATAAAACTCATCAAAAACAAGGAACGAGTACAAATTCAGGGGGCGCTCGACGACGGCAAGAGAGAAAGAGCAGGGATTGAGAAGGGAGTGGTAGAGGGGAGGATCAATGAGGATGGGGGGTAGTTTGAGACTCACTTCCATGTCTTCAAGAGCGTCTTCTTGAGAGATACATCTCAGTACATTCTTCTTTGAACTTTCTTGTAGTTCGCCGGCGATGAGAAGTTCGTCTAGAATGAAATAGGCTTTCTGGAAATTGAAGATAATGTCTAACTCGCAAACATTCCCATAGTACTTATCCATCTGTTCAACGTAGCGATGGACGATCTCAAGGGTTATAAGTTCATTGTCTCCTGAGTCGATTCCGGCAATGAAGAAGAGGGACGCATAGCGGCGGTAGACTACTTTGGAATCTGTAAACCGGGGTGATTAGCTACTCATTCCCTCTCCTCGGTTGGATAGATAGATAGATGTGAGAGGTGGAGACCTTTGTACTCGAGAAAATTGCACATCCTAGTCCTACGGGCGAGAACCAGAGCAGTGACATCCTTGACTATTTTGGCCTTTTCCTTGGGAGACAGAGTTGTGAACCATTTTGCTAAGCGCTGGAGGACATCCCCGAGAGTCAGTCCTACGTTTGCTCTCTGCAAGATGGGTGCCTGGATCAACATACCACTTTCCCCTGGCGAGAGAGGAGTACGAGATATCTATACGGGGGTGTAGACTATTAGTAACCGGAAAGCATCAAGCGCTCCTAGGAACCCCAACCAACATACCTGATAGCCATTAGAAAGAAAACTCGAATTTAGTAAAAGCAAAGAACACCTCTATCTGGAGGGAGTATAAGAGAAACAAAGAGCCGGGAAAGTCACAGATAGAATTAAAGAGGGGTGTTGGGGAAAGGGAATGCGGTAGAATGGTCGGTACTCGAGTAAGTGGGTTGCGGCTGTTTCGTGCATACGCAGGTGGCGAGTTCGTCCCCTCCGGCGGTTTTTGCTTTTTTTTTCTTCTAAAAAAAAAAGACCCTCTTGTGCAACGGTAGCAGTATCTAATCAGGATTACTGACTCGGAATTTGGAATTTCCACGACGAACGAACACCATTCTATGCGTTTGTAAGCATGTTTTTCTTCTCTTCCCTCTACTCAGATCACTGCTACCCTTTTTTTGCTTCCCCCTTTTATATACGTGTTCTCTCTTCTCTCCTCTTCCTCTCTCTTCTTCCCCCCACAAACTTTTCTTGGCATACCTTGCTTCCTCTCTCTAGGTTCCTTACTCTCTTAGTTCGTCTCGTTGTATTTCACTACCATTGATACCCCGCTGTCACTAGAGCCAAAGGAGAGAAAAAAAGAGGACCCCCACAAAAGAATGGCTTCGAGATGTATTCTCTCAACTGGAAATGTTATGACCGCCGGTGCAGAAGTTATCCGCAAACCAACTCTCGAAAAGTCAAACACGGAGTTGATTAACTCTTTGCGCGAAAACTTCAGAGCAGCCTCCTCCTCTACACTCCCGCTTGGAGCAAACCGAACCATCACCACAGCAACAAGTAACCCTGAAGCAAGACTAGCACCGGAAGAGTGGACAAGACTAGGATCAGATAGGGTCCTTTACGTTCCTATGGAAGGTGGTGAGCCACACGGGTTATTGGAAGAGCGGGAAGAATACTACGTGACCGGTAATTTAAGCTCCTACTGGGACTTTCTGCACTGGATAAATAAGTAAATATACAATTGCTGACCATTCATAAGTAAAACTGTTCTACCTCCCGGGAGTCCCGTCTTCTTCTCGCTGCACACACACCAAAGAGGCCGTACATCTAGTTTGTCGGGAGCTTGGTGTGTCTTCCATCGACTTGCTGATCGTCTCCTTCCCCAATATCTCCTTCGACGCCGAGGACGAAGACATATCCTCGGAGGAAGACGTCAACGAATGGGTCCGCACATACCGTACTCTTGAGGGTTTGCATTCCGCAAAGAAGATATCTAGGATTGGATTGGCGGAGTTTGGAGCCACTAGGTTGTCTCAGTTGCTCCCACACACGAATGTTAAGCCTTCGGTCGACCAGATTAATGTCAGGGATTGCTGCGTCGTGCCTAAGCCCTTGATACTCTACGCTAAGGAGAGGAACATAGAGTTGCTGACTCATAACGACTGCACGGATATCTTGCCTGCTGACACCTTGAGGCAATTGGTCGTGGACGAGTTCGGCCTCTTTGGGACTGACGCAAAGTTGGCTCCGCAGTGGGTAGTCAAGTACACGGCTGTTATTAGGAGTCGCGGTGTTGTGGAGAATAAAGGGCGAGTCAATTGATTACTTTTGCAGATATATGTTGCTGACTGTCCCGCAGATACATTTCCATGGTGGAAGTTGATTGATCCGCCCCTTAGTAATGATAGATTAGAACCTTTCCTTCACTTCATTTGGCGCCAGGGTGTTAAAGGGGTTATCATGTTTGCTCGGGCGATTGCTTGAAATTATACTTCTGTTCTATGATAGACTGTACTTCTATAATATGTAGTGTGCACGATATCCCTCTTTCTTTTTCATTATTTTTTTCTTTTCATTTTCATAAAACCAAATTTGGCATATACGGACAGATTACTATGCCAGCCCATGAAAAAGAAGAAAAAAACAGTGCAAGACCATGGTTAAGAGGAGTATAGGCGTAGAACAAAAACCATCTCAACCTTGCTCGGGATCACGCCCATGTAGGCAAGAATTTCACAAGCTGTCGCTAGAGAATCCGGGTGACCAAGCCAGTGGCAACAGTCCTACCATGAATTGTTAGATTTTTCTCCCAGCAGTCGAGCAAGGGAGGTATAAACTTACCTGCCACCCTCTCGGAGGTTGAATCGTTGCCCAGGGTCAACAGCCATAGGCTTGTGGATGGTGCACTGGACCTCAAGATTGTCTCCGGGCATGATCATCTTGTGACTATCGTCGGTGGATCCTTCAGGGAAGTCGATGGTGACCGGGATATCAGAGGTTCTCAAGAACATTTGCGGGCGGTAGTTGCCATGGAATCCAGTGTGGCGTCCCCCCTCCTCCTTAGTAAGGACGTAAAGCGAAGCGAGGAATTTATTGTGAGCCTTAGTAGTACCGGGCTTAACGATGACCATGCCGCGACGGACCTGGTCACGCTTAACACCACGGAGCAAGATTCCAGAGTTGTCACCCGCTTGGGCAGCGTCAAGTTCCTTCTTGAATGTTTCGAGGCCAGTAACAACAGTTTTGATTGGAGCTTCGAATCCGACGAGTTCAACTTCCTCCCCCTTCTTGAGAATACCACGTTCAACACGACCAGTAGCGACAGTCCCACGCCCAGGAATGGAGAAAACATCTGTAAAGGGTTAGCTCAGGAGTTTAGGATCGCATGCAGCCACCACAAACCTTCAACAGCCATCAGGAAAGGTTTGTCAAGGTCCCGCTGAGGGGTCGGAATCCAGGTATCGACAGCAGCCAAGAGTTCACTGATTTTTTGATCGCCGATTTCCGGTCGGCGGTCCTCAAGGGCACACAAGGCAGATCCCATGATAATTGGAGTTTCGTCGCCATCGAAGCCGTATGTAGACAGAAGTTCACGCATTTCCATTTCGACGAGTTCCAACATTTCTGCGTCCTCGAGGGCATCGACCTTGTTAACGAAGACGACGATTTTTTGGACGCCGACTTGGCGAGCGAGTAGGAGGTGTTCACGAGTTTGGGGCCTAAAACGAACCTTAGCATCGAAAACGGCGACCTCTCAGAGTCGTGGAGAAATCCTACATTTGACCATCGGAAGCAGCAACTACAATGATAGCACCATCCATAGAGGCAGCACCAGTAATCATGTTCTTGATGTAATCAGCGTGTCCAGGGCAATCGACGTGGGAGTAGTGACGGGAATCGGTTTCGTATTCAATGTGGGCGGCCGAGATGGTGATACCACGGGCTCGCTCTTCGGGGGCTTTATCGATAGAAGCATAATCATGGAAACTAGCTTGCCCTTTTGAAGACAAGTGTTTCGTGATAGCAGCGGTCAAGGTAGTCTATTAAATGTCAGAAAATTTACACTCATCAGGCACCAATTGCATTGACCACTAGCCTTTCCGTGATCGACATGTCCAATGGTGCCTGCCGGATGTAAATTTTAAAAAAAGAGCAAATCAGCACAAATTCCCAAGAAAAAAGTAGGACAAATGCTAATCATACCAATATTAACGTGAGGCTTCTTCCTTTGATATGTAGCCATCGATCGAATGGACTTGATAACAGGATTTGAGACATTGGATTTTTGAGGTAGTAGTGGGAGCTGGGATGGAATTCTGCACGAATTTGCAGTAAAACTCTCAGAAATCCTTGCGGCGCTTCTGAAGAGCCGGGCAAAATTTGCCCTCCAGGAAGCCATTCTGGGCGATAAGGAAAAGATGTGGGGAAATTGAAACGATGGCGGGAAAAAAACACGATGTTCCTTCTAGTGTCGTTCAAAAAATCTTTGACCAGTGGGGTGGATTCGGTTTGAGGTGAAACGGCTTACTCATCATTTTCTGCAACCAAAGCCGAGGTGTTTTTGTTTGGAGGGGGTTTCCAAACTAGAACCCATTTTCAATTTTCTTCCTTAACCTCCTTCCTGTGTGGAAGCTCTTAGGGATGGAAAATACGGCTCCTGGGGCAGAAATTACCAACTTGCAAGGCCCCGGAGGTGTGGCTCCCCCCCCTCACGTGAGGATCCGGTCGATGCTGTGTGGGCTGTAGACAATTGCAACTGGGTTGAATTATACTACCACCTGCGGAGTCCAACCCTTTCAAACAACTTTTGGGTAAATCTGGTTTTCAACATACGAGATTTGCGATAATTAGTGGATGAAAGTGGTTCATCCACACCCTAAGCCAATCGCTGAGAGTCAAACTCAATCACTCACTCAAAAACGAGCAACCTATTAACTCACTATATCTATCAAGTTCTCTAATAGCAACTCCAGCCCAAGCAGGCGTTTCCCAGAGATTGGTCTTACTAAAAGTAGCCTTAGCATAAGTCTACAGTATACTAGACAAACTACTTTGACGCATTGTTTAACTACAGAATTGGGGCAAATTTTGGAGCTTTCTATTATACTTATGTGTCATGCGTTGGTATTATTAAATTAAGATCCTGCTCTCTAATATCTTTTAGGATTGAGGGGTTAGGAGTTGGGACTTGAGTTGAGATTCATAAAATCTCACTCGCTCAGGTTTCCCCTCCTGGGTCCGCCTGCTGACTTGGAAGATGTTTCCTTGTACAGCCTACAAGGAACCACACCATCCAGAGCCTCAGTAGAGAATTCTGGTTTAGGATATCTTACCTTGATGCGCAGAGCGTATCCAAATACGACGAGCATGAAAGGGTCGGATTCACACATTTCTAGATCCCTTCCCACCCGCCCCCAAGATTATATGTTATGCCAAACTCAACGTGGAGAGCCTAACTATGGGCCGTGCTGGCCATAGGATATTGGACATACCCCATATTGAAGATATTATTAAAATCACCAAGAACCACAATTTCCCTCTTCCTCTCCAAGACATGCTCGTTGGAGCATACTACCGCCCATCCTAGTATAGCACGGGCACCTGGGGTACCTAACTTCTGCAAGGTTATGATTCATGACGGCCTAGTGTAGTGTGGGGTGGGAAGGAAGGGGCGAAGTAGGGGCAATGCATCACTCATGATTCCAGTTCCAGACGAAAAGGAAACGTTGTGGTGCTCACATGGTTAGGGAGGAGGGTAGTAGAGAGAGAAGGATAGAACACCTCAACTTCATTGGTGGGTCTTGAATGTCGAAGTGGTAAAATCCCATAACCTCTGTCTTGTTAGATCAAGCATTCCAGAAGGTACGGGGCCTGTGGAATGGAGAGAAGAGAAATATTTACAGAGGGGGCAACGCTTTTAGAAGTGGGGTTTCAATTTAACTCACCAAGGACTTGCTCACACCAAATCGCGGGATATCAAAACTTTACCATAACTAAAGGGCATGGCATTGAAGCCAATTTTCGGCATTTCCGTATTCTTTAAACCCACACCAACTGCCAATATCATTAGCATAAAAGTCAGGCTTTAATATCAAAATGCCCCAGAAGGCCGGGACATGGACAGATTTTCGCAGTCCATTTGGTGTATCTTCCCCTAGCACACCTACTTGAGAAATTGGAATGTGGCCTGGCTCTCTGGTATCATATGTCCGTTTTTTCTGTGAAAAGCATTCCTCTAGAAATAGCCCAAAACAGGGGGACAATATTTTATGCCCTCAAATGGACATTGTGGGCGATTTGGCTATTAACAAAATCGATGAAGAGTATCTCTCTACGCCCATTGAGAAAGTAGAGCTAGGATTAATCTCCTATATGCTAGCTACCACTAAGGAAGGCTCGGAGTCGGGGGGCGGAAATGCCAGATATTTGACGTAATGTGGACTTACAGTACTTCCTCCGATAGGTCGTCACTCTGGTGCCACTGCGATGCTGTAAATAATATGGCATAGGGCGCTAAGCTTCACGAGGAACAAATGGGGGCTTGCCCCCTCCCTACGGTTGAGTTTTCTAATATCATAATAGGAACCACCCCGGTACTCAATTCAAAATACGAGTGATTGGGCGTGGGCGGCAAGTATATAAGAAGACATGCTGGTTTCGAAAGTATGTTGACGGCGACTGAATGTAGCTCACATTTAAAACTGGGTGTTTTAGAGGCAGTTGGAGTTCTTATAAAGAGGTCGGATCCCATCTAGGGAATGGGTTTGCCTCCGCACAAACAATTTTCCCCGAATATCCCTATTCTCATAAACTCGTACTTTATTGGGTGATTGTATTGTCTTTTTGCCCAACAGCTAATACTTTTGGGAAGGAAGGCTTTAGAGCCCCGGTGGAAAGAGGTCATGAAGGGACAGGAACAGAAAAGACTGAATGGTGCATGAGAGGGGGAAAAGATTTCTGGGTGCAGGCCTTTGAGTTTTCCATTGATACCCCCCTTAGGAGACTGCTAACAACCTCTACTCCGTCTCAACAGCTATTCACAAGTTTCTCTATTCCTGGCTCCAACTTCCCTCGTTTTAGAAACTGCCAGACCCTTTACCTTCAAATAGAGCTAATCCCGACACAGCACCCGGCCATCGGACACCGCATTCAGCACCAAGGACTCCAGGTTATCAACACCATACGAGGGGGACATGATGTAGCATTATCCCCAAAGGCACTATCCGCGAGTGAATCCGTATTGCAAACATTCATGAGATTAAAACAGACAATTAGCCATCGACATTGTGGGGTAAACTGTGGTCTGACTTGAAGTGGTCTGATCAACCTTCTGCCCGAAAGCAAGAAAAAAACAGCATCTGTTATGAAATCGATACAATTTTTTCCCTAAGATGGCGAGCCCGCGGAGTGGCGAGAATTCACCGTTTATTGGCTCGTTCTCCTGCAGGCTGTGTGGTTTTGAACGGTATAGCTCAAAAGCATTTTGTAAACCGGGCCTTTTTTGTCCCTTGGTCCGGTTAAACTAGCAACCAGGAACGCTAAGACTCGCTAAAAGAGTGCTGGATGAGCTACGGTACTCGAGCTCTGGGAAGAACTGAAGAATCAGATCATTGCCAATTCTGGATTCAGCGTGCCTAGCACAAATTTGACTGTTTCAGACCTTTTTAGAGATACAAGTGCCTGCGCAAGAAAGCTTACCAAAAGGTGGTACAAGTACCTCATCTACCGGCAGTAGTAGTAGTCCAAAAGTGGTAAGCGGAAAGAACAAGAGCAGGGTCTTTGTCAGCACCAGAGGTTGTTAGAAACCCAGTCGAAATCGATATCGCGATACCGTAGTCTAGTTTTTGCGAGGGGGGGAGGCATAAACACCCCCAAGTGTTATCGCTATCGTTAGCCTTGGCTCTGACCCTGGATTATGGGCAATTGACCAAGAAACTATGATATGTTCCCACTCTAACCAAGATAATCCGTCACCTTGCCTAGCGGATTTTTCCCAGTCGAAATCATGGAGGGCCCGGCTCTAGCTCATGCTCCATAATATCGTCAGTGCTCCTCAGCAGTAAAGTGACAGGGCATTGGCACTAAGTGGGGCTTGAACTATATTATCCCTGATCAGAGGTATCTAGCTCTGGAGTTGAAAAAGGCGCCTTTCGAGTGGCAAGCTTCAGGTGGGTCTGTCAATTTTGGTGTGCAAAATAAAAAAGGACCTGCAACGGCGAACTCTTTTGGACTCGAAAAACTCGCATAACTATTTCTCAATACTGAGAATGCCTCTATTATGTATATTATTCGGGTACATTTTAATAGAATATTTCACCTAGTTCTCGAAGGTCGGCTTGGACCTTGGTAGAAACTTCGGCACGAGAGTAGAAATAACTCACCACATCCCTTATCACAGAACTTTCAGTAATAGATTAAGCGGTCAACTTGGTCATTCCTCTCCGTGATCCGGGGAGAAGGGGGCCATCCAAGGAGGCCCACTCGATAACTTGGGTGCTTCCCTCATTGCCGCAAAACCTGATCTCGGGATACAATTCTATAGAGACAAGGGTTATGTCTCCCGATCCTTAATGGCCCCCCCAAGCACAACAGGCGCAATGCGAGCCCTGCCTTGGTAGGGCATAGTCTACTTTAGGAAAACCTTAATTCCCTGGACTTTCCTGCGCTAGTAACCTGACATCTAGTAACTTATCGCATTGCCGGGTATGGCGGAATGTCAGCTGTGCACAGTAGCCCATGATACGCAGCCCATTCCTAGGTCTCCAACAGAATCGGGTTGACTGAATCTACAAACAGCGCCGCAGTTTCTGCTGAGTATGGGGCATTTGACACTCGGCCATACATAGCAAATCGCCACACCCAGCAATGCGATACTAACTATCGGGAATAATGGAGGCGCTCTCATATCCTCCTTAAGGCCGACAGTCAAAGATTTTGAGGTATGGCCTCCGCATCTCAAGCACGTGCGTTGTTAGCTGCATTGACTCCTTCAATAAACCTTCGGTGCCGGCGCACCGCCGGTATGCTACCGGACATTGGGGCCGGGGACGTCCACCATGCCAAAAAAAAAGCCGAAAATTTTCTTGAATTCATTATGCCGGTAAGGCCGTTTCTTGGTGGCAAGCATCGAGTCATCGGATCTGCTCTCCACGGAACATGGAACGGCTTAGAGTGGCTTTCAGCGTTAGCACGTTAGGGGCAACTGGGTACACGTACTCACCCACCCACACACACACCCACAACCAGGCGGCGTTGATATGAAAAGCGAACACTCTGCAGATAGCCACGTTGCGCTATGGCACAGTAGCTTGTTGGTCAGACCCATCTGCGCTCCGTGGGAAAAAGTGGGCTGGCCCCGATGCCGGAGCTGTGAAGGAGGGGCCTCGCTTTGCCGGAAAGCACGGTATGAGTACTCGCGATTGCCTTACATCTGTAGAGCCGACCGCTATCGTGTAAGCTAAAAACTGGCCAGACCCTCTGAATTTTACTGGTATGCAATAACAGTCGGTTTTACAAAAGTCAGGCAATTACGAGCACCAGTCCTCCACAGTATGATCCGTGTTCGATAAGCCCACGCCCTTATCCTGCCATCCCTTCCGTGTTGTGTGAGCACCGCTTGCTTGTTATTGACACATGTGCTTGAAACTCGAGATCGAATTGTTCGAATGGCGCTTGCTTTGCCATTTTTCCGAAAAAGGAAAAACTAACGGCATCGGACAGCAGCCTGTTAGGGCTGGCCGGCCTGCTGCGTGATCCAGCAGGCCCAACCGCGTCAGGTCCAATGGCAAGATTCTATGTGGCGCGCCCTATGTCACCAGGAGGGGCGATCCATCCTCTAAGAGCAAGTCAAGGGGGAACGCATTGAATTCCCGGCTTGAGACACAACAGAGATCTACCGTTCGGTTGAACTCCCTGATTCAAAACAGATTTGCAAGGAATTCCTATCCGGAGGTTAAGAGTGGCTGCATACCTGTAGCCAGAGCTCTTGCCGCAGGAAATACCTATCCAGTACGATGCTTGTGCTCGAGCAAGGCCTTGGTATCCGAATCCTTGTTGAGTATTAGTGTGCTCTCCATTTATGATAAGTCGGTTTCGAAAAATGATTATGTCCTCTAATGATGGAAAGTGAAGAAAAAACCGGGTTTTTATGACGCTGTAGAACGCCAACAGCTACCTAGGGCCTCACATTTACCACAGGCGGTATCCAGCGAACCAGCGTACTCTCGTCCCGGTAATAAGTATCTGAAAATAGGAATCAAGGAAACATAGTCCCACCCCGCTATCCCGGACTAACTTATCCGCTGTACCGGACACATGCTCTGGATTTGGCCGTGAGCGATAGCGGGGTGCGACTGCATATTCTGAAATAGATAGGATAAAATATCAATGCGCATCTGAGCGCCCGTATGGAATGTGCCCCACCCCAGCATTCCGACACTTTTCCAGCCGGGGACGAGTTCTTGTGGTATATCTACCTTCACCGTACCCCGGGCTCGCGTTCAGAGCCGTTCCTACCCTGATATGATGGACTACCCCATCGGCCGCAGGCCGCTCCGACTTTGTAAATTTGTTGGGTATTTAGTAGAATCCAATTAGTAAGATGCATCTATCGCGCAGCACAAGTATCATACAGTACTGCGGATAGATATAGAAAGATACCGTACAAACTGGAACAATTAGACCTTGCGCTAATCTGTAGAAGTTACCTCTCCTTGCAAGGCGAGTCGTATTCTTTTTTTCTTTTTTCTTCCTTTATCTATCCCGGCCGAGGGCTGGAAGGCCGTTTTTCGATGTGGTTTTCTCCCCCTAATCCAAAGGAGGAAATTCTGGACGTCCTGCAAGTAGCGTGAGGTCTAATTATTCTAGCCTTCTCGCACATACCCGGCATAACAAACCCGAACACGGGGATTAGAATCCCGTATGGCGAATTACCCGTGCGTATCTGAGCGCCATACTGAATTCAGACACAATTATTCGGGTTCATTGTGCTGGGTACGGGACATGTGCTATGCGTTCGGATAATGCGGTGATATGATTGCCAACTCCGGCGCTTTATTCGTTCCTACCCCCTTCCCTTACTTCCCACTCTCGGGAGCAGCAGCCGAAACAAATGAATTCTCATTTTACTACGGAGGAGGGATGGATGGATGGGAATTGAGCTCCCCCTCCCCTTCCAACCCCGCAGCTAAATTATTGCCGGCATCCGGGTTCGGGTTTGAGCGCTGGACCGCACGATTAGGGTGTGGGTTTTAAGCTTACCATACTGGACTGTGCTTGAGCACCCCTTGGTGCAGTCACCGGGCGAGCAACTACTCATACAGGCGGTTTATGGGGGGAGAGGGAGTGGAAGGGGCTCGGGTGAGAATCTGCCACGAGATAGACAGACTACGCTATTATGCGAGTCCGGGAGCGGCCATGTTTTACACTCTCATTATCGGTTGGGTACCATAGCATAGGCACGATATCCGAGTGCAGCCACAACCCGCTATCCCGGATCTCAATATTCCGGATACCCCGCTGCCCCTTGTGGGGCCCAGTGTGTAAATTTCTTTATCCCAGTGGATTTGGAAACATTCGATGTTGCTCGTTTTTGCTATTGACACGGTTTGTGCTTGTTGTCGGGGGATCAGTGAAGGAGTGAATTGAATGGATCTCTCAATTTGCTTTTAAGAGGGGACCGAATTGAGTCGAACTGCAAGCGGTGGGGTTTGTTAACCGCCATCTTCATTCTTTCGCTCTTCCTTGCACCCGTCTCGCTACGGCTGTGTAACTTTTCTTCCCATGTCACATCGCAAAGTCCGGGGAATTTACTGTGCCAGCACTCGTATTACCTACCTATTATAACAACGGAGGGGGGGTTATTGCCGGTAGAGCTGTAAAAAATGGTATGATATAACGAAACTGTCATGATCGAAGGAAGGTCAAGGATATAAGACACCGCCCACAGCCTTAAAGAAGTGCTTCAGAACAACTGAAGACTTCCGGCCTCTTTCTTTCATTCTTTGAAACTCTACGAATAGAGTATTTGAGTGGGGATGGAAGGAGAAGAAGAAAAGAAATCCAATGATGGTGTTGGTGGGAAAGTAACATAGCGGTAGTTCTACTCGAGCAACACATACCCCCCCGTACGGTATCGATAGCAACAAACAAGATGAAGGCGATCATCGACGCTCAGGGCACAGAGGGCGATGAGAGAGGGGCGAACGTGGGAGATTATCCCAGCCAACTAGGCACGTTTCCAGAGGGTTCCTTTCTTGCATGTGAAAAAAAAACCTTGTTGGTTGGACCGTTCTCCAAAGACCGAATTGGAATTAGCTTCGAATGGCTTCAAGGTTAACTCATAGGTCGGAAGAAAAACCCGGGGCTTTAACTTGTGTAGCTTCGCGTAGCGGATCCGAAGGACAATGATACCTTGCATGTTGCTTCTCACGAGTGGAGAGAGAAACAGAGAACAGGACACAAAATACCGGTATGTGCGGTATGTGCGGTATGTGCGGCACCACCCAAAGCAGTAACCATATCTGTCGTCCTCTGTCTACTAACTTAGTACCGTGGACGGGCCAGGCTGCAACTATGCCCGTTCCATTTCTTTGGTTCTCAATGCCACCGTTCATTCATTCATTCATTCATTCATTCATTCATTCATTCATTCATTCATTCATCCATCCGTCTCTACCCATCCCGAGCACGGAATTTAGGAGGCACCACCGCATGTGCTCGTATCATAACAAGTTCCGATCGCAGAAGGCCTTTAGACTACCGGTAGAGGCATTTAGGCCCGAAAGCGTTTACGCAAGTTTTCTCGGGTTGAAGGAGTTTGGTGTATGTAGCGCCCCTCTTTCATAGAAATCTAGCGGATCCACTCGAAACCTAGACTGGCACTTGAAAACACCTGTTCGACCCCGGGGCTGAATGCCTCTGCTGCTACCGGTATGGGAGACGAAAGTTAAATTTAAAAAAGGGAGAACAGGGAGAACAGGGAGAACAGGGAGAACAGGGAGGCAAGAAGCATCCTTGATTTTTTTTATATTTTTATTTTTATTTTATACCATTTTTCCCGTTATGGGGTTCGTTACGGGTTGAGCTCCCAGTATGTGGGATGGTGCTTTGCAAACAATTCTTGTTTTCTCCCTCCCTTTCTCCCACTCTCGCCCTCGCCCTCGCCCTCCCTCTCCCCCTCCGTCCCTATCCCACCACACACACACCCCTTCCTCTCCAAAGTGATAGTGCATGGCGCCCCTCCACCCCCCCATTATCGCTAGTCTTTCCTAAAGCAATCAGATTTAGGGATAAAAAGAGAAGAAAGGAAAAGAAAAGGGAGAAGGCAAGAAGAAAAACCCGTTGGTATATAAAGTATCCCGACAAGCGTAGTCTATAGCACTCGAAGCAATTATTACCCCATAACCTATCTAATAACTCACGCACATGCATGAACTCGGCAATGGCATCGCAACGCACGAGCCACACCCAGCTCTCATAACCTACGGTACAAACTACCGGGTGGAAAGTCTTGGCACCCCCCCGCTTGGTGGACAATACAATGAGAATGAAAGATCTTGAACACAAAAACACAAAGAAGATGAAATTTTAAGAGATATGTAAAATGAAAGT